>Ga0136611_10003529_pt1 | contig 10929 bp, 6 predicted proteins | sample AntDrymUQ2232306_2_FD_106645 | JGI IMG/M metagenome (GOLD analysis project Ga0136611, IMG submission 106645) | Polar desert sand microbial communities from Dry Valleys, Antarctica - metaG UQ223 (23.06) | ecosystem: Environmental > Terrestrial > Soil > Desert | place: Antarctica: Dry Valley... | reverse complement strand
GCGCCCGCCGCGTTCGTGCGAAGATTCCCTCGCACGCTGCCGTCCGGATTCATGTTCGGGACGATGCATACGACTGCGCGCTCGAGCAGGCGTCGCGACACGGGATCCGCCGCATCGAGCAAGCGGTTCAACAGACCTTCGACGAACCACTCGGCCATCGACTCGCCGGGATGCTGGCGCGCGATGATCCAGATCGTCTTGAGCGCGTGTTCGTGCTGAGCGCCGGCGGATGCTTCTGCAGGCGCGCCGCGCACTGCCGCACCTCGTACTGTTACAAGGTCGAGATCTCTGCCGTCGAGCGTCGCGCCGAGCCGCTCGATACGCGCCAGCGGTGACGCGCCCGCGCGGCCGATGAGCGCCTGATGCCGTTCCCAGGAATAGGGTTCGAAGTAGGCGTACCACACTGCATCGCGCTCCGGTGTGTGCTCCACCGTCATCGCCGTGCCGTCGTAGCGGGTGGACACACGAAACCATCGCCCCCGTTCGTACGAAGCGACCGCCCGGTAGTCCTTCCACCCGCCAGGGTAGGTGCAGGCGCTCGCGTTCTCGAAGCGAAGGGTGCAGGCAAGGCCGCGCGCGCCTGACAGCCTGAAGTGAAACCACTGACAAAAATCGGCCTGCGAATCCTTGCGAATGCGCAGCGTCACGTCGGCCGCAGCTTCTCTTGTCTGTATTGACACGACTTCGATCGCGCCGGAATCGAAGGCGCTGGAGATGGCGGGTGTCATAGCGTGCTCGATAAGGGGGCGTTTTGCAGGACTTGCGAGTCACTTCGACGGCACATTTAAGATTCCCGCAGTCTTGCCGTTAAGCCCTTAGCAGTTATACCGCCAGCTTTGCAGGGTAGACCAAACCCACCTTTTCAACAGGATTATTCATGAACCTCGAAGCGCCACCGACATCGTGTCGGTTGCGGTCATAGTGTTTAAGAATAATGCAGAAGACTCAAGGTGAAAGAAAAGGAATTGGCTCATGACCGGAACGTATGATGCCTGGCTCGTAACGCTTTCGTACGTCGTCGCCGTCCTGGCGGCGTACGTCGCGCTCACCCTGGCGTCCCGCGTCTTTGCATCGCAGGGCCGCGTCGCGATGTACTGGCTCATGGGCGGCGCTATCTCCATGGGCACCGGCATCTGGTCGATGCACTTCATCGGCATGCTCGCCTTCCGGCTGCCGGTCCCGATGTCCTACGACGTCCAGATCACGCTGTTGTCGATGTTGATCGCAATTCTCGTGTTCGGTTTTGCGCTGTTCACGATCAATCGCAAAAAGTTGACGGGAAAGAGGCTCCTCACCTCCGGTGTTCTCATGGGTGCGGGGATCGCGTCCATGCATTACACCGGCATGGCCGCGATGCCGATGTCGCCGCCGATCCAATGGAACCCGTGGCTCTACGCCGCGTCAATCGTTATCGCGATGGCCGCGTCGATCGTGCCATTGTGGATCGCTTTCAATCTGCGTTCCGAGACTCTGGCGAACGTGATGTTAAAGCGCGTCGGGGCGGCCCTCGTCATGGGGATCGCCATCGTCGGCATGCACTACACGGGCATGGCGGCCGCAAATTTTTCACCGGACGCCGTCTGCCTCGGCAACCCGCAGCAGGTCAGCAATCTGTGGATGGCGACGACGATAGGCGGGTGCACCCTCCTTTTCCTCATCGCGACCATGCTCCTTTCGGTGTTCGATTCGCGCCTCGCGTCGAGCACCGCGAAGATGGCCGAATCACTGCGCCTGGCGAACGAGCAGCTGACCGGCGAGATCATCGAGCGCAGACGGGCCGAGGAAGCGCAGCGCGCAAGCGTGGCCGAGCTGCGGCTGATTACCGATCAAATGCCGGCGATGCTCGCCTACTTCGATTCGGGTTTTCATTATCGGTACCATAACAAAGGCTTCGAGGCGTGGACGGGACTCCGGCCTGAGCATATCGACGGCCACCATCTGTGTGACGTGATCGGACAGGAAGCCTACGAAACGATTGCAGGCAAGATCGAGCAGGCGCTGTCGGAAGGCCAGATCTTTTTCGAAAGCTCGCACGTAACCGCGAGTGGGCGACACCAGCACGTCGAGACAACGCTGGTGCCGCGCTTCGACGATGCAGGCGAAGTCATCGGTTACTACACGATGATCGCGGACATTTCCGAGCGCAAGCAGATGGCTGCCTTGCAGATTGGGATTGAATCAGCCGAAGCGGCAAATCGCGCCAAGTCCGAGTTTCTCGCAAGTATGAGCCACGAGATCCGCACACCGATGAACGGCGTGCTCGGCATGACCGAGCTGCTTCTCGAAACCGGCCTCACCGATACCCAGAGACGCTACGCGCAGAACATCCGTAATTCCGGCGATTCGCTTCTCAACATCATCAATGACATCCTCGATTTTTCCAAGATCGAAGCCGGTAAGCTCGAGCTGGAGACCGTGGACTTCGACGTGCGCGACGTCGCCGAGGAAGTGGCCGAGCTCCTGGCGGGCCGCGCGCACGCCAAGGGACTGGAGCTTGCCTGCCAGGTCGACGACGACGTGCCCGCGGTACTCGGAGGCGACCCCGGCCGGCTGCGCCAGGTGCTCATCAATCTCGTGGGCAACGCGGTGAAATTCACCGAGCACGGCGAAGTACTGATCACCGTCAAGCGTGCGGCGGACGACCGGACTTCGCCCACGTCTGACCGCACTGTGCTGCGCTTTGCGGTGCGCGACACCGGCATCGGCATCACGCAGGAAGCGCGCGGCCGTCTTTTCAAGGCTTTCAGTCAGGCGGACGGTTCGACGACCCGCAGATTCGGCGGAACCGGCCTCGGGCTTGTCATCTGCAAGCAGCTCGCAGAATTGATGGGTGGTGAGATCGACATCGCCAGCAGGCCCGGCTGCGGCTCGACGTTCTGGTTCACGGCGCGATTCGCAAGTCCGGGAACGGCAAAAACGCTGATTGCCACGCGCAGCGATCTGACCGGCGCGCGGGTGTTGATCGTCGAGAATAATCAGACTACGTGCACGATCCTGCAGCGCTACGTCATCGCGTGCGGCATGTCGAGCGCAGCAGCCGACACGGCCCAGGGCGCCCTCGCCATGTTGCGTAAGGCGGACGCGCAGGGTAAGCCCTACGACGTTGCGCTGATCGACACGAAGATTCCCGGCATGCACTCGGCCGAGCTGGCGCGAACCATCGCTGCCGACCCTGTGCTACGCAACACTCGCCTCATCATGCTGAATGCACTTGCCGCGCGCGAGATGCCGGACTCGGCGCGGGCGGCGGGCGTCGTTGCCTATCTCAACAAGCCCGTACGACGTGCGGAGCTCTTCCAGTGCATCGCGGGCGCGATGGGCACGACTCACACCGAAACTGCCGTGCCCGTGCTGGTCAAAAATGACGAGCCGCCGCTCACGGCGCACATCCTTCTGGTAGAGGACAACAGCGTCAATCAGGAGATCGGCGCCGCAATGCTCGTCAGCATGGGCTGTGATGTGGAAGTCGTTGAAGATGGGCGCGCCGGTTTGGCCGCCGCTTTCAGTGGGCAATACGATGTGGTGCTGATGGATTGCCAGATGCCTGTCATGGACGGTTTCGAAGCTACTGCGGCGATCCGCGCCCGCGAGTCCGAGCCGGCAAACGCAAAACGGCGGCGATTACCCATCATTGCGTTGACCGCCAACGCCATGACAGGCGACCGTGAACGCTGTCTCGCCGTCGGTATGGACGACTATCTCTCCAAGCCGTTCAACAAGCAGGCGCTGCGCAGCGTACTCGAACGGTGGCTCACGCCCTCGCATCAAGCGGGTGATGACGCATCACGCACAGCCGCAGTATCCGGTCGTGGAGTGCGCCAATCATTGCCTTTGCGAATGGTGAATCGCGAAGAAGATGTGAACGCGCCTGCCGAGCAATCGATCCTCGATCAGAAAGCCCTCGATAACATTCGCAAGCTGCAAAAGCCCGGCGCACCCAACATTCTCGACAAAATCCTGAATCTTTTTTTCGAAGATACGCCACGGCAGATTCTCTTCATGCGCGATGCGCTCGCCGCAGGCGACAGCAACGCATTGAAGCGCGCCGCGCATTCGCTCAAGTCCAACAGCGCCAATCTCGGTGCTGTACAGCTTGCCAGGTGGTGCAAGGAGATGGAGGCCCAGGCAGGTGTCGAGCATCTCGAGAACGCAGAGCAAACGATTTCCCGCATAGAGGTGGAATTCAACCGAGTAAGCCCGGCACTATCGGATCAGCTCGCTCGAGCGTGAGTTATCCGCACGTGCCGAGCCTCATGAACGCGCCCCCCCTCGCAACCGCTCGTTCTGATCGTCGACGACGATATGACGATGCGTTTGCTAGCGCGGTAGACGCTCGAGCAAGCTGGATTCAGGGTTGAGGAAGCCGTCGACGGCCAGGCTGGCCTATCGGCCTTCGAAGCGCTGCGCCCCGACGTCGTCCTGCTCGATGTCATGATGCCGATCCTCGACGGATTCGAAGCGTGCGCCGCGTTACGCAGAATCGAGGGCATCGAGAATATTCCGGTGCTTATGATGACCGGACTCGACGATTCGGAGTCGACGGAACCGTGCGCATCGTGCACGAGCAAGGCGAGGTCGTGGACGACGCAGCCGGCAGGCCTTCGCATATGCGGGGCACCACTCAGGACGTCACCGAACGCAAGCAGACCGAGGCGCAGCTTCTGAAGCTCGCCCTTTACGACAGCCTGACGGGACTTCCCAATCGGCATTTCTTCAAGAAGCAGTTGAGCCACGCAGTGGCCCGATCGAAACGCACGGGCGAAGTGCTGGTGATGCTATCGCTCGACCTCGATCGCTTCAAGCGTATCAACGATACCCTCGGTCACGAGGTTGGCGACCTGCTGCTGAAGGAAGCCGCAAACCGCCTCAATAAACTGGTACGGGAGAGCGATGTGGTGACTTGTCCGGATCTCGATCCGACCGGTTCCTGCGTGGCACGGCAGGGCGGCGACGAGTTCACCGTGCTGCTCACGAACCTGAATCAGGCGCACGATGCAGCAAAGGTGGCGCGCCGTATCCTCGATGCGCTCTCCGCACCGTTCCAGGTCGGCGGCAACGAGATCGTGTCGTGTGGCAGCATCGGTATCGCGGTCTATCCGCTCGACGGCCTCGATGAAGACAGTCTGCTGAAGAACGCGGACGTTGCTCGCAACTTTGCGAAGGAGCACGGTAACAACAACTACGAGTATTACAACGGGAGCATGAATGCCAGTGCGGTCCAGAAACTGTCGCTGGAAAGTCATTTGCACACGGCGCTCGAGCGCAACGAGTTCAGCGTTTTTTATCAGCCCAAGATAAACCTGGCCAGCCGCGCGATCGTCGGTGCGGAAGCCCTGATCCGCTGGCGCCATCCCGAGCTCGGGATGGTCTCGCCCGCGGAGTTCATTCCGTTGGCCGAAGAAACCGGGCTGATCATTCCCATCGGCCAATGGGTACTGGAAACGGCGTGCGCCCAGATCCGCACCTGGCGCGAAGCGGGGCTCGCGCCCGTGCCAATTGCGATAAATCTTTCAGCGCGGCAGTTCCATCAGCACAACATCTGCGAAATGGTGTCCAACACGCTGCGCGAGTTCGAAGTTGCGGCTCACCTGCTGGAGCTCGAAATTACCGAGAGCGCTGCGATGCGGGACGCAGAGGCGACGACTGCCGCCTTGCACAAGGTGAAAGCGATCGGAGTTCGCATCGCAATCGACGACTTTGGCACGGGTTACTCAAGCCTGAGCTACCTCAAGCGTTTTCCGATCGACTCGCTGAAAATCGACCGCTCTTTCATCACCGAGCTCCCCGGCAATCAGGATGACGTTTCGATTGCGCAGGCGGTGATCACCATGGGGCACGCCCTGAGGCTGAAGATCATCGCCAAGGGCGTGGAGAACGAAGCGCAGCTCGATTTCCTCGCCGCGAATTTCTGCGACGAAATGCAGGGCTACTACTTTTCACGCCCGCTCCCGGCCGACCAATGCACGAAGTTGCTCGCGGAACGTGCTGACGCCGCCTCAGTTTTTCGTCTCGCGTGTCAGCAGCGCGCGCTTACGCTCGACGCCCCACCGGTAACCTGAGAGCTCGCCATCGCTACGCACCACCCGATGGCAGGGAATCGCCACCGCGAGCGCGTTGGCGCCGCAGGCCTGCGCGACCGCGCGCACGGATTGCGGGCGCCCAATGCGCTGCGCGAGCTCCGTATAACTGACCGTCGCCCCCGAAGGGATCTCCTGCAGTGCCTGCCATACGCGCTGCTGGAACGCAGTGCCTCGCACATCGAGCGGCAGATCGAGGCCGTGTTGGGGTGCCTCCACGAAACCAACAACCTTGGACACGAGTTGCTCGAATGCGGCGTCGCCGCCGACGATCGTGGCGCGCGGAAACCGGTCCTGCAAATCGCGCGTGAGCCGGTCCGGCTCGTCGCCCATCAGAATCGCACACACGCCGACGGCGGTTGCAGCAACGAGTATCGAACCCAGAGAACACTCGCCCACGGCAAACCGAATCTCTGTATTCGCTCCGCCAGCCCGATACGCGGTCGGGGTCATGCCGAGCATCTCATTGGAGTTTTCGTAGAAGCGCCCGCCTGAGCTGTAGCCTGCCGCAAAGATCGCATCGGTGACAGTGGCGCGGCGATCGAGGCTTCCCCTCAGGCATCGTGCACGATGCGCTGCCGCGTATTGACGCGGCGTCAAACCCGTCACTGCCTTGAAAATGCGATGGAGATGGTAGCGACTGAGGCCGGCGTGGACGGCGAGCTCATCGAGCGTGGGTACCTGCTCGGCGCGTGGCGCTTCGTTCGGTTTGCAGCGCTTGCAGGCGCGAAAGCCGGCGCGCTCGGCATCCCGAGCGGTGGCATGGAATCGCACGTTTTCCGGCCTCGGCGTTCGCGCGCCGCATGACGGGCGGCAGTAGACACCGGTCGTCGCCACCGAATAGAAGAATGTCCCGTCCGCTTTCTGGCTGCGTGCGCTAAGCGCCGCCCAGCGCGCATCGCTGACCGTTGCCGCTGCGCGGTTTTGGTTTCGAGTGGATGTGTACACGTTCGGCGCTCCGATGGCGACTACGATGGCGGACTTTAACCATCAACGGACGGCATGCACACTCCGGATCTTGCTTTTGAACTGAACGCGCAGTTGAGCGGGGCGGGGGTAAGGCGTCAGCGAGGGGGTGACAGTGCTGCGAACGAGGGTGCGGCCCTTGCGGACCGCACCGGGTGGTTAGTGCCTGCGTGTTACAGGCTCTCAGTCGTCGATGAGGCCGCCGCCCAATGTAACGGATCGTGCGGTTGAACGTCGCGCCGGCTTACGCCCCACGCCGCCGCGGTGCGTGCAAATGTGCTCTACAGGAATTCGACGTTCGGCGCGTTGCCGGGCTGAATCGTCAGCAGGAGGCCGGTCTCGCCGTTTGCAGCGGCGTCGATATTGATGAAACGGCGCGGCACGAAAGCGGGCATAGAGCAGACGTCCATCGGATCGAGGTCGGTGTGATGCTCTTCACCCACACCCCAGATGACTCGCCAGCGGCCCGTGATCGCGACGAACGTCTCGTTGCTGTCGTGGTTGTGCAGCATCGGACCATTGCCAGACTCCGCAGTCACGTAAGACATCTGAAAGCCTTCGTCGATCGGGATCGCCGACATCGGGTCGTTCCCGCCTTCCACGACGAGCCCCTTGCCCACGACGAGGTAATTGCGCCGCACGTGTCCCGGCAGCTGGCTGTCCGGGTAGCGGTCCTCGGGGTATTTGAGTGTCTTGAAGCGCGCTACACGCGTGAGCATCTCCTCTGGGGAGAGCTCCCTGATTTCCATTTCGAGCTCTTTGGTGCGAATCATCGTGTCCTCTTTAATCAAGGTATTCCACGTCACCTTCAGCTTCGACCCCGCGGGCCTCTGCTGATGATCGAGCGGACCCGTAAAATAGCGGGCCTGGTGCGTATCATACAAGCCGACTATGCTCCGAATGCATGACTGGCGAGTGGAGCTAAGGCATCATTTCAGCGCGGGCGCTGCGGGCATGCTTCATAAGGAGGCTGCATAGGCACAAGGACGCGCCCCGGGAAGCAATCAGGTAACGACGTGACAACCGCGGAGGCATCTTGAAATACCTTATCCAGATCGCATGCATCGTTGCAGTGATCGCAGGACAGTGTGCATCACTCGCACCGGCGGCGGCGCAAACCTACCCGGCCAAGGTCATCCGCTACATCGTCGCGTTCCCGCCGGGCGGATCGAACGACATCTTCGCGCGCATCGTCGGTGCGCGCATGACCGAGCTCATGGGCCAGACGGTGATCGTCGACAACCGTCCCGGCGGTGGAGCGAACATCGGCGCCGAAGCGATTGCGCGCGCTGCACCGGACGGACACACGATCGGCAACATCAGTGCGACGCATACGATCAATGCAACGCTCTATCCAAAGCTCGGGTACGACGTGCTCAAGGACTACACACCGATCATCAAAGTCGCGGAGATTCCGCTTCTGATTGCCGCGCACCCGGTACTGCCGGTCAGGACGCCGCGGGATCTCCTCACGCTCGCGCGGACGCGCAAGCTCACCTATGGCTCGGCAGGCGTGGGCACGCCTGGCCACCTCGCAGCGGAGATGTTCCGTGGAGTCGGGGCGAAAGAACTGACGCACGTGCCCTACAAAGGCGGGGGGCCGGCGGCAGTCGATCTGATGGCGGGCCATATCGACCTCCTCTTCCAGAACATGCCGGAGCTCGTGCCGTTCGTGAAGGCTGGAAAGATGCGAGCGATCGCCGTGACGAGTGCCAGGCGCGATCCGGTGCTGCCCGGCACGGTGACGATGATCGAAGCAGGCTTCCCTGGTTTCGATCTCGGCAACTGGCTTGCGGTCGTAGGCCCGGTGAACATGCCCGGCAATATCGTGGGGCGACTGAATAGCGAGATCGTCAAAATACTCAATGAGCCGGCAACGCGCGAGAAGATCGCGGCCCAGGGCTTCAACATTGCCACCAGCACGCCGGATGAAGCCGCGCGCTTCATCCGATCCGAACACGAGAAGTGGGGACGCCTCGTTAAGTTGTCCGGCGCGAAGGTGGACTGAGCGGGTCGCGACGTGATCTAGAATGACAGGCTTGCTCCTGACCGGTACACCTATGCCTGCACGTCACCCCGACGCACCCCATCCTGCTGAAGACAGTCGAACGGCGGCGCCGTCCGGCCGTATCGAGGGTCAGGCAAAGGCGGGTTTTCGCCAGAGCGCCGCCTTTCAGCGCTTGCTGCTCAATTCGACAGCGGAGGGTTTCTACTCGGTCGACCGGGAAGGCGTGACCACACTCTGCAACAGCTCATTCGTCCGCATGCTCGGATTTGCGAGTGAGGACGAGGCGATCGGACGGAAGCTCCATGACGCGATTCACCACAGCCATGTCGATGGCTCGCCCTACCCGCGAGTTGAGTGTCCGATCTATAAAACGGCCCAGTCGGGGGAGCCGGCGCACGTCGAGCACGAGTTGTTTTTCCGCGTCGACGGTTCGAGCTTTCCAGTGGAATACCGGGTGCACCCCATCTTCAGCGACGGTACGCTGCAGGGCGCGATCTGTACGTTTACCGATATCACCGAGCGTGTGAAAGCTCAACGTGCGTTGCGCGACGCCGATCGTCGCAAGGACGAGTTCCTCGCAACGCTTGCACACGAGTTGCGCAATCCGCTCGCGCCGCTACGCAATTCACTTGAAATACTGCGCCACGTCGGGAGCGATCCGGTCGCATCCGGCAAGGCTCGGGCCGTAATGGAAAGGCAGGTTCGGCAACTGTCGAGGCTGGTCGACGACCTGCTGGACATTTCCCGCATCACCAGCGGCAAGATCGAGCTGCGGAAGCAGTATGTCGATCTCGGCGACCTCGTAGCGTCCGCGGTGGAAGGGAGCCAGCCGCTGATGAAATCACACCGTCACCGGCTTTCGATCAACCTGCCGCAGCGCCCCATTTCTCTCGAGGCGGATCCGGCACGCCTCGCGCAAACGATGATCAATCTTCTCGACAACGCAGCCAAATACACGCCGCCGGGGGGAGAGATCGTGCTGTCGGCCGATGCGTTGGACGATCAGGCCGTAATTTCGGTGCGGGACAACGGAATTGGAATCTCGGCTGAGTCCCTCGACAAGGTGTTCGAGCTTTTCATGCAGGTGGACGCGTCGGCCGAGCGTTCTCACGGAGGCCTGGGAATCGGCTTGACTCTGGTCAAGCGTCTCGTCGAGCTCCATGGGGGCAGCGTGACGGTGCACAGTGCGGGCGCAGGCGCGGGGTCCGAATTCATCGTTAAGTTGCCGCTGGCGGAAAAGACTCATGGCGTTCTTGGTGCTGCGGCAGCCGGAGCGGCGGCTTCGCACACGTCCGAAATGCGCCGGATCCTCGTGGTTGACGACAACGTCGACGCCGCCACGAGCCTTAAAATGCTGCTCGAATTGATGGGACACGAGGTGCGTCTCGCCCATGACGGCGCATCGGCACTGGCAACGGCCGCTGCCGAGCCGCCTGATGTGATTTTCCTCGACATCGGAATGCCCGGTATGACTGGATACGATGTCGCACGCAGTGTCCGAGGCGAGTTGGGCCTGGTGGGTACATTCGTGGTTGCATTGAGCGGTTACGGAACAAGCCTCGACCGAAGGCGCTCACTCGAAGCGGGATTCGATGAGCACGCCGTGAAACCTATCGAGCCGGAACAGATCGAGGCGCTGCTGGCCGACGCGCGCAGCTTCCGCCGAAGCAGGCTATCCCTCGACGGCGGTGAAGTCGCCGGCATTACCTGAGGTGGGTTGGCGCCGGTTGGGATGCTGCTACCCGACCGGTTTTGCCCAGGCGTCCACGTGATAATAGATAGACCCCTGCAGCGCCGATCAGAAGGAGCGGCAGACCGAGCAGCAGCCGCTGGCGCTCTCTCGCCTGGTCTCTCAGATGGCGGAGCACCAGCATCTCG
>Ga0136611_10003528_pt1 | contig 10936 bp, 13 predicted proteins | sample AntDrymUQ2232306_2_FD_106645 | JGI IMG/M metagenome (GOLD analysis project Ga0136611, IMG submission 106645) | Polar desert sand microbial communities from Dry Valleys, Antarctica - metaG UQ223 (23.06) | ecosystem: Environmental > Terrestrial > Soil > Desert | place: Antarctica: Dry Valley... | reverse complement strand
GACTACGATCGCGAGAAGCTGCAGGAGCGCCTGGCCAAGCTGGCCGGCGGTGTCGCGGTGATCAAGGTCGGCGCGGCCACCGAGGTGGAGCTCAAGGAGCGCAAGCACCGCATCGAGGACGCGGTGCGCAACGCCAAGGCCGCCGTCGAGGAGGGCATCGTCGCCGGTGGCGGCGTCGCGCTGCTGCAGGCGTCGGTCACCGCGTTCGAGAAGCTGGACCTGACGGGCGACGAGGCCACCGGTGCGAATATCGTGCGGCTGGCCCTCGAGGCCCCGATCAAGCAGATCGCGATCAACGCCGGCCTCGAGGGCGGCGTCGTCGTGGAGAAGGTGCGCAACCTGCCCGTCGGCCAGGGCCTCAACGCGGCCACCGGCGAGTACGTCGACATGATCGCCGAGGGCATCATCGACCCGGCGAAGGTCACGCGCTCCGCGCTGCAGAACGCCGCGTCCATCGCGGCGCTGTTCCTCACCACCGAGTGCGTCATCGCCGACAAGCCCGAGAAGGCCCCGGCCGGCGGCGGCATGCCCGGCGGCGGCGGCATGGGAGACATGGACTTCTAGTCCACCCCGTACGACGCGCCAAGGGCGGGCCTCCCACGGGAGGGCCGCCCTTCGGCGTCGCCGCGCCCGCGACGGCCGGGATACGCGACCGGCTAAAACGGCACCTGCGTGGCGAGGAGCCCGTCGGCGGGGGCGCGGCCAGCCAGGGCCCGGCAGAAGGCGACGGCGTCGTGCCGCAGGTCCGGACCGCCGGACGCCCAGGACCACGTGCCCCCGGCCGGACCCGTCAGCACCAGGCGGCACGGCCGGCCGTGCCGGGCGGCCCACTCCTGGACCACGTCGGCGACCAGGACCCCGTCGTGCTCAGCCGTCTGCTCCAGGACGGCGCCGGTGGCGTCCGCGATGTCGGTGCGGTGCATCCAGGCGTCGCGGGTCAGGATCACGTCCACCAGGAAGCCGATGGTCCACCGCTCCTGCGCAGAGCCGGGCTTGCTGCTGACGGGTTGGTCCTGGGGCATGGTGCGCCCTCGGAGCACCCCCGGCGTGCGTCGTCGGCCACGGACGGCCCTCGGCGCCACCTCGGTCAGCCGCTGGACGATCTGCGCGGCGGTCAGGTGCCTGCGCTCGCCCACCTGCAGCGCGGTGAGCGCGTCGATGAACACGCCGCCGGCGCGCCCGGCCGTGCGCATCTGGTGGATCTGCTGGCGCAGGGACGCCGACATCTCGGCCATGCCGAGCAGGTGGCAGGCCATCGCCCGTACGTCCCACCCGGGGCAGCTCGTCGGGCGGCTCCAGTCCTGCGGGGTGAGCGAGCGGAGCTGGTCGAGCAGGCGTGCGTACTCCCCGGCCGCCAGCCTCATGGCCAGGTCGTGGTCGAGCGCTGGTCGCCGCGCCGAGCGGCCGAGGTCGCGGGAGGTCGTGGTGGTCATCTCAGCCGACCGGCAGGGCGTGGGCGGGCAGCGGACGGGCCGGCGCCTCGCCCGGCGAGCAGCCGAACCGCTCCTCGTACACGTCGGCCAGGGTCCGCAACAGGGCCGGGCAGTCCCCGTCGTAGGACGAGCCGTGCATGACGGCCAGCGTCTGGGGCTGCAGATCAGCGAGCCGGCGGTAGGTCTGCGGGACCTGCGGGCCGAGGGAGGTCTGCCCGAACAGCTCCTCCGCCGCGATGGCCGCCTCGATGAGGTCGGCGTCGGTGACGGCGGGCCCGTCGCCGAGCTGGGTGACCAGGTCGCCGCAGAACAGCGTCGCGGTCTCCTGCTCGAAGAACACGTGCGACTCCCAATTGTGAGGGACGTGCGGCGTCGCCACCTCCAGGACGCGGCGCTGCAGGCCCGCGCCCCCGAGGTCCAGGACCTCCCCGTCGACCAGCGGACGGGGTGGGCGGTCGCAGAGGTCGCCGACGGAGACGGTGCAGCCGAGGGCGCCGTGCGCGACCTGCGCCTGCGGCGCCGCGGCCAGGAAGTCGTTGACAGCTCCGCACTCGTCGGCCTCGACGTGCGCGAAGGCGATCCACCTCAGCCGCTCCAGGGGCATCACCCGCTCGATGCCCTCCCGGACCAGGGGGAACAGGCCACGCATCCCCGTGTGGGAGAGCAGCGGTTCCTCGGCGTCGAGGAGGAACTGGTTGAACGTGAACCCCCCGGGCGCGACGTCCGGGATGCAGGTCGAGATCCGGTAGATCCGGTCGGCGATCTGGTCGACGGTGCTCGCCATGGTGTCCCCTCCTCAGGGGGTCAGGGTCCGGGCGCGTAGTGCGCCCGGTACATGTCCACGAGCTGCGGCAGCAGCGTGGTGAAGCGGCCGTGCGCGAACCCCTCCTGCGGTGCGTTGGCGAGCTGCTGGCTGATGACCCCGCTGAGCAAGATCGTCCAGACCCTCAGCAGCTCGTCGGGCGAGACGTCCGGGCGGAACAGTCCACGGGCCTGCAGGGCGCCGAAGACCTCCCGCCCGCGCTCCAGGACGACCACGGCCGGCTCGTACGCCGTGGGTGACGGCTCGTAGCCGGGGACCGGGCGCCAGTTCATCAGCTGGGTGTAGACCGGGTTGGCCACCGACCAGCCCACGAAGCGGTCGGCCAGCTCGCTCAGCCAGGCCGGCAGGTCCGTCGTGTCGTCCAGGGGCGCGAGCGACTCCATCTCCGCGTGCACCCGGTGCCAGCCGCGGGCGAAGACGGCGTCGTAGACCGCGTGCTTGGAGTCGAAGTAGACGTACAGCGACGGGGGCCGGATGCCCATGCGCCGGGCCACCTCGCCCAGCGACAGCCCGGCGACCCCCTGCTCGGCCATGACGTCGACGGCGACGTCGAGGACCTGCTCGATGGTCTCGGCCCGGCGCAGGTGTCGCCGGTCCGGGGGTGAGGTCGCTGCCTGAGCCATAGCATCAAAGGATGTCCTCATAACCATAGGACGTCAAGCCATCCGCAGGTGCGAGTCGGGCCGGCCTGGCAAGGTGCTGAGGGACTGGCTGACCCGCGCGGGACGGCCGTGAGCGACGATCGCGGCATGGCACAGTCACCCGCACCGCTCATGCCGGCCGCCTTCATCGGACACGGCAGCCCCATGAACGCCCTGGAGTCCAACCGCTACACCGACGCATGGCGGGCCTTCGGGGCGAGCGTCGCGAGACCGCGGGCCCTCCTGGTCATCAGCGCCCACTGGTACATCGGGGCCACCGCGGTCACCGCCATGCCGCGGCCCAAGACGATCCACGACTTCTACGGCTTCCCGCCCGAGCTGTTCGCCGTCGACTACCCGGCGCCCGGGCTGCCGGAGCTGGCCGAGGAGGTGTCCGACCTCGTGCAGCCGACCTGGGTCGGCGCCGACCTGGACAGCTGGGGGATCGACCACGGCACCTGGTCGGTGCTCGTGCACGCGTTCCCCGACGCCGACATCCCGGTGGTGCAGCTGGCCATCAACAGCAACAAGGGCTTCGACTACCACCTCGACCTCGGGGCCCGGCTGGCGCCGCTGCGCGACAGCGGCGTGCTGGTGCTGGGTAGCGGCAACGTCGTGCACAACCTGCCCGGCATGGACTGGGGCAGCAAGGACATCGGCTTCGACTGGGCGCAGCGCTTCGACACCGACGCGAAGGCGCTCATGGTCGAGGACCCGGGCAACATCACCGAGCTAGCGGGCCACCGGGACTTCCGGTCGGCGGTACCGACCCCTGAGCACTTCCTGCCGGCGCTCTACCTCGCCGGACTGGCCAGCGCGACCGGCGACGGCACCGACGTCCTGGTGGACGGCTACGCCTACGGATCGCTGTCGATGACGTCCTACGTCCTGGGCGGAGACGTCGTGACCTCCGGCACGGGCGCGGGCGCCGCCCCGCTGCCGCAGGACGTGCCGGCCGACCAGACCGGCACCTGACCCCTCGGCCGGGAGCCTGCTCTGCCATCCTCGTGGCCCACCCCCGAACCGAGGAGCAGCATGCCCACGAACGGTGAGAAGGCCTACCAGCTGCACCAGGCGGCGGTCGGCCAGTCTGACGGTGCCGGTGCGTGGCTCGAGATCGACCAGGCCCGCATCCAGGCCTTCGCCGACGTCACGGAGGACCAGCAGTTCATCCACGTCGACCCCGAGCTGTGCGCGACCCTGTCGCCGTGGGGGGTGCCGATCGCGCACGGCTTCCTGACGCTGTCGCTGCTCACCAGGCTGGTCGAGTCGGTGCCGCAGCCGCCGCAGCGGCTGGAGGGCATCGTGATGGGCGTCAACTACGGCTTCGAGAAGGTCCGCTTCATCAGCCCGGTGAAGGTCGGCTCCAAGATCCGCGCCGACGTCGTGCTGGCCGCGGTCGATGCCAAGGACGCGAACACCCTGCAGGTCACCAGGACCTGCACCGTGAAGATCGAGGGCGAGGCCAAGCCGGCGCTCGTCGCGGACTGGATCACGCGGCTCGTCTACTCGTAGGACCGCGCTGCTCGGTCCTGACGCGTGCACCGCGCCCGCGCCGGATGGGCCCTCTCGCCCCCGGTCGACGGTCCCGACCGGGGCTGTCATCGCGCGGTCGGCACCAGGGGGATCGCGGCCTTGACGGCGATGGTCACCGGGTCCGGCTCGCCCTCGGCGAGCGCCGTGACCAGCAGTCCGTCGAGAGCGGCGACGAGCAGGCGCAGCTGCGTGCGGTCAGCCGGTCGGCCCGAGCGTTCCAGAGCGTCCGCAACCAGCGCCAGCAGATCGGTGTTCCAGCCCGTCACGAGCTCGCGCAGTCGCGGCGACCGGCTGGCCCGCAGGTAGCGCTCGTAGTAGCCGAGCAGTGCCTGCGGCGAGGGGTCAGGCCCGACGAGCAGCTCGACGACCGTGCCGGCCGCCCGGGCGGCGCTGGTGCGTCGACGGGGGAGCGCCTGGACGTTGGCACCGGCGCGGTCGAGGTGGCGGCGGGCCAGCTCGGCGGCGGCCTGCGCCACGAGGTCCTCGACCCCGTCGAAGTAGTAGGTCATCGATGCGAGCGGCACGCCCGAGGCGGCGACCAGACCGCGGTGGGTCAGCGCCGTCCAGCCCTGCTCCTCCAGCAGGTCGGCGGCGGCGCTGACGAGCAGCGCATGGCGGTCGCGGGTCCGCTGCTGTGTCACGCCGTCGCCACCTTGAGACCGACGACCCCGGCGACGATGAGCATTATCGAACCGATCCGCAGCGCGCTCGCGGCCTCCCCGAGGACGGCGATGCCGAGGATCGCGGTCCCGGCAGCACCGATCCCGGTCCACACGGCGTACGCCGTCCCGACCGGCAGGTCCTTCAGCGCGGTCGCCAGCAGGCTGAACGAGACCAGGCTGCAGACGCCGAACGCGATGCTCGCGGGCAGCCTGGTGAAGCCGTCGCTGGCCTTGAGGAACGCCGCCATGCCGATCTCGAACAACCCTGCCAGGAGCACGAACAGCCACGCCATGACAACCTCCGTCGTAAAAGTAGAACAAGCGTACCACTTCTTGGTCCACAGGTCGCTGGCCACCTCTGGTCGAGGCGTCCCGGGGCAGGCACCCTGGTGACATGACGCACGGGAGGGCGCACGATGAGCACCATGACGACGACCCGTACGGCGATCCCGGCGGGGCCGTGGACCGTCGACGACCTCGACGACTTCCCGGAAGGGAGCACCGTCCGCTACGAGCTGATCGACGGGGCGCTGCTGGTGAGCGCTGAGCCGTCGCTGCAGCACCAGCGGGTGAACCTCGCGCTGGCACGACTGCTGCAGGACGCGGCTCCAGCCGACCTCGAGGTGTTCCTGCCGGTCGACGTGAGGCTCTCACCAGTGCGCCAGATCGCTCCCGACCTGACCGTCGTGCGGCGCGACGACGCCACGGGCAGGCGCCTCGACGGGCCGCCCCTGCTCGTGGTGGAGGTGCAGTCGCCGAGCACGCGCGCCGTCGACCTGACGCTCAAGCGGTGGGTCCTGGAAGAGGCCGGCGTCCCGTCGTACTGGCTGGTCGACCCCGACACCGGCGTGGTCACCGTGCTCGAGCTGCAGAACGGTGTCTACGCCGAGGTGGCCCGGGGCACGAGCGTGGCGGTGCAGCAGCCGTTCTCGCTCACGGTGTCGCTGGCGTGAGCTGACCGACTGCCGCCACCGGCAGGCCGGTGCGGTGGCAGGTCCAGAACGGATGATCGCCGAGGTCGGGCTCGACGAACAGGGCATGCGCGAGGCGGGCGGGACAGGTCGTCTCGCTGCACAGCGGCCACTCCGGGTCGTCGGCGTGGACCACCTCCTGCAGGTCCTGCGCGAGCAGCCCGAGGACGTACGGCGCGCCCTGCTCCCACTGCGCCAGCCACCACGCGCGTTGGGCGACCGCGGCCTGCAGCGCCCCGTCGTAGGCATCGGACGGCAGGTCGCGGCGCACCGCCTCGGCGGCCGCGGCCAGTGCCGGGTGCGTCATGCCAGGCGCGCGTGCAGATGCATGTCGTGCCAGCCGTCGTCGTGCCGCAGCGACGAGCGGGCGGTGCCCTCGACGGCGAACCCGCACTTCGTGGCGACGCGGCAGGAGGCCTCGTTCGCGGTCGAGTGCATGAGCGTCAGCCGGTGCAGGCCGAGGTCGGTGAAAGCCCAAGCCAGCAGTCGTTCAACGGCCCGGGGGGCGACACCCCAGCCGCGGGCGGACGCGAGCACCCAGTAGGTCACCTCAGCTGACCCCTGCTCCAGGTCGAGCGCACGCAGCGTCGTCCGGCCGACGACCTGGTCCCCGCGGACGATGGCCCATCCCGCGCGACGGCCGGCCCGCCAGTGCTCCGCCCACTCGTCGGCGTACACCTCCGCCTCCGCCTCGTCGAGCCGCTCGCCGTGCCAGTGCTGCACGACCGGGTCGGCGTACGCGGCCACCAGCGCGGGCGCATCGCAGTGCTGCCACGGCCGCAGCATGAGCTCGCCGGCGGTCAGGACCGGCTGCTCGGAAGGGAGTCCCGCGAGGACCGGGGGGACCAGCTGCGGCACCGGCTCAGCCGCCGGACAGCACGTCGTCCGCGTCGACGATCGTGTACGCGTAGCCCTGCTCGGCCAGGAAGCGCTGCCGGTGCGCGGCGTACTCCTGGTCCAAGGTGTCGCGGCAGACCACGGAGTAGAAGTGCGCCGTGCGACCGTCCTCCTTGGGACGCAGGACGCGGCCGAGGCGCTGCGCCTCCTCCTGGCGTGAGCCGAAGGTGCCGGACACCTGGATCGCGATCGTCGCCTCGGGCAGGTCGATGGAGAAGTTCGCGACCTTGGACACGACCAGCCCGGGGATCTGCTTGGTGCGGAACAGGTCGAACAGCCGCTCGCGCTCGGCGTTCTTGGTCGAGCCCTGGATCACCGGCATGTCCAGGGCGGCGCCGAGCTCGTCGAGCTGGTCGAGGTAGGCCCCGATCACCAGGACCTGGTCGTCGTGCCGCTCGACCAGCTTCTTGATCACTGCGATCTTCGTGAAGGCGGTGGAAGCGATCTTGTACTTGTCCTCGGGCTCAGCGGTCGCGTACGTCAGTCGCTCGGCATCGGTCATCGTGACCCGGACCTCGGTGCAGTCGGCCGGAGCGATCCAGCCCTGCGCCTCGATGTCCTTCCACGGCGCGTCGTAGCGCTTCGGGCCGATCAGGCTGAACACGTCGCCCTCGCGGCCGTCCTCGCGGACCAGGGTCGCGGTCAGGCCGAGCCGACGGCGGGACTGCAGGTCGGCGGTCATGCGGAAGACCGGCGCCGGCAGCAGGTGCACCTCGTCGTAGACCACGAGCCCCCAGTCCCGGGCGCCGAACAGCTCGAGGTGGACGTACTCGCCCTTGCGACGGGTGGTCATCACCTGGTAGGTCGCGATGGTGACCGGGCGGATCTCCTTGCGCTCCCCGGAGTACTCGCCGATCTCCTCCTCGGTCAGCGTCGTGCGCTTGAGCAGCTCGTGCTTCCACTGCCGGCCCGACACCGTGTTGGTCACCAGGATCAGGGTCGTCGCGCCGGCCTGCGCCATCGCCGCCGCGCCCACGATGGTCTTGCCGGCGCCGCAGGGCAGGACGACGACGCCCGAGCCGCCGTGCCAGAAGTTCTCGACCGCGAGCTTCTGGTAGTCGCGCAGCTCCCAGCCTTCCTGCTTCATCTCGATCTGGTGGGACTCGCCGTCGACGTAGCCGGCGAGGTCCTCGGCCGGCCAGCCGACCTTGAGCAGTGCCTGCTTGAGCCGACCCCGCTCGCTCGGGTGGGCCAGGACCGTCTCGGGGTCCAGGCGCGCGCCGAGCATCGGGCTGACCTTCTTGGAGCGCACGACCTCCTCGAGCACCGCGCGGTCGGTCGTACGCAGCACCAGCCCGTGCACCGGGTCGTTCTCCAGCCTGAGCCGGCCGTACCGGTCCATCGTGTCGGCAACGTCCACGAGCAGCGCGTGCGGCACGGCGTACCGGCTGAAGCGCACGAGCGCGTCGACGACCTGCTCGGCGTCGTGACCGGCGGCCCGGGCGTTCCACAGTCCCAGGGGCGTCAGGCGATAGGTGTGCACGTGCTCCGGCGAGCGCTCCAGCTCGGCGAAGGGCGCGATCGACTGCCGGCACTCCGACGCCAGGGGGTGGTCGACCTCGAGCAGGAGGGTCTTGTCGGACTGGACGATCAGCGGGCCGTCAGGGGGGTTCACCACGACAGTGTCCAACGCCGGCCGGCGGGCGTCTGATCCCGCCGGCCGGCGTTGCTGGCGGCTAGGAGGCCTTGCTGGTGGCCCCGTGCGGGTCGATGACGTACTTCTTGGCCGCCCCCTGGTCGAACTCGCTGTAGCCGCGGGGGGCGTCGTCGATGCCGATCACGGTGGCGTTGACCGCCTTGGCGATCTGCACCCGGTCGTGCAGGATCGCCATCATCAGGCCCCGGTTGTACTTCATGACCGGGGTCTGACCGGTGGTGAAGGCCAGCGACTTGGCCCAGCCGGTGCCGAGCGACAGCGACAGCGAGCCGACCTGGGCGGCCTCGTCGATGCCGCCGGGGTCTCCGGTGACGTACAGGCCGGGGATGCCGATAGCGCCGCCTGCGGCCGTGATCTCCATCAGCGAGTTGAGTACGGTCGCCGGCGCCTCCTGGCTGGCACCCTCGCCGTGGCCGCGTGCTTCGAAGCCGACGGCGTCGACGGCGCAGTCGACCTCAGGGACGCCCAGCAGCTGCTCGATCTGGGCCTTCGGGTCGCCCTTGCTGACGTCGACTGTCTCGCAGCCGAAGGAACGCGCCTGCGCGAGCCGCTCCTCGTTGAGGTCGGCGACGATGACGACCGCCGCGCCGAGCAGCTGCGCGCCGGCGGCGGCGGCGAGCCCGACGGGGCCCGCACCGGCGACGTACACGGTCGACCCGACCCCGACGCCGGCCGTCACGCAGCCGTGGAAGCCGGTGGGGAAGATGTCGGACAGCATCGTCAGGTCGAGCACCTTCTCCAGCGCCTGCGCCGGGTCCGGGAAGACCAGCAGATTCCAGTCGGCGTACGGCACCATCACGTACTCCGCCTGACCGCCTACCCAGCCGCCCATGTCGACGTAGCCGTACGCCGAGCCCGGGCGGTCGGGGTTGACGTTCAGGCAGATGCCGGTCTTGCGCTCCTTGCAGTTGCGACACCGGCCGCACGCGATGTTGAACGGCACCGAGCAGATGTCGCCGACCTTGACGAACTCGACGTCGCGGCCGACCTCGATGACCTCACCGAGGATCTCGTGGCCGAGCACCAGACCGGGAGGCGCGGTGGTGCGGCCTCGGACCATGTGCTGGTCGCTGCCGCAGATGTTGGTGGTGACGGTCTTGAGGATGACGCCGTGCTCGACCTTGCGGCCGATGTTCGCCGGGTTCACCCCCGGCCCGTCCACGAGCTCGAGCTTGGGATAGGGCGTGTCCTGCACCTCGACCTTGCCGGCCTCGATGTACGCGACTGCCTTGTTGCCTGCCATGTTCTGCCTTCCTTCGTCGTTGCTGGGTCAGGACGGGGGTTCGGTCCGGCGGCCGACGATGTCGCCGGCGGTGCCCTGGGCGGGCGCGGGCTCCGCGGCGAGGTCGTGATCGCGGGGGCGGGCGATGAAGTCGTAGCTGAAGGCGGCCGCGAGCCCGCCGATCAGGCTGCCGATGACGTACGCCGGGAGCTGGCTCCACGGGACGTCACCACCGGTCAGGGCGGCGCCGGCGAACGGGCCGAAGGCGCGCGCCGGGTTGACGGCCGCACCGGTGAGCGGGCCGAAGACCAGGACCAGGCAGGTGACGGACAGGCCGATCATGAGTCCGGCCCAGCCGACCGGGGCGCGGGTGTCGACGGCCAGGGCGAAGATCGTCAGCACGAGCAGGTAGGTCGCGATCGCCTCGACGAGGATCGCCCGGGGGTAGCCCACCCCGTCGCCGAACGAGACCGCGCCGACGTTGCTGACGTCGACCGAAGCAGTGCCGAAGGCCGCGACGACGAGCAGGGCGCCTGCTGCCGCCCCGAGCAGCTGGGCCACGACGTACGGGCCGACCTCGCGCCACGGGAAGCGGCCGGTGGCGGCCAGCGTCACTGTGACGGCGGGGTTGATGTGCGCCCCGGAGGTGGAGCCGAAGGCGTAGATCACCAGGGCCACGACGAGCCCGAAGGACAGCGAGATCATGCCCAGGCCGGCGTAGTCCAACTCACCGTCACCGACGCGGAGGGCGGCGACCACGCTGCCGGGGCCGAACAGGATAAGCAGCGCGGTGCCGAGCGCCTCCGCAGCGAGACGACGGCCGAGGGTGGCGTCCACAGGGTCCTCCAGACGTAAGGGTGTGTGTGACGCTACTCATACGCGCCTGTCCAGATTTGGGCGGGGGGGCGTACCTCTACCCGGTCAGTGGGCCTTCGGGTGTGCCGCTGTTGACGGCCCCTGCCCTGTCAGTCGGCGTCGACGTCCGCGACGCCGGTGATGCGGTGCAGCGCGAAGGTGCGGTCCTCCTGGCGCAGGTGGTCCCAGGCGGTGATGAAGCCGCCCTCCACGCCGCGCGGCTCCACGACCCGCGAGGT
>Ga0136611_10003527_pt1 | contig 10938 bp, 6 predicted proteins | sample AntDrymUQ2232306_2_FD_106645 | JGI IMG/M metagenome (GOLD analysis project Ga0136611, IMG submission 106645) | Polar desert sand microbial communities from Dry Valleys, Antarctica - metaG UQ223 (23.06) | ecosystem: Environmental > Terrestrial > Soil > Desert | place: Antarctica: Dry Valley... | reverse complement strand
GCGCCGGCCTTGACCTCGCCGAGCGAAAAGCTGGTGTGCAGGTCTTTCACATTCGGCAAATTGATCAGCACGTCGCGGGCGAACTGGCTGAAGGTGTTCAGGTCGCGGCTGACGACCTGCAGCTCGAAGGTGCCGGTGCCGCTGATGTAGTGGCAGCTGACGACTTCGGGGATATCGCGGATCGCTTTTTCCAGCGCCTTCAGCAGTTCGCCGCTGTTCTGGGCGGCGTCCAGACGCACAAAGGCCAGCACGCCCAGGCCGATCTTGTGGCGGTCGATCTCGGCGCGGTAGCCGGTGATGAAACCCGACTCTTCCAGCGCCCGAACGCGCCGCCAGCAGGGCGCAGCCGACAGCCCGATGCGGGCGGCGAGTTCGGTGTTGGTGAGGCGCGCGTCGCGCTGCAACTCGTTCAGGATGGCGATGTCGAACTTGTCCAATGTTTCCATTTTTTGATTTTGCGGCAAGATTCTTGCGCGCGCAGGCGGGAACAAGGCAAAAAAAGCAAAGAAAATTTTTGCCGCGCGGCCTACACTTTTGCGAGGAGACAAAACCATGAACGCACCGCTACCCGAGTCCGTCCGCAAGGCGCTGGAAACCGCCTCGCTCGACGACAAGTACACCCTGGGCCATGGCCGCGCCTTCATGAGCGGCGTGCAGGCGCTGGTGCGGCTGCCAATGCTGCAGCAGACGCGCGACGCCCTGGCCGGCGTGAGCACCGGCGGCTTCATCAGCGGCTACCGCGGCTCGCCGCTGGGCGGCTACGACCAGGCGCTGTGGGCCGCCAAGAAGCACCTGGCGGCGCAGCACATCGTTTTTCAGCCCGGCGTGAACGAAGAACTCGCCGCCACCGCTGTCTGGGGAACGCAGCAGCTCGACCTGTACCCGCAAAGCAAGAAATTCGACGGCGTGTTCGGCATCTGGTACGGCAAGGGGCCGGGCGTCGACCGCTGCTCGGACGTCTTCAAGCATGCCAACATGGCCGGCACGGCCCGGCACGGCGGCGTTGTCGCGGTGGCCGGCGACGACCATGTGGCGAAAAGCTCGACCGCCGCCCACCAGAGCGACCACATCTTCAAGGCCTGCGGCCTGCCGGTGTTCTTTCCGTCGAGCGTGCAGGAAATCCTCGACATGGGACTGCATGCGATCGCGATGAGCCGCTTCTCGGGCCTGTGGTCGGGCATGAAGACGATCCAGGAAGTGGTCGAGTCTTCGAGCTCGGTCTCGGTTGAGCCGGACCGGGTCAAGATCGTCATGCCCGAGGACTTCCAGATGCCGCCGGGCGGCCTGCGGATTCGCTGGCCCGACGCGCCGCTGGCGCAGGAAGCGCGGCTGATGGACTACAAGTGGTATGCCGCGCTGGCCTATGTGCGTGCCAACAAGCTCAACTACAACGTGATCGCCGGGCCGCGCGACCGTTTCGGCATCATCGCCAGCGGCAAGGCTTTCAACGACACGCGGCAGGCGCTCGCAGACCTGGGGCTGGACGACGAAACCTGCCGCCACGTCGGCATCCGGCTGCACAAGGTCAACGTGGTCTGGCCGCTGGAGGCGAGCATTACCCGCGACTTCGCCCAGGGCCTGCAGGAAGTGCTGGTGGTCGAGGAAAAACGCCAGGTGATCGAATACCAGATCAAGGAAGAGCTCTACAACTGGCGCGCCGACGTGCGCCCCAATGTGCTCGGCAAGTTCGACGAGCCCGAGGGCGACCAGTCGGGCGGCGAATGGAGCCGCGCCAACCCGAGCGACAACTGGCTGCTGCGCGCCAAGGCCGACCTGAGCCCGGCCATCATCGCAAAGGCGATCGCCAAGCGCCTGACCAAGCTGGGCGTGCCGGGCGAGATACTGGCGCGCATGCAGACCCGGCTGGCGATTGTCGAGGCGCGGGAGCGGGCGCTCGCCGAAGCCAAAATCGACACCGGCGAGCGCGCGCCGTGGTTTTGCAGTGGCTGCCCGCACAACACCAGTACCCGTGTTCCCGAGGGTTCGCGCGCCGTTGCCGGCATCGGCTGCCACTACATGGCGACCTGGATGGACCGCTCGACCTCGACCTTCACCCAGATGGGAGGCGAGGGCGTCAGCTGGATCGGTCAGGCGCCTTTCACAAAGGACGCGCACGTCTTCGCGAACCTGGGCGACGGCACCTACTTTCACAGCGGCCTGCTGGCGATTCGCCAGGCGATTGCCTCGGGCGTCAACATCACCTACAAGATTCTTTATAACGATGCGGTCGCCATGACCGGCGGCCAGCCGGTCGGCGAGCGGCCCGAAGGCCATTCGGTGCTGCAAATCATGCAAAGCCTGATTGCCGAAGGCGTCGCCAAACTCGTCATCGTGACTGACGAGCCGGAAAAATACGAAGGCGCCAAACTGCTCGATGGCGTGACGGTGCATCACCGCGACGAACTCGATAGCCTCCAGCGCGAGTTCCGCGAACTCAAGGGAACGACGGCGATCATCTACGACCAGACCTGCGCCACCGAAAAGCGCCGCCGCCGCAAGCGCGGAACGCTGGTCGATCCGGCCAAGCGCGTCGTCATCAACGAACTGGTGTGCGAAGGCTGTGGCGACTGCTCTGTACAGTCGAACTGCCTGTCGGTCGAGCCGCTGGAAACCGAGTTCGGCCGCAAACGCCGCATCAACCAGAACACCTGCAACAAGGATTACTCCTGCGTCAAGGGCTTTTGCCCGAGTTTCGTGACGGTCGAAGGCGGCAGCCTCAAAAAGCCGAAAAAAGAGAAAAAAGGCGATCTGGCGAGCCTGCCGGAAATTCCAGGCCCAGTGCTGCCGGTGGCGGAGAACGCCTGGGGCATCGTTGTCGGCGGCGTCGGCGGCACCGGCGTCATCACCATCGGCCAGCTGCTGGGCATGGCGGCGCACCTCGAAGGCAAGGGCGTGGTGACGCAGGATGCCGGCGGGCTGGCGCAAAAAGGCGGCGCGACCTGGAGCCACATCCAGATCGCGAACCGGCCCGAGGCGATTTACACGACCAAAGTTGACACCGCCAAGGCCGACCTCGTCATTGGCTGCGACCCGATCGTGACGGCCAGCCCGTACACGCTGGCGACGATGCAGCCTGGGCGCACTTTTGTGGCGATGAATTCGCACGGCGCGCCGACGGCGGCGTTTGTCAGCAACCCGAACTGGCAATTTCCGGGCGGCAACTGCGAAAGCGCCGTGGGCGCAGCGGTGGGACCCAACCTGCTGGCAAGCTTCGACGCCGAGCAGGTTGCGGTGCAGTTGATCGGCGACTCGATCTACACCAATCCGCTGCTTCTGGGCTTCGCCTGGCAGAAGGGTCGGATACCGCTGGCCCATGCTTCCTTGATCCGGGCGATCGAACTCAACGGTGTTCAGGTCGAGAACAACAAAGCGGCGTTCGAATGGGGCCGCCGCTGCGCGCACGACCTGGCGCAAGTGCAGGCGCAGTTCAAGGCGGCGCAGGTGATCGAGTTCGTGAAAAAACCATCACTTGCCGAGATGCTGAACAAGCGGATAGCGTTCCTGACGGCTTATCAGAATGCGGATTACGCGCAAACCTATCAGGACTTCGTGGAGAAAGTGCGCGCTGTGGAGGCGCCGCTGGGCAAAACCCTGCTGACCGAGGCCGTCACGCGTTACCTGTTCAAGCTGATGGCCTACAAGGACGAGTACGAGGTCGCGCGCCTGCACACCGACACCGGCTTCCTGAACCGCGTCAATGCCATGTTCGAGGGCGACTTCAAGCTCAATTACCACCTGGCGCCGCCGCTGCTGGCGTCGAAAAACGACAAGGGCGAGCTGCAAAAGCGGCAGTTCGGCCCCTGGATGCTGAGCGCCTTCAGAATGCTGGCCAGGCTCAAGGGCCTGCGTGCAACGCCTTTCGATGTGTTCGGCCGCACCGAAGAGCGCAGGGTCGAGCGCGCGCTGATTGCCGAATACCGCGCGAGCATCGAGGAGTTGCTGGGCGGACTGACGCCGCTGAACCATGGCGCGGCGCTCGAAGTCGCCCGGATTCCGGAACTCATCAAGGGCTACGGCCATGTCAAGGCGCGCCACCTGGCGGCGGCCCGGCCCCGTTGGGCCGAGGCGATGCGGGCCTTTCGGCAGCCCGCCGCCGCGACGGCGCGACAGGCCGCCTGACGATGGCCCTGCGCCAGGGCCTTGAATTCGGCACCGGCGCGCCCGACGCATACAATCACGCGGTTCGAGCTTGGGCCATGGCGGCCTGGGCGCCCGCCTGTTTTTCGGCCAATATTGTGGAGTCCGCCTGTGTTTATTTCTTCAGCTTTTGCCCAGAGCGCACCTGCCGCCGCCGGCGGCAGCGACATGATGTCGTCGCTGACGGGCATGCTGCCGCTTGTGCTGATGTTCGTTGTGCTTTATTTCGTCATGATCCGCCCGCAGATGAGAAAGCAAAAAGAGCACCGCACCATGATCGAGGCGCTGGCCAAGGGCGACGAGGTTGCGACCGCCGGCGGCCTGCTGGGCAAGGTCACGCAAATGGGCGAAAGTTACCTGACGCTTGAAATTTCGCCTGGCGTGCAGGTGCAGCTGCAGCGCAGCGCCATCGTGCAGGTGCTTCCCAAAGGCGCGCTCGGCAGCGTGAAGTAAGGCTGCGCTGGCGCCAGCGTGGCGAGAGGCTCCGGCTGGACCGGCTTCCCGCGCGCTTTCGCTCTTTGTGTCTTCGTTCACCAGGAACCCTCATTTCATGAATCGTTATCCGGCCTGGAAGTACGTTCTCATCGTGGTCGTGCTGCTGATCGCGGCGCTGTACACGCTGCCCAATTTTTTCGGTGAAGCGCCGGCGGTGCAGGTGTCCAGCGGCAAGTCCACCGTCAAGGTCGATACAAGCACGCTGGCGAAGGTCGAGCAGGCTTTGAAAAGCGCTGGCATCACGGCCGACGGCATCACGCTCGAAGCCGGCTCCATCAAGGCGCGCTTCGGCGACACCGACACGCAGCTCAAGGCCAAGGACGCGGTGCAAAAGGCGCTGTCGCCCGACGCGTCCGACCCGGCCTATATCGTCGCGCTCAACCTTCTGTCGCGTTCTCCCGCCTGGCTCGCGGCGCTGCATGCCAACCCGATGTATCTCGGGCTAGACTTGCGCGGCGGCGTGCACTTCATGCTGCAGGTTGACATGCAGGCGGCGCTGACCAAGCGCGCCGAGTCGCTCGCCGGCGATCTGCGGCTGGCGCTGCGCGAAAAAAACATCCGGCACGGCGGCATCGCCCGCAACGGCCAGGCGATCGAGATCAGGTTTCGCGATTCCGAAACGCTGACGTTGGCAAGGGGCTTGGTCCAGGACCAGATGCCCGACCTGCAGACGGTCGACACGGCCGAAGGCACCGAGTACAAGCTGACCGCGACCATCAGGCCGGAGGCGGCGCGCCGCATTCAGGATCAGGCGCTCAAGCAGAACATGGTGACGCTGCACAACCGGATCAATGAACTTGGCGTCGCGGAGCCGGTGATCCAGCAGCAGGGCACCGACCGCATCGTCGTGCAACTGCCCGGCGTGCAGGACACGGCCAAGGCCAAGGACATTCTGGGCCGCACTGCGACGCTGGAGATGCGCCTGGTAGAGGACGGCGCCGAGGCCAGGGCCGCCGAAAACAATACCGGCCCGGTACCCTTCGGCGCCGAACGCTTCTTCGAGCGCAACGGCCAGGCGGTGATCGTCAAGAAGCAGGTGATTCTGACCGGCGAAAACCTGACCGACGCCCAGCCCGGCTTCGACTCACAGAACCAGCAGCCGAAGGTCGATTTGACGGTTGACGCCAAGGGCGGCCGCATCATGCGCGACACCAGCCGCGAGAACCTGAAAAAACGCATGGCGATCCTGCTGTTCGAAAAAGGCAAGGGCGAAGTGCTGACCGCGCCGGTCATCCAGGGCGAACTCGGCAACCGGTTCCAGATTTCCGGCTCGATGAGCGTCAATGAAGCGAGCGATCTGGCGCTGCTGCTGCGCGCCGGTTCGCTGGCCGCGCCGATGGACATCATCGAAGAGCGCACCATCGGCCCGACGCTGGGCGCCGAGAACATCACCAAGGGCTTTCACAGCGTGTCGTGGGGCTTTCTGGTGATCGTCGCTTTCATGGCGATTTACTACATGCTCTTTGGTCTGATTTCCGGCGTTGCGCTGGCGGTGAACCTGCTCCTGCTGGTGGCGGTGCTGTCGATGCTGCAGGCAACGCTGACGCTTCCGGGAATGGCCGCCATGGCGCTGGCGCTGGGCATGGCGATCGACTCCAACGTGCTCATCAACGAACGCGTGCGCGAGGAGTTGCGGGGCGGCGCCTCGCCGCAGGCGGCGATCCATGCCGGCTACGAGCGCGCCTGGGCGACGATCCTGGACTCCAACACCTCGACGCTGATCGTTGGCCTGGCATTGCTGGCCTTCGGCTCGGGGCCGGTGCGCGGCTTTGCCGTCGTGCACTGCATCGGCATTCTGACCAGCATGTTCTCGGCGGTATTTTTCTCGCGTGGCCTGGTCAACCTTTGGTACGGACGGCAGAAAAAGCTCAAGACGGTGTCAATCGGCACGGTGTGGCGCCCCGCTGCCGCAGGCACGGCGGGCGCATCCGGCGTGGCGACGAAATAAGACCCGGCTTCATTTTGAATTGCCCGAGGACCCGACATGGAATTCTTTAAAATCCGGCGCGACATTCCGTTCATGCGGCATGCGCTGATCTTCAACGTGATCAGTTTCGCCACCTTCGCGCTGGCGGTATTTTTCCTGTTCTCGCGCGGCCTGCACTTGTCGGTCGAATTCACCGGCGGCACGCTGATGGAGGTGAACTACGCGCAGGCCGCCGACGTGGGCAAAGTGCGCGCCACCGTGGCGGGGCTGGGCATGAATGATGTCCAGGTGCAGAATTTCGGCAACTCGCGCGACGTGATGATCCGTCTGCCGGCGCAAAAAGGCGTCAGCACGGCCCAGCAAAGCGACGCCGTCATGGCTGCGCTCAAGGCGGCCAACAGCGACGTGACACTGCGCCGCACCGAGTTTGTCGGCCCGCAGGTGGGCGAGGAGCTGGCACAGGACGGATTGAAGGCGCTGGCGATGGTGGTGCTCGGCATCATGGTCTACCTGGCCTTCCGTTTCGAGTGGAAGTACGCGGTGGCGGCCATCATCGCCAACCTGCACGACGTCGTCATCATCCTCGGATTTTTCGCTTTTTTCCAGTGGGAGTTTTCGCTTGCCGTGCTGGCCGCCGTGCTGGCGGTGCTGGGCTATTCAGTCAACGAATCGGTGGTGATTTTTGACCGGATCCGCGAGAACTTTCGCCGCTACCGCAAGATGAACACCGAGGAGATCATCAACAACGCGATCACTTCGACCATCAGCCGGACCATCATTACCCACGGCTCGACCGAGGTCATGGTGCTGTCAATGCTGCTGTTCGGCGGCCCGACGCTGTTTTATTTCGCCCTGGCGCTGACCATCGGCATCCTGTTCGGTATCTACTCTTCGGTCTTCGTCGCCGCGGCGATCGCGATGTGGCTGGGCATCAAGCGTGAAGACCTGATCAAGAGCGGCGCGAAAAAGGACGAGGATCCGAACGATCCAAACGCAGGCGCCACGGTGTAGCCGGGCGCCAGTGTCAACTGACGCGCTTGTCGTGCCGCCCAGCTCCAGCAATCCTCAGCGTGTTCTTGCCGGGCAGGCGCGCGCCTTGTTCACCGAGCGCGCGCTACGCCTTCTGCCGAGTCTGGCCAAGGCCGTGGGCGATTCGCTGTCGGCATTGGCGGCGCAGCCCGGAAACGCGCGCGAACTTCAGACGTACCGTGACGCGCTGCTGGCCTACCATAAACACAGCACGGCCTGGATTGAAGGCGTGGCCAGGGTTTGGGCCAGCAAGGCGCCCGCGCCGTCGGCGCCTACGCAAGCGCCCGTTCCCAATGTCGAGCCCGACGAACTGCAACTGGTCGAAAACGACGCTGTGGAAAGCCGGATCCTGGCTTCGCGTCTGGCGCTCAGGCTGCTCGATTTCGCAAGCTGGGAGCTTAACGACCTGCGCCTTCGCATCCAGAGCCTGGAAGCCGCTTCCGAACTGCACAAGCAGGATATTTTTCGCCCGGAAGTGCTTGCGCAGCGGCTGGTTGACGAATGGGCGCACGCCATGCTGCCGCAGTCTGTCTGGCTGCTGGTTCAAGAGGTCATCCAGCTGTTCATGGCCCAGCAGGTGCTTGAGATTTACCATGCGACCAATGAATTCCTGATCGGCAAGGGCGTCATGGCCGAGATCGATCTGCGTCCGCTCGTCAGGCGAACGCCATCGTCGGCCACTGCCGCCCCTACAGCGTCGAAAGCCGCCGCCGGTTCCTCGTCATCGGCTGGCGCTTCCAGCGCCGAGAACGACTATGTCACCAGCGGCATGCTGCACGGCGACACGGTGATGAGCAGGGATTCAGGCAGTCGAGCCCTCACGTCCACGGGACCGATGGCGGCGACAGCGATGGCGCGGATGCGCGTGCAGGCCCATGCCGTAATGGGCCATTTGAAGCAGCTGCTGTCGCGGCAGGTGGTCGACTTTGATTCGGTCCGCCCGACCGAAGCTTCGCCGCAACTTGCGCGGGCCATGAACAGTATGCAGCGGGCAGACCAGCTCAGCTCGGCGATGACGCTGCTGCCCGAGATTCCCGGCAACGTGAATCCAGCCGGCGTCGACGCGCCTGTCGACCGCGTTATGAACGCCTTGCGGCAGCGCACCACGTCGCTCAAGCAGGCGGCTTCCACCTCGGCGGAAAAGGCAACGATCGAAATCGTCGCGCTGATGTTTCAAAGCATTCTGGCCGAGGACCGGATTCCGCCCGGCATCCGCGTCTGGTTCGCGAGGCTGCAAATGCCGGTGCTGCGCGTCGCCATCGCCGAGCCGGAGTTTTTCAGCTCGATGCAGCATCCGGCGCGCCAGCTGATCGACCGGATGGGCTCCTGCGCGCTGGGATTCAATGTGACCGTGGCAGGCAGCGTGCTGGAAACCGAGATCAAGCGCGTGGTGCAGGTGATCGAGCAGTATCCCGAGACCGGGCGCCGCGTGTTTCAACTGGTGTATGACGAGTTCGACAAGTTTTTGTCGCGGTTTTTCTCGGAGCAGGGCAATGCCGCGCGCTTCGTCAGTGTTGCCCAGCAGATCGAGCAAAAAGAAACGATGGCGATCCAGTACACCATCGAGATGCGGAAAATGCTCAACGACATGCCGGTGCGCGACGCGATCCGCGAGTTCCTGTTCAAGGTCTGGGCCGAGGTGCTGGCGCTTGCCGCCATGAAGAACGGCCCGCAGCACACCCAGACGCTGCTGCTCAAGCGCGCCGCCGCCGACCTGGTCTGGGCCGCCAGCGCCAAGCCGAACCGTGACGATCGCACCCGCGTCATCGCCGCGCTGCCCCGGCAGTTGCAAATCCTGCGGCAGGGCATGGCGACGCTCGGCCTGGATGCGCCGGCGCAGGACGCCAATCTGAAAATCATCAGCGATACCCTGGCCGACGCTTTTTTGTCCAAGACCGACACGATACCAATGGAACAGGTGGACGCCATGGCCAAGCGGCTGTCGAACCTGGAAGATTATTTGTCCGACGAGGATGTCGGCGACCTGCCGCTCGACACCGCCAGCCTGGTGATGATGATTGGCATCGACGCGGCCAACATCGAGGTGATCGGGCAGGGCGGCAGCGAACCGAGCGAGGCGATGCGCGCGTGGGCGCAGGAGCTGCAGCCCGGCAGCTGGTTCAACCTGGACCACAACGCCGCCATCAACCATGTGCAGTTTGTCTGGCGCAGCGAACGCAAGCAACTGCACCTGTTCGCCGCCGCCGACGGCCGCAACTTTTTGATTCAGATGCGCCGGCTCGCCGCTTACCTGCAGGCGGGACTGCTGGTCGCGACGGAAGGCGAAGCGCTGACGGTACGCGCGACCCGCGACGCGCTGGCAAAGCTGGACGCCAATCCTGAGCGCCTGCTCGGCTAGCGAGGCTTGTTCAGCGGCCGTTTCTTGGATTGGCCGGACGGCCGCTTCAATGCGGCAGGCGCCCTTCGCTGTCGTCGCACAGCTCGTCGAGCACCAGCGCGTCGGGCTCTTCGCCGAAGCTCCAGTAGACCATCAGCACGATGATCTTGAGGTCGTCCAGCGTCACCGGCTCGCCCGGCGCGGCCATGGCGCGGTCGATGACGATTTCGCGCATGTGCGGCGGCAGCACCCCGGCCGACTCAAGAAAGCTGACGAATCCCAGACTTTGCGCGCCCAGATGGGTTTGCTCAGCGACCGAATAGGCGCGCAGGCTACCGGCGGACTGCGGCTGCATGGGCGTCGGCTTCGGAGCCGTCAAGTCGGCGCGTTGCGGCTGGCTGACCTGCGTTCCCTGCGCCGCCACATTCAGCCCATCGAGCCATACCAGCGCCTGCCGAATTTCCTCGGCATCGAAACCGGCGGCCATCAGCTTGCGCCCGAGGCGGTCGAATTCGGGGCACGCCGAGCCCTGCCAGTAATTTTCGTAGACATAAACCAGAACTTCGAACATGCGGTCAATATAGCGCAGAACACCGTCACGCCGTGGCAAGGCGCTGGAACGCGCCGCCCGGAAGGCGCGCGACCTGGCCGTACAGCTCCAGCTCCAGAAGCCGGGCTTGCAGCAGCGCTGTTTCAAGCCCGGTGCGCGCCTGCAAGGCGTCCAGGCCGATGGCGTCGAAACCCATCGCGGCAAGCAGCGAGTCATCGGCGCCGGGCTCGGCGCCGTCGCCGCCGGCGTGCGACGCGCTGGCGCCGTATTCGCCCGTCCGCGGCGACCAGTCCAGCTCCTCGAGCACATCCTGCGCCAGCTCGACCAGCTTGGCGCCCTGCTTGATAAGCGCATGGCAGCCGCGCGACTGCGGCGAGTGAATCGAGCCGGGAATGGCGAAGATGTCCTTGCCCTGCTCGGCCGCCAGTCGCGCGGTAATCAGCGAGCCCGACCGCAGCGCCG
>Ga0136611_10003526_pt1 | contig 10939 bp, 8 predicted proteins | sample AntDrymUQ2232306_2_FD_106645 | JGI IMG/M metagenome (GOLD analysis project Ga0136611, IMG submission 106645) | Polar desert sand microbial communities from Dry Valleys, Antarctica - metaG UQ223 (23.06) | ecosystem: Environmental > Terrestrial > Soil > Desert | place: Antarctica: Dry Valley... | reverse complement strand
GGAGAGCTCGCGTCGCGCCCGGCGGGCGACGCGCCGGGTCAACGACGGCGGCCGCTCCGACTCGAGCACTCCGACGAGCCGAGTCCGCTCCAGCTCCAACGAGTCGACCAGGTGCCCGAGCCGCTCGCGCTCCGCGTCCGCGGCCGTCATCCGCTGGCCGAGCTGCACGCACCGCTCGCGCAGGTTCGCCACCTCTCGCTCCCGCTCCGCGAGCCGCGCTGTCAGCTGCTCGACCTCCGCGACGAGACCGATCGCCGAGTCGCGTTCGGTCCAACGCGCGAGGCGCGCCTGCGGTGTCTCGTCCGTCATCGCACCTCCTGCGTCATCGCGCAGCATCGAGGCGCTCGTGGAGCGCTGCCACTCGCGCAGCGAGGTCGTCGGTCGCAGCCACGACCGCCTCTCGCGTCCGGTCGAACTCGTCGAGCTGACGCTCGCGCAGCATCACCTGCCCGCGTTCCGTGTCGCTCAATCGGCCCTCCGCGCTGTCCACTCTCGCCTGGATCGCATCGACCTTCACCTGCAGGGCGCGAAGGTCGGCCGACAGCGCGTCGAGGGTTCGGATCGTGTTGATCCGTCCGCGCAGGATCCAGCTCAGTTGGGCACGCATGGCGGGCATCGGGTCATTGTCGCCGATCGGTGAGGTCGAGCAGGGACGCGATGAGCCGGCCCGTCTCGGCCAGCGTCGGCTGGCCCTCCATCCGCGCCCGTCCCGCCGCGGCCAACCGCGTACGCAGCGCCCCGTCCGCCACGATCGCCCGCATCGCCGCAGCGGCCTCGTCGAGGTCGGGGTCGGCCCACCACGCCGTCGGCGGGTAGACACCCTGGCCGTCCGACACGCGCACGAGGCGATGGCCGACGAGCAGCGAGCACGAGTCGTCCATGAAGTCCACGTTGCCGGAGTACCTCGTGGCGATCGTGGGCGTCTCGAGCCACATCGCTTCCGCCAGGTGAAGACCCAACCCCTCGCTGCGGTGGAGCGAGACGAGGCAGTCAGCGGACGCCACGAGCGCCATCTGATCAGCCCTGCTCAAGTGGGCGTCCCACACGACAACATCCGGCCTGCGCCGCGCCGCCGCCAGCACTCGCTGGTGCTGTGCCCAGCGCACCTCGCCGTTCATCGTCTTGATCAGGAGCAACGGCCCTTCGCCGGGCGCGAACGCGCGGCAGAACGCATCAATCGTGCCGAGCGGGTTCTTGCGCTCGGTGACGCTCAGGTGGTCGAAGGCCGTGACGAACACGAACCGCCCGAGGTGGGGCGCGAGTGGCTCGAAGTCGCCTCGCGAGCGGTCCGACCGCGTCGGCTCCGGGATCGGGATCGGGACGTGTCGCACGGGCACCGGCGAGACGGCGGCGAAGGCATCGGCGACGAACTGCGATCCCGCCCAGACCTCGTCCACCAGATCGATGGCCGACACCATGCCCTGCGGGATGTGCTCCAGCTCCCAGAACCAGTAGCCGATCATCCTCTGCGTCGACTCGAACAGCTCCGGGAGATCGCCGGCGAGCAGTGGGAGCTGGTCGGCCGTCACGATCGCGAGCGATGCCTCGTACGCCACCCGCTGGTCCGGTACGGCTGCCCGACGAAGCAGCGGGCTCGCCGTTCTCTGCGAGGCGATCGTCGACACCGGCACGTGCGCAGATCGCAGTCCTTCCAGCACCCGGCGGGCGACGTCGCCGAGACTCGATTCACGTGTGAGGTACCCGACGAGGTTCAGGCCGTCCACGCGCAGTGGATCCTCGACCGTGAGCCGCAGCCGTGGCGTCGCGCCGTGGCGGATCGGGAACGGCACCGTGTCGTGGGCGAACGCGCTGCGGGTCCAGCTGCGGAACGCTGCTGCGTCACGGACGACCGGCTCCGGGAACGCAGCTCGCAGATCCTGGCGTGCGCCGTGCAGTGCGGGCCAGTAGCGGCTCTCGACCCATCGCCGAAAGTCGGCGGCGGCCGACCACGGCATCGGGACGGCCTCGTCGGCGTCTCGCACCAGCCGGCGGATCGTGGGGTCCACGGTGACAGCGCCGGGCAGCATCAACGGCGTTCGCCGCCCCGTGAGCTGTTCGGCCGCCGCCACGAGGGCGCGCTCGCGTTCCTCCTGCCCGACAACGCTGATCCGCGCCGCGCCCGTCATGTCCGGATCGAGCACCCACGGCTGCAGCGGATCGAACGACGGGAGGTCGAGCAACGCGGTGTCGTCGCCCCACCTCCAGGCGCCCGCCCCGATGCGCTGGTCGTCGCACCGACCGGCGCCGAATGCCTCGGCGGCGAGAGCGAGCCACGGCCCGACGCCCCCATCAGGTGACCGCGCGAGCATGCGGTCCATGAAGCCGATCACGTGCTCGTGCGCCCCGTCGGGCTGCGCTGCGATGGTGACGACCGTGGTACTGAAGGGTCCGGCGACGACGAGGTCCTGCTCGCCGGGCGCTCGGCCGTCGTCAGGGAGGGGTCCGAGGACGCGAGGGACGAGCGTCAGCGATCGGCCCGTCCCTCGCACCAGAGGCTCGAGCGAACCGAGCACCGCGACGGAGCCGGCCCACACGAGCACGACGGAGGCCGCGCCGTCGGCGAGCAGCTCGCTCGCGACTGCGAGTGCTCGCCGCCACTCCCACACATGCGGCTCGTACGCGACGGTCTCGCGCTCGATCACAGCCCGATCGTCCGACTCCACGTCTCGCCACTGCACGTCCTGAGCCAGCTGCGGTCGTAGTTGCGGGTCGCCACACCACACCGCCACCGCCTCCCACTCCGGCTGCGCGCGCCGCAGCGCGGCAGCGAGAGGCTCCGGCCGGTACGTGCTCTGCGGCACGACGATGCAGGCAACGGTGTCGGCGTGGCGCGCAGGGACCCCGCGACGCCCGCTGCTCACGCCTTATCGTTACCACAATGGCTCGTGACGCAGTCGACGGCGTCGTCGAATCGGAGGCCGCGCGCCTTCGCGTCGAGAACGCCGAGCTGCGGCGGCGAATCGAAGCGACCGAGCACATGATCGACGAGCTCCGAACGGAGGCGCTCGTCCGCCGGGCGGAGGTCCGCGAGCTCGCAGAAGCGCTGCCGATCGCGATGAGCCGCCGCACGCTCGTGCGACAGATGTTGAGCGACGCGAAGAACCATCCCGACAAGTCGGGACTCGCTCGCCGGGCCGCTGCGAACGCGCGTCACCTCCCGCACCGCGCCAAGCGACGGCTTCGCCGCCTCCTCCCGTGACCGCGCCGGTCCACGTCTTCGTCGCCCGCACGGGCAACGGGTTCATGCGCGACATCGCCGAGTGGGTCGCGGAGGCGGCCGTCGTCGCCGGCTGGAAGGCGACCGTCGTCGACGACCGGCTGCCGGAGGCCGACGGCACGATCAACCTCGTGGTCGCGCCCCACGAGTTCTTCGAGCTCTTCGATGCGTCCCCTCGTCGGCTGCAGCGCGCCGCCGCAGCGAGCGTGTGCATCTGCACCGAGCAGCCGGACACGTCATGGTTCCACCTGTCACTCGATGCCTGCCGGCGCGGCCTGCTGAGCCTCGACATCAACGAGCACGGTCTGGCGGAGCTCCGCGCCGCTGGCGTGACGGCAGAGCGGCTCCCACTCGGAGCCGTCCCGTCGATGACGGCGCGTGCGGGGGAGGCCGCGGAGACAGCGCGGGCGCGCCCGATCGACGTCCTGTTCATGGGGGGGCTCGATCAACGCCGCAGCCGGATCCTGGCCGACCTCGCGCCTCGTCTCACGAGCCACCGCTGCGAGCTCCGCCTGTTCCGGTTCGAGCGGCCCGTGACGGCGTCGACGCCGGGACTGGTCTTCGGTGCCGACAAGTTCGAGCTCCTCTCGCGGTCGCGGGTCCTGCTCAACCTCCACCGCGAGCGCAGTGGCCGCATGCCCGACGGCAGCGCCCCGCCCCCGTACTTCGAGTGGGCGCGGATGATCGAGGCCTGCGCGAACGGCTGCGTCGTCCTGACGGAGCCCTCGTATGGCCATCAACCCCTGGAGGCCGGGACACACTTCGTGGAAGCTGCGATCACGGAGATCGGCGACGTCCTCGACGAACTCCTCGCGGACGAGAGCCGCATCACGGCACTTCGCACCGCAGCGCGTGACGCGGTGACCGGTCCACTGTGGCTCCCGCACTCGATCTCGCCGCTCCTGCGCCGCATCGAGTCGGATGTCGTGCCGTTGCTCCCCGACCACGTGGAGAACAGCGCGCCGACCCGCGGCCTGTGGCGCCTCGGCGCGTCCAAGATCCCGCCGGCCGAGCGTCTCGGCGCGTTCCGCCCGTATCAGGCCCTCCAGAGCACAGCGAAGCGCCTCGCCCTCGAGGAGAGCAGGTCCCTGCGGCGGCTCGACTCGGCCGCATGCGTCCTCCGCCACGGCTCGACCCAGCACATCGAGCGGACGGCGACGCGTGCGTACGAGGGGGCGCGAGCGGACGTGTCCGTCGTCGTGACGCTGTACAACTACGCGGACGTCGTGGTCGCGACACTCGAGAGCCTCCTCGCGAGCAGCGACATCGGCTTCGAGATCGTCATCGTCGAGGACCGGTCGACCGACGCGAGCCGCGACGTGGTGCGTGCCTTCATGGACGCACACCCGGACGTGCCGATGCTGCTCGTCGCGAAGGAGGTGAACGAGGGGCTCGCCGCAGCGCGGAACACGGGATTCGAACATGCGCGGGCACCCCTCGTGATGGTGGTGGACGCCGACAACTTCGTCACGCGGCGGTGCCTGCGCACGCTCGCCGACGCGCTGTGTGCCGACTCCGCAGCGGACGCTGCGTACGGCATCCTCGAGGAGTTCGGCGGGGAGTCGGGGCTGAGGAGTGCTCTGGCATGGGACCCGGAGCAACTCTGCCGGGCGAACTACATCGACGCGCAGGCGATGATCCGTCGTGAGGCGTGGGAGCGGCTCGGCGGGTACCGCGACGACGACGATCACGTCTTCGGCTGGGAGGACTGGGACCTGTGGCTGCGCATCGCGGCCAGCGGCGGGCACGCAGCGTTCGTCCCCGAGATCCTCGGTCGGTACAGGGTGCAGCGGGGCTCGATGATCGCGCTGACGAACCTCGCGACGGACGAAGCGCTCGACGCGCTGGAGCTCCGCTACCCCACGCTCCCGTGGCCGGAGTCGCGACCAGGCTGAGGGCATCCGCCGAAGGCGACCGCATCGGGTCCGGCCAGCTCGCCACGAGATCCCTCGCCCGACCGTCGTGACACACGCCTGTCCACGGACGCAGGGTTCGCTCGCGACGCCCTCAGTACACTGCGGCCCGCATGTCTCTCCGGGCGGCGGTGGCGAACCGCAACTTGCTCTACCTGCTGTCCCTCCGGGAACTGAGGACCCGCTACAAGAAGTCCGTCCTCGGCTGGGCGTGGAGCCTGCTCAACCCGTTGTCGCAGATGCTCATCTTCTCGATGATCTTCCTGTACGTGTTCGAGCAGGTCCCGACGACCGGCGAGCCGAGCGGACTGAAGAACTTCCCGTTGTACTTCCTGTGCGGTCTGCTCCCGTTCAACTTCTTCTCGATCGGCATCGGCGTGTCGATCGGGCAGGTGCAGAACGGTGCGGGGCTGATCAAGAAGGTCCAGTTCCCGCACGAGCACCTCGTGTTCTCGGTGATCGTCGCGCAGTTCGTCACGCTGCTGATCGAGATGGTCGTGCTGACCATCGCGATGCTCATCGGCGGGAACATGGTGCTGCCCTGGCTGCCGCCGCTGCTGTTGGTGCTCGCGCTGCTCGCGCTGTTCACCACCGGCATCGCGCTCGTGCTCTCGTCGTGCAACGTCTTCTTCCACGACGTGAACTACCTCTGGGGCATCCTCGTCCAGCTGCTCTTCTACGCGACGCCGATCATCTACGACCCGGCGAACATCGACCTCGACGTCCTCCAGAAGATCGCGAACTACGGCCCGACCGGCAGCTTCGTCATCGCCGTGCGCAACATCATGTACGACCTGCGGATGCCGGGGACCGGGCGCCTGATCCAGCTCGTGGTGCTCGCGTTCGGATCGTTCCTCATCGGCGCGTGGGTCTTCAATCGCCTGTCGCCGCGGTTCGCGGAGGAGATGTGAGCACGTCGGCGAACGCGCTCGAGGTCGACCACGTCACCAAGACGTTCCGCATCCATCGCGAGAAGACGAACTCGATCAAGCAACTGGTCGCGGGCAAGGGGCGCAACCGCTACGACACCTTCACCGCGCTGAACGACGTCTCGTTCGAGGTGCGCGAGGGCGAGGTGTTCGGCGTCATCGGCCAGAACGGCTCCGGCAAGTCGACGCTGCTGAAGTGCATGGCCGGGATCCTCCAGCCGAACAAGGGCCGGGTCAGCATCCACAAGCGGATGTCCGCACTGCTCGAGCTCGGCGCCGGCTTCCACCCCGAGCTCACCGGGCGGGAGAACGTGTTCCTCAACGCGTCGATCCTCGGCATGGGCCGGCGCGACATCGCAGTGCGCTTCGACGACATCGTGGAGTTCGCAGGCCTCGGCGCGTTCATCGACTCCCCGGTGAAGACCTATTCGTCGGGGATGTACGTCCGACTCGCGTTCGCCGTGGCGATCAACGTCGACCCGCGTCTGCTGATCATCGACGAGATCCTCGCCGTCGGCGACGTGACGTTCCAGGCCCGCTGTCTCGAGAAGTTCGTCGAGTTCCGCAACGACGGCCGCACGATCGTCCTGGTGACCCACGACCTCGCGAGCGTCAAGAACATGTGCGACCGTGCGATCTGGCTCCGCCACGGCGTGATCACAGGCGAGGGCGATCCGTCGGACCTCGTGGAGGCGTACACAGAGATGATGCTCGGTGACCGCAACCGCGGCGCCGACGGCAGCGTCCGTCGCGGGTCCGGCGAGCTGCAGATCGATCGCGTGGAGCTCTTCGCCGGCGACAACCCCGAGCCGGTGAAGCGCTTCCGGACCGGTGACGACCTGCTGTTCCGGCTGCACTACCACGCCGAGTCGTCAGTCCCCCGCCCGATCTTCGGCATCGAGATCGAGCACCTCGGCGGCGCCACGGTGACCACGCCGTGCACCCGTGACATCGGCCTCATCCCGGATGTCGTCCGCGGTCACGGCGTCGTCGACTTCGCAGTGAAGAACGTCTCGCTGCTGCCTGGCACCTACGATCTACACACGTCCGTCACCGATTTCAACCGCCAGCACGAGTACGACATGGTCCACCTCGCGCTGCGGTTCGACGTGATGAGCGGGCGGCCGTACGAGAGCAGCGGGATCGTCACGTTGCGGCCGGAATGGACGATCTCGGAGTCGTAGTGGCTGCTCCGCAGCACGAGCGCGCGAAAGGGTTTCGAAAGGACATGGCAGGACTGAAGAGCGCACTCCGCAGGCTGATGAAGCTGCGCGGACTCCCACAGGCGCGGCACGTGGCGGAGCGGGCCGTCGCGCCGTACCTGCGCGACGACCTCCACTCACTCCACCTCGACCACATCGCGCTCGTCCAGCGGATCGAGAACCTGGAACGGATCGCAGCTGACACCACGCTGGAGGAGCGAGTCAGCGCGCAACTGACGCGCATGGGGAACACGATCGACGAGATCGAGCGCCACCAGCCGGCCGTGCTGAACGCGATCGCCTCGGTGAACGGGACGGTCCGGATCCTGCGGCGCGAGTTCGCGGCGGTGACACCGATCGCCGGCGTGAACGACGGGACGAGCGCGAACATGTTCGGCCACCACGAGCTGCAGGAGACGGCAACGCGACTGACGTTCGAGCTCGAGCGGGTTCGTGAGCACACGGACGCAGCACGCGCGTCGATCGAAGGCGTGTACGGGCGCATCGAGCGGATCGAGGAGGACATGGCGGCGGGCGACGCGAACGTGCTGAACGCGATCAGGCCCCACCTCGACACCCTCAGCTGGCTGGTCGGGCGCGTGGAGCTGATCCGCGCCGAGATGATGAACGAGCTGCGGTACGGAGCGGGAGCTGAGGGCGCGAAGCCCGGCGAGGTCGGTGCTGTCGAGGCGCGGGTCGTCAACCCGGACGCGCTCACCCCGGCGAACGGCGAACTGCGCATCAACCTCGGCGCCGGGCACATCCCGCTGGACGGGTTCGTCAACGTCGACATCCGTGAGCTGCCAGGGATCGACGTCGTCGCCAACGTCGACGACCTTCCGTTCGAGCCGGGCTCGCTGACGGAGATCTTCAGCGCGCACACGCTCGAGCACTTCCCCGAGGAGGAGCTTCGCCGCCGGCTGCTCCCCTACTGGATCGGCCTGCTGCGTCCCGGCGGCACCTTCCGCGCCGTCGTCCCGGACATGGAGGCGATGACGACGGCGTACTCGAACGGCACGATGCCGTTCGACGCGCTGCGCCGCGTCGCGTACGGCGGGCAGGAGTACGCGGGCGACTTCCACTTCACGGGGTTCACGCCCCGCACGCTCTCCGCGCTGTTCGAGAACGTGGGCCTCGTCGATGCCGAAGTCGTCGCGAAGGGGCGCACGAACGGCGATTGCTTCGAATGCGAAGTGACTGCGACGCTCCCCGTTCCATGACTCGCGTCTCCATCGTCATCTGCACGTACAACCGCGCCGAGAGCCTGCGCGAGACGATCCGCTGCCTGCGCTACCAGCGCTACGACCAGTTCGAGGTGATCGTCGTCAACGGACCCTCGACCGACCACACCGCAGAGGTGCTGGGCGAGTTCGACGGACTGATCCGCGCCGAGGTGTGCCCGTTGCCGAACCTGTCCGTGTCGCGCAACATCGGCATCCGCGCTGCCGCCGGTGACATCGTCGCCTTCATCGACGACGACGCCCTCCCCGAGTTCGAGTGGCTCCAGCAGGCGCTGCCTGCGCTCGCAGACGAGACCGTGGGCGGTGTCGGCGGGATCGTGTTCGACCACTCGGGCATGGCCCTCCAGTACCGCTACAGCGCGGCAAACCGGTTCGGAGAGACGACGAGCAGCGTCGAGCGCCCGTACGACGACTTCTCCGTCCCCGGCTCGTTCCTGTTTCCCTACCTGCAGGGCACGAACGCTCTGTTCCGGCGCAGCGCGCTCGAGGAGATCGGCGGGTTCGACGAGGTCTACGACTACTACCTGGACGAGACCGATGTCTGCTGCCGCCTGGTCGACGCAGGGTACGTGCTGCGTCAGCTGCACCACGCGCCGGTCCATCACAAGTTCCTCCCCATCGAGCATCCGCACGCCGGAGCGCGTCGTGACGAACTGGTTCCCGATCATCAAGAACCAGACGTACTTCGCCTTCCGCCACGCGCTGGGCGCGCGGCCGGAGATCGAGGTCATCGAACGCTGCCGCGCCAACATCGACCGGTGGTGCGCCGACGCGAAGTTCCACCAGGAGGGCGGGCGACTACCGGCTGAGACGGTGGAGCGCGTGGTCGAGATCGGCGCCGAGGCGGTGCGGCGCGGGATGGAGCTCGGCCGCGAGCGGCAGTGGACCCGGCTGCGCCGCATGGCACCGCCGACGGCGACGTTCCGACGCTTTCCCACCATCGACTCGTCGCGTCGCCGGTGCATCGCGATGGTGACGGGCGACTATCCCCCACGATCGACCGGCGGGATCGCCCGGTTCCTCGGAGACGCCGCGCCCGCGCTCGCCGCACGCGGTCACGAGGTGCGCGTCATCACACGTACGGAGCACGAGCACGGCGCCGTCGACCTCGAGGATGGCGTCTGGGTGCACCGCGTGGAGACGCCGCCCGTGGCGACGGGCGAGGGCGCTGCTCCCGAGGCGCTCCCCCACATCGACGCGTTCGTCACCGCCAGCGCGGCGGAGCTGCAGCGCATCGGGACCTGGCGGGCGATCGACGTCGCCTACGGGCCGGCGTGGGACGTGGATGTGATCGCGGCACTGCGGACGACGCCGGTCCCCGTCGTGACGATGCTGGCGACGCCCGTCGCCGTGGCCGCTCGTCATGCCGGCGAGCTCGACGATCCGCAGGCGGCGGCGAACCTCGCCGGCCTCATGCGCGCCGAGCGCGACCTGTTCACCGGCGCGCACCTCCTCCATTCGATCAGCGGTGCCGTGCTCGAGACCGTCGAGCACGAGTACGACCTGAAGGTGGAACGCGAGCGTGCCGCAGTCGCCGCGATCGGGCTCCGCGACCATCGTCCCGAGAAGGCCACGAAGCGGCCTGCGGGACCGGTGCGAGTCCTGTTCGTGGGCCGGCTGGAGACGCGCAAGGGGATCGACGACCTCCTGGCGGCGATCGAGACGGTTGCGCCGCGCCACGACGACGTCGAGTGGCAGATCGCCGGCGCGGAGACGCGTCCGAAGGGGCAGCCGAGCCACGAGTCGCTGTTCCGCCACTGCAATCGGACCGCGACGTGGCTGCGGCGCGTCTCGTTCCTCGGCGGCGTCGACGATGACACGCTCCACGAGCTGTACGAACGGGCGGATCTCGTCGTGCTGCCGTCGCGGTACGAATCGTTCGGGCTCGTGATGGTCGAGGCGATGATGCACGCTCGCGCCCAGGTCAGCTGTTCGATCGGCGGCATCGAGGAGGTCGTACGCCACAACGTCGACGGTCTCCTCGTCGCGCCTGCCGATCCGGCGGCGCTCGCAGCCGCGATCGACGACCTGCTGACCGACCCGCAGCGTCGCCGCGCGATGGGCAGGGCCGGCCGCACCCGGTACGAGAAGCACTTCACGATCGACGCGGCGGCGGCGCGCCTGGACCTCCTGCTCGCACGGGTCACGTTCGCACGCGTCGGCCACTCCGGCGTCACCGCGATCGACCCCGGGCCGAGGCTCGTCGCGAGCGGCGGCCACGAGGCGCTGTGGATGGAGCGTCGGACACGGGTGGTCATCGCACCGGCAGCTGCACCAGGGATGCACCGGACGGCGTCGATCGGCGCGTCCGAGGGCGCACAGGTGGTGCTGCGCAACAGGGCGTCGCTGGCCCGGACGGTCGACCTGCGCGAGGGATGGAACTCGGTCCCGCTCCCCTCGATCGCCGACGACACGGTGATCACGTGGCGCAGCGGTG
>Ga0136611_10003525_pt1 | contig 10941 bp, 12 predicted proteins | sample AntDrymUQ2232306_2_FD_106645 | JGI IMG/M metagenome (GOLD analysis project Ga0136611, IMG submission 106645) | Polar desert sand microbial communities from Dry Valleys, Antarctica - metaG UQ223 (23.06) | ecosystem: Environmental > Terrestrial > Soil > Desert | place: Antarctica: Dry Valley... | reverse complement strand
GATCCAAGGCACGAAGTTCAAGATCACTGTCGTCGATAAGGTCGTCAAGATCGGCGACGCGACGGTGAAGGTCACGGACATCAAGTGCAAGAACGGCGTGATCCACGTGATCGACACCGTGCTCATGCCGGCCGCGAAGTAATCCCGAGTAGGAAAAGCGAAAGGCCCGGCCGAGGCCGGGCCTTTCCGTTCTTTCACTTCTTCGGCTTCGGTGCATCGTCGTCGTAAGCCTGCACGATCTTCATCACGAGCGGGTTGCGGACGATGTCCGTGTCTTCGAGCGTCAGCACGGCGATCCCCTCCACGTTCCGCAGGCGCTGCACCGCATCGAGCATCCCGCTCTTCACGTTGCCGGGCAAATCGACCTGCGTCATGTCACCCGTCACGACGATTTTCGAGTTGAAGCCCATCCGGGTGAGAAACATCTTCATTTGCGTCGTGGTGGCGTTCTGCCCCTCGTCGAGGATGATGCAGGCGTTCGAGAGCGTCCGGCCGCGCATGTAGGCGAGCGGCAGAATTTCGATGATGTCGTTCTCCAAGTACTTCTTGACGATCTCCGGTTCCATGATGTCGTTGAGCGAATCGAAGAGCGGGCGGAGGTACGGGTTGATCTTGGCGACGAGGTCTCCGGGGAGGAAGCCGAGGCGTTCGCCCGCTTCCACGGCGGGGCGCACGAGGACGATCTTCTTCACCTGGCCGGAGCGGAGCAGGGTCACAGCCCAGCCGACGGCGAGGTAAGTTTTGCCCGTCCCGGCCGGGCCGACGCAGAGGACGATGTCGTGCGTCTTGAGCGCTTGGACGTACCGCCCTTGCCCATCGGTGCGCGGGCGGAGGTAGCGTCCCGATTCGAGCACCGTCAGCGCACTGCCCGAACCGCGACCGTCGCCGCGGACGACTTCGAGGATCGAACGCACATCTTCGGGGACTAGCCGACCGTTCTTGCGCAGCAACCCGCGCAGTTGGCTGAAGGCGCGGGCGGCCTGCTCGACCGGTTCCTCCGGCCCCTCGAATTGCAGGGTGTCGCCGCGGGCGACGACCTTGACGCCGAGGGCGTCGCGGACGGTGCGGAGGAACGCATCGCGTGGGCCGAACAGGATCACTGCTTCCTCGCGGCTGTCGAGCGTCAGCGACTTCGAGACGACCTGCGCTTCGGACATCGGAGAGCCTCGGGAGAATCCGCATCGTTCAACTAGGGACAGACACCCGCCCGGCGGGTTCTCTCCATTATCCGCTATCGGGCAAACCAAATGTACGCCACCGGTCCGGCGAAGAGGATCGAATCGATCACATCGAGCACGCCGCCGAAGCCGGGGACATTCTTGGAAGCGTCCTTCGACAGCGCATCGCGCTTGATGAGTGACTCGGCGAGGTCGCCGAGAATACCCGCGAGGCCCACGACCAAGCCGAACGCGGCCGCTTCGATGACCCCGTATCGGAACACCGGGGCGAACTCCCCCGCCGCAACCGCCGTGCCCACCGCGAAGGCCAACCCGCCCGCGAATCCTTCCCACGTCTTCTTCGGACTGAGCTTCGGCGTCATCGGATGCCGGCCGATGAGCCGCCCGGTGAAGTAGGCTCCGATGTCGCAGCACTTCGGGACGAAGATCGCCAGCGCCAGCATCCAGCCAGAGTTCTCGTAATGCAGCCACCTCAACGCGAGGAAGAAGCTCGGGAGGATACCCACATAAGCGAGCACGAAAACGAAATGGGCTACGCGCGAGACACACCGTCCCGCTTCACGGTAATGGGACAACTCGACAAGGAATGCGAAGATCAGGAACGCCGCGAAGACTTCGCCCATCGTGCTGCGATTGCCAAACATGAGCACGCGTTGGGCGAACGGCAAGACCAGGAGCGTCACGACCCCTAGCAAACAGAGCCATTCGCGTGGGCGGTTCTCGGCCGGAGTCAGCGCGACGAGTTCCCGCGTGGCGAGCACGCCGACGGCGAGTGCGAGCAGCAGCAGAATCGGGTAGTACGGCGCGAAGAAGGAATCGACGTAGAGCACTCCGCCGGCTGTGGCGGCCATCAGCGAACCCAGGATCAGACGCGTTTTCAGCATCCGAATATCCGGCCCCCCTCTCCCGGTTTTGCGGGAGAGGGGTTGGGGGTGAGGGTCTTCGAAAGCGAGGCTCTCACACAGTCCGCGCGGTCGGACGCAGGTATAGGATGATCGCCAGTGGTGGGAAGTTTCAAAAGCAAGACCCTCACCCCCGGCCCCTCTCCCGCAAAGCCGGGAGAAGGGAGAAGGATCGATTCGCAATTCTTCATCCCACGGCTCCGCGCTTGTTCACCAGACCGCCGAAGCGGCGATCGCGCGCGGCGAACGCCCGGCACGCTTCGTGGAGTGTGCCGGCGTCGAAATCGGGCCAGCACTTCGGAGTGACCCAGATTTCCGAGTACGATATCTGCCAGAGGAGGTAGTTGCTCACGCGCATCTCGCCGGCCGTGCGGACGAGCAGATCGGGGTCGCGCATCCCCGCCGTGTAGAGCGAATTCGAGATGGCTTCTTCGTCGATCTCGTCGGGCATCAGTTCGCCGCGAAGCACTCGCGCGGAGAGTTCGCGAACCGCGTCGAGGATCTCCGTGCGGCTCCCGTAGTTGATCGCGAGGCAGAGCGTCAGCCCCGTGTTCTGCGCGCTGAGCGTGATGCTCGCATCCATCTCGGCCTGCACGTCGGCGGGAATCCCCGCGCGGCGGCCGATGACCGTGAAGCGGATGTTCTGATCGAGGATCAGCGCCCGTTCGCCGAGGAGGTACTCCTTCAGCAGGCCCATGAGGAAGTCGATCTCGGGCTTCGGCCGCTTCCAGTTCTCCGCGCTGAAGCAGTAGAGCGTGAGTTGCCCGATCCCCAACCGACAGCACTCCGTCACGGTCGAGCGCACCACGTCGGCCCCTCTGAGGTGCCCGGCGATGCGTTCGTCGCCGCGCTCCACGGCCCAGCGGCCGTTGCCGTCCATGATGATCGCGATGTGGTGCGGCAGTCGATCCGGATCGACACCGACACTCCGGGCGTACTCGGCGCTGTCGTGCGGATCGGTCATTTGAGGTGGATCGTTTGAGCGCGGTCGGGGCCGACCGACACGACCGACACCGGCAATCCGACGAGTTCGCCGATGCGATCGACATACTTCCGCGCCGCGGCGGGAAGATCGCCCGGCTTGCGGCAGCCCGTGAGGTCTTCGCTCCAGCCGGGAAGCGTTTCGTAGACCGGCTCGCACTGGGCGAGTTCGTAGGCGTCGCTCGGGAAGTGATCGATGCGCTCGCCGCGCAGGGTGTACGCGGTACTGATCTTCACTTCCTCCAAACCGCTGAGCACATCGAGCAGCATCACCGTGACTTCATCCGCACCGGCAAGGCTCGCCGTGTATCGCAGAGCGACGGAGTCCAGCCAGCCCGTGCGGCGCGGCCGGCCGGTGACGGTGCCGAATTCGCGGCCGATCTTGCGGATGCGCTCGCCGATTCCCTGGGGGCCATCGTCGAGTTCCGTCGGGAAGGGGCCGCGGCCGACGCGCGAGGTGTACGCCTTGATGACACCGATGATCCGCGTGACGTGCCGGGAGGGGATGCCCGTTCCCGTCCAGATCCCCGAAGGCAAACTGCTGCTGCTGGTCACATACGGAAAGGTGCCGTGATCGACGTCGAGGAGCGAACCCTGCGCCGCTTCGAAGAGGATGTCTTTGTCCGCCGCGAGGGCGGCTTGCAGCACGCGCGTCGTGTCGGCGATGTGCGGGCGGAGCTTCTCGGCGTAGCCGAGGTACTCGTCGGTGAGCTGCTTCGGATCGAACGATTTGCCGCCGAACGCTTGGAGGAAGCGGTTCTTGAACGGCACGATCTGCCGGAGCCGCGTTTCCAGATGGTGCTCGTGCAGCAGTTCGCCGACGCGGACGGCGTAGCGCCGTCCGACTTTGTCCTGGTAGCACGGCCCGATGCCGCGACCGGTCGTGCCGATCTTCGCATCGGCGTCGGCTTCGGCGAGCCGCTCTTCTTCCATGTGGTACGGGAAGATGACGTGGGCGTGATCGCTCAGCACGAGGTTCTTGCCGACGGGCACACCGGCCTTCACGAGTTGCTCGACTTCTTCCATGAACCGCGGCGGATAGACGACGAGGCCGTTGCCGATGACCGACGTGACGTGCGGTTTGAGGACTCCGGTCGGAAGCAGCGAGAGTTTGAAGGTGCGGTCGCCCCAGACGACGGTGTGGCCGGCGTTCGCGCCGCCGTTGTAGCGTACGACGAACTGGTGCGAATCGCCCAGGATATCGACGATTTTCCCCTTGGCCTCATCGCCCCACTGGAGACCGACGACACACGTTGCGGGCATGCTGACCTTCGACACGGGAACGGTGGGGGATGGAATTCGCCAGATTCCACGTTAGCCCGACAGGGGGGAGCGTCAAGGGCGGCGCTCAGGCGAAGTTCAGGGCGAGCCATTCTTCGAGGGTTCTGGGGTTTGCCGCGGGGAAGGCGGACAGCGGCAGACCGGTTTCGAGCGCGGCTTCTGCAACCGCATGAAAGTAAACATCATCGAGTTCTTCGCGAGCATGATTGCGCAGCGTGCCCGATTTGAAGATCTTCATCAGTTCCCGCTGCTGGTGGATGATCGTCAATTGCCAGCTCGTGGAGCGGTGATCGGGTTGGAATTCCCATTTCAGCCAGTGAGCCACGAGGACGACGAGGCGACTCCACGTTTCGCGGCGATCGCGGATACTCATGTCGGTGAGGTACTCCTCCAGATGGGTGTAGTCGATCTCGTCGAAGCGCCCCTCCGCGATGAAGCGCGCCATCTCCTCCAGCCAGCCCGTCTCGTCGGTTTCGTAGAAGGACGCTGCCGCCTTCGGTGCTTCGAGTAGTGCCGTCGCCATGCCGCATTCTCCTGAGTTGCCCGCCGATCATTCTATTTGCGCCCGCCGTCCGTTAGAATCTCGATTCGACCCGCCTCTCGAAAAGGGTTCCCATGCGCCTGTTGGTTGCCGCACTCGGTTTCGCGTTGCTCGCCCCCGCCGTCCGCGCGGACGATCCGCTGGCGAAGAGGATCGAAGCGATCATCGACGGCCCCGATTACAAGCAGGCGCGCTGGGGCATCTGCGTGATCGACGCGAAGACCGGGAAGACCGTCTACGAGCGCGACGCCGAGAAGCTCATCGTCCCCGCGTCGGTGACGAAACTCTATTCCTGCGCCGCCGCGCTCGTGGCCTTCGGCGCCGAGCACAAGTTCGTCACGCCGGTCTATGCGCGCGGGAAACTCACCGAGAACGGCGTGCTGGAGGGGGATCTCATCCTCGTCGCCAGCGGCGACCTCGCGTTCGGCGGCCGCACGGCGAAGGACGGCAAACTCGCCTTCAAGGATCGCGATCACAGCTACGCCAACGGCGGGCTGTTCGACGCCGAGCTGACCGACACGAACCCGACGGCCGCGCTCGAAGACTTGGCGAAGCAGATCCGAGCCGCCGGGATCAAGGAGGTCAGCGGCGAAGTGCTGATCGACGACCGGCTCTTCGCGGCGGTTCAGGGGACGGGCAGCGGCCCGTCGTCGGTTTCGCCGATCGTCGTCAACGACAACATGCTCGACATCGTCGTGACGCCGGGAGCGAAGCCGGGCGACCGGGCCAAGGTGAGCTTCCGACCGGAGACGGCCGCGATCGCCATGGACGCCGAAGTGACCACGGGCGAAGCCGGCGGCGGGACGGCGATCTATTTGAACTCCGCGGGGCCGACGCAGTTCACGGTGCGCGGCAAGATCGCCGCGAAAGGGCGGACGCACATCCGCAGCTACCCCATCGACGAACCGGGGTGGTTCGCCCGCGCCCTCTTCATCGAGGAGCTGCGCAAGGAGGGCGTCCGCGTGCAGGCCGCCGTCGCGCGGGCCGCCGGCACCAACTTGCCGGCGAAGGAAGAGTACGACCGATGCAAGATGGTCGCCGAGTACACTTCTCCGCCGCTCATCGAGGCTCTGAAGGTCACGCTGAAGGTGAGCCACAACCTTTACGCGAGCACGCTGCCGTGCCTGCTCGCGGCGAAGGCGGGCAAGACGACCCTCGAAGCGGGATTGCAGGAGCAGCGCAAGATTCTGAAGGGGTTGGGAGTGCCGGTCGAAACGATCTCTTTTGCGGGCGGGGCCGGCGGCGCGGCCGCGGACTGCGTGACGCCGAAGGCCACCGCAATTCTGCTCCGGGCGATGCGGAAGCGCGAGGACTGGCCGCAGTACCGCGATTGCCTGCCGGTGCTCGGCGTCGATGGCACGCTCGCCGGGGTGGTGCCGGACGATAGCCCCGCCAAGGGGAAGGTCTTCGCGAAGACGGGTACGCTGACGTGGGGTGACTCGTTCAACAACCGGGGTCTGCTGAAGAGCAAGGCCCTCGCCGGGGTGATGACGACGGCCGCTGGCCGCGAGCTGATCCTCGCGCTGTTCGTGAACGACGCGCCGCTCCCGGCCGGGGTCGGAGCGCAGCGCGAGGGGAAAGTGCTCGGAAAGCTGTGCGAGGTTCTGTACCAGAGCGGGAAGTGATTCCGGCGAGCCGGCCCGCGTGAGCGGCCGGATTCTTCTCGCGAGAGGAACTCACGCGGCCGGCTCGCCAGCTCGATGATCCCGATGCCAAACCCAATGGCACACGCGTTGCCCCGCGAACCCGACGTACCTGCTGAAGTACGACGGGTGAACCGGAATGGTGCCGCTTGGCAGTCCGCGCCGATCACACATCCGCGAGTGAGATTTCCAGAATCTTGAACCGGATGACGCCGCGCGGCACGGGAATCTCGACGGAGTCGCCGATCTTGCTGCCGATCAGCCCTTGACCGATGGGGCTGGTCGTGAGGATGCGGTTCTTGTCGGGATCTTCTTGGCCGGGGCCGATCAATTCGTAGGTCTCTTCCTCTTCGGCGTCGAGATCCATCACGCGGACCTTGCTGCCGAAGACGACGATGCCCTTGGGCAGGTTCTCGGTGTCGAGGATGTACGAGCGCGAGAGCTGATCCTTCAGCATGTTGATCTTGGCCTGCAGCAGGCCCTGATCCTCGCGCGCGGCGTGGTACTCGGCGTTCTCGCTGAGATCGCCCAGGTCGCGGGCCGTGGCCACGCGGGTGGTGATGGCGATCATCTCCACGCCCATCAGGTGGTCGAGCTCGGCGCGTTTCTTGTCGTAGCCGGCTCGGGTCGTCGGGATGCGGTCGTCGGACATTCCGCACACTCCTCTCCAGCGGTCGTCGCTGTCACAATAGTCCGGACGGGGCACAAAAAGAGTTCGGCGGCCGCTATTCCGAGCGGCCGCCGAACCCCGTGTTCAACCGGTATTATACGTCATCGGGCACGGATCGCAAAAGGATTCGGTTGAAAGGGCCGGTGGCCACGGGCCAGCCCCGGCTCGTCCACCCCTCTTTCCGGACGGTCTGCGGCTCCTCGGCCGCGATCACTCGCTCGACGCAGGATTCTTCGGCCGGGGTCAGCTTTTTCGTCGCCTGCATCGCGTTCGAACGCCGCAGGGCTACGGAACCGTCGTCGACGATGGCGATCACGCAGGGATCTTCGAGTTGCAGCAGCCGCATCGCGATCGGTTCGAGGTTGACGGTGGCGAACGTCTCCTGAATCCGCAGCAGGTCGCCGCTCGCCCGCCGCGCGGCGGCTTCGAACCAGCGCGTCGGCAGCAGCAGCCGCGGGGCGATGAGGCCCATCAGGTGCGAATTCGCCGACTTCTGCTCCGTGCCCGGCACGACGCCCAGCCGCAGCAAAATCGCCGGCACCATCTCCTTCGCGCAGGCCCGCGCCGCCATCATCTGCTGACCTCCAGGTGACTGGCTGTGCTTCATCGCGAGTTCGCGCGGCCGCTTGCGCTTCGGCGGGTCGCCGTACTGCGGTTCGTCCCCGTCTTCCTCTTCGTAGGTCACGGTGTAGCGGAACGCGTCCTGTACGAGTTGGATCGCATCGACGGGCGGTTCGTCGATGCCGCGGCGCGCGAGGAGTTCGACGACGCTGCCGTCGATGGCCTCGAACAGTTCTTCCGTGCTGAAATCGGACATGGCTCGACCCCGGACTTGCGACTCGCCCGCACCCCGCCTAGCATAAGCCGGGATCGCCCGCCCGTCCCCCGAGTGCCCCGATGACCGAGTCCGCGAATCCGAACGAACCGCGCTTCCCGCCCATGACGCTCGCCCTCGGGTTGCTGCTCGGCCTCGGCTGCGCCGTGGTACCGCTCGTCCCCGAACCGCTCCGCACCTGGAACTTCGCCGCCTTCGGGGCCGTGGGGCTGTTCATCGCCGGCCGCGCCGGATTCCTGCCGGGACTCGTCCTCGGCCTCGGCTCCAAAATCCTTTCGGACTTCTTCAACACCGCCGCGAACAACTTCAATAGCGATTACCTGCCGACGTGGTACTACGTCGCGACCTTCGCGATCTATCCGCTTGTCGGGGCCGCGCTCGTCCGGCGGACGCAGAACCCGCTCCGCATCGCGGGCGGCGCCCTCGTCGCCAGCGCGCTCTTCTTCCTCATCTCGAATTTCGAAGCGTGGCTCGGACAGGCGATGCCTTACCCGTACACGGTCGCCGGCCTCCTGGAATGCTACTCGCAGGGGCTGCCCTTCTATAAGGGCACGTTCCTCGGCGACATGCTCTGCACGGGATCGCTGTTCGCGGCGCACGCTTATCTGAGCCGCTACTACTTCCCCGCCGAGCGCTCGGCGACCCTGCCCGTAGAGGACTCGCGATGAAGTGGGCCGCCGACATCGAATACATCCGCGACGCGGCGAAGGTGACCGAACACCGGCCGGCCCACCGCGCGTACCTGGCGAAGCTCATCGACGCGGGTCAACTCGCCATCGCCGGGCCGTTCCTCGACGACTCCGGCGCGTTCATCGTCTACGAAGCCGCCGATGCCGCGGCGGCCGAAACGCTCCTCAAGGCCGATCCGTTCTGCACCGCCGGGATTTTCGTGAAGTGGACGCTCCGCCCGTGGAAGACGGTCTTCGGCAATCCCGCGCTGCTCCCGCCGAACGGCTGACACCATGCCGGCCGTGGAACTCATCCGCAAGAAGCGCGACGGCCACCCCCTTGCGCCGGCGGAACTCCGCGAGTTCGCCCGGGCGGCCGCACGCGGAACGTGGCCCGACTACCAGCTCTCCGCGCTGCTCATGGCCATTTGCATCCGCGGGATGACCCCCGAAGAAACGGCGATCCTCACGCGCGAAATGGCCGACTCCGGCACCGTCTTCGACCTGTCCGAGATTCCCGGCATCAAGGTCGATAAGCACAGCACGGGCGGTGTCGGCGACAAGGTCTCGCTCGTGCTCGCCCCGCTCGTCGCGGCCTGCGGCGCGGTCGTGCCGATGATGTCCGGTCGCGGCCTCGGGCACACCGGTGGCACCCTCGACAAGCTCGAAGCGATCCCCGGCTTCCGCGTGGACCTGAGCGAAGCCGAGTTCAAAGCGACCCTCCAAAAGCTCGGCGTCGCGATGATCGGCCAGACGGCCGAAGTCGCCCCCGCCGACAAGAAACTCTACGCCCTCCGCGATGTCACGGGCACCGTGGAAAGCATCCCACTCATCACGGCGTCGATCCTCAGCAAGAAGCTCGCGGAGGGGATCTCCGGTCTCGTCATGGACGTGAAGTGCGGTCGCGGGGCGTTCATGAAGACGCTGCCGCAGGCCCGGGCGCTGGCGCAGTCGATCGTCCGCGTCGGCGAACTGAACGGGTTGAAGGTCAAGGCGATCATCACGGCGATGGACGCTCCCCTGGGTCGGGCCGTCGGGAATTCTCTGGAAGTACTCGAAAGCATCGAAACGCTGTCCGGTGGTGGTCCGGATGATCTTCGAGAGCTTTGCTTAGTGCTCGCCTCGAAGATGTTGCAACTTGCTGGGAAAGCGACCTGCGATATCCATGGCTATCAAGTTGCGAGCGATGCACTCACAAGCGGTGCAGCATACGAAAAGTTCCGCGAGCTGCTCGAGGCTCAAGCAGGCGATTCCGATGCTCTCTCCTATCCGTCTATGTTTCCTTCGGCCGATTCGACGGTACCCATTCTTGCCGAGCGATCCGGGTTCATCGCCGCGATGGACGCCGAAGCAGTCGGGATCGCCGCGCTCGAACTCGGCGCCGGCCGCGTGAAGGCCGAAGATCGCATCGACCCCGCCGTCGGCATCCTCGTCCTGAAGAAGCCGGGCGAAGCAGTGCGGGCCGGCGAAACTGTTTTCGAGATCCACCACAATGTGAAAGGCCTCGCCGCGGCGACGGCGAGGCTGAGTGCGAGCTTTACGATTGCGGATCGAGAACCGACGCTGTTACCCCTGGTGTTTGGTGAGTCCGACGCGCCGGCGAGAAAGTGATCGTCCCTCGCCGGCGCATCGGACTAACCCAACAGGTCCCTCACTCCGCCGACTTCTCCGCACCGCGTCCGCGCTTCTTCGGAGCGGGCGCGGTCGTCTCCGGGAGCGCTTCCGCTTCGCCTTCCTCGGCTTCCTCCGTCGGAGGGACACCCGACATCTTCACCGTGTGGGCGTCGAACAGCTCCTGGCCGATCGCGTCGCGGACGGCGGTGTTCTCGCGGAGGAACTTGCCGGAGTTGTCGCTCCCCTGCCCGAGCCGCTGCTCCTTGTAGCTGAAGAACGAGCCGCTCTTGGTGACGATCTCGCTGTCCACGGCGAGCTTGAGCATCTCGGCTTCGTAGTCGATGCCGCGGTCGTACATGATGAAGAACTCGGCCGTGCGGAACGGCGGCGCGATCTTGTTCTTCACGACTTTCACCTTCACCTCTTTGCCGATGGTGTCGCCGTTGTCGTTCTTGAGGGCGTTCGTCGTCGGCCGGACTTCGAGCCGCACCGAGGCGTAGAACTTGAGCGCCAAGCCGCCCGTCGTCGTTTCGGGGTTGCCGTACATCACGCCGATCTTCTGGCGGATCTGGTTGATGAAGATGATGCAGGTGCGCGTCTTGCTCAGCGACGGGTTGAGCACGCGGAG
>Ga0136611_10003524_pt1 | contig 10942 bp, 7 predicted proteins | sample AntDrymUQ2232306_2_FD_106645 | JGI IMG/M metagenome (GOLD analysis project Ga0136611, IMG submission 106645) | Polar desert sand microbial communities from Dry Valleys, Antarctica - metaG UQ223 (23.06) | ecosystem: Environmental > Terrestrial > Soil > Desert | place: Antarctica: Dry Valley... | reverse complement strand
GTGATGGCGGAGCTATTCGGGCGGCGCGATGGCTGCGCTGGCGGAAAGGGCGGCTCGATGCATCTGTTCGATTCGAGTTTGAACTTCCTCGGCGGGCACGGCATTGTCGGCGGGCACATCCCCCTCGCGGCAGGAGTGGCGTTCGCAATCAAGTACCGGGGCGGCGACCAGGTTTGTCTTTGCTTCTTCGGTGAAGCCGCGGTGAACATCGGCGCGTTTCACGAGGCGCTGAACATGGCCGGCCTCTGGAAGGTGCCTGCCGTGTTCATCATCGAGAACAACCGCTATGGCATGGGGACCGCCGTCGCGCGCGCGATGGCGAACGACGACGTGACCGTCCGCGCGGCCACGTACAACATCCCTGGGGAGTCGGTCGACGGACAGGACGTCTTCGCCGTGCGAGACGCGATCTCGCGCGCCGTCGAGCGCGCGCGCTCGGACAAGACCCCGACACTGCTCGAGATGCGGACGTACCGCTTCATGGGGCATTCGATGTCGGACGCGGTCAGCGGCACCTACCGCACCAAGGCCGAGCTCGAGGAAGAGATGCGGCGCGATCCCATCATCCTGCTGCGCAACCGCATGACCGAGGCGGGCGAGATCGATGACGCGGCCTACGCCAGGCTTGACGACGAAATCAAGGCCGCAGTGCAGGACGCGTGGGATTTCGCTGACGCGAGCCCGGAGCCGGAGTTGGAGGAGTTGTATGCGAATGTGGTGGTGGAGGACTAATGCCGAGGTATGAGGTATTAGGTATTAGTCCGAACACCACGACTTTCCATGTAGACCTTCGTAAGCAGTTTGCCAGTATCTAATACCTAATACCTAATAGCTCTGTAATGGCCATCGTCACCTTCCGCGACGCGCTCAACCAGGCCCTTCGTGAAGAGATGCAGAACGACGATCGCGTCTTCCTGATGGGCGAGGAGGTCGCGGAGTACAACGGCGCGTACAAGGTCTCACGCGGGCTGCTCGACGAATTCGGTCCGATGCGCGTCGTGGACACGCCGATCGCCGAGCTCGGCTTCGCGGGGATCGGTGTCGGAGCCGCGATGGTCGGGCTGCGCCCGGTCATCGAGTTCATGACGTGGAATTTCGCGCTGCTCGCGATCGATCAGGTCGTCAACGCCGCCGCGAAGATGCTGTACATGTCCAACGGCCAGTTCAAGATGCCCATGGTCTTTCGCGGCCCGAACGGCGCTGCGCTGCAGCTCTCGGCGCAGCACTCGCAGGCGTGGGAGAGCTGGCTCGCGCACATCCCCGGGCTCAAGGTCGTCACCCCGGCGACGCCGTACGACGCGAAGGGATTGCTCAAGAGCGCCATCAGGGACGACAACCCCGTCGTCTTCCTCGAAGGCGAGATGTTGTACAACACCAAGGGCGAGATCCCCGACGGCGAAGAGATCCTCATTCCCCTCGGGACGGCGGAGCGCAAGCGCGAAGGAGAGCACTGCTCGATCATCGCGCACGGCAAGACCGTCCTGCTCGCCATCCAGGTTGCGGACACGCTCGCCAAGGAAGGGATCAGCATCGACGTGATCGACCTGCGCACCGTGCGCCCCATGGATGTCGACGCGATCGCGGAGTCGGTGAAGAAGACGAACCGCGCGGTGGTCGTCGAAGAGGGCTGGGAGGTGTGCGGAATCGGCGCGCAGGTGGTGGACTACATCCAGCGCGAGTGCTTCGACTACCTGGACGCGCCGGTTCTCCGCGTGCACCAGGCGGACGTGCCCATGCCCTACGCCAAGAATCTGGAGAGAGCGGCGAAGCCTGACGCGCAGAAGGTGACCGCCGCGGTGCGCAAAGTCCTGTACAAAGAGTGATCGGTCATGGCCACTAAAGTCGTGATGGAGGCGCTGTCCCCGACGATGGAGGAAGGCCGCCTCGTCAAATGGAACAAGAACGAAGGCGACGCCGTGAAGTCCGGCGAGAGCCTCGCCGAGGTCGAGACTGACAAAGCCATCATGGAGCTCGTCGCGCGAGGCGACGGCGTATTACGGAAGCGACTGATAAACGAAGGCGACACCGCGCCGGTCGGCCAGCTCATTGCCGTCATCGGAGCGGCCGACGAAAACATCGACGCGCTGGCGGGCGGTGGGGCTGCCGCGCCGCAAGCCCCTGCCGCCGCGCAGGAAGTGGAACCGGGCGCTGCTGAACAACTTCCGCAGGAGGGCGCTGCCCCGGCCAGTCCCGCCCCGCCCGCGCAGGAGCGGCCGCGGGACGCCCGGACGTCCGTCCCGGACGATGCAGCGCAGTCGCAGGGGGAGGCATCCACGCCGCCGCAGGAGCGAGACCGCACAGGCGCGGAGCGGACCTCCACCGGGTCGCAGGGCGCCACTCTAGCCATCGGCAGCAGCGAGCCCGGCGACCGTGTGCGGTCGTCACCGCTCGCGCGCAAGCTCGCGTCGGAGCGCGGCGTCGAGCTGGGAACGGTCCAGGGCTCAGGCCCCGGCGGCCGGATCGTGAAGAAGGACATCGAGGAGGCGGCGACGCGTCCCAAAGGCGCACCGGCGCCGGCAGCCGCCCAAGGCGCGCCCGCTCCGGTCGCGGCGCGGCGGATCTCGGCCGAAGGCGACTACCAGGACATTCCGCTCACGCAGATCCGGAAGACCATCGCCCGGCGCCTCGCGGAATCGATCGGCCCTGTCCCGACGTTCTATCTCACCGCGGAGCTCGACGTGGAGCGCGTGGCCGAGATGCGCGACTCGATGATCGAGCTCGGCGCGGAGTACAAGGTCTCGTTCAACGACATCGTGCTCAAGGCGGTGGCGACGGCGCTGCAGCAGCACCCGGAGGTCAACGCGCACTGGCTGGGCGACAAGATGCGGTACTTCAATCGCGTCCACATCGGCATGGCCGTGGCGGTCGAGGACGGGCTCATCACGCCGGTGATCTTCGACGCCGACACGAAAGGACTCGCGGACATCTCGCGCGAATCGCGCGAGCTCGCGAAGCGCGCGCGCGACCGGAAGCTCAAGCCCGACGAGTACACGGGCGCGACTTTCTCGGTCTCCAACCTGGGCATGTTCGGCATCGAGCACTTTACCGCGATCATCAATCCGCCCGAGGCGGCGATCCTCGCCGTAGGCGGAGTGGAGGAGCGGGTCGTAGCGGTCGACGGCGCGCCGGCCGTACGCAAGCGGATGAACGTCACTCTGAGCTGCGACCACCGCGTGATCGACGGCGCGACGGGCGCGAAGTTTCTCCAAACGCTGCGGCGTCTGATCGAGAATCCGCTAATGCTCGTTTACTGAGCCAACAGCCAACAGCCAACAGCCAACAGCCATGTCTTCTTTCGATGTGATCTTCATCGGCGGCGGGCCCGCCGGATATGTCGGCGCGATCCGCTGCGCTCAGCTCGGATTGTCCGTCGCCGTGGTCGAGCGCGAAGCGCTCGGCGGGACGTGCGTACTGTGGGGCTGCATCCCCGCCAAGGCACTGCTCGAGGCGGCCGCGCTCGCCAATCGCGTCCGGCATGCAGGGGAATTCGGGGTACAAGTGGGCGAAGTCAGGTTCGATTATTCTGTCGCCATGAAGCGCTCCCGGGCGGTCAGCAGCCAGAACTCGAAGGGCGTCGAATTTCTCTTCAAGAAGAACAAGGTCACGCACATCAAGGGCACGGCGAAGCTCTCCGGCAAGAACGCAGTGCTGGTGAAAACCGCCGACGGCAAGGAAGAAAAGCACGAAGCCAAAAAAGGACTTGTCGTCTCCACCGGATCGAGAGTGAAGGGTCTGCCACAAGCCGGCCTGGAGCTCAACAAGACCACCGTGATCTCCTCTGACGAGGCACTGGTCCTCGAACGCGCGCCAAAGACCATGGCGATCGTCGGGGCGGGGGCCGTCGGATGCGAGTTCGCGGATGTCTTCAATGCGTTCGGCACCGCGGTCACTTTGATCGACATCGCGCCGGTCATCCTGCCGTTGGAGGATGCCGACTGCTCCGCCGAGCTCGCCAAGGCCTTCAAGAAGCGAAATATCGAAGTGCTTACCGGCGCGAAGCTGTCTGATGTAAAAATCGGCAAGAGCTCGGTGAAAATGACGGTGGAATCCGGCGGGAAGAAGCAGGCCCTGGAAGTCGAAATTGTTCTCGTGGCAGCAGGCCGGGCTCCCAACATCGACGAGATCGGTCTCAAGGAGGCTGGAGTGCAGCTCTCCGACAAGGGCTTCGTCAAGGTCAACGAGAGGATGGAAACGAGCGTGAAGGGCATCTACGCCATCGGAGATGTGGCTGGGCCGCCGATGCTGGCGCACAAGGGATCGCGCGAAGGAGTGGTGCTCGCCGAAGTGCTAGCCGGCCACAAGACGCACGGGATCAACTACGACAACATCCCGAACGCGACCTACTGCCATCCGGAAGTCGCGTCGATCGGTCTCACGGAGCAACAGTGCAAGGAGAAGAAGCTCGACTACAAGGTCGGCCGCTTCCCCTTCTCCGCCAACGGCCGCGCGCGCACGTCGGGCGAGACCGACGGGTTCGTGAAAATCATCCGCGACGCGAAGTACGGGGAGATCCTCGGCGCGCACATCATCGGCGCGCACGCGACCGAGCTGATTCACGAGCTTGCAGTCGCCAGGGAGAACGAATTCACGGTGGAAGAAGTGGATCTCGCCATCCACGCGCATCCCACGCTGGCGGAGGCCGTCGCGGAGGCGGCGCTGGATTCGCTCGGCAAAGTGATACATGCGTGAGGGCGCGAAAAGCAGGTATTAGCTATTAGGTATTTGGTATTAGTGGGGGCACTTCACTAATACCTAATACCTAATACCTAATACCTGAATTCAATGCCCCAGCTCTGGGTCGTCTCGCTCGGCACCATCCCCTACGCCGACGCACTCGAACTGCAGCGCTCGGTTGCCGCGCAGCGAATCTCGGGAGAGGTAGCGGAAGATGTCCTGCTCCTCATGGAGCACCCGCCGGTGGTCACCCTTGGCCGCTCCACCAAAAACGCCAACCTCACCGCTTCCCCTGAGCTGCTGAAGGCGCGGGGCGTCGAGCTGTTCGAGGTCGAACGCGGCGGAGACATAACCTTTCACGGGCCGGGCCAGCTCGTGGGTTACCCAATAATCGACCTCAAGCGGCACAAGCAGGACCTGCACTGGTATTTACGCGCCGTGGAGCAGTGCTTGATTGATGCGCTGTCGTCGCTCGGGATTGCCGCGGAACGTAACCAGGGCTACACCGGCGTGTGGACCGGCGGGAGGAAAATCGCGTCCATCGGCGTGCACGCCCGTGATTGGGTGACGTGGCATGGGTTCGCGGTCAATGTGACGACCGACCTATCATATTTTGACCTGATCGTTCCCTGCGGGATTCCGGACGTCGCGATGACTTCGGTTGCGCGCGAGCTGGGGGGAAACAGGGTCGTGGCATCGCACGTCGCCGACGCAACCTCAGCGGCGTTCGCCAAGGTATTTCGGTTGCGCGAAGTCTCCGTCACCGCGGACGCTCTGCGATAGCGTGCGTCGCGCGGCGTGCTCAACGCCCGCCGGCCTCAGTTGCCCTCGATCTGCCCCCGGATCTCGCCGCTCGGGTTCGTGGAGGTATGCACGTTCACGTATGCAGTGCCGTTTCGCATTCGCGCCAGCACCGAGTCCAGCGTAAGCGGGGCGGTGAACGCCGATGTCCGCCTGATCTCCGCGTTGGCGAGCTCTCGAGTGACGTTGTTGGAGGTCGTAGGCCCGCTGAAGAGAAAGACCATGACGGGACCCGCTACGCTGGGCCCGCCGGCGTGAATGTGCGCGGCCGTCGCAGCGTTGATGTTCGTCACATTGAGGCTGAACTTGATTACGGCCAGGCTGTCTTTCTTTCCTCCCACCGTCGCGGTGTCGCGGACCGCAGCGATGAAGCTCCCGCCGGCGGACGTCGTCACCGGGGTTGGCCGCTCCGCCGCACCGGTGAGACCGGGAGCTGCGAATCGCTCATCCCTGCGCGGTGACGTAGTATCCAGACTGCACGACAGCATGTTCAGGAGCGCCATGCCCGCTCCCATACGCTGCATCACTTGCATACAAGCCCTCCTGTAGGAATGAATTGATTGCGCGCTGCGAAAGAGGCATAACACGTACCAGCCAACCGGGGGTTCGCGTGGTGCGTCCGTATATTTCGAAATGTGACTGACTCCCCGCGCACTTATCAGCCCCGCGCCCGGAACGTCGACCCGGAAAGCGCCAGGGGCGATCTCGCCCCCGACCTCAATCCAGTCCAGGCCGCAGCCGCCATGCATGGCGACGGCCCGCTCCTGATCATCGCGGGCGCGGGCACCGGCAAGACCCGGACTCTCGTCTATCGCGTCGCCCATCTCATCGAGCGCGGGATCCGGCCAGAGCGGATTCTGCTGCTGACCTTCACGCGCCGCGCATCGCAGGAAATGCTGTCGCGCGCCGAGCGTCTCGCGGGCGGTAGCAGCCGGAGCGTGCATGGCGGGACGTTCCACGCCACCGGGCACCGGCTGCTCAGGCGGTACGGCGAAGGCGCGGGGATCCCGAAGGACTTCAGCATCATGGACCAGGGCGACTCCGAGGACCTGATGCAGCTGTCCCGCGCGCAGCTGGGCTATTCCAAGGGCGCCAAGCGATTCCCGAAGAAGGAAACGCTGCAGTACGTGTACTCCCGGCACGTAAACACCGGGTTCGAGGTCAAGGACATCATCCGCGATGAGTACCCGCAATTCACCGATTACATCGACGACTTTCGCAAGATCTACGGCGACTACACCAAGCGCAAGCACGAGCGAAACCTGGTGGACTACGACGACCTGCTGCTATTCTGGGCGGGTCTGCTCGAGGAAGCGCCCGCGCTCGCCGACCGCATCACCGCGATGTACGACCACCTTCTGGTGGACGAGTACCAGGACACGAACGCACTTCAGGCGCGAATCCTTCGCGGCATGTGCCGCACGCACTCCAATATCACGGTCGTCGGCGACGACGCGCAGAGCATCTACTCGTTTCGCGGCGCGAACTTCCGCAACATCCTCGACTTTCCCAAGCAGTTCCCGGGCACGACGATAGTGCCCCTGGAGCAGAACTATCGCTCCACCCCGGAGATCCTCGACGTCACGAACGAGCTGATCTCGCGCGCGCAGGAGCGGTTCACCAAGCAGCTCTGGACCGAGCGTGGCATCGGCGAGAAGCCGTGGCTGGTGGCCGCGCGCGACGAGCAGCAGCAGACGACGTTCGTGGTCGACCGGATCCTCGAGCTGCACGAGGAAGGGATGGAGCTCCGCGACATGGCGGTGCTCTTCCGCGCGGGCTACATGTCGGCGGACCTGGAGATCGAACTGACCAACAGGAAGATCCCCTTCGAGAAATGGGGCGGGATCAAGTTTCTGGAGACGGCACATGTGAAGGACGTGCTCGCGTTCCTCCGCATTCTCGAAAATCCGCGCGACGAGGTGAGCTGGTATCGCATCCTGCAACTCCTGCCGGGCATCGGCGAAGCCACCGCGCGTGCGGCCATCGACGCGATGGCGGCCCTAGCCTGGGAATCGGGCGCCTTCGGCCGGTACACGCCCCCCGCGCGTGCCCGCGCGGCCCACACGGCGCTCGTCGCGCTGCTGGACAGGCTACGGACACATGAAAGCGTGGACGCTGGATCGGTGAGCGTTGAGATCGCGGGCGTGCGATCCCTGTATGACGCTATCCTCAAGGAGCGGTACGATCGCGCGGAGCCGCGCCTGGCGGACCTCGACCAGCTACAGGTCATCGCGGCCGGGTATCCCGACCGGGAGACCTTCCTCTCGGCGTTGGCGCTCGAGCCCCCGCAGGCCACCCAGGACCTCGTGGGTGACCGCTCGCGCAGCGAAGACGACTACCTGGTGCTCAGCACAGCGCACTCCGCCAAGGGGAAGGAATGGGAGGCGGTATTCGTCATATGGGCCCTGGACGGGTGGTTCCCTTCCTCGCGCTCGCTGTCCGACCCGGACCAGCTGGAGGAGGAGCGGCGCCTGCTGTACGTGGCGATGACGCGAGCTCGGGACCATCTCGCGGTGACGTACCCGCTGAACAGCTACGGCTCGCGCATGGGCTCGGATTACTTCGTAGCGCAGCTCTCACGGTTCATCGACGCGGGCGTGCGGGAGAAAATGGAGCGCGTTACCCTGGCTGCTGCGCCGGCCGAAAGCGTTCCAGCATTGCAGCTACCGGCTGTGGACCTGCGCGCTCTGCTGCGGGGGAGATTCGGTTAGGTCGCGCCCGTAACGAAAATCGGGGGACACCGATAACCGGCATCCCCCGACTTCCGATCTCAATTCTGAGCGGTAATACTGAGCCTTAATTCTGGTCCGTTTTGCAGGCGCTCCGTACGAACGACGTGTTGTTCTCCTCGTCGAACGGGACCGGATAGGCGACGTCCGTTCCGAAAAACGTTGTCGACCCGCCACGGAAGTGCAGGCCCGTGGGCCACACCGAGGTGGAAGCAAGTCCGTAATTACGAACCAACCGGCGCAGGTCTCCCTGCCTGTGCCCCGTGTTGTACAGCCAGAACGCGCGCTCATAGAAGATCATGTCGCGGCGCCCGGCGGTCGTGCCCGGGTCCGTAAGGGGGGCCAGCGTCGGAATGCCGATCGCCGGAAACGTCTGCTTTGCTCTCGGATACAGCAGCGTCAGATTCCCGGCCGTGTTTGCGCGCAGATCGTTGAGCTTAGCCATCATCGTCACGAAATTCCCGGCCTGGAACGCGGCCTCGGCTTCGATCAGGCGGGCTTCGATTCCCGACGCCACCGGAACATCAGCTTCGAAGTCCGGATAGTTGTTGTTCATCCAGCAGCGAACAGAAGCCGTAAAGCATCCGTTGCCTGCGCTCGGCCTGCCCGAATACGGAATCCGCGGGTCCTGCGCGCCACGGAAGGGAAGCCCTTCCGCGCCAGGGGCCGTGGTGGGCGGCGCCGCGAAGCCGGTCGTGGGAGCATCCGGACGATTGAGTCCCGTCGGAGGATCTGCTCCTTCCAGATTGGAGATGCCATAGCGACCGTTGGACTGCAACGAGAAGACCGGGTTGTTCTCCGCTCCCGTGTTGGGCGAGTGCTCAATGAAGAACACGAACGTCGTCGGGACCGCTGCCACGGCGGCTGCGGCTTCCGCGTACCGCCCGAGGTTCAGCAGAGCCCGACCCTTGCCGACTGCCGCAAAGCGGTTCGCCGAGTTGCGGCCAAGCGCCTCGTTGAACCGTACCACGGCCGTATCGTTCATCTGGTTCGTGCTGAGCGGAGCCCCGAACTCGATCAGGGCGGGATCGAGCGGCCCCGTGTCGGGAATGCGGCTGAACGGCACCGCACCGCACCAACCCTCACTGAACGTTACGTAAGTGTAGCCCTCAACTGTACGGAGCTGCGCCTGCGTGGCGGCGTCGGCGGTTGCCGTCGCGGCCGTGGTGAATTGCTGGACGACCGCGTACGCGCGGCGCGAGTTCAGCCGGGCCTGATGCAGCGCCGTGTATGCGCCGTCCGTAATGTTGCCCAACACCGGTGGTTGCAGCGCCCGCTGGTCAGCCGCCTGGCGCGTCGTGAAAGTGTCACCGTAGTACCACTCGTCCGTGATCACGGCCGACCCGGACAGGAAGGCGTCGCCCCCGAATCCGCTGTAGCCGCCGCCGAACTGGCGCAAGGCGCCATTGACCAGCGCCGGCACTGCCGCCAGACCGGTCAGGTCTTCCGGCCGCAAACGCTCCGGATCCGTCACGGCCACGATCTCGTCCGTGTTGCACGCGGCAAGAGGCAATGCCATCACCGCCGCGAGAGCCAACCTAGGAAGGGCCCGAAGGCCCTTCCCTTTATAGAAAAGATTCATTGTTAATCTCTGATGTTAAAGTCTGAAGTCGAACCGGAGCGTGAACGTGCGCACGGGCGGCTGCGTATTGAACTCGCCCTGCGTGAAGTTGGAGCCGCCGCCGGTCTCGTTGATCTCGGGGTCGAGGCCGGTGTAATCCGTCCACGTCCCGAGGTTACGTCCAGCGAACGAGAGCGCCGCGCCTCTTAGCGCGCCGATACGGTTGGAGACAGCTTCCGGCACGCCTACGCGCAGCGAGAGCTCTCTCCACTTCACGAATGTGCCGTCCTCGATGTAGCCGTAGGGGGTCGCGCCCATGAAGCGAGCTCCGATGAACGCTGCCTGACTCTCCAACGAAGCGTTCGGATTAGACAACGCTCCGCACTGGCCCACCCAGGGATTCGCGTCCAGCGTGGTGCAGCGGAATCTCTCGGTGTAGTTCAACTGCTTGTGACCGGCGCGACGCTCGAACAACGTCGAGATCGTGACGTTGCGGAAGAGCGTGAGCGCGAGGTTCAATCCCTGCGTGTTGGTGGGAAGCGTCGGTCCGACGTACGCGATCGGCAGCGTGTCTATGCCACCCTTGGCGTTGGCGACGCGCAGGAACTTGGACGTATCCACAGTGACTTCCGCGCGAGACAGCTTACCATCGCCGTTCGCATCGGTGAACTTGATCGGAGCCGCGAAATACGCGCCCGTCGGGAAGCCTTCCCGGTGAGCCTGGGCGCCGCGGTTGAACTGGATCGGGGCGATGCCCTCTCCCAGCTCGTCGATCCTGTTGCGCAGAGTCGTAGCCGTCAACCGGATATCGAAACCGACTCGCTCGGTATTCAGCGCGTTGACGTTGAGGCCGAACTCTGTGCCCCAATTCTTCACGCTTCCCAGGTTCTGGAAGACTGAGCCCGTGAGCCCAGCCGACGGCGCAAGGTTACGCGAAACGAGCGCGTCCTCGGACTCCCGATTAAAGATGGTGAACTCCGTCGAGATCCGACCGTCGAAGAAGCCGGCGTCGAAGCCGCCCTCCAACTCCGTGGTGCGCTCGACCTTGAGCCCCTGGTTACCAGTGCTGGTCAAAACGAGCGCCGGGTTCTCCGAGCCGCCCAGCTGGATTGCGCGCGAGCTGAAGAAGGTCTCGGCGTCGCCGTACCCGGGACGCTGCCCGGCCACGCCCCAGCCG
>Ga0136611_10003523_pt1 | contig 10944 bp, 10 predicted proteins | sample AntDrymUQ2232306_2_FD_106645 | JGI IMG/M metagenome (GOLD analysis project Ga0136611, IMG submission 106645) | Polar desert sand microbial communities from Dry Valleys, Antarctica - metaG UQ223 (23.06) | ecosystem: Environmental > Terrestrial > Soil > Desert | place: Antarctica: Dry Valley... | reverse complement strand
GTGGTCTCCGCCTCCGAAGCCTCCGTGGTCTCGGCCTCGGGCGCCTCGGTGGTCTCCGCCGCCGGTGCAGCCGTCGATGGTGTCGTGGCGGCCGCTGCCGTCGTCGTGGTCGTGTCCTCGTCGTCACTGCCGCACGCGGCGGCGATGAGCGACAGGCTGATGACGCTCGCGAGTGCGAGGCGTCTCTTCGTCGTGTTCACGCTGATGGTCTCCCTCTGGTTGTTGTCAGCGAGGGCGACGGTACGGACCGGAGTTGTCGCGGAACCCGCGATCAGGTGAACGCGAGGTGAACGGACGGCGAACCGCGAGCGAATCCACCTCGTCGATCCGAAGAAGCGACGACCCACGGCTCACAGATCGGCCTCGCACAGTGCACGGGTGCCGTCGATCCCGACCTCGACCCGTTCCCCGAGCTCCAGATCGGCGACTCCGGCGACATGCACTGCCGCGAGCACGTCGAGCACGTCGAGCCGGACGCCCAACACCGTCCCCGCGCCTTGGAACGTGCAGCTCGCAACCGTGCCGCTGAGGCCGGACAAGTGGTCGACGATGCGCATGTCCTCGGGGCGCACCAGCAACCGCACGCGCGCACCGTCCGCGTGGGCGGCGGCCGCGTCGGTCGTCACCGCAAGCCCGCCGACCCGCACTCCACTCGCGCCGAGAACCGTCGCAGGGAGCTCGTTCATCGAACCCACGAATCGGGCGACGAAGGCGTTGGCCGGGTGGCGATACACCTCGCGAGGCGTTCCGAGCTGCTCTAGTCGCCCGTTCGACATCACCCCGACGCGGTCCGAGATCGCGAGCGCCTCCTCCTGATCGTGGGTGACGAACAGCGTGGTGATGCCGAGCTCCGTCTGGATGCGGCGGATCTCGTCGCGCAAGGTCGTGCGCACCTTCGCATCGAGCGCCGACAACGGCTCGTCGAGCAGCAACACCTGCGGTTTGATCGCGAGCGCCCGCGCAAGTGCCACGCGCTGCTGCTGGCCACCGGACAGCTGGTGCGGGTAGCGCATCGCGAGGTTCGTCAACTGCACGAGCTCGAGCACTTCTCCGACGCGAGCCCTGCGCTGCGCTTTCTCCATGCGGCGCGTGCGCAGCCCGTACTCCACGTTGCCCTCAACGGAGAGGTTAGGGAACAGGCTGTAGCTCTGGAACACCATGCCCATGTTCCGCTTGTGCGCGCGCAGGTGTGTGATGTCGGCCCCGGACACGGTGACCGAACCGCCGTCGGCCTTTTCGAACCCTGCGGCAATGCGCAGCGCGGTGGTCTTGCCGCACCCGCTCGGGCCGAGCAGGCTGATCAGCTCGCCGGGCTGCAGGGCGAGGTCGAGCGCCTCGAGCGCGACCGTCGGTCCGAACGTCTTGCGAACAGCCGAGTAGATGAGCGCCGTCATGTTGCAGTCAGGTCGTCTCGGACTTGACCGCTGCGAGGGCGACCGAGGTGACGTCGGCGCTGCCTCGACGCGCTCGCGTGAGCACGCTCAACAGTGCGAACAGCATCGTCGTTGCGACGAGAGTGAGCAGCGCCAAGCCGTAGCTGCCCTGCGGTTCCGGGCCGCGGTACATGGCGGTGAAGGTGGGCAGCGTGTCGCGCAGCAGGACGTTGGCGATCGTGTACTCACCGAGCACCACCGCCGTGGTGAGGAACGCCGACGACAGGATGGCGGTGCGAAGGTTGGGTACGAGGGCACGCCGCAGCGTGGTGCCCCATCCGGCGCCGAGGCCGCGTGACGCGTCGACCAACGTGCGCAGATCGAGCGCGCGAATGCCCGCGTCGATCGACCGATACGTGAAGGGCAGCGCCAGCACCATGTAGAACGGGATCAACGACAAGTCGGAGTTGAGGAACCAACGGACGTGCGGCTGGATGACCTTGATCCCGGCGACGAGGGCGATGGCCGGGATCACGTACGGCAGCACGGTGAGGAACTCGATGAACGCCCGTGCACGCGGTAGACGGAGGTGCACCCAGATCGCGGTGGGCACCAGGAGCCCGAGCGTCAGCACCACCGTGCCGGCCGCGAGCTTCACGCTGAGCCCCAGCGCGTCGCGGAACTCTTGCTCGCCGAACGCCTTCGTGACACCCGACAGCGACCACTTGTCGAGGAGCGTCGACCATCCGAGCCGGATCACCGGGACGTTCTGCAGCGAGAAGCGGGCCATCGCCAGCAGCGGCAGCAGGAAGAACAGGGAGCAGAAGAGCATGACCGCGTTGGGCCCGAGCCTTCCCACGCGTGGTGCGGTCACGATTGCTGCCACCGTTCGGCGCGCTTGCGCAGAATCCAATACAGGCCCATCGAGACGGCCATGATGATGATCATCCACGATGCAAGGGAGTAGCCCACGGCGTCCTCGCCGGCGTTGACGTCGCCGCCCAGGAAGAAGGCCAGCCGCAGGGACACGACCCGCGAGGTGTCCGTGAGCGCGGCTGCTGTGGCGTACGCGGAGAACGAGTTGGCGAACAGGAGCAGGAAGCCACCGAGCAGCGAGGGGGCGAGCACCGGAAGGCCGACGCGACGCCAGTAGGTCCACGTGGTGCCGCCGAGGTTGGTGCTTGCCTCCCGCCACGACGTCTTCAAGCCGTCGATCGCCGGCAACGTGATGAGCACCATCAGCGGGATGTTGAAGTAGGAGTAGACCGTGATCAGACCCGGCACGGTGTCGAACCCGAAGCCGGCCTTGTACAAGTCGTAGCCGAATGCCCCGACGATCTTCGTCAGCAGACCCTGTCGACCGAGCAGTGCGAGGAAGGCGAAGGCCAACGGGATGCCGCCGAGGTTGGCTGCGACGCCGCTGAACGAGGTCACCACGTTGCGCAGCCACCGTGGCCGTCGTGCGGTGGCGGCCGCATAGGCGAGCAGCGCTCCCAGGACCACGCCGACGATCGCCGCTGCTGCAGAGAACGTGATCGAGAACAGGAAGGCGTCGCGGTTCTGACCTCGGAATGCCTGTGCCATCGACTCGGTTCCGATGCTGCCATCTGCGTTCTTCAACGACTGTTGGAAGACGCTGACGGCTGGGATGACGAGGAACAGCATGAGGAAGGCGAGGAACGGCAACAGGCCGAGCCAGGCCCAGTTCCGCGGCGCGCGCCCGGCCGCGATCGGAGAGACCGTGAGGGCCGCACCAGTGGTGCGGCCCTCCATGGTTCTGGCGGCGTCGATCACCGGCGGCTCAGGCGTCGGCCACCATCGGACCCCAGTTCTCGGCGAGGACGTCCTTGGCGGCCGCAATCTGGGCCGGGGCGAGGAACGAGACCTGCTCGAGCAGTTCGTCGGGGGGAAGGTTCTTCTTCGCGTCCTCGGTGACCAGACCGGCCTCGGTCAGCGCAACGATGCGAGCCGGCACGGCACCACCTTCGAGGTAGCCGAGGGCACCCTCGTCGGAGAAGATGTGCTCGAGCCACAGCTTCGAGCAGGCCTGGTGGGGGCTGTCCGTGATGACGCCCTGACCGTAGAAGCCGCCGTAGATGCCGTCGGTCGGGAAGTTGACCTCGACCGTGAGGCCCGCAGCCTCGAGATCAGCGGCGAGGCCCGGCACGTTGTAGCTCCAGTCGATGGCGATCGGCGTCTCGCCCGACAGGACGAGCTCCTTGGTGACGTCGGTGCCGCCGAGGTTGCCCGACTCCTTCAGCTCGGCGAAGTACTGGATGCCGGGGAGGATGTCGTCGGCGCCGCCACCGTTGGCGATCGCTGCGGCCATGACGGCTGCGAACGCCGCCCCGGACTCCCGCGGGTCGCCGTTCAGATTGACGAGACCCTCGTACTCGGGCTTCGCCAGATCGGCGAAGCTCTTCGGCGCGTTCTCGACGATGGTGGTGTTGGTCGTGATCGCCATGATGCCGTAGTAGGCAGCACTCCAGTTGTTGTCGGCATCCTTCAGGCCGTCGGGGATCTCCGAGTCCACGGTGAGCTCGTACGGCTCGAACAGACCTTTGTCGACCATCTCCTGTGCGATCGCCGGGCTGACATCGACGTTGTCGGGCATGTCGTCCTGGCCGGAGAGCGTCTCGACGGCGTTCATCTCGTCGGCCGACGAGGCGTCGGGATTGGCGACCGGGTGCTCGACGTCGGGGTACTTCTCGCCGAACGCGGCGAGGATGCCCTTGTAGTTCGCCCACTCGTCGGGCAGCGCGATGAGGTTGACCTTGCCGCCCTCCGCGACGCACTCCTCGTGCAGTGCGGCGAGCGGATCCTCGTCGTCGGGCTTCAACGTGTCGGGGGCGGGTGTGTCGACCGGCGCCTGGGTCGTCGTTGCATCGCCGGCAGGCGCGGCAGATGCCGCAGGCGCGTCGGTCGGGTCGGCGGCGGTGTCGTCGTCGCTGCCGCAACCGGCGGCGACGAGGAGGGCGACGCCGACGAAGACGGCGAGTGCGATGCGTCTGGTTGATGTGTTCACGAGAGTCTCCCTCTGGCTGCGTCGGGCAGCGAGGCTGACCGTAGAAGTCGAAGATGGCCAGTGGCCGACGAGGACGTGAACCGACGACGAACGTCACGTGGAGCTTGAGCGCGGTTGCATCCGCGCCGACATCGCCGCCTCGATGAACACGTCCCGCTCGAAGTTGAAGTCGAACTCGGACGGGTCGAGCAGGCCCGAGGCGCTCGTGAACGCGACGACAGATCCGTCGTCGCAGATCGTCGGCTCGTAGGAGTCGCCGTCCTGCGGTGACCGCGAGCGCGGTGGGCGGTGAACGCTCAGCGTCGCTGGCGCGCGACGACCCAGCGGTACATCAGCGCCTGCGCGTCGCCGAGCTCGAAGCGTTGCGGGCCGCACCGCTTCCACTTCCCCTCGGCGCCGAGCTCCCAGCGGACCACGTCCGGGGACAGGTCGAACAGGAACACCTGGTCGAGCCACGCCTGGTGCTTGGGGTGGATCACCGGCACCATCACCTCGACGCGGCGGTCGAGGTTGCGCGGCATCCAGTCGGCGGAGCCGATCAGGTACAGCGGCTTGTCGACCGGACGTTGCTCGGGATCGTCGGGACTCGCTGCGTGACCATGCTCGCCGTGCTCGAACCAGACGATCCGTGAGTGCTCCAAGTAGCGGCCGAGCAGCGAGCGCACGTGGATGTTCTCGCTCTGTCCCGGCACCCCAGGCACGAGGCAGCAGATGCCGCGCACGATCAGGTCGACACGGACGCCCGCGTTGCTCGCGGCGTACAGCGACTCGATCAGGGCGGTGTCGACCAGCGAGTTGACCTTCACGATGATGTGGCCGTCGGCGCCGAAGCTCGACTCGTGCTCGATCAGGTCGGCGAGCTGGTGACGCATCTCGCGCGGAGCGACGAGCAGGTTCCGGTAGTGGGTCGTGCGGCTGTAACCAGTGAGGTGATTGAAGAGCTGCGTGACGTCGGCGCCGACGTCGTTGTCGCACGTGACGAACCCGACGTCTTCGTAGATGCGCGCGGTTCGGGAGTTGTAGTTGCCGGTGCCGATGTGGCAGTAGCGGCGGAGCCCGTCGTCGTCGTTGCGCACGATGAGCACGCACTTCGCATGTGTCTTCAATCCGACGAGCCCGTACACGACGTGGACGCCGGCGCGCTCGAGCGCCTTCGCCCATGTCACGTTCGTCGCCTCGTCGAAGCGCGCCTTCAGCTCCACGAGCACCGCCACCTGCACGCCGCGTTCCGCCGCTCGGATGAGGCTCCGCGCGATCGGGCTGTCGCCACCGGCGCGGTAGAGCGTCATCTTGATCGACTGGACCTTCCGGTCGTCCGCCGCCTGCGCGATGAAGTTCTCGACGCTGCTGGAGAAGCTCTCGTACGGATGCTGGACCATCAACGGTCGCTCGCGGATGACGGAGAAGATGCTTCGGTCCGCCTCCTCCGCTGCAGCGATCCGCCCCGCCGTGAGCGGCGGCCACGGATCGTCCTTCAGGTCCGGCCGGTCGACGTCCGTCAGCTGAATCAGGCAGGTCAGGTCGAGCATCGATGCGTGGAAGGAGACGTCCACCGGCTCCAGATCGAGCTCGCGCACGAGCAGCTCGACCATCTCGCTGCTCATTCCAGCCTGCACCTCGAGCCGCACGGCACGGCCGAAGCGTCGGCGCCGGAGCTCGAGCTCGACGGCCGCGAGCAGGTCGTCCGCGTCCTCGTCCTCCAGGGTGAGGTCGGCGTTGCGGGTGACGCGGAACGTCGCGAACTCCTCGACGACCATCCCCGTGTAGAGGGTGTGCAGCTGGGCGGCGATGACCTGTTCCACCGGGACGAACCGGCGATCGCCGCTGAGCGCGATCAGTCGCGGGAAGATGTTGGGGACCTTGACGCGCGCAAACCGGCGCTCGCCGGTGTCCGGGTCGGACACCATCGCAGCGAGGCTCAGCGCGAGGTTCGAGATGTACGGGAACGGGTGCGCAGGATCGACCGCCAGCGGTGTGAGGACCGGGAAGATCCGCTGCTCGAAGATCTCGATGAGCTCGCGCCGCTCACCGACTTCGAGGTCGGCCCAGTCGACGATGTGGATCCCGTGGCGACGCAACTCCGGCGACAGCGACGAGAAGAGGATCTCCTCCTGGCGAGAGATCAGCCCGCCGACGACTCGTCCGATCGAGGCGAGCTGCTGCCCCGGCGACAGCCCATCGGGCGAGGGCGCGGCGATGCCGCCGGCGACCTGATCCTTCAGCGCGGCGACGCGCACCTGGAAGAACTCGTCGAGGTTGCTCGAGAAGATGGCGCAGAACTTGACCCGCTCGAGCAGCGGGATTCCGCTCTCGCACGCGAGGTCGAGGACGCGCTCGTTGAACTGCAGCCAGCTCAGCTCACGGTTGAGGAGGTGCGGCCCGAGCGACGCCGGCGCATCGGACGCGTCCTCGGGCGGCGCGAGAGTCACCATCGTCGTCTTCCCGCGTGCGGTGCTGCGCCCGGGCTCAGTTGCTCTCGGGGATCCCGAGATCCCACTCGATCGTGATGTTCTCTCGCTCGGCGTCGCGCGCCACCCGCTCACGGTTGCGGCGGAACTGCGGGTCGTCGCGAGGGAGCAGCACGAGGCGGGCGAGGACGCGAGCACGGAACTCGTCGAGGAGGACCCGGTCGCCGTAGTCGCCGTAGACCTCCCAGTGCGGCGACACCGGTCCGAGGTAGACGATGCGGGCGTGCGCCCGCGGCGGTTCCGTGTTGATGTCGCTCATGGCCAGCGATGCTACCGGCGCAGCCGACGGCGCTCCCGGCGGCGCAGATGACTCCGGGACCGGCGGTCGGCGGCCTGCCGTGCAGCTCCGGAACGGCCCCGCTAGAGTTTCTGACCACTCCCGGGAACCGCACCGCCACTGTCGAACGTCTCAACAACCGATGACCGTGGTAATTGGGTGGAACGCTGGAGCTGGAGACCTTCGGGGCTTCGTGCGGGCGCACAACAGACCTCGACCTCGTCGCGGTCGAAAGGGAGAACCCCATGCAGCAGCGAAATGACGCCACCCCGGCCCAGGACGACTCCCTGACCGCCTGGATGAGCACCGGCAATTGCCGGAACTACCCGCCGGCGCTGTTCTTCCCGAGCGACGGCGTCGGCGTCGACCGTGCGCGCAAGATCTGCGTGGACTGCCCGGTGATCGAGCAGTGCCTCGAGTACGCGCTCGACGAGCGGATCGAGCACGGCGTGTGGGGCGGCTGCAGCGAGCGTGAGCGCCGCCGGATCCTCAAGCGCCGCCGCGTCAACCTCTCCGTCACGTAGCCCTTGCTGGAAATCCCGCGACGCTGTCACGAAACGATGCAGGTCTGCGCGTACTTCTCTGACAGCGTCGCCGCCGGAACGCGCAACGAGCGCCGGCCCGGCCGGCGACGGCGGACTCGGCGCTCGCGGCGTCAGAGCTTCGGTTGCAGCGGGGCGGGAGGCCCCTTGCGTCACTCGAGGGTCTTGTTGATGTCGGTGGAGCCGGTGGGGGTGGACCCGCCCGCCAGCTTCTCCTTCTCGGCTTCCTTCTGACCTTCGGTCAAACCCGACTTGAACTCCTGCTGCGCCTTGCCCAGGTTCTTCGCGAGCTTCGGGAGCTGCGAGCCACCGAAGAGCACAAGAACGACGACGACGATCAGGATGATCTCGGGCGGATCGAGAAATGCGAACATGTGGACAACGTTACCAGCGAGCGCAACCGTTGGGTGTGCGAGCTCGGGTCTCGTCAGGCGGTGACGCGGCGGATCGCGAGCGCACGCTGGCGCCGCAGGCGACGACGTTCGCGCTCGGACAGTCCGCCCCAGATCCCGAACTTCTCGCCGTTCGACAGCGCGTACTCGAGGCAGTCCTCGCGCACGACGCAGCCGCGGCAGACCTCTTTCGCCTCGCGCGTCGACGCGCCTCGCTCGGGGAAGAACAGATCGGGGTCGACACCGAGGCAGTTCGCCTCGTCCTGCCAGCTGCGCTCGTCCTTGGACACTTCGATGTGATGCATGAACTGCCTCCGTGTAATTACAACGGTGTCATTGTCCACTACCACATCACGTGTGCGCAAGTGGTGATTACGGAAATCACCCAGAGCGTCACCCTGCGTCGATCACGGTCACCCGGCGCGACGGCCTCCGCGGCGGGCCATCTGCTTCTTCGACTCGATGAAGTCGACGAGCACGTAGTCGCCGAGCGTCTCCGGCGTCGTGAAGAACGCGCGTCCGCGATTGATCGACGTGAGCTTCTCGATGAACGCCTTGAGCGACCCGTTCGCATCGAGCATGAACGTGTTGATCCGGACGTTGTCGCGTGTGCAGCGGATCACCTCGCGCAGCGTCGCCTCGACCGTTTCCTGCACGGGCGGATAGTTGAAGAAGACGTCGCCGCTCGGGAGGATGTGCGCGGTCGGCTCGCCGTCCGTGATCATGATGATCTGCTTCGTGCCGCTCTGCTTCGAGAGGAGCTGCCTCGCGAGCATGAACCCGTGCTGCATGTTCGTGCCGTACACGAAGTCCCACGACACCTCGGGCAGCTGCGCGGCGGTGAGAACCCGCGCCGTCTCGCTGAAGCCGACGATGCCCATGTAGTCGCGCGGGAACTGCGACGTGATCAGCGAATGCAGTGCCATGGCAACCTTCTTCGCCGGCAGGAAGTTGTCGCGCATCGGCATGCTCAGCGAGAGGTCGAGCATGAGGACCGTCGATGACCGCGTCGTGTGCTCCATGCGTTCGATCTCGAAGTCGTCAGGTGACAGGCTCACCGGCGTGCCGGTGCCGTTGCGCCGGATCGCATTGCGGATCGTGCGCTGCAGGTCGAGGTTGAACGGGTCGCCGTACTCGTACTGCTTCGTCTCGTACAGGCGCTCGTGGCCTTGACCGTTGCGGTCCATCTGGTGCTGGCCGACCTTGTCCTTGGCGAGCTTGTCGAACAGATCGCGGAGCGCGTTCGAACCGATCTTGCGCAGGCCCTTGGGCGTGAGCTCGAGCCGGCCCTCCTTCTGCTCGATCAGGCCGGCGTCCTGCAGCATCTTCGTGAGCTCGGCCAGACGCTCGAGTGACTTCGCCGCGTCGTCGCCGAGGAGGTCGCGGACGCGGTCCATGTCGGCCTCCGCGAGCGCACCGGGTGAGGTCGCGTTGCGGAGCAGGTTCTCGAGCTGGTCGAGGTCGCCGAGGTCCTGCATCGTCTGCATCGCCTGCGCCATCCCCATCGGGTCCTGGCCCTCGAAGTCGTAGCTCTGGTTCCAGTTCATCTGCGGGAACATCGACTGCAGGTTCTGGCCGAGCCGACCCATCTGCCACTGGAGGTCCATGTCGTTCATCAGCTGCTCGCTGAGCTGCTGGAGCTGGGCCCGCTGCTCGGGCGTCATCGAGTTGAGCATCGCCTGCATCGCGGCCATCCGCTTGGCCATCTGCTCGAGCAGCTCGTCGAGGTCCTTCGGGTTCTCGGGGAAGAAGTCCCCGAACTTCTCCATGAACTCCTCGAACTTCGGGTCCTCCCCCGCCTCGCGCCGCTCGATCATGTCGTTGAGTCCGGCGAGCATGTCCTTCATGCGCGCCATGTCCTCGGGCGTCATGTTCTGCATCGCGCCGCTCATCTGGTCGACCATCTGCTGCATGAGCTGCTGGCGGAGCTTGTCCATCAGCTGCTCGAAGCGCTGCGCCGCCTCCCCAGACTCGAAGTCGTACGCGGTGAGCTCGCGAACCTTGCCGGCGAGGTCGTTCGGAAGCATGTCGAGCCGGAAGTTGCGGTCGGCCGCGGTGTCGCGGGCCGCCTGCGCGCGCCGCTCGTCGCCGCTCGCCTCGGCGGCGCCGGTCGCGTTCTCGACGGCGTGACGCTCCTCGTCGACGATGTCGTCGAGCTCCTTCGCGATCTCGTCGTAGACACCGCCGAGGTCGAACTTGTCGAGCCGCTCCTGGCGCTCCTTGCGGAGCTTGTCCATCAGCTCGCGCAGGCCCTGGAGCCGGTCGCCGTTGCGGTCCTTCATCCCCTGCTGCATCAGCCGGCGCAGCGCGCTGTTGATGTCGCCGTGGTAGAGGAGGTCGTCGTTCAGCTCGTCGAACAGCGCGTCGGCATCGAGGTCGAAACCCTTCTGCGTACCGTCCCAGCGGGAGTAGGTGAAGCGGGCTGCCATGCGCGGACGATAGTTCGTCTGCCGCCGGAGCGTCCGATGCGAGAGCCGGCGACGTGACGGACGTCGCCGAACTCGCCCGCGCTTGCAAGAGTTAGCGGTTAGCCTGGAACTCGCAATGAGAGTCCCCCGCACCTTCGCGTTCATCGACCTCTCGGGGTTCACGAACTACACCGCGGCGTTCGGCGACGACGCAGCCGGACGGATCCTCAGCGCCTTCCGCAGCCTCGTCCGCGAGACCGCCAGCGAGCGCGGGGTGCGCATCGCGAAGTGGCTCGGCGACGGCTGCATGATGGTGTCCGTCGAGCAGTCGAACGCCATCGCGTTCGCGCTCGATCTCGAGCACCGCTCCGCCGACGTCTGCGCCCCGCTGTCGCTGCGGGTCGGCATCGCCTCGGGCTACGCACTGCTGTTCGACGGCGACGACTACATCGGCTCGGC
>Ga0136611_10003522_pt1 | contig 10945 bp, 8 predicted proteins | sample AntDrymUQ2232306_2_FD_106645 | JGI IMG/M metagenome (GOLD analysis project Ga0136611, IMG submission 106645) | Polar desert sand microbial communities from Dry Valleys, Antarctica - metaG UQ223 (23.06) | ecosystem: Environmental > Terrestrial > Soil > Desert | place: Antarctica: Dry Valley... | reverse complement strand
ACAATGGATAAATGTTTTGCGAATGCGGAAGGACGGCGTTCCGGTTCTCGGTTTTACCTGGTATAGCTTGATTGACCAGATTGATTGGGATTCCGCGCTCGGCAAAAAACGCGGAAAGGTCAATGAATGCGGGCTTTTCGATTTGCAGCGCAAAATTCGCCCGGTCGGAAACGCTTATCGCGCACTGCTCGAAGAGTTCGGGCAAATCACGATTGTGCCGCACGGCGAATTGTTTGAAGTGACAGACAATCCGGCGCGGCTGAAAGTCGAGGTTTAGAGGAATGTTTATCCACGAAGAAACACGAAGAAGACACGAAGAAAGATTTTAAAAACTTCGTGTAACCTTTGTGTCCTTCGTGGTTAATAATTCAAATGAAATTCAAAATTAACAATACAATTTTGAACGTCTTCGAGGCGGGCGTAGAAAATTATAATAAGTCGCGCTCATCGCTTGTTTTTCTGCATTATTTCGGCGGCTCTTCCCGCGCGTGGACGGAAGTCGTCGAAAAATTGGCAGCGGATTATCATTGCGTCGCGCCGGACTTGCGCGGCTTCGGCGCGTCGGACGCTTTGCCGGAAAATTACGCGGTCAAGGATTACGCCGACGATGTGGCGGATTTGATTTCAATTTTAACAATCGAAAATTATGTTTTAATCGGTCATTCGATGGGCGGCAAAATCGCGCTTGCGTTTGCCGCTAGACGACCGAAAGATTTGCACTCTTTAATTTTGCTCGCGCCGTCGCCGCCGACACCCGAACCGATAAATGAAGATGAGCGCGAAAAACAACTCGCTTCGCACGGCAATCGCTGCGTCGCCACCGACACGGTTTGCCAAGCCGCTGGTGGAAAATTGCCCGGCGAGATTTTCGCCCGCGCGATAAATGATAATTTGCGAACGTCCCATTCGGCTTGGGAATGGTGGTTAGAAAAGGGCAGCCGCGAAGACATTTCGTCCGAAATTAAAAAAATAAATGTTCCGGTTCTCGTCGCGGCGGGCGAGCGGGACGAAGCGATGACACCGAAACTTTTGAAACGCGAAATCGTTCGCCGCGTCAAAAATGGCAGCCTGATTGTCGTCCCCGAAGTCAAACATTTACTGCCGCTCGAAGCTCCCGAAAAGATTGCGGATTTGATTCGGCGACATTGCGAAAATTGCGCTGATGACCAACAATCTTCTGAGAAAAACAAACTTAGGGAGAGTAAATTTTATGACGATACAGGAAAGCGAACAATCAATCGAAAAACGGCAATCAGCTAAAGAAATTTTCGCGGGCTACCAAGGCGGCGAAGAAATGCCGCTCGCTTCTTACGCGGTTTTGCTCGCGGTTTATAACGCGGCGTTCGGCGCGCTGCTGCTGGCGGCGGCGCAAAAGAGCGAAAACGAATCGAGCGGTAAATTCAATCTCGCCGACTTGCTTTTGCTGGGCGTGGCGACGCACAAATTGAGCCGCATTATCGCTAAAGACCGCGTAACGAGTCCGCTGCGCGCGCCGTTCACCGAATACGTCGAACCGGCTGGACAAAGCGAAGTAAAGGAAAAAGTGCGCGGGACGGGAATGCGGCGAGCCGTCGGCGATTTGATAACCTGCCCGTGGTGCTTGAGTCCGTGGGTTGCCGCCGGTTTAGCTTTCGGTTTGGTCTTTCAGCCGCGAGCGACCAGAATCGTCGCCGGAGTTTTCGCCGCCGCGACGGTTTCGGATTTCCTGCATCACGCCGCCGATGCCGTGAAAGAGAAAAGCGAGTAGAAAACAAATATGGACAATTCAGAAAAATCAATCGTCGCCATCGCGCATACAAGTGAAAAACACCGTTCACAGGAGCGAGTTTTGCGTGTCGTACGCGAAGCGATTGACCTGTTGGGCGGAATGAAAAAGTTTGTCAAAACGGGCGACACGGTTTTGCTCAAGCCGAATCTGACCGTGTTTTACGGAGCGGAAGAAGGCTGCACGACCGACCCGCTGGTTGTCGGCGCGCTCATTCGACTGGCGAAAGAAGCGGGCGCGGGAAAAGTGATTGTGGGGGAATCGAGCGGCGAGTTTTTCGATTCGATACAATGTATGAAAATTACCGGCGTGGCGGCGGTTGCCGAGCGCGAAGGCGCGGAGATGGTTGATTTGGGAAGCGATTCGACGCCAAGCCGCGATGTGAAACTTTCAAGCGGCGAGATCGTTCCGCGTCCTTTGCCACTGCTTGACGCGGACGTGATTATCAATGTTCCGAAAGCGAAAACACATCACTACGAACCCGTTTCCGGCGCGTTAAAGAATTGGATGGGAACTTGTAACCAAAATTGGCGGCAAATTCATCACGGCGACGACGATTCGATCAAAAGGTTTGTCGAAATTATGGCGCACAGAAAGCCGGATTTGAACGTCGTGGACGCTCTTATCGCGGGCGAAGGCGACGGACCGATTGCCAATCAACCGCATTGGTGCGGCTGCATTCTCGCGTCAACCGACCCGGTAGCGATTGACGTTTCGATGGCGCGTCTTTTGAGTCAGGAAAAATCGAAAATCAGTTTTAAATACGCTGCCGAAGCTGAGAAACAAGGTTTGGGAACGCAAACGAATATCGAATATGTCGGACGACCGATTGAAGAAGTAAAAATTCCGGCGTGGGGCGGTCACGAAGGTTTCGATTATCTGCCGATAAACTTTCTCGTCGGCACGGGCGTGTCGCTCGCCGGAACAATCGGACACGTCAAAAGCGCGATTGACTCGATGCTGCGGCGCAACGATTTGAACAATCTCATCTGGCTCAAGGGAACGCCGACAATTATGATTGGCAATGTGGAAGACGCGCAGTTCGAAGAGCATTTAAAGGAAGGTCCGTATCTGGTTTTCGACGACGCGGCGCGACCCGAATATAAAAACGACGCGCGGGTTCATTTCGTCAAAGGGCATCCGGTTTTGCGCGACGCGATGACCGGATTATTGAAAGGTTTGGGCGCGGATGCCAACGTTGGCGGACAGGCGATTATGGCTTACGAGCGGCTTCAGCGTTGGGGACAGCACAATCTCGAATACGGCACGCGGGCGCGTCAGGTCTTAACCGTCGCCAAACCGCTCGTCGTTGCCGGAATCGCCGTGGCGGGCGTTTTCGCTCTTGGAAAATTAATCGAAAAAGTCGCCGGAAAATCCAAAGAAAATGTGGAGTGCGAAACATTACATTGATGTCGGGCGCAGAGTTTCGAGACGAAAATTAAATATGTTCGGCATCGGCGACAGTAGAGAGCATCAGGAAAAAGAATGGGCGGCGTTTGGGGCGGAGGCTGTGCCGCTGATGCAGGATGTTTTTCTCGTGGCGAATTATCTGGCGCGAGACCGCGAGACAGCCGAAGATTTGACGCAGGAAACTTTCGCGCAGGCGTTGAATTCGTTTCATCGCTACACGCCCGACACGAATTGCCGCGCGTGGCTGGTGACGATTCTTTATCATTTGCCGTTTTTGCGGGCACGTTTTGTTCTTCAATGGCATTGAGTTTGATTTTCGACTGGTCTTTCGCCGGTTTATACCAATCGCGCCACCCGAACATTTGTTTAAAACCGTGCGTGGTGAATTTGCGCCCGTGCCGCGCCCAGAATTCGTTGCGAATCATTCGCAAATCGTTCATCGAAAGATTTTTCAAAAGCTCTTCGGGGAGCAAAGCATTTTGAAATTTGTCCATATCGCCGACCGAAAGTCCGACCGCGCGGTCGGCGTCGCGCTTGGAGTTGAATTTTTCGAGATTTTTACGCTCGAACTCATTCAATATCGTCGGCGAATAATTGACGTTCGCCCGATACCAGTAGCGTTCTTCAAAGTATTTTTGCAGCCACGGTTCGTTGTCGAAACGCTTGCCGTGAATCGCTTCGACTTCAGCAATCAGGATGCGCCAATCCGAAGCGGAAGCGGCGTAAATTTTCTCGTCGGGAATTTCCCGCGTTTGCCAGAGCCGCAAATCGCCCGGCTGCACGCTGTCGTGCCGTTCGGCTTCCGCGAGACGATTCGAGTCGAGATTATCGCGTTCGACTTTGGTTAAAACCGCGTTCGTAAAAGTCGCCTTCGGTTTATACCACCCTTGCTTTTCGAGATAATCCTGAATCGAACGCTCTTTGAAAACGCGCCCGCGTTTACCAAAAACGACTCCGCGCAAAAGCGCAAGTTCGTCAACTACGCCGTCGCTGGATAATTTAACGAGTTGGGCTTTAGTAATTTTCTTTTTCGCGTAATCAATTTTATCCCAATTTTGCCTGCTAAATTGCTGCCAGCGTTTTTTCTTTTCCGCCGCGTATTCTTCATCTTGCCCGAAGACGCTCGCGCCGAGCGTCAACAAGAGAATCAGAAAAATTATTAATCTTTTTTTCATTCGGATTGCTCCCTATCTTCTAACTTTAAGCGGTTAATTTTCGATAATTTCAAAGCTCGTCGTGATTTCAGCCGTCGGTCTAACGGTGGCGGCGACGCTGCAATACTTTGTATCGGAAAGCTCAATCGCCCGCGCAACCGCCTGTTCGGAAACGTCGCGCCCATATACGATATGGTGGACGTGAAATCGGATGAAAGCTTGCGGATATTCTTCGCGCCGCTCGCCTTTTATTTCAACGCGGTAAGCGCTGACGTTCTGCCGTTTCTTTTCTAAAATCGAAATAACGTCGGCGGCGGTGCAGGCGGCGACCGACACGAGCAGCATCTCCATCGGCGTCGGAGCTGCCTTTCTTTCGCCTTTCGTATCAATCGCTTGCGCGTGTCCGCTCGGACTTGTGCCGATAAAAAAATCGTCGCCCGCATACTGCACGGTCGCTTTATAAATTTGATTTGCCATTTGATTAGTTAGAGCATCGAAAAATGCTTGGCGAGAGTTTAGCACAAGTTTGAAAAACGGAACACGAAAATTACAAGTCTCGATAAACCTTTTGGCATCGAAGATGCTTCTAATAATCAATTGCAACAGTCGGTTTGATTTTCAGTGCAAATAGGAGAATAAAATGAACAGATTTAGAAGTGTATTTCCGGTTTATTTGGTAATCGGTTTGGCGATTTTCGGTTTCGCCGTCGAGACGAGCGCGCAGACGATTCGCAACGAACGCAACGTGCGCGACATCGTGCGAAGTTTGAATTCTAAAATTGATGACTTTAAATTCATACTTGAAAACGAATTCAGCAGAAATTCCGTTTCGCGTGACGAGGAAAACGAATTTAACGATAATTTGCAGAATTTTCAGCAGAGTCTCAATAAATTTGAAGAAAAATTTCAAAAACGGCGCGAGAACGCCGATGATGTGAGAGACGTTCTCTCGGCGGCGAAAATTATCAACGGCAATCTGAACGGGAAACGCTTTGGTGTGACAGTGGATAGAGATTGGACGAGCATTCGCGGTTTGCTTGAACGTCTGGCTTCCAATTATCAGCTCGCCTGGAATTGGGAAAGTGAAAACCAGCAAGACTCGACGTATTTACCGAACACGACAAATACCTCATCCTCGACACGCCCGACTTCTTCTTTGAGTTACGGTTTGACGGGAACTTATAAACTCGACAATGCGAGAAGCGAAAACGCGCGCGATATTGTCGAAAGCGCAATCCGCAACGGCAACTTGCAAAACAACAGGGACGCGCAGAGCGATTTGGAGAACAAACTCGAAGCACCCGAACAAGTGACGATTGAAGTGCGCGGCTCGCAAATCACTCTGGCTTCGTCAAATGCGCCGCAATTAACTTTTACGGCGGACGGACGCGACCGCACGGAAAATTTAGGAAGCGGCAAAACACTTCGCGTGCGTTCGACATTGCGCGGACAGGAATTGACTGTTTCGAGTCTCGGCGGCGATACGGATTACACGGTTGTATTTGCTTCTATCGAAAACGGCAAAGCGCTGCGCGTCACGCGCCGCATTACGACCGACTATCTGCGCCAGACGGTTTTCGCCGAAAGCATTTATGAAAAAACCGATTCGGTCGCGCGGCTCGGAACGAATCCGAATTATGATAACGGCGATTATTCGAGCAACGATTCGCCAGATAATCGAACAAATTACCCGACCATCGGAACGGGACGCACGGGCGATTTCATCGTGCCGAACGGAACGATTATAACGGGCATTTTAGAGAAGGACATTGACACGTCAGTTTCGCAGAACAACGACCGTTTCGAACTCGTCGTGCAATCGCCGAATCAATATCGCGGCGCGATTATCGAAGGATATATTTCCGGCGTGAATCGTTCGGGTAAAGTTTCGGGAAGTTCAAAGGTCACGTTTAATTTTGAAAGAATCAGACTATCAAACGGGCAAACCTACGAATTCGCTGGATTTCTGCAATCGGTTACCGACGAGAATGGCAAAACCGTGAAGGTTGACACGGAAGGCACGGCGAAAGGCGACAGCCAAACGAAGGAAACCGTCAAACGCGGCGGCATCGGCGCAGGCGTTGGCGCGATTATCGGCGCCATCGCGGGCGGCGGCAAGGGCGCAGCAATCGGCGCGATCCTCGGCGGCGGCGCGGGCGCAGGCTCGGTCGTGCTGCAAGGCAAAGACGATTTACAGTTAAAAGCCGGTTCGTCAGTTACCGTGCAGGCTTCCGCGCCGAATCGCTAAACGGGAACACCGGCATTTCGTATAAAAAAGAAGGAGCAATGAAAAATCATTGCTCCTTCTTTTTTAAAAAGTTATTTTCATTCTCGTCTCAATGCAATCTAAAGGCTTCATAACCACGCCAGATTCGCCAGGTTTTTAGCCGGTCAATACTTGAGATATGACGACGGGAATGTAACAAAAATCAATTACTAAACAATGCGCTAAAAGTGATTTGAAATTTATAGAATTCTGCTATATTGTTATCTCCAAAAAAAACACAATTGTGTTGAAATTGAAATTATTTTGCGTAAAAACAATAATTCCAATTGTCTTTAAGGAAAAACTACATACTAATGTGCAGAATACGTGACTCCAAATCTTCCCAAAGCATTTTTTCGGAAGACAACCAATAATATCTAACAAAAATGGAGGAAAGACTATGGCTAAAAAAAAGCTGACCATAAAAGGAATAACTTTTCCGAATTTCGGTGATGATGACAGCAAGAAAAATTTCCGGCTTGTTTTTTATATCGGTTATACGGATAAGAACGGAGATGAAACCGTCGAGGTTATTTCCAAACCCGGTGAGAGACACTGGCAATGGAGAAACTCGAAGAAGGATGCTTTTCTAAAACCTAAAATTGTCGGCGATTCGGCTGAATTAGACACGATTGTTCTGCGTAATGGCGACGGCGAAACGATTCCCGCCGCATCTAATAAAATCGCTGAAATTGACGGCGATATTACGGATGTCACCGTCCAATTTATGGATGTTCACGATAAGACAATTGCAGATATACTTGTGAAAAATGTTTTGCCTGAACTGATTACCGTGTGGAAGGCGACCGGTATTAATCCGGTTGATTTGGCTCCGATACCGGGCGGCGTCAAGGTTCTGCTCAAAGATAAATTCGACCTTGAGAAAATGGCTGATGACGCGGCGGGATTTTACGCCAAAAAACTCAAAGACAAAACTTTGCATTCCATCAGCCGAAATTTTAATGGCGGAAAACAGATTGTTCTCAAAGAAGAAAACGTATCTTGGGGTGATGACGACAAAACAGGAACTTATGCGGTGACGATTGGAGTTGCCTAAACTCTGTAAACTTTTTAATGCGATGCGGAAATTTCAGCGAGCGTATTTAACCCACAGCTGAAATTTCCGTGTATCAAAATAATAAAGTTGTATAAAATTAAGCTGTTACAAAATGGATTGGAGAAACTTCCTTGCCCAATGCTCTAAGTAATGGATTTGCTTCACCAGTCGTTTTCAAAATGTAGGTATGAAATCAACGAGTTCGACATTTTCTTCGGTGATTTCGACATCCGGCGGAATCTCATCCAAATTGTGAAATACCTTTTCGGTTACGGGAAAACTCGTCCCGCCGAAAAAACCGACCTTTACCCTTCTAACGCGGAAAAGCGGTGTCAGTTTGTCTCTGGCGATGATTTGTGTGTTGATGCCGTTCGATGCGCCGACTGAGAAACTGGCGTTGAGGTCGGCGAAGCTCAACGTGCCGAGTTGCAGGCTGTTTTCGGCGACGAGTTCGAGTTTGCCGCCCGACGATTCACTGATAAACGCTGACATCGAATCAGCTTGTTTAATTTCCGTAACAACGACGTGTTTTGCGTCCCACTCGCCGAGATTGTATCGGCGGATGAGTTCTTTGCCGAGCGAAATCTGGTCTTCAATCGAAGGCGAGACGCAATCTTTAGCGACAAAAACAACACCCGCGCCTTTGTGAAAATCAATCGTCGCACCGGCTTTCTGGACAAGCAGCGAACTTCCCGCAACAATCGGCGAACCGGCGGCTTTGAAGTTCAGATTCACGCCCGATTCGGAAGTGTAAATCAAATTCTCTTTCGCTTCACCGCGCCGGACGATAAACGGAACATTCATTTCCTTCAGACTCGACACGCGCCGAAAAACATTACCGTCCATCTCGCCGACATCGCCAAGCCTGACCGATGTTGCCGGAGTCCAAGCTGCCACATAGCCGAACCGCTCATAAAGTTCTTTGGTATATTGATATTCTGGACCTTTCATTGTTTTTAGTCTCCAAATTTATTCTGTGTTTCCCTCTTCGTTTGCACTTTCGTCTGATTCTCTTTCAAACAATTCCCGCACTTTCGCTTCCGTCATTCCCAACACTTCTCCGACCTTTATGAGCAAATTATCATCACTGCTTTCCCGCCACAAAATACGGAGATATGAAAGTGTAGCGATTAAAGGATTTTCATCAAAATCTCTGAAAATTTCCAAAGCCTGCAAAAGATAATCTTGTGCCTCGACAAATTTTTTCTGCTCTAGTTTGAGTATGCCAAACTGTCCCAAAGTTTGAGCCTGGTAGTAACTGTCACTGAATTCAATGCTAATTTGTATAGCCTGCTGGTAATAACTTTCTGCTTTCTCCCACTCTCCCTGTTCCTGTGCAACTATGCCCAGTTGATGGAAGGTATTAGCCTGAGAGTAACGGTCAGTGAATTCAATGCTAATTTCTATAGCCTGCTGGTAATAACTTTCCGCTTTCTCCCACTCTCGTTGTTCGTAGGCAACTCTGCCTAAATTATGGTAAATTACTCTGCTGAATTTCTTTTTTTCATCATCTTCAAAACTTTGATTTGCGAAATGAAGTTCCAACGCCTTTTGGTAATAACTTTCCGCTTCCAGAAGCTTTTTCAAACTGAGCTGCCGCATCGCAATATCAGATAAAACGGCGACGAATTCGAGACCAATCGCTCCGGCTAAAATTTCAGATGGATAGCTTTCCATTCGCTTTAAAACCTTTGTTCCCAAATCCAATCCGGCTTGATGGTTTTGGATAGCATCATAATAAGCTGAAAGAGAAAAGTAAGAATCACTAATTGAAGTTTGCGCTGTGAGAGAGTATTCCAAACAGGTGTCTATGTTTTCAAACTCTAACTTTGCCAGATATTGCCCAAACATCTTTTCGTTTGCCTCTTTTGAATTCACCAACCTATTAATCGAACGGCTCACATCGTTGTAATATTCACGAAAGGCAGATTGTACGGCTTGTTTGAAACTGCCTCTTTCCACTTTTTGCCATTCGGTTTTGAGAAAATAAGGTAAAATCGGTTGTAAATTAACGTAAGAGAAATCTTCCTGCTTCGACATCAAACCACGTTGGATAGATTCGGTGAAAACTTCGTCCCAAAGTTCGTGCTGTAGATGTGCCAAAGCCTCGTGTTTCTTCAGTTCTTCAATGTAGGAATCAAACCCAACACGACTAACTACCGATGTGAACGGCGCGAGACATAAAAGAAGTTTCTGTTTTTCGGGCGCGATGTTGCTGTGCGAGTATTCGATACATTTCAGAATGTTTTCGGTTTTATCTTTCGCTGTTCCGGTGTTAAGGTCAATGTTTCCGGCTTTGAGCGCGTCGAGAACCTGCGCCGGGCTTTGGCGTTTCAGATTCTCGAAGATAACCTTCATCGGCAAGGGAAAGCCCGCCAGCAATTTCAGAAGTTTTTTGAAATCTTCATCACTGTGATACTGCGAAACTTCATTCTGCCGCAAAATCTTTTCGGCAAACTGCGTGGCTGATTCCTTATCGAGTCCGCCCAAATCGTAAAGGTTTTTCCGAAAAGTCTTGTCCGCCAGCCATTCCTCCGCGCTCCGTGAGCCGAGCAAAACAATCGTCTGCTCCTGAAAAGCGTCGTCCGTGCCGTGAAGCTCGGCAAGAAAATCTTTCAGCTTAGCTTGTTCTTCCGGCGTGAGCGTGTTCTTGACGGCGAAATATCCGCCCTGAATTGATTCGAGATTGTCCAGAATCAAAAGATGTCTTTCGGTGCGGAGTTTTTGCGCCAGCTTTTGCTGTTGCGCTCTTTCGTCCATCGCCTGAAAGCCCGCAAATTCAAATCTGTCGTAAAGTTTTTCGGCAATCTTAAACATTATTTCCTGCCGCGTGTAGGCTTTCTCGTCATATCCGAAATAGAAAACTTTTTTGATAAAGTCGGTCGCCTGCCACCACCACGCGAGATGCCGCAGAAGCGTCGTCTTGCCCGCGCCGCCCATTCCGCGAATCAGCAGGATATTGTTTTTCAGCAAAACGCGCCGTTCGATGTTCAAAATATCAATATCGCGCCCGTGAAAGCCGTATTCGACTTCGGGCATCTTACCGATTTCTTCTTTGGCAAGAAGTAATTCTTCTTCCTCTTGCGGCGTGAGAGTTTTGGTTTTCAGTTCGACTTTCTGCTTTTGATAAACCACGGGCAAAAGCCAGTCTTCGAGCGAAACTTCCAAATTATACCTTACAAGGCAATAACTTTGGTTTCTGAAAAAGTTTGAAAATTCAATTTTAACAACGAATCTAATGCTTCTTTGTGCTTTGTTTCGCTTTGCTCTAAGCACTTTGTAATGGCTGCTTT
>Ga0136611_10003521_pt1 | contig 10946 bp, 7 predicted proteins | sample AntDrymUQ2232306_2_FD_106645 | JGI IMG/M metagenome (GOLD analysis project Ga0136611, IMG submission 106645) | Polar desert sand microbial communities from Dry Valleys, Antarctica - metaG UQ223 (23.06) | ecosystem: Environmental > Terrestrial > Soil > Desert | place: Antarctica: Dry Valley... | reverse complement strand
CAACGGCAACCGCGGTGCCCCCGACGGCAACGCTTCCGCCTGCCACGCCCATTCCGACACCGATCCCCGCAATCGTGGTAGCACCGGTGGTCGTAGAAGACATCGACGCGGTACCCGAGGGCGAGCTGCCCTCGATGGGCACCGGCATGCTTGATACGCGCGGTCCTGTGGAGCTGTTTACGGTGCCACTCGGGCAAGTGCCGCCCTCAGAGATCACGACGACGACCCTCGCGCGCCCGGAGCGCCCGGCGGTAGTGTTTCCACGGACGGGAACAGGCGCTGCGCCCACCGCCTTGCCCACCGCCGGCGCGCCCCGTGCGGCCATCGCTGCCGGGCTCGGTGGTCTGCTCACCGCCGCGGGCGCTCTCGTGCTCGGCGGAGTCGCTCGTGTGCGCCGACGCCGCTCTCGCTCACCAGGCTCTATGCTTGATGAATGATTGAACAGCCTCAGATCGCGGCGCCCCTCACCGAAGGAGGCAGGGCGCCGCGCCTGACGAAGCGCCGCGCGGGGCTGGCGGGCGCCGGCGTCCTCCTGGCGGGAGCGGTTACCTATCTCTTCTGGCCGGCAGCCGAAGAGGAGGAGTACACCGTGGTCGGTGGGGACATGCACCCTGAGCGGCCCGCTGACTATCTTTTCCGGTTACGTAGGCGGATTGCGCCGATCCGCTCGCTGCAGCGCACCACGCCGGTTCCCACTCAGCCTTAGTCTGGCCCAATCGCGCGGTGTCGTCGCTTCCAACGTGCGTAGGATCTCGCGCTGATCGCGTGGTGAGACAGGTGCACCCATCGGCGAACACCAGTTCGCTGATGGGTGACGCTTAGCGCAGGGCAGTGAGCAGGGCGAGCGCTTCGTCCACGAGGCGCTCACCGCCGCCGGGCTGTAGGCGGCTAGAGGTGGGCTCGTACCCGCCCTCGTCGAACGCGCGTCGCGTTGGCACGTACCCGATGGCTTCGTTGGCGAGCCCAAGCACGAGTGTGTGGCGGAAGGGGGAGCGCTCGCGTAGCGCCAGCCCTAGCTCGACGAAGACCTCACCGGGAAGGCCGACGATAGCCAGGTCGTCGCCGATAGCGAGCGCCTGCACCTCTGTAGTCTTGGTCTCGCCGGTCCAGCCTTCGGCCAGCGCCAGGATGCGCTGCGCTTCTACAACTTCAAGTCCGGCGCCGGGCACCATCGTCATGCGCCCCTTGGCCGCTTCGCGCGCCCAGGTCACTTGCTCATCGGTTGGGCGTCGGACCGGCAACTCCACTGTGCGCCGCTCTCCTCGTACCCGAGGGGTTGGGCCAGATGGGCCGGAGCCGCCGGTGGCCCACTCCGAGACCAGGCGGCAGGCGCCCCCGGCCACTTCTGCTGCCAGGATAGTGCCTACGCGCGCCGCCTCAGCGAACCCGGTCGCGCGCTGATTGTGCGAGATGTCGATGTGGTTGATGTCGCCGCACGGTGCGTTGGCGAAGACCACCACAGGGGAGGTGGGATCCTGGCGCGTGGTGGCGGCGGCCACCGTATCAGCCCCGTTGCCATTTGATCCGAGCAGCTTACGCACCCCAGACTCTAGAAAGGCGGGAAAGTCGCCGCCCATCACTGTCCCGCCGACGATAGCCGGGTGAAGGCCGAAGTTCACCAGCAGGCCGAGTGGCACGACATTGGGTGGCACCGAGGCTGAGCCCTCGGTGGGGATCCCGTCGCCCACGGGCAGCGCCGTCAGCGTCCAGACGCGTGGGTCTACCGGACCGGCAGACTCGAGCCTATCCGGGTTCTGGTGGCCGGCATTGGTGCGCACCGGTCCCTCACGCATCTCAAAGCGCCGGTTGAACGCGACGCCGCGCTCCTCGCCGATGGCCAGGCGCAGGCGGGCCGGGGCGCGGCGGTTGAGCGCCGCCTCAACCGCCGCGGCGATCTGGCGCTCCAGGTAGGTGAGATAGGGTTCGTCGGTCTCGCCGGCAAGGCCGCTGGCCAGTAGGTCGCGCGTGAGCGGTCCGGCGTGGTTGTGCGTCGCGGCGATGAGGACGTGGTCGCCTGGGACGCCGCAACGCTGCTCGACGATGCGGCGCGCGCCGGCGACCGTGGCGGCGCGTACTCCGATCAGATCACATGAGACGAGCGCAACCTGGCTCACACCATCGTCTATTACAAAGGCTCTCGCGTACAGGTCATCGCGCAGGCCCACTGCCCGCCGGTCGGTGTAGGAGCCTGCCAGCGATACCCCCAAGGGAGGTGTGATCACGATCCGCGCAGCGCCTACCAGCAGCGTCGTGTCATCAACCGCGCGGGTGGTCACCGTGCCACCCATGCCACCCATGCCACCGGTGCCACCCGCGCCAAGTCCTGTCGGTCCATATACTGTCCCTTCGCACCAATTGGCCTTATTATGGAGGCATGGAGGATCCCACATGTTGCATGAAGGGGTGCCGTTGACACGCTCGCTCACCCGAAGGGGACTGGTTGGCCGTTCGGTGGGCGCCGCTGGCGCCACTGGAGTCGTTGGGCTGCTTGCCGCATGCGGTGGTCAGAGTCAGGCGCCCCAGGCCGGTGCCAAGGGCGGTGGTCTGGCGCTCAAGGATCAGAAAGTGACCTTCCTCCACTGGTGGACCGACACACTTGGCCCCGGCTACAACGACATGATGAACTGGTCCGCCACCCAGTTCAAGGAGCGCACCGGCGCGCAGGTGGACCTGGTGGACGGAAAAACCGGCGGCGGACTGAATGAGAAGTTCCTGGCGATGAGCACCGCCGGCACGCCGCCGGACGTCTCCTTCATGTCCGTCGTGATTGGCCGCGACGATTACGACGCCGGCCTGCTTAAGAACCTTTCGCCGTATATCGCCAAGATGGCGGACATTGGCGACAAGGAGTTCTTCGACAGCGCCAAGAAGTTCCGGGCTAAAGGGAACGAGACCTTCGGCATCCCCACGATGGGACCAGAGTCTCTGGGGTTCATTGCCAACTCGGGCATGCTGAGCTCGATTGGCGGCGACCCGCAGGGCAAGGACATCAAGACGTGGGACGATCTGACGCGGACCACGCAGAAGCTGACCAAGGCGAATGGTGATGACTTCCAGCAGATTGGTCTGCTGGCGTCGAACCTGAACCTGGCGTGGCTCGCCGCATGGCTCTATGGCAACGGCGCCAACCTGACCAACGCCGACGACACCAAATATTTGCTGGACGCGCCGGCCACGCGCGAGGTGCTGCAGTACTGCTCGGACGTCTTCAACAAGCACCGCGTCTCACCAAAGCTGGACAACCCCGGACGGCCGCCAAACGCGCGCCAGGCCATGATCGCCGGGCAGGCCGCGATCATCTATGACTCGTCTTCAATCGGCCTGCTCAACGCTCCGGCGGACTTCAAGTACTGGTTCCTCCCGATACCCAAGGGGCCGCGCGGCAGCGGGTTTGCCTCGGCGTCGTGGACCAACTTCGTCTCGGTAGCCAAGGACTCCAAGGCGCCGGATGCCGCGGTGGAGTGGATTCGCTGGTTCACCAGCGTGGAGGCGCACATTGGCCGCATGAAGTTCCGGCCGATCAAGGGCGCCAACCCGCGCGTCAAGCTGTATGAGACGCCGGAGTGGAAGCAGTGGGTCCAGGAGACACCGGTGCTTGGGTTCATCCCGGACGCGGCGAGGCTCCCCGGCCCGTACCCCTACCTGCGTTATAACCGCGTTGAGGGCGACGTGGCGCCCATCATGCGCAACATCCTGGACGGCAAGACTGGCGTCAATGAAGGGTTGGCCGACGCGCAGAAGAAGGCCGACCAGATCATGAGCGAGCCGGTACGCGTGCAGTGAAACGTGCAATGACGCCCGAGGCGTGCTGAAGGCCGGGGCGGCGGCGCTGGACATCACGCCGCCGCTTGGCGTGGTGCTGGCGGGATCGTATGAGCCGCGCTGGGCAGCGGGTATCGACGATCCGCTACACGCGCGTGCCCTGGTACTCGAGGATGAGTCCGGCCCAGCGGGGCGCATCGCGCTGGTTTGCTGTGACCTGATCGCCATGCCGGGCGAGACGGTGGCGGCGGCGCGCGCGCTCATCGCCCGCAGCGGTGACGTGCCGTCCGACCGGGTACTGATCGCGGCGACGCATACCCACACCGCGCCCAGTCCAACGGGCCTGTTGGGCACGCCGCGCGCGGATGCGTACATGGATGCGCTGCCTGAGCGGCTGGCGACGGTGGTGCGGCTGGCGGCGCAGCGGCTTGCGCCGGCGCGCGCTGGCTGGGGAACGGGCCACGAGGACGGCGTCGCGTTTAACCGCCGTTTCCGCATGCGTGACGGCACCGTGCGCATGAATCCGGGAGCGCTCAACCCTGAGATCGTCGCACCCTGCGGCCCGATTGACCCTGAACTCGGGGTGCTGTGGGTCGAGCGCGAAGACGGGTCGCCCGTGGCGGTCGTCGCCAGCTTCGCCCTGCATTACGTTGGCACTGATCGGAGCGACCACGTGTCGGCCGACTACTTTGGCCATTACGCCCGCTGGATGCAACGCATTTACGGTCCAGACCTGGTGCCCATGCTCTTCAATGGCGCGCAAGGCGACGTGAACGGCGTGGACATACGCGTGCGCGCGCCACTCAAGGGCCATGCGATGGCGCGGCGGGTGGCCGGCATCATCGCAGGCGAAACGCTGCGCGTGGTGGAGCGGCTGCGGCCGGCCGCAGCCAGCGTGACGCTGGGCGCGTCGCAGACGCGCTTCAGCTTCCGGCGAAAGCGCATCACGGAGGGTGACCTGGCGATTGCAGCCCGACTCCTGGCGCTGCCGGAGGAGCTGCCCGCGCGTGAGCTACGAGGAGCGGCGGGTCTGGATCCCAGCGGACCCTTTTCCTGGGTGGTGGGCCAGCCCCTGCCGGACAACGCGCTGCGACTGTGGGCCCGTGAATGCCAGTACCTTGCGGCCATGCCGGAGGAACTCGAGACTGAGCTTCAGGCACTTCGTGTTGGCAATGCGGCGATCGTCTCGCTTCCTGGCGAGGCGTTCGTCGAGCTGGGACTGGCGATTAAGCGGGGGAGCCCGTTTGGGCCCGAACATGCGGGCGTCACGCTGGTGGCGGTGCTGGCGAACGACTACGCCGGCTACATCGGAACGCGGCGTGCCATCGAGGAAGAAGGCAGCTACGAGACCTGGGCCGCCCGCTCTTCGCTCCCGGCCGCCGGTACGGGGGAAGCCATGGTGGAAGAAACGCTGCGCCTGTTGGGGCAACTAGCCGCGACGGCGTAACTCGTGTTGTTTGAGGGCGAGCACGGTGTCAGAGTGGCAGGCGCACGGGGCGCCCACCTTCGGCGGCCGAGCGGTCGGCGGCCAGGCAGACTTCGTGCGTCTTCGCCGCGTCTTCCAGATTGCAGTGCGATTCGGTATCGGTCCGGATGCACGTCACGAAGTGATCTACCAGCTCGCCAAACGGGAAGAAGGAGACATCGGCGCTGCCCAGCGCGAGGGTGGGAACGGCCATCCAGTCTGCCTGCCCAGGCAGCTTCTCCTTGCTGAACAGGCGCCCATCTCGGAAGGCGCCCTTGGTGCCGTGCAGCTGCACCGGGAAGGTGTATGGGATAGGCACGTCAAAGCTGGATGTGAGCACGGCGACAGCGCCGCTGACCAGCTTCATAGTCGCCGCGATGGTGGGCGCATACTCCCAGGTGGCGTCGTGCCCGCGCGCCTCGAAGGCGCTCACCTCTGCGACGTCCCCCGCGAAGTGGCGCAATGCGTCGACCGCGTGGCAACCCGCGAAGAGCAAGGTACTCCCGCCCTGAGCCCTGGTGCGGGCCCATTCGAACCCGCTGTACCAGGGACCGATCTGCGAGAAGTAGCCGGTCTCGGCCAGCACAATATCTCCCAGTGCGCCATCGTCGATCAGCGCTTTGATGGTGCGGAAGTACGGGTGCCAGCGGAGGACAAAGCCCGCGACGGTCTTCACGCCTGCCTGCCGTACCGCGTCGCGCATGGCGCGCAGACTTTCCACGTCTAGTGCGACCGGCTTCTCGATCACAATGTGCTTGCCTGCCTGCGCGGCGGCGATGGTTTCAGCGGGATGCCGGTCGCTCGGCGTGCAGATTGCCACGACGTCCACATCTTCGCGGCGCAGCACGCGCTGGTAGTTAGTCTCCACGTCTGCCTGGATACCTGCCTCCGCCAGGCGTGCACGGGCGCTCTCCTCGCGCCGGCTGCTCACCACGCGCACCGCTACATTGGGGTTGCGTGAAAACGCCTTGAGGTATTCGGCGGCAACCCAGCCGGCGCCGTGGATCGCGACGCCTAGAGGCTGGCTCTCAGAGGCTCCCATCAACGCGTGGCCGCGGCGCCGGCCGCTATCACAGCGGCTCCTTATGGTCAGAAGCGGGAGCGCCGCCGGAATGATTGCCAGGCGCGGCGCCGTGCATTTGACGGGAGGTAAGCGCCTCGTCCAGCGCGACATCGCGCAACAGCGAGCGCAGGTACTCGACGTCGTCTTTGCTGGGAACGCCGGGGTCGCCGCTGCCGGACCACTCGATTCCATATGGACCCGAAAAGCCCGCGCGCACGAGGGATGAGACGATGGCGTAGTAATCCAACTCACCCGCTCTCAGGGTGAAGTCGTAATCTACGCCGACATCCAGGTAGGTGACGCGCCGGGCGTTCTTGAAGTGCACAAAGGTAGTGCGGTCACCGAGGATAGAGACCGCGTCCACGGGGTGCTCGCTGGTGCGGACGCCCCACATGTTGCCGGGATCCAAGTTGGCACCTATGGCGGGCGAGCCGATGGCGTCCAGGAGTCGGACGGTGCTGGCGGCGGTGTCGTGGATAGTGTTCATGTGTACTTCGAGCGTGATAGAGATTCCCGCCCGCTCGGCCGCTGAACCGAGCGTCCGATACGCGTCGGTGGCCCGCTGGTAGTGTTCCTCCGTGGCGGCAGCCGAGCCGTTGCTGGCCCAGTTTGTCCGGTCCACGATCAGCGAGCCAGCGTAGCCGTTGATGAGCTCCACACCGTACTCAGGGCAGCGCTGGATCACCTCCAGCAGCCGCCGCACTCTGGTCTGGCGTTCCTCGGGATCGTCACCGATGACATTGCCGCTCAGGTTCAGTACTGGGGCGCCTATCCCGATTTCGCGGCCCAAGCGCTGCGCCTCCTGGAGCGTCTGCTCCACGGTTTCCAGCTTGAAGTGACCGGACCAGATCTCGACGCCGTCATAGCCATATTCGCGGGCGCGGCGCATGGCGCGCTCGAGCGAGTACTTCCGGTAGTTGAAGCTGTTCAGGTAGATCTTGGGCATTGATACTCCCGGCTAGTCCTGGATCGTGACAGACTGGCCGGTGGCCGCAGAGTGATAGGCGGCCTCGGCTACCTGGATAGCGGCGCGACCTTCTGCGGCGGTGAGCAGCGGCGCCTTGCCGTCCAGTACCCACTCGGTGAAGCTCCGCAGCTCGCGCAGGTAGCCGTTCTCGCCGTCGCTGCGCGTCACCGTCTCAGTTGTGGGCTGCTCGTGTTGTTCGCCTTCTCCCGCGCGGCAATAGGTAATCTCACCGGCGGCGTGGTTGTAGCGCAGTGTCCCTCGTTCGCCAATGATGGTGCCGAAGGAGGCGCCGATGGGCGACGCCAGGCTGGCGATGAGGTGTGCGCTCGCTCCACTGCGGAAGCGGAGCAGCAGCTGGGCATTGTCCTCGTACTCCACGTGCTTTTGGACGTGGTTGTCCAACAGTGAGTAGACGCTTTGGGTGGGGCCGCACAGCCGGTGCAGGAGGTCAATCTCGTGTACGGTGACGTCGTATAGCAACCCGCCGGTGAGATCCTTGCGGAGGCGATAGCGCGCCTTGGGATCGCCCAGCCAGCCAATCCGCGTGATCTGCGCCGCCACCGGACGGCCGAGCAGGCCGCTATCGAAGATGTCGATCACGCGCTGGAAGAGGGGGAGCAAGCGCAGCACGTGGCCGACCATCAAGCGGACCCCGGCGCGCCCGGCGGCGGCGATCATCAGGTCACACTCGGCGACCGTGAAGGCGAATGGCTTCTCGCAGAAGACGTGCTTGCCGGCCGCCGCGGCATCCAGCACGATCTGGGTGTGCAGGCCGTTGGGCGTCACCACCATGACGGCATCGACATCGGAGCGGGTGAGGGCCTGATGGTGATCGGTAAGCGCGGGCACGCCCAACTCGGCGCCAAACTCGCGCGCAGTGGCCTCGTTGGCGTCGCAGACCGCGACGAGCCGTGCGCGAGGGACGTTCTTGAGCACGAGCGCCTCGCTGCGTCCCATACCGCCGCAGCCGATCAGCGCAAAGCCGAGATCGCTCACGTCACCTCATTCCCCGGCTTAAAAGCGCGAAGCAGTACGATCAGATTGAGGCGAGCCTGACACTTCATCCGGAGCTTTACGATCTTATAGTAGATCATTACAAGCACACAGGTGGCCCCGCACGTGCTTCACATTTGGGAAGAATCGGGCGTCAGCCGCTAGATCCCGCCTGGCGGCGCCGCCGCCGCGGGCCGGCGATGTAATCACCTTCGCGACCGGGCCGGCACGCGCGAGGACGGGACCGCCGTGGGAGACGATGGCGTTGCGTCGTCGGTAGGCGGTGTTGACCAAATCGATCAGGAATCGAGAAGCGCGGGTCTCGGAGCCGCAGCTAGAGTGTCCACCATGGACATCGCCCCTACGACTGTAGGAGTGAACATGACCGGCTCTTCCACACAAGGACTCAAGACTGTGCTGCATCCCGGTCGATGCATCCTTAGGAGAAAGTGATAACGATGAAAACAATGACATGTACACAAATGGGTGGACCATGTGATACCCAATTCCATGGAAAGAATGGTGATGAGGTCATAAAATCGCAAGACGCCCATCTAAAAGAAATGGTCGCGGGCGGTGATGAAACGCACAAAAGTGCGCTGAAGAGCATGCAGGATAGGTGGAAAAATCCCATTGCAGGAATGGGGTGGTATCTAAAGACAAAGAAGGAGTTTGCTGCTCTTCCCGAAGACTAATCGATAGTCAAAGCGTCTTCGCACGGGTGTAGGCCGGCGGCGCTGGGGTCGTCCAGGAGCCCGCGCACGACGCCGACGGAGACCGCGAAGGCGGCGCCGCGTTAGTGATGGAGAAACGATGAGCACGCCCAAGAGGACGGACACGCAGTCGCCTGCGCTGCACGTTGCCGACAGCCACGATCTGATCCGCGTGCACGGCGCGCGCGTGAACAACCTGAAGGACGTCAGCATTGAGCTCCCGAAGCGCCGGCTGACGGTGTTCACCGGCGTATCCGGCTCGGGCAAGAGCTCGCTGGTGTTCGGCACCATCGCCGCGGAGTCGCAGCGGCTGATTAATGAGACCTACAGCACCTTCGTGCAGGGCTTCATGCCGGCGCTGGCCCGGCCCGAGGTTGACGTGCTCGACGGCCTGACGACCGCGATCCTCGTTGACCAGCAGCGGATGGGTGCCGACCCGCGCTCTACGGTCGGCACCGCCACGGATGCCAACGCGATGCTGCGTATCCTCTTCAGCCGGCTTGGGCAGCCGCACATTGGCTCGCCCCAGGCGTTTTCCTTCAATGTCGCCTCGATCAGTGGAGCGGGTGCGGTCACCGTGGAGCGCGCCGGCCGCACCGTGAAGGAGAGTCGCAGCTTCAGCATCACCGGCGGTATGTGTCCACGCTGCGAGGGCCGGGGCGCCGTCAATGACATCGACCTCACGGCGCTGTACGACGACAGCAAGTCGCTCAACGAGGGTGCGCTCGCCATCCCCGGCTACAGCATGGACGGCTGGTACGGCCGGATCTTCAGCGGCTGCGGGTTCTTCGACCCGAACAAGCCGATCCGCGAGTTCACTAAGAAGGAGCTGCACGACCTGATCCACAAGGAGCCGACCAAGATCAAGGTTGACGGCATCAACCTCACCTACGAGGGCCTGATCCCGAAGATTCAGAAGTCGATGCTGGCCAAGGACGTCGACGCGATGCAGCCTCACATTCGCGCCTTCGTGGAGCGCGCGGTCACCTTTGCCACGTGCCCCGAGTGCGGCGGCACCCGGCTCAGCGCCGCCGCCCGCTCCTCCAAGATCAAGGAGATCACCATCGCGGACGCCTGCGCGATGCAGATCAGCGACCTGGCCGAATGGGTCCGAGGCCTCGACGAGCCGTCGGTGGCGCCGCTGCTCACGAAGCTGCAGCAGACTCTCGACTCGTTCGTGGAGATCGGGCTGGGCTACCTCTCGCTCGAAAGGCCGTCGGGCACGCTGTCGGGTGGCGAGGCGCAGCGGGTCAAGATGATCCGCCACCTCGGTTCCTCGCTCACCGACGTCACCTACGTGTTCGACGAGCCCACCGCGGGGCTGCACCCCCATGACGTCCAGCGGATGAACGACCTGCTGCTACGGCTGCGGGACAAGGGCAACACGGTGCTCGTCGTGGAGCACGAACCGGAGACGATCGCGATCGCCGACCATGTCGTCGACCTCGGTCCCGGCGCCGGTAGAGCTGGCGGTACCGTCTGCTTCGAGGGTACCGTCGAGGAATTGCGGGCCAGCGGCACGCTCACCGGCCGCCATTTCGACGACCGGGCCGCCCTAAAAGAGACGCTGCGGACGCCCACCGGCACGCTGGAGATCCGCGGCGCGACGGCGCACAACCTGCGGGACGTCGACGTCGACGTCCCGCTCGGGGTGCTTGTCGTCGTCACCGGCGTCGCCGGCTCCGGCAAGAGCTCGCTGGTGCACGGGTCGATCCCCGCGGGCGCGGGTGTGGTGTCGATGGACCAGGGCGCGATCCGCGGCTCGCGACGGAGCAACCCGGCGACGTACACCGGACTGCTCGACCCGATCCGTAGTGCTTTTGCGAAGGCCAACGGCGTGAAGCCGGCGCTGTTTAGTGCCAACTCGGAGGGTGCTTGCCCCACGTGCAACGGCGCCGGCGTCATCTACACCGACCTGGCGATGATGGCCGGCGTCGCCACCACCTGCGAGGAGTGCGAGGGGAAGCGGTTCCAGGCATCGGT
>Ga0136611_10003520_pt1 | contig 10947 bp, 8 predicted proteins | sample AntDrymUQ2232306_2_FD_106645 | JGI IMG/M metagenome (GOLD analysis project Ga0136611, IMG submission 106645) | Polar desert sand microbial communities from Dry Valleys, Antarctica - metaG UQ223 (23.06) | ecosystem: Environmental > Terrestrial > Soil > Desert | place: Antarctica: Dry Valley... | reverse complement strand
TCGTCGGGCCGTCCCAGCTGTCGGCGTACCTGGGTACGGGGGCGCACGCCGGCCGGGTCTCGGACCTGGCCTACCAGAACAGCCTCATGGTGCAGATCTGGTCCGCGCTGGCCTCGCGCGACGCCCGCCTGACGACCGCGGCGCTGCGCCGTTTCCCGGCCAAGCCCGTGACGACGTCGTGGGCGACGTACGCCCGCTGCCACGACGACATCGGCTGGGCGGTCGACGACCTCGACGCCGGCTCGGTCGGTCTGGACGGGGCGGCGCACCGCGCGTTCCTGTCGGACTTCTACAGCGGCGCCTTCCCCGGGTCCTTCGCCGATGGGCTCGTCTTCCAGATGAACCCCGCGACCGGGGACCGCCGTATCAGCGGTTCGCTGGCCTCGCTGGCGGGGGTGGCGCACCCGTACGGGGTGGAGCGGGTGCTCCTGGCGCACCTGGTGGTCCTGGGGTACGGAGGGCTGCCGATGCTGTGGATGGGCGACGAGCTGGCCCTGCTCAACGACACGGCGTGGGACGCCGACCCGGCGCACGCCGGCGACAACCGGTGGGTCCACCGGCCGGCGATGCCGTGGGAGCTCGCGGCCCGGCGCGACGTGCCGGAAACCGTGGAGCACCGCGTCTGGCAGGGCGTGCGGTCGGCGGTGCGCGTGAGGGCCTGCCTGCCGGCCATGCACGCGTCGGTCGAGACGGAGGTCCTGGACGCCGTCAACCCGGCGGTGCTCGCGTGGGTGCGGCGGGCGCCGGCGCAGGCAGTGGTGATGCTGCACAACGTGAGCGAGCACGAGCAGGTCTGGCCGCGCTGGGCCGTGCCGCTCGAGGGCGCGCTGCGCGACGTGCTGCACGGTCGTGACGTCGGGGACGACCCGCTGGTGCTGGCTCCGTACGAGGTGCGCTGGTTCGTCGAGCAGTAGGCGCGGTGGTTCGCGCTGCCGGCGAGGCTGCTCCGGCCGCGCTACGCCCCTCCGGCCGCGCTAGGCGGTCGCGTACCTGTGGTTCTTCTCGCTGTGCCCGGCCGGCCGGCTGCAGCTCTTGCCGCCCATGTTGCGGTGGCCGCACAGCTCGTCGGTGTCCGTGTCGTTGCCGATCCCGGTCTCTGTGGCGTCGGCGGTGGGGCTCGGCCCCTTGGGTGCGGTCCGGGTGAGGGCCTTGGCGGTCCTGGGGGCGGCCGCACCAGCCGGCTGCGGCGGGGCGCCCGACCGGGCGTACTTGGCTTCCCGCATCGCCCTGAGGGCGTCGACCTTGCTCATGGGGCCAACCTAGTAGGGGGCGCCGACATCACGCGCCCGCCGCACGAGGTGTTGTCCACAACTGTGGTCCGGAGCCTTCTCCTGTCCCGCTGGACCGGCGAACGTCCCCTGCATGACCTCCGCAACCCGCCCCGGTGCCCGCCCTGTTGCCCGCTTGACCTCACCCGGTGAGATCGCCGCCGTGGTCCCGGTCCTGTGCGGGTTCCTGCCCGAGGAGAGCCTGGTCGCGGTGTCGCTGCGCGGGCCGCGCAAGCGCGTGGGATTGACGATGCGCTTCGACCTCGCCTGGGCGGTTGGCGATCTCGCGGCAGCGGCGGCGGAGGTTGCTGACCGACTCGCCCTCGACGGCGCCTCCCAGGTGGTCCTGGTCGTCTACTCCGCGGTGCCGGCTCCGGTGCCGGTGCTCATGGCCATGCCGCAGCCGGGTGAAGACGCGGTCGCCGAGCGGCGCGAGGTGGGGGTGGTGCGCGAGCTCTGGGAGCCGGGCCGCGGGGAGCAGGGCAGCGGGGAGCCGGGTCGTCGGGCTCCGGGGGCGCCCGGGGACCCGGCCGGCCTCGCGTGGGCGGACCTGGTCTTCGCTGTCGAGACTGCGTGTGAGCTCCGCGGGACAGCACTCAACGAGGCGCTGCTCGTCCGGGACGGGCGGTGGTGGTCCTACCTGTGCCGCAGGCCCACCTGCTGCCCGCATGAGGGCACGCCGCTGGAGGGCCGGTCCACGCCGGCGCTGGCGCTCGTCGAGGCGGAACGCGTGCTCGGCGGCCGGGCTGTGCTCGCCTCCAGGGAGGAGTTGCGCGCAACTGTGGCGGGGCCGGTGCTGCTCGCGGCCCGCTCCGCCGAGCAGCAGCTCGACCTGGCCGTCGACCGGTGGCTCGACCAGTACGACCGGGAGGGTCACGAGGCGCTGCGCACCCACGGCCTCAGGCGGGCTCGGGCGCTGGTCGCCCGGGTCGAGGCGGGCGGCACCGTCGAGGTTGCCGAGGCGTGCGAGCTGGCTGTCGCCGTCCAGGACGTGCGGGTGCGGGACGAGGTCGGCACCTGGTGCCTGCGCCGCCGCGAGGCGCTCCTGTCGACTCTGCTGCAGACCGCCCGCCAGGTGGTGCCGCCCGAGGACGCGGCCGTCCTTGCGCTGCTCGGCTGGGTGGCGTACGCCCATGGCGACGGGGGCCTGGCGAACGTCGCCCTCGAGCGCTGCCTGGCCAGCGACCCGGACTACTCGCTGGCCAACCTGCTCGCCGAGATGCTGCACCGTCAGGTGCCCCCGCGGGAGGTCCGCACGCTGATGCGCAAGACGCGGGCGGCGCTGCGCTCGTAGCCGCCGGGCAGCCCTCGACCCGCACCAGCCGTCGTGATGTGGCGATAGACGGCCAGCGGCAGGGGGTGCCGACGGAAGTCGCTGACGTGGTGTGACGCGCAGCCAGGCGTGGCGCCTCCCCGACGCCGTGGAGATCGTTTCCCGAAAGTCGGGCTGCCAGGGCTAGTTCACGGCTAGTCCTGGATGAGGTAGAGGCCCTCGGCGTGGAGCCGGTCCAGCGACGCGAGCATCCCTTGGAGCTCCTCCGGGGAATGCCTGGTCCAGTCCATGACCTCGTCGACGACGCGCAGCGGGGTCGCGGGAGCGGTAGGACCGGGTGGGGTTCCCAGGGAGCTTTCGGTCGGTGACGTTGGGGTCATCCTCGAACCGGCCGAGCGGCTCGACCTCGTAGACCCGGGCCGTCTCCGGGCCGTCGTCGTCGCCGGCGCGGGCGAGCGAGGCGGCGAGCTCTGCGCCCCACGCGGCGGTCTCGGCGCGGGTCGTGAAGTAGACGTGGGCCAGGGGCCGGGCGGGCCGGAAGTGCGACGGCCGACCCGGCAGAACGAGGTCGCCGGGTGCGAGGGCGGCCCTGGTGCCGTGGAGGAACGGCCCGGTGATGTGTCCGTGATCGGCGAGGGACGCGGGCGGCGGCGGGTCGAAGTCGTCGGGCACGCCCGGGATCGTCGCACCTGAGAACGTCCGGACGGCCCGGGGCTGCCGCGGGGCCCGGCTACTCGCAGCTCTTGGCTCCCTGGTTGGGTCGGACTGGCGCGGACACCGGCCGCAGATGCTGCCCCGTGCCCAAACCGCGCCGCTAAGCCGCCTGCACCCGTAAGCCGGTCGTCAGGCGCCCGCCGGGCCCCCCGCCACGGAGCAGCGAGGGCAAGATCGTCACCGACTTTTCGTCGGCCCATCGGGATCCATTCAGCGGGACCCGTTGGCTGGCTGGACAGCGCCCTGTGGACAGATGAGTCCGCGACACGACGTTGTCCACACATTCGTCTCGTGGGAGGACGGCCCTATCGAACGTACGTACGATGTGGACATGTCCGACACCCGACCTCCTGCGGTGACCCTGGTGTCACCCGGGGTCTTCCGGTGCCCTGGCTGGGGCGGCGCGAGCCAGCCCGGTGAACCCGAGGCTGTCGTGCGTGGCTGCGACGACACTGACGAGCGCCCGGGCGGCTGTGAGGACGCATACGCGGCCGCGGAGCCCGCAGCCCAGAGAGACGACCTGGCCGGCACAGCCGACACAGCTGGAACGGACGACGTTGCTCATTCAGGTGCTGATGACGGCAGCGCCGAGGGTGTTGCATCCGACGCGGCTGGCGTCCTGCGCGACGCCGCGCACAACACGTTGCTGGACTCGGTACGCGAGGGGCTGGTCGCCGAGGCGCAGGCATGGGCTGTCCGCCTCCGTCAGCTGCGAGAGCTCACACGACTGTCCGGGACCGCCCACCTCGCCGCAGTGCCGCAGTTCCCACAGCTGGAGATGGCCGGCTCCTGGCAGGTGTCTCAGCTGACGGCGACCCGGTGGAGTGACGAGGCCGAACGCTACGAGCTGTGCCTGCCGCAGACGCTGGAAGCCCTGGAGGTCGGGGCGCTGCTGGTGCACCAGGCCCAGGTGCTGCTGCACCGAACCCGTCACTGCACCGAGGCGGTTGCGCGGGCCGTGGAGAACGAGGTCCTTCCCTTCGCCTCGGCCCTGTGCCCGTCCGACTTGCGCAAGCGCGTCGACCGCGTGGTGCTACGGGTCGAGTCCGAGCTGGCGGACGCAGCAGTGCATGACGACCCGGACGCCGTGTCGCCTGCTGAGCAGCGCCACGCGGAGGCCGTTGCCGACCGTCACGTCTACACCCGCCCCGAGCTGGACGGCATGGCGACAGCCGCAGCAGTGCTGACCGCGGAGCAGTCGGTCGCCTGGAAGCACGGCCTGGACCTGCTCGAACGACGTGAGCGGCTTGCCGACAGGGTGGCCGGCCTCGACCGGAGCGCGGAGCAACGTCGTGCGGACCTGTTCGCCGCCCTTCCGGCGATGGTCCTCGCCGGTACCGCCCTGGACCGCGCGGCCTCGGACTCACGCGGGTCCGCGGACTCCTCCTGGGCGTCACCGTGCCCGTGTGGCCGATCGGCCGATGACGGATGCTGCCGGGCTGGCTTCCTGGGGTTCACGGTGGACCGAGGCCCGTCCGGCGGCCTCGCCCCCCAGCACGACGCCCGGCCAGCGGCCGGGCCAGAGTCGGCAGGTGCATGGGCGTCAGCTGCGGCTTCCGGGTCCGCCCCCTGCGTCGGGCTGCAGCCCTGGACGCTGGGACCGGAGCGGATCGCCGCGCAGGTCGTCGTCAACGTCCACGTCCCGATGGCCACGGTGCTGGATCTGTCCCGGGAACCGGGCACACTCCAGGGCCACGGCCCCGTGAGCGCCGAGCACGTACGCCTGCTTCGACCTCAGGCCTTCCGCAAGGTCCTCGTCGACGGTGCCACGGGCAAGCCGCTCTCCGTCGATGACCGCTCAACAGCCGTCATGCCAGACCCGAAGGCCCGGCGCGAGCAGCTGATGGCGATGCTCGTCCCGACAGTGGTCAGGCACGCCGACGAACCGCAGCACGATCCAAGCGAGCACCTCGCGCGCCTGGTCGACCTGCGCGACGCACACTGCTGCGGGCCCGGCTGCTCGTCGTGCCGGACGGACCGCGACCACCTCCAGCCGTGGCCCGCAGGTCCTACGGCTGAGAGCAACCTCGGTCGGCTGAGTCGTCGCTGTCATCGGGCCAAGCACCACGGGTGGACGCTGGTGCGTCACGGTGACGGCAGCTCGACGTGGACCAGCCCGCTCGCTCGCACGTACGACCGGCCCGCTCCCCATCAGCCCCCGCCACGTGTCGACCTGTTCGCGGACCCGCCCGTGCCAAGGCCGGCACCCGAGGTCCCGCCGCCGCGATGGGCCCTGGGCAAGGAGGACCCGGAGGGTGAGCTGACTCGGTCGCCCGTCGCGGACACGGTCGCCAACCCAGACGACGGCATCCGCTCACCCGAGGTCGAACCGCCGTTCTAGGCCTGGCCAGGTGGAATGTCCGGACCAGTGACCGCCCGCGGACGCTAGGGGCGGCACGGCACTGGCCCCCTGTCGCCACCTGCCCGAACAGCAGACCTGCGCGCCTGACCGACGACGCGCCGACGACTGGACTCTGTGGACAGGCGCGGCTGTCCACAAGCGCTCCGGCCGACCAGGCCTTTGTGTCGGGGGCCGGAAAGATGCTCGCGGCCCCGACCTCAGGAGCTGAGATGTGTTGGCAGTGCAACAACCCGGAGCTGACCTACGACGACTACCTCGACACGGTGATCCTGCCGCTGGTGCACCAGAACGGCTGGGCCGTGCAGGGCGTCTCGGGCCGGCAGCCCTTCGCCTACACGGTTGGGCTCACAGAGTGCGGACTGCCCGAGCTGGTCATCACCGGGATGGACGACACGGCCGCCGCCACCGTCCTGAACGCCGTTGCCGGGCAGGTCCTGCGGGCCGACCTCGCGATCGGCTCGAGGGTCGACCTGTCGGGGCTGGTCCTCGAGGTCGTCCCGGTCGCTCGCCCAGAGCTGCACCTGCTGACCGCGATGGCCCTGTACGGCGACGACGTCCGGGGCTTGCAGCTGGTCTGGCCTGATGACCGCGGGGCGCTACCCGTGGCAGGTCGGACACCGCTCCCGTCGCGGCGGCCAGCCGCTGCTGGGCCGACCAGTCCGTCTCACCCATGATCGATGACCGGCCCGCGCAGCCCAGGTGTCGTGCGGGAGCTGGGGCTGGGGGGCCAGTCGGTCCTGGAGCGTGGTCACGGTGCGGCAGCCACCAGCGTGGCCGTCACCAGCGTGCGGTCATCGGCGTCACTGATGGAGGACCTAGCCAGCGCCGTGCGCCGGCCCTGGCGGACGACGGTTCCCGCGACGCGAACCGCTCCCTCTCGCGGGGTGGGCCGCAGGTACGCGAACGTGGTGGTCAGTGGCAGCCACCCGGGCGGGAGCGCGGCGGCTGCCGCGAGCTGGGCCGCAAGGGCGCCGATGCCGCCGTGCAGGCTCCCGAGGGCGTTCGACAGCGCGTCACGGGCCTGCAGCGTGAACGTCGGCCCGGCAGGCACGTTCAGCAGGTCATGCAGGTGGGCTGCTGGCGGCTCGCGGACGAGCCCCACGCGCTCCACCGCGACAGCGTCTGCCGGCGCCGCGAGGAACCAGCCGGAGACCGTGGCGACGAGCCGGCTGTCCTCGTCGCGCACGACTCCGGACGCGTGCTGCGGACGGCCATCGGCGTACGGCTCGGCGGTGGCGGTCGACAGCAGCGCGCCGCGCCGTGGCGGAACCCCGTGATGGTCGACGGTCATCGAGATCGTGGCGACGCCGCGCAGGTTCGGCAGAGACGCGATGACCGACGTCGTCAGCGCCATGTCCGCCAGCAGGGCGGTCACCGCCCCGCTGGGAGTCCCTCCAGGCAGCAGCAGCTCCTCGGTCATGGGGAGGCGAACGGTTGTGGCACGCGGCTCGACCGAGGTCAGCTCGGCGCCGAGGCGTCCGACAGCCGGCGGCACGCCACGGTCCTGCTCCCGCCAACGGCGCAGCCGCTCGACTCCGTCGTCCACCACGACCGGGAGGTTAGGCGCCGCCAGCGGCTGGCCCAGGCGATACGGTCCGGCCGTGACGTCGCCGGTCGAGCTCGAGCCCGCAGCTCACGGCCAGGCTGCGCAGGCCGCCCACGAGCTGGCCCTGAGGGAGGTGTCGTTGTGAGCGGCCCGGTCGGCGCTGCAGACGCGGCAGACCGCCCCGTCGCCGACGGTGCTCCGGACATCGCGTCGGCCCGCGAGACCGAGGTAGGTGGCCTGCGCGTCCGCCGGTCCCTGCCGCGCCCACGGCGACGCACCGTAGGTGCCTGGTGCTTCGTCGACCACTTCGGTCCCCTGGCGGTCGGTCCCGACGGCGGCCTCGACATCGGCCCGCACCCGCACACCGGCCTGCAGACCGTGACATACCTGCTGGACGGTGAGGTCCTGCACCGGGACAGCCTGGGCAGCGAGCAGGTCGTGCGGCCCGGTCAGCTCAACCTGATGTCGGCCGGCCGGGGCGTAGCCCACGCGGAGGAGCCGACCGGGCGGCTCTCTGGCGGCCAGCGGCAGCCGCCGCGCAGCGGGCGGCTGCACGGCGTGCAGCTCTGGGTCGCCCAGCCCGACGCCACCCGGGCCGCCACGGCTGCCTTCGAGCACCATGAGCAGCTCCCGCAGGTCGAGGTCGACGCCGTCACCGCCACGGTGCTCGTCGGTCAGCTCGGGGACGCCGCGTCGCCGGCCCGTCAGGACACGCCTCTGCTGGGGGCTGCGCTCGACCTGCGGCGGGGAGGGGCGGTGCTGCCGCTGGTGGCGGCATACGAGCACCTGCTCGTCGTCCTTGACGGGACCCTGCTGCTCGGCGACGAACCGCTGCACGCAGGCCAGAGCGCGCACCTCGCACCAGGACGTGCCGAGGTGGCTCTCGCCGCGCCCGACGGCGCCCAGGTCCTGCTGCTCGGCGGCGAGCCGTTCTCCGAACCGGTCGCCATGTGGTGGAACTTCGTGGGGCGCAGCAAGGACGAGCTGCGCACCGCGCGGCAGCAGTGGGCCGCGGGGGACGATCGCTTCGGCCCCGTCGACACCGCGCTGGCCCGGATCCCCGCGCCGGCGCTCTGACCCGCGCCGCCCCCGCCGGCCCCGCCCGCCCGCGCGGACGCCGCCGGGCTGGCACTAGGCGACCGCGGCGACCCCCGCCAGGCGCAGGTCGGCGAGCAGGCGGAACGAGCGCAGCCGGTCAGCCGGGTCGTGGACCATGGTGGTGACCATGAGCTCGTCGGCGGCCGTCGCAGAGACGAGGTCGTCGAGCAGGCGCGTGACTGTCGCCGGCCCACCGACGGCCTGCTTGTCGATCCGGTCCTCGACGAACGCACGTTCCTGGGGCGAGTAGTCGTACGCCTGGGCCTCCCGCTCAGACGGCAGCAGCCCCGGCCGACCGCTGCGAAGGCGCAGGAACGAGAGCCCGCCCGGCAGCGCCAGGTCCCTGGCCCGCTCGTCGGTGTCGGCCAGGACGACGGAGGCGCAGACCATCGCGTACGGCGCGTCCAGCACCGGCGACGCGCGGAAGGACGAGCGGTACAGCTCGAGCGCGGCCAGGGTCCCCTGCGGGGCGAAGTGGTGGGCGAAGGCGAACGGCAGACCGAGCAGCCCGGCGACCTGCGCGCTGTAGCCGCTCGAGCCGAGCAGCCAGATCGCCGGACCGTTGCCGAGGGCGGGGACCGCGTGCAGGCCTGCCCACGGGTGGCCGTCGGCCCACTGGCCGTCGAAGAAAGACCGCAGTGCGAGCAGCTCCTGCACGAAGTCGTCAGCGCCCGCTCCCCGCCGCAGCGCCGACGCGGTCGCCGGGTCGGTGCCCGGCGCTCGACCCAGGCCCAGGTCGATGCGGTCGGGGTGGAGCGCCTCCAGCGTGCCGAACTGCTCGGCGACCACCATCGGTGCGTGGTTGGACAGCATCACCCCGCCGGAGCCGACCCGGATGTGCTCGGTCGCCGACGCGACGGCCCCGATAAGAACCGCTGGTGCGCTGCTGGCGACGCCCGGCATCCCGTGGTGCTCGGCGACCCAGAAGCGGGAGTAGCCGAGCCGCTCGACCTCCTGGGCGAGCGCGACGGTGTCTGTCAGCGCCTGACGGCTGGATCCGCCGGACGGGACGGGGGACAGGTCGAGCACGGACAGCGCTGCGGTGGTCACACCACCTGCAACGCCGCCCGGCCTGGGACCTTCCGAGGCGGTCGCGGGCGGCAGGGCGGGAGCAGCGGCGAGGACGGGGTCAGCGGCCATGGGCTCAGCGAGCATGGGGTCAGCGGCCGTGGGGTCAGCGCTTGCCGTCGCGGCGCACCGTTGCCTTCCGGCCCTTGATCATGGTGGCCCGCAGCGCGGCGACGACCTCGTCGGCTGCCGGCTCGGGGACCTCGACGAGTGCGAAGCGCTCGGTGATCTCGATGCCCCCGATGTCGCGACCCGACAGGCTGGACTCCCCGGTGATCGCGCCCACGAGGTCCTGCGGGCGTACGCCGGCAGCGCGGCCGAGCCCGATGAACAGCTTGGCGGTCGGGCCCTCCAGGACCCGGCCCTTGCGGGCAGGGGCCCCGCCCGACGACGGCCGCGACGACGACGACGATGACGACGATGACGACGATGACGACGATGAGCCTGAGCGCTCCTCGGCCCGGGGCGCCATCGCCGGGATGTCGTGCTCGTCGTCGGCGCCGCCGCCACCGGTGCTCGCCTCGTGCGCGAGCTTGACCGCGGCCGCCGCGACCTCCATGACGTCGAACTCGTCGCTCAGCGCCTCGACCACGGCCCGGAAGCCGTCGAGGTCGTCGCTGAGCAGGCTCTCGCGCAGCCCCGCCCGGGTGAGCTCCAGCCGCCGGGCCCGCAGGTCGGCGACCGTCGGGACCTTCTCCATGACGATCTTCTGCCCCGTGAGGCGCTCGATCGTCTTGAGCATCCGGTGCTCGCGCGGCTCGGCCAGGGTGATCGCCACGCCCTCGCGACCGGCCCGGCCGACCCGCCCGATCCGGTGGACGTAGGCCTCGGGCGCCGCCGGCACGTTGTAGTTCACGACGTGCGTCAGGTGCTCCACGTCCAGGCCCCGCGCCGCGACGTCGGTGGCGATGAGCAGCTCGGTGGTGCGGTTGCGCAGCCGGTTCATGACCTTGTCGCGCTGCTCCTGGCTGAGCCCGCCGTGCAGCGCCTCGGCCCGGTAGCCCCGGCCGTTCAGCGTCTCGGACAGGCTGTCGACCTCCTCGCGGGTCCGGCAGAACACGATCGCCGCCTCCGGGGCCTCCACGTCCAGGACCCGCCCCAGCGCCGCGGGCTTGTGCGGCCGGGCCACCACGTACGCGCTCTGGCGCACCTGCGGCGCGACGCCCTGCGCGGTCTGCTCACGGCGGATCTCGATGCGCACCGGATCGCGCAGGTGCCGGCGCGCGATCTTGTCGACGCGCGAGGGCATGGTGGCCGAGAACAGCACGGTCTGGCGGTCCTGCGGGGTGGCCTCCAGGATCGCCTCGATGTCCTCGGCGAAGCCCATGTCGAGCATCTCGTCGGCCTCGTCGAGCACGACCGTGTGCAGGTCGGCCAGGCGCAGCGTGCCGCGGTTGATGTGGTCCATGACCCGGCCGGGCGTGCCAACGACGATGTCGACGCCCCGCTCGAGCTCGCGCAGCTGGCGTCCGATCGGGGTGCCGCCGTAGACGGGCAGCACCCGCGCCCCCAGGAGCTTGCCGTAGCGGTGGGTCGCCTCCGAGACCTGCATCGCCAGCTCGCGGGTGGGCGCCAGGACCAGGGCCACCGGGCCGGCTCCGCGCTCGCGCCTGCCGAG
>Ga0136611_10003519_pt1 | contig 10947 bp, 12 predicted proteins | sample AntDrymUQ2232306_2_FD_106645 | JGI IMG/M metagenome (GOLD analysis project Ga0136611, IMG submission 106645) | Polar desert sand microbial communities from Dry Valleys, Antarctica - metaG UQ223 (23.06) | ecosystem: Environmental > Terrestrial > Soil > Desert | place: Antarctica: Dry Valley... | reverse complement strand
GAACTAAAACGACGGTACGCGCCATACCGGCAACTGGAAATAACCCTCACGCCCGATTCAGACGTGGACGGTGGCGGACGTGTGCGTCTGGATGTGCCAGGCGCGGAGATGATCGAACAGTCGGCGGCGCGGGTCGTGATCCAGTTCGATCCGCAAGTGGTGGCGGTGCCGGACCTGATTTCAGCGGTCATGGCCATTCATTCAGTTTCGGACATCTCGATCGTCGAACCCGACCTCGAGGGCGTCGTTCGCCAGATCGTCGAGCACGGCGGGATGCCAGAGTGAGCGAACGAACTGAGCTTCTGCCGACCAGATTCGCAGGGCTACTGACCCGAGCCCGCGGGGAGTCATCCCTCCCCATTCTTGACTGGTCCGCGAAGCGGTTGAATGTCATTCCGCACGGAGTGCCCAGCGCGACTGAAGGCAGCGACGCGCAGCGGAGCGATATCTCCCGCCACCGCAGCATGGGTACCGAGTTCGCGGCGGTGAAGAGACTCGCTACCGCTGCCCTCTGGTCGGCTGCGCCTCCCGACGGGATGACGTTCAAGGCGCTTCGCGCCCAACTGTCTTTTCAGCGCCACCCTCAACTCCCAAGTGATCGGCCATGACGTGGTCGCGGAATGTGCCGGCGCTGGTGGCAGTGGCGCGGATGCAGATGCGCATCCTCTACACCTACCGGGTGAACGCCATGTTCTCGATGGTGCTGGTGGGAGTCCAGATCTACCTGCTGACCGTCATCTGGCAGGCCGCCTATGGGAACAGGACCGAGGTCGATGGGATTGCGATTGGCCAGCTACTGGTCTACCTGACCCTTGCCAACCTCCAGGTCTGGTTCCTGCGGCCGAAGATGGCCGAGGATATTCAGGAGCGGATCCGGCAAGGACAGATCGGCTTCGATCTCAGTCGTCCCGTTGGGTATCCGTCCCAACTGATGGCGAGCGCCATCGGTGACATGATCGGCGGGTTGCCGATACTGCTGCTTGGGTTCCCGGTGGCGTTCATCGCCGGGGAACTGCAACGCCCGGCCTCACTGGAAGCCGGTTTTGGGTACACGGCGGCGCTCATCCTGGCCTGGTTGGTGGCGGCGTTATTGAATCTGCTCGTCGGGCTTATCAGTTTCTGGACCGTTGAGATGAACGGGTTCCGGATGATCTACACGCTCGTGGGAAATTTCGCGACCGGAGCGCTGGTGCCGCTCTGGTTCGTGCCGGACGCGATGCGGACCATCATCCAGCTCCTGCCATTCCAGGCGATCGCTTTCATCCCGGTCTCGATCTACGTGGGCGAACCGGCAACCGGCTCGATCGGGACGGCGCTCATCGTGCAGGCGATGTGGGTCGGATTGCTGATCCTCTTCATCCGTTGGGTGTGGGGTCAGGCGTTCCGGCACACCGTAATTCAGGGAGGCTGACCGTGGAGCGGATATCGATCACCCTGGCGCTGGCGTCTGCCTCGTTGCGCTCTGAGTTCCAGTACCGGGCGAACGCGATGATGAGCGTGATCGGCGGCATCATTTACCAGCTGACCGGGTTCCTCATTGTCTGGATCATCGTGAATCGCTTCAACACTATTGGCGGCTGGTCGCTGGCCGAAATCACATTCCTGTACGGGATGCGGCTGACCTCGCACGGCATCTTCTACATGTGCTTCAGCCAGTTGTTCGAACTGGACCGGGTGCTGATCACGGGCGAATTCGATCGCTTCCTGGTGCGTCCCCTTTCCCCGCTCTTGCAGTTGTTTACGAGAAAACTGCGGGTGAACTGCTTCGGTGACCTGATCGGTGGTGGGGCGCTGCTCGCCTTCGCATGGCGCGGCCTCGACATCGACTGGTCACCACTGGCGGTCGGCTACCTGCTGCTGGCGGTCGTTGGCGGGGCGCTGGTGGAGGGCGCGGTGCAGATCGCGATGGGGGCGCTCTCGTTCCGGTTCCTGAACACGATCGCGCTACGGACGACGATCAACGAGGTGTTCAACCAGTACGGCAACTATCCGCAACGTATCTTTCCACCCCTGCTCCAGTACGTGCTGACGTTCGGCCTGCCAGTCGCGTTCGTCGCCTATTTCCCGGCCTCGACCGTGCTCGACCGGAGTAACGAACTGCTGGTTTCGCCCTGGCTAGCGGCGGCTGCGCCGCTGGTGGGGCTCGCGCTCTTCCTGCTGGCACTGCGAATCTGGCGGCGCGCGAGCCGGAGGTACCAAAGTTCGGGGAATTAGGCCGCGGGAACAAGGTGAATGCCGCCATCAACTTTCACACTATCACCATGCCCATGGTTGACGTGACGTGACGGTTGCCTTTTGGCATCGCGCAAGGCAGGATACGAACATGTGTTCGTTATCGCCGATGACGTGATTGGATTCTCTCATGCCTGCAATCAATGATCTCATGCAGATCCTCCACAAAATCTGCGTGGAATACCCGGGCACCGAGGAGATATGGGAAGGAAGCGTTGGCGCCCCGGTCTGGAAAGTCAGCAGTAAGATTTATGTCATGCAGCACCCGGTGGACGGACGGGCGTCGGTGTGGATGAAAGCACCCAGGGGAGTCCAGGAAGCCTTGGTGGCAAGCGATCCGGACCGCTGGTTTCGACCACCGTACGTCGGACACAACGGCTGGGTCGGGACCTGGCTGGACGACGATGTTGCCTGGCCGGAGGTGGAAGACCTGATCGACGATGCCTGGCGCATGACGGCGACGAAAACGCTCATCCGGCGGTACGAGGCCACGCACCGGGAGGGACGTGAATCGTGAGTGACCTGCATCCGCACGTCGACATCGATGATGCGATCCTGGCCCCGTTGCGGGCGAACTGCCTCCCCTACCCGGAGACGGTCGAGGCTGTAGCGTTTGGTTCGCCGACATTCCAGATACGGTCGAAAAACTTCGCAATGGTGCACAAGCCGGACGAGCGGGTGTCGATGTGGTGCAAGGCGCTGCCGGGCGCGCAGGAAGCCTACGTCGCCTCGGAGCCGGACCGGTACTACCGGCCGCCGTACCTCGGGCCAGCGGGATGGATCGCCGCCTGGCTTTCGCCGGAGTGCGATCCCAATTGGGACGAGATTGCCGAGATCATCGACGAAAGCTACCGCCTGATCGCCCCGAAACGGTTGGTGGCGCTGCTGGAGGCCGACCAGGAAACGTAGTGCCGTCGCAGGATGCGGTCATGAGGAAACGCCGGCGCAAAGCGCATCCGGCGAAGCCGGTTAATTGTCATTCCGAGCTTGCGAGGCAACGAAGCGATATCTCCTGCCGCAGCAGCAAATGACAGGCTGACATGTAGATAGAGAGTGGATCAGGTCTCTTGAAAAAGCAGTTCTTCGTCTATGTCATGGCATCACCTTCTCGCACCACGTACGTTGACTTTACCTCCAACCTTGAGCGACGTAAGTGGGAACGCAAACGCAAGATTTCGCCCAAGGCGCATACGCGCAGGTACAATGAAGTCCTGCTGTCCACATCGAGGAGTACCCCGACCCGTGGTCAGCAATAGCGCCAGAGAAACAGATCAAGGGTTGGGACCAAGCGAAGAAGCACGCCCTGATCGAGGCAGGTAACCCGAACTGGTTGGATTTGAGTGCGGGGTGGTGACCCGAAGCCCATTCACTGCGGCGAAGAGATTTCTCGCAGCCCGCAGTGGCAGCTCGAAATGACAACCAAGTCGCTGCGCTCCCCTTGTTGTAGAAGTTCGATCGCCTTCTGGACTTGCGGTCACAAGGTGGTCCTGCAGCCTACCCCGCGTCGCGGACGCCGCGGACATCGAGCGTGTCACGCAGGCCGTCACCGAGCAGGTTGAGCCCCAACACGGTGACCATGATCGCCACACCCGGGAAGACGCTGATCCACCACGCCTGGCGGATGAAGTCGCGTCCCTCGTTGAGCGTCAGGCCCCACGTTGGCGTGGATGGCGAAACGCCCAGCCCGAGGAAGGTCAGCCCCGATTCGGCGAGGATGCCGAGCCCGACCGCGAACGTCGCCTGGACGATGATCGGCGCCAAGGTGTTCGGGAGAATGTGCCGGAGCATCACCCGCCCATGCGAGGCGCCCATCGACCTTGCCGCAAGGGTGTAGTCCTCCTCCCGCAAGCGCAGGACCTCGGCCCGTACGACCCGCGCGAAATCGTCCAGATAGGCGACGGCGACGGCGATGATGATGTTGCGAATCCCGGCCCCGAACACGGCCACCATGCCGACCGCGAGGATGATCTCCGGAAACGCCCACAACAAATCCATGAAGCGCATGATGAGGCTATCCACCCAGCCTCCGAAGTACCCCGCGATCAGGCCGAGCGTGACGCCGACGACCATCGATAGCAGGGCGACCGAGATGCCGACGGTGAACGACACCTGGGTCCCGGCGGCCATCCGGCTCAGGATGTCCCGACCGAACGAGTCGGTGCCAAAGGGGTGATCGAGACTGGGCGGCGCGAACAGCTCGAAGTCGTCGGCTTCCGGATCGTAGGGGGCCAGCGCCGGGCCGAAAATGGCGACCACACCCAGAAGGGCGACGAGGATGAGCCCCACCAGCGCCTTCCGCTCGCGGCGCAACCGCCGCCAGAAGCGGCGCTGGCCGGATCTCGTGGGTGCGGCGCCGGCTGACAGTTTTCCGGCCGGCGCGACCGCTGCGTCAGTCATATTTGATCCTGGGGTCGATCAGCGTGTAGGCGATGTCGACGAGGAGGTTGGCGCCCACGAAGATGACGGCGACCACCAGGATCGCCCCCTGCACCATCGGGTAATCCTTGTCGAAGATGGCGCCGACTAGGAGGCGCCCGATGCCGCGGATCGAGAACACGGTCTCGATCACCACCGTGCCGCTCAACAGGAGGGCGATCTGGATCCCGGCGACGGTGACGACCGGAATGAGCGAGTTGCGGAGGCCGTGCGCGATCACCACGCGCCGTTCCGAAACGCCTTTGGCCCGCGCCGTGCGGATGTAGTCGCTGCTGAGCGCCTCCAGCAACCCGGCGCGCACGAATCGCATCAGGATTGCCGCGTACCCGGCCCCGATCGCGAGGCTCGGCAGGATCAGGTGACTGAACCACTCCCAGGCGCCGTCTTCGGAGAACGACGCGTAGCCCAGCGATGGCAGCCAGTTCAGTTGCACGGAGAAGATCAGGATCAGGATGATGCCGAACCAGAAACTCGGCATGCTCACCCCGACGAACGCCACCAGGCTGACCGCGAAATCGAGGAACGAGTTCCGGTGGAGCGCGGCCAGCACACCGGTCGGGATCGCGATCGCGGTCGCAATAATGAAGGCGACCACGGCGATGCTCATGGTTTTCGGCAGGCCGCTGAGGAGCGCGTCGCGCACGCTCTCCGCGCCGGTAATCGACGATCCCAGGTCACCGCGCAGCAGGTTGCCCATCCACCGGAAGTACTGCACGACCACGTTCTCGTCGAGCCCGAGCTTGGCCCGCAACGCATCGGCCGCCTCGGGCGTGTACTCCGGCCCGAGCAACTGGATGATCGGGTCGCCGGGGATCGCCCGCAACAGGAAGAAGACGATCGTCGCGCAGCCCCAGACGATGAGGACGCTGTGAATCAACCGCCGGATGATGTATTGCGTCACACCGATGCTCCGGCGAATGAGTCAGGCGCTCTTGGAACAACGTCCAGGGCTGGTTGACATTCAGCGTCGGCTCCAACGTCCGTCATGTCGGGCGCCAGCGAGACATCCCCCGGCGAAGCCAGTACTGGTCTTGGCGAGCCTTCAATACCGCTTCGCGGGGGATATCGCTCCGATGCGGGTCGCTGCCTCGCAAGCTCGGAATGACAACCAGCCTTGGCCTCAGTCCTTAAAATGACGACATCTCGGAGGTGGCACGTGTCCTCATCCAGGCTCCTGACCATGGGCCGATCGATCCTGGCCATTGTTCCTCCTGTTCTTTACCGACTCAACGATCACCTGGGGATCACTGATCGAGCCAGACCGTCTCCAGGTAGCGCTGTTCCGGAATCGCCTTGTACCCCTGGACGTAGGTGTAGAACCCGGTCACGTCCGGGCTGTGGTACAGGAAGGCGTAGACCACATCGGTGCTGACCAGCGCCTGGAGCTCCTCGAGCAGGGCGGCCCGTTCTTCCTGGTTACTGGACTGCCGCTGGGCATCGGAGAGCCGGTCCGCTTCCGGGTTGTTGTACGCGTAGGAGTTCGAGGGGCCGGTCGAGTGGAAGTAGTTCCAGCAGCCGTCGTCGGGATCGGCATCGACCACGCTGCCCAGCACCGTCATGTCGAAATCGCCGGCGGTGCGCCGTTCGACGTAGGCGTTGGTTTGCATCTGGTCGAGCTGGACGTCCAGGCCGATTTCGCTAAGTTGGCTGCGCAGGGTTTCGGTGACTCGCTGGTCGGCTGGGGTGCCGATCAGCCCGGGCTGCACGCCGTCGAGGCCCGCCGCCTGGGCAAGTTGCCTCGCCTCGTCGAGATTGAACGCCTGTGGATCCTCGACCTCTTCGGGTGGACGGTACACCCAGCCGAAGGCGGGGGCGAGGAATCCGACGCTGGGCGTGGAGCGGCCGAAGAAGGCCTTGTCGATCAGGTCGTCGCGGTCGATCGCCTTGGCCACAGCCATGCGCGCCTCCACGTTGTCCCAGGGTGGCCGCGCCTGGTTCATCGCCAGGCCGATCCAATTAGTGCCGGCCGCCTCGACAAGCGACAGCTCATCGTTGGCCGCCAACTGGTCGTAGCCGATGAGCGGCACGATATCGACCATGTCGACATCGCCCGCTTCGAGGGCGCTGACGAGGGTCGACGGCTCGGCGACCAACTGAACGACCACCTTGTCGAGCAACGGTCGGCCGCCGTACCAGCCCTCGAACGCATTCATTTCGAAACCGCCGCCGACCTCGACCGTTTCGGGATCGATCATGAACGGTCCGCACCCTACTGGAGCGAGCCCGAACTGTTCGTCACCCATCTCCTCGACCGCGCGCTGCGAGATCGGGGTCAGGGCGCGGCCGGGACCGCGGCTGCACGCGACGGCGAGGAACGGCGCGTTGGGCGCGCTCTGGGTAATCACCAGGGTCGTCTCATCCGGTGCCTGGATATCCGTCACCAGCGCGAGCTTGTTGGCCTGGGGCGAGGCGAAATCAGGGTTGATGGTGCGCTCGTAGGTGTAGATGAAATCGTTGGCGGTAAGGGTGTCGCCATTGTGGAAGGTGAGGCCGGGGCGCAGGTTGAACGTGTAGATGAGCCCGTCCTCGGACACCGTCCACTCGTCGGCGAGGTCGGCGACGATCCCGAGCTCCTCATCGAACTGGACCAGTCCCGAGAAAAGGTTCGAGAGCAGCTCCCCGGCCACGATGCCGAGATTGACCTGGGCAGGGTCGAGCGTTGGGATCTGGCCGAGCCCGAATCCCCAGCGCAGGGTTCCGCCCTGAACCGGTTCCTGGAGCGAGGCCAGGGGACGGCGACGCGCGGGTGCGCCCGCGGCTCCCGCCAGTTGCGAGGCATACGTCACGGCCCCACTGGCGGCCGCGACCTGGAGCAATGTCCGACGGGTCACGCGCGGCCCACTCAAAACGCTCCAATCAATCGTCTCGTGATTGCCCATGTCGTGACTCCCATCGTCCATTCGGTTGCTCGATTTTGAAGCAGTCTTCCACGAGGCTTGTATTGTGTCAACAATGGAATAGCCATCCAGCCGCCGCGCTGATGCGTTCCCTCGGTGCCAAGCGCTGGCTGGACCCACGTGACGGCCCTCAACTTGTGCTCGTGGCACGAACGGGCGCGAATTCCGGATGAGATCAGACCACGCCTTGCGGCCGACGTACATCGCGTCGGACTGGGCACACGTGGATTTTTGCGTAGGGGCCGACCAGCGGGCACCAGGCGTCGGCCTGCTCGGATATGCCCCGCCCGCGAACGCGCAGCGTTGCCTGCCCAGAGCGCAACGTGGGATCCGTCCCCCTCAGGGGTCCGCGACCAGATGTCGTGTGCTGACCCGATCCCCTGATCCCGGCTACGCCGTGACGGCACACTGGAGGCGGTTGATGGAGACCAAGCGGGCGGACACACGCGGCGGGCACGATCCGGGCTGGCCAGGCTTGATGCCCGCTGGTCGGCCCCTACGCAATATGGGTGATGCCCATGAGGATTCAGGGCGTGGGTCTTGCCCATCTCCCCCATTCCCCATGCTTGACATACCGGCTGCGCCGAAACCTCTCAAGCATGTTCCAGCGCGTGCTGCAGCAACTCATACCGAACCCGATCGCGCTCCTCGGCGGCCATCTCGCGCAGCATGGTGATCAGGGTGTCGTCGCGGGTGACGACGATCTGGGTTACGACGAGGGCGTAAAGGTCCATCAGGCGGGTGCTTCGCAGGAAATCCTCGATCACATAGCGCCACTGGGCGCGGGCCGGATGCGCGAGCAGCAAATCGTACAGACCGAGCAGGATCTGTTCGTCCTCGCTTTTCACATACTCCTTGATCAGGAGCGGCACGAGCGAGGCGGGCAAGTTGGCCAGGTTGCGCAGGGCCTCGGCGGTGATATCCGAAGTACTTTGAAGCCAGGCCGGGGTTTCACCGGAGGCAGGCGGGAAAGCCGCGTAGCCGAAGAGCGGGGCCAGTTGGCCCTGGGCAGCGAGCAGCCGCACCGCGCTCAAGGCGGGCTCGCCGGAGTTGGAGTTGTGCGGATCGCGCAGGAAACGGGCCGCGTAGAAGCTGGAAAGATCCGGGTCGAGGTCGGCCAGGGCGTTGAGGGCGGCGGCCCGGACTTCGGCGCACACTTCGTACATGCCTACCCAGCCGTAGGAGAGCAGTGCCCGCTGGAGGAGTGGGAGGTCGTCATCGTTGATGATCGGCTGGAGGGCGCGAATGATCGCGGCACGGATGAAACCGCCGGAGTCGTGCCGTTCCGGAGACTGCTCGCACCAGGCGTACTTCGTGTGCAATACAGGGCGCAAGGAAGGATCGGCCTGGGCGCTCAAAACGTCGAGGGCGGGCCGGAGCACGTCCAGGTCCTTCGACTCCTCGACGTACGTGACGGCAAGGCTGGCCTGGGCATCGGGATCGCCGGCCAGGGCGCGGAGGGCATCGAGCTGGGCGCGGGCGGTGACGGCGGGTGATCGTTTTGCCTTTGGATTGCGTGGCGGCATGGCTGTTCCTCAATCAGGCTTCTGGTGCACGGTGGCGCAAGCTAATGTAGGCTGACGTCAGGATAGCCGAGACGGAATCGTGCATCACACGGGACAACGCGCCATGACCACACCGGCAGAACGATCGCGAGCCGAGCTCGACCGGGTCGAGGCAATCTACGACGGGATCGCGCCGGAGTGGGACGCGCGCCAGGGCATGGTGGAACGCATGCTGATGGGTCAGCCGATGCGGGACTCCCTGGCGAGCCTGCTCAAGGGCGATGTGCTCGAACTTGGGACTGGCACGGGTCCAACGCTCAGGCTGCTGGCCGGCAATCTCTTGGTGACGTCCTTCACCGGCGTCGACCTCTCGCACGGGATGCTCGACCAGGCTCGCCAGCATACTGCGGGGATTGTGTTTCCAGTGACCTTGACGCAGATGAACGCCGAACACCTCGATTTTGCCGATAACCATTTCGACACGGTGACCACCAGCCTGATGCTCTGCACCGTGCCCGATCCCACCGTGGCCCTTCAGGAAATGGCTCGCGTCTGCAAGCCGGACGGGCTGATTGTCCTGCTGGAGCACGTGCGGGCCCGGAACCCGCTGCTGGCCGGGATGCAGAAAATGCTCAACCCGCTCCAGGTGCGGATGCTGGGGTGTCACCTCGACCGCCCGACGAATCGGCTGATACGTGACCTCGGGTTCCGGGTCGAGGCCGAGCAGACGCGGTTCTTCGGCATCTTCCACCTGATCGTGGCCCGGCCGCCCATTCCTGCGTCGAAGGGTTACCGCTCTGGTGCGGAAAACAGCACCTGATCCATCTTTGGCACCAGGTCGATCAGGAGCGGATCACTTTGGGCAGGCATGAATCCCCAGAGTCCACCGGTAGACATTCCGTTCTCGGCAAACACAGGCTCCGCACTCGTGGCATCCAGGTTCTCGCTGGGCATCGGTCGGCATGCTTCCTGAAGCCGCCACTGCCTCCTGATCTGTAACAGGATCATCGCGGTGACGGCCTTGAAGTGGTAGTGAAGAATCGACTCGCTCATCCCGCGCTCACGCCCGGCGATATCGAGCGCGCCGCCGCGAAGATCAGGGTGCGGGGAGCCCGGTACGCCGAAGCGCGGGAGCGCATGACCAATCGCTGAGCGAAGAAACGGCGTATGCCTACCAAGGGACGAACAGGCAACCTCCGAACGGGCGCCAAATCCTGGTTTTCCATCTCCGAAGGAGACCAACCATGTCTCACCCGAATCGTCTCGCCCGTCATCTACCGCGGTCTTGCCTGCTGTTGGGGCTGCTCTCGGCCAATCCGGAACCGCGAACCACCGGCTGCGCCGAAGCTGCTGCGCATCGAGTTCGAAGCTGCGTGCCGGTGGCGGTACGCGATTTCGTCACCGGCTGGGAGGGTGAGAACGGCGAGCGCTGGGGTCGCCCGGCCAGCGTGGTGGTGGCGCCAGACGGCAATCTGATCGTCTCGGATGACGACAACGGCCTGCTCTACCGAATCAGCCCTGAGACCTGACCCGATTCATGGAGCGGCGCCAGCGAGGGAACGCGACCAACCAGGTCCCCGCCGCTGCTCCAATCTCGTATTGATGGAGAAATGCAATGATCACTCCCCCTATCCCAAGTGATGCCGGTCCCGCTGCAGCTCGGATCGACCGCCGGCAACTGATCGGTGGCGCGGCTGCCGGGCTCGCACTGCCGGCGGCGAACCCGCTGGCCGGCGCCGGGACCCTCCATGCGCAGGGGAGCCGGCCCGGTGCGGTCGTCTCCTCCCACCGCCTCGCGACCGAGGCGGGCACGGAGGTGCTGGAGGCGGGCGGCACTGCCGCCGATGCCGCGCTCGCCGTCGCGGCGGCGCTCACCG
>Ga0136611_10003518_pt1 | contig 10950 bp, 11 predicted proteins | sample AntDrymUQ2232306_2_FD_106645 | JGI IMG/M metagenome (GOLD analysis project Ga0136611, IMG submission 106645) | Polar desert sand microbial communities from Dry Valleys, Antarctica - metaG UQ223 (23.06) | ecosystem: Environmental > Terrestrial > Soil > Desert | place: Antarctica: Dry Valley... | reverse complement strand
TAACAGTGCCAAGCGGTACGACAATTAATGCTTTTACGTTCGGTGCGTAAGAAAAATAAGACATAAGGAGATACTTACAATGAACATTACGATTTATTCAACAACCACTTGCAGCTATTGCCATGCCTTACGGTCCTGGTTAGACAAGCAAAATATTAGCTACGATTACAAACTTACCGACGAAGATGATGATGCTATGGCAGGGTACATGAACGTTAATGACGGCATGCTCGGAGTGCCACTGACTGTCATCAAAAAGGACGACGGAAGTGAGGTCAAAATTCTTGGTTTCGATCAGGCAAAATTAACACAGGCTTTGTCATAACGTGTCTCAGCAAAGCTGAAACTTCTTATCTACGAAGCCATTTACCGGCGTGAGTAATCGTTTCGGAATTCCTTATACAAGTCGATGCTTCGAACGGTCATTACCGTGTCGTGAGGTTGTTGCAAACAAGCGTATGAAAATAGCGAAGATGTATATCCGTTACTTTTTGCATTTGCAGCCTCTGCCTGACTTACCGAAAAGAACGAGAGCTGCGATTTCACAAGCTCATAGACTGGCGTCGAACCAAAAGTTCCACTGGCGCATTGGTATGGCAAAAACGATCCAACTTGCTCAGCCGGACTGCCGGAGTTTAGGTATGCTCCCCTACTGACTGGACTGAAGACATACTGCTGGCTGCTGTCCTGAGCGATTGTCAGGCGCTGGGTCGCCTTCAGGGCGTCCAAGCCTCCAAAGCCGAGCAAGTTGTCCCGGACGACCGTAGGGGCTACTGACAACCGGTTGGTATTCTCAGTGAGCGCCGCGATCAGCTGGAGCGGAGTCGCGGATGGCTGGTGGCTGATCAACCTAGTCATCATACCTGCGACAATTGGCGATGAAAACGACGTGCCGGCCGCTCCGCTCGAATATGCAGCCGTAGTGTTAGTAGATCGCCAAGTCGGCGCGGTAATCTGCGTGCCGGGGGCTACGATGTCGACATTCGGGCCAAAGGAACTGAAGCTGGCTTTTGCGTTATTGGTGTCGAGCGCGCCGACGGCAACGACTTCGGGATAATTCGCCGGGTAGACCATGCAGTCGCATCCATCGTTGCCTGACGCCGCGACCACGACTATTCCGGCTGCCGTTGCCGCTCGCACGGCCTGTTCTACATACGAATCAGACAAGCTGCTGCCGAGGCTCAGATTGATGACGTCTACCTGCCTGGAAATCGCATAATAGATCGCCCGACCGACGCTGCGGGTATCGCCGTATGAATCGTCATCCAGTGCCTGGAGCGGTAAAATCTTCGTGTCCCAGTCAACCCCGGCGATGCCTTTAGCATTGTTCCCAGTTGCGGCAGCAGTGCCGGCCACCATAGTGCCATGTGTCGTTCCTGTCCCGGCCGGATTAAGTTCACCGGCTTGTGACGAATTGTCATTATTTATAAAATCCCAGCCGGTCGTGTCATCGACGTAGCCGTTGCCATCGTCGTCAATTCGGTTACAGGATTTACTGATCGGTGTTAAACCCTGCGCCGTACAATTCAACCGCGATGGATTCTGATAACTCGTTAGGCCTGATTCGTTATCGACGAGTCCATCGCCGTCATCATCAATTAGATTACAGCTGGCATCGAGTGCTAAACTACGATCGGCACAGTTCAAGTCGGACGGGTTTTCGACAGCCGAAGCACCGGATTCACCGCCATTTGTTGCCCAGCGGCCGGCGAATTCCTCGTGGTTGAGCCCAAAGCCGGTATCGATTACAGCCAGGACGGTCTGCTGATTGCCGCGCGGTATGTCCCACATTTGGCTCAGCTTGGCATTTATAACCGACGGCTGGCTGGCCAACGGATCATTTGGCAACGCCATCATACGGTAAGTCCTCAGTGGATACGTCTGGTTGTTGATTGTAACGAGTTTATCGATTTGGGCACCCCGTCCGCCTACAACCGGGGTTGTAGTGGACTCTATGGGCTGAGCGGTTTGGGTTGGGCCTGGGTTTGACGATGAAGGCTTCGGTAATGACGACTCAGCGACCTTCGCAACATCTGGTTTCTTGTATGTATGCCCGCTGCTTCCACCACTTAGTGAATCGGAAACAAAAGGCGCGACAAACCCAGGCATAGAAGCCTGTTGGATAAATATAAATCCGGCTACGAAGAGCGCGGTAGTGCCGAAACCGATTGTTCTTTTGATCATGTTTGTTTTTGCGTTATACCACTTAAGCTTAACAGATACTAGATTCAAAATCCAGCCATATCATCCGCAGATTTATCTCGTTTGAAACCTGACTCTCAAAACCTCCACCTTGAGTGGCAACCTGCGGCGCGATCCCAAAATTATTTCATCCACGCTATTGTGGAAGATGAAAAATTTAGGGGCGGACAGGTTGACGAAACTCATGGGGAGGTTTTGAGAGGCAGGGTATTAGTGCTTGCTGGATTCGTCGTGCGAGTGTTTCGGACGTTGCATCCACAAGAAGAGTAATGTCAGCAGCGTACTGATACTAATGATGAGTGTCTGCAGGTTTTCCAGTTCAGTCCACAGCGGCAGCCGTATTATCGTACCTGTTAATCCAGGTGCCATTAGTGGCACCACCAACAAAGCACCGAGCGCGCTGGCACCCATGGCAGGTAATAAGTTATATGCCACATGAGCTTTTCCTTTGACGGATTTAATCATGATAATTGATGTCAAGATGACCGGCAGCAATAGAATACCCACGTTAACCAAATACTGGCTTGATGACTGGCCGACTGAACGGGCTGACGTACTCGACAAAATAGTCGAAGCATCCGGGCCAACAAACTGCACAAGCACAGAGCCAAGACATAAGCTCAGGAAAACGATTGCCGCGTTAATCCGCAGAAACATAAAAATTAAGACCGGTATTACCAGCATCGCAATCAAATAAATAGTAGGGTCCATTAAGCACTACTATACCATAAGCGGATAGTAAATCGGGAGCGCTTAGGACCGCCCTAAAGCTTTATAACTTGACCGACCCGAAGGTTGTGCTTGTCAGCTTCGCCGGCTTTAAGTTCGATAACATATTTTGCATCGGCGCAGTAGGACTGCGGATACGTCGTAGGGCTCAAGTCTCTGACAATGCTCGAAATCCGATTGTTTCCATCTAGCCAGAGGATGTCGATGTTAAATTTCATATCTTTCATCCACATACAGCGCTTTTCGACATTTTCATATTTGAAGAGCATGCCGCTACCTGGGTCAAGTCCGCTTCGGCCACTTAACCCCTTCGCTTGATCGGCGGAAGAAGTGACGTTTTCGAGTTTGTATTCCTTGCTATCGATGATCCGGGGCTTAATTTCAACTTCGTAGTGCGCGATTCGGCCTGTTTGATGACAATAAAACCTACTGTTACAGCGAAGATTATTGCGACCAGAACGGCCACCCCACCCCGCGTGCGCTTGCTAAGCACCAACTTTGTCCTTCTTTGGCTTGCTCTTAGCGTTACGTTCGATATATTCAATGATGATAGTCGCGACGTCGCGTTTGGTAACCCGTTCAGGAGTCATAATGCTGGCCGATGAGTTTACTTCCAGGACTTTCGGTCCGTCCTTGGAACGCATCATATCGACGCCGCAGACTGGCAGGTTCATAGCTTTCGCGGCTTTGATAGCCGTCTTTTCTTCCTCCTGGGTCAATTTGACCGCCTTGCCGACACCACCTTGGTGTGTGTTGGATCGAAAGTCATCGTCCAGGCTTTGGCGTTCGATACTGGCGACAACCCTGCCGCCAACGACGAGCGCCCGAATATCGGTACCGGCAGATTCGGCTACAAATTCCTGGACCATAAAGTTCACGCCTTCGACATAAAATGCTTGCATAACGGCGACGGCGGCCTTGCGAGTCTCGGCAAGCACCACGCCATTGCCATGTGTCCCGCGGGCAACCTTGATAATCACCGGGGCGCCGCCGGCTAATGCCACAACTTCGTCTAGGTTGGCAGTTTCACGGGCAAAGACAGTTTTGGGTATATTAACGTCGTTGCGAGCCATAATCTGGTATGAACGCAGTTTATCGCGCGACCTGTTTATAGCAATCGAGCTGGCCGTGGTAAAGCTTCCCTGCATTTCGAATTGGCGGACAACTGCCGTACCGTATTTGGTATAACTTTGGGCGATGCGCGGAATGATGACGTCGAACTTTTCGAGGATTTCACCTTTGTAATAAATTACCGGCTTGCTGCGCTCCATGGTCATGTAGCACTTAGCGTAATTGATGACGAAGACTTCGTGTCCGCGTGCCTCTGCAACTTCTCGAAGCCGGCGTGTCGTGTAGTTAGCTACACCTTTCGATAAAATCGCTATTCTCATGAATTTTCTCCTTCGTCATCAAGTTCCTGGTTCACGCTGACATCAACCAAAAAGTTATTTTCCCGTAAAAATCGCCTGCCGATCAATATTGGCCGTTTCAGTTCCGATCGATCCGAGAGACCAATCCTCACCATATATTTTGTACCGTTTACCACAATATCCGTATCAATCAAATACCGCTTTACGCGGTGCCCGGTTGAACTGCGGACTGCCGTTTTTATGAAGGTGTCGGTTTCGGTAGCTAGTTCCGGATTGCCAAGTGGCGTAAACTTCAGGATGCGCTTCCGTATTATGCCGCGGCGGACAATCTTTATGTCCGTAGAGTGCAGCGCTCCCGAATAAGCCCCGGTATCTATCTTGGCGATTTCGTCCTTAACGCCAAGCAGTGGCAGTGAAACAGTTTCGAAACAACCAACTATCGCAGTTTTAGGTTCAGGGTTCGGTGATTGCATAGAACCTTACCTTTCCTGTCCTAAAATTTGCCTTAATATTTGTCTGGATATTCCGCTCAAACTTGTCATATATTACCATTTCTTATTTAAGTTGTCAATCAACGCAGCAACATGTACATCTTTGAATGTCTCAACAGTCACAAGTTGCGGATTGAAGTTAACTTCCAAAATATATGCTTGCTCGTTAGCGGTGTCGACAACGCAATCAACACTGCCGATTTGACGGTTCATAGCCTGAATAGCTTTCAGGCATTCAACTCTTATAATCTTAGGGACTTCAGCTAAGTCCACAAGAGACGCATTGATGCCTCCCTTTGGCTTGTACATGTGTGCTTTCAAGACGTTACCATCAGGTCGTTCCTGGAGTGTGCGGTAGACACTGAACTTCGGTTCCTGATCATAGTAACTTATCAGATAAAAACCGTCATTGAGGATAAATTGCTGTAGGAGCCAGACGGATTTATCGTCATAATCTTGCAATATTTCAGCCGCATGTTCCGAAGAAGTAACCTTGAAATTATCTACACCACGATCAGCATCAGAGCGTTTAAGAATTGCTGGGAATATTTCGACGTCTGCATATCGGGAGCTTGCAACGAGGACCTTCTTAGTGCCGGCATATGTTTTTGGCACGCGCACGCCGGCGGCTGCCAATTTGGCATAGGACGATACTTTCGACAATGATGGTGCATCCCGCATTTCCTGGTTTACATACGGAATTCTGAGGAAATCGCAGCACGCAGCCACCGAAATAGCCAGTTCGTACGCATTCATATAGCCATTGATGTATACACCGTCAAATTCATCGAGATGGCGTCCCGAAACCGTATCAATAACACATATCGGCGAGGCTGAGTCCGGATCAAAGGTAAACAATAAGTCCCGATAACTGGCATAGCACAGCCCAGAGGTAACGCGGTCCCGAATATCTTCATAGAAAGCGCGAAACTTTTCAGACTGGTTGGTTGCAAGTATGAGTTTCATGTGTCTGAAGTGTACATTCTCCGGATGCGAACGTCCAGTTTACGGCTGAACGAGCCAGTCAAGGAATTTGTCTGGCGTGCCACGGCTTTTGCCCTCATACGGGAATTCGTGCAGTCCGAGACTAGGTCCACTGTTGATCTCAATGAGGTACGGATCGCCGGATTCGTTTACGATAAAATCAACACCGCACATTCCAATGTCAAAGTGGTCAACTATAGTCTTAGTAATACCTAGCATCCGCTGACTGATAGTGTCAGTAACGTCTATTGATACGCCACCCTTCCCAATATTTGCAGTGCCGACAACACGGACTTTTTCGTCAGTTTCCGGGGTATTGTCCAGTCGTTCGCCTAAGTAGCGGCTTGCAACTTCGATGTCAATTTGCGTTAACACGTCGCCGTAGCCTTCGGTGCGGCGCGGACTATCGTTGTCGAGCTCGATCAGCTGACGAACAGTATGTTTGCCGTCTCCAATGACGTAGGCCGGCTCCCGGATGGCCGCGGCCGCCAATGAACCGCCAATCATCAGAACGCGGTAATCATCACCAGTAATCTGCTGCTGGATAATGATCGACGGGCTGAACTGCTGCGCGTAATCCAAGGCAGTTGTCATCTCAACCGATGTTTCAACGTCGACTGTAACACCATTGCCATGGCTTTGGTCAGTAGGCTTGACGACGACTTTGCCGTGCTTTTCCAGGAAATTGTTCGCGGCAGTTGTGTCCCCAGTATATTTGATACTGTCCGGCACAACGACGCCGATCCCGCTAACAATTTCCGACAAGATATCTTTATGGTCCGACAAGATCGTATTGATCATTGCGCTCTTGATCGAAGTAATGCCGCGTACATAGAAAAATCGGCCGTCAGGCACATTAATTCGATAGAGCCCCATTTTGACGTTGTAGACGTGTACATTCCAACCGCGTTTTTGAGCGGCCTCGATGATAAGCTGAGGTGTAATTGACAATTTCATTAATTATATTTTACTATTTTTTACGCTTTAGGACAACTATCTTGATAGATTCTCAGTACGTCTTCGGCAGGATCAGCGGCTGCTGATTGAGGAAGGTTAAATAAACCAGCTTGGTGCAGTGCGGCAGCATCATGCAGAGAAAAACTGCTAGCAGTAATAGCGAACGAAGCAATATTTTCCGGGGACACCGTTTGTCGCAATTCTTCGGCTAACAATTCCTGCTCAATATAATCCAAAGGCTGTGAGTTATGGCCAGCATGGCGGTACAATCGTATTGCAGTCATAGCAACTTGACGTCCCTTATCAGGAGCAACGCCGTTATACTTCCGGACTGTTTCGTACATTTTCCATGCAACATCAGTAATGTTTCCGCCGGCTAATTTTTCCTGCAAACCTCTGACATACATTGTGTTTGTTTTTCTATTAATGCCGAACTCATCAAATACCTTGCGTTCAAAGAATAATCCACCCAGTTCTTCTACCGTTACCGACCTCCGTCCCCGGATAGCTGCGAGTGGAATCTGTTTGGCAACTTCGTCATTAACCTCCACCTGGTAGACATGCGCAACCTCATGGGCAGCCAGAGGCAGACAGCCTGTTGGTGATAATTGGGTAAGCGTGCGGTCGAAATTCTCAGCTACAATCATTGCTTTTCTGCTTCCTTCTACGCTCAAGCTAGCTGCTTTCGGACTGATGACCACTTGCCATTTATTATCTTCAGCCGTACCGGAACGTTCCTGTAAGTCATCATGTGTAGTCTTATGTACGCTCAATAGACCTTTATCGGCTAGTACTGTTTCTAAGAATGTACTAAATTCTTCAGCATTCATACGGGTACGCGCCATTTCCTCAAGTTGCTCTACGGTGAAGCGTGATGAAGGAACTTTCTCAGATGGATTTTGTGAACGTAACTCTACCTCATCAGCGAGTCGTTCAACATCGTGGCTTATTGGGAGGGCACTGCCGTCCGAATCATAGGCAACGGCTCTACCATTCCGGACAATATCGAGTCTCCTGGCAAATCCGTCAAAGAACTTGCTTCGCTTTTCACCGTCAGATGCATCTGCAAATTTTATAACTGGCGCGGCTTCCAACAAAGCGTTTTTCCATGTTTGCGTTTGATTGTTATCTGGGGACATATCAAGTTGCTCTGCCAAATGGAATAGATGGGGATAGTGGAGAGCCATCAATGCGTTGACGCGCCCGATATGCACATCTAACTGTACCCGTTTAGCATGGAGCAAATCCTGGGAAGTATGTGAATTCTGCTCATCTTTCAGTCGTCTAAGTGCTTGACGGTAAAAATCTCTATATGCCTGAATTGCCGATGCTTTTTCAATAGTCCGATTAGGGTCAAGATCGAGATTGATAGTATCTCCGGTCAGTGATATTTGAGCCGATTGATCATCAGTTTCAAAACTATTTGTCAATGTCTCCCTGAACCATTTATTACTGCGAATAGCTACGGATTTAAATGCCTTTTTGTCGGTAATTTCAGACTGCGACAATCTCGAGTACAACGTTTCAGGAATTCTATCAGGAGGCAGCGATAAACCCCGCACATCATCCGCTCCTGCAGCAGTTACCAAATAGTCCTTCGAAAAACTGATAGTCGTCGCGCCGACTGGCATCAAAATGACCTCGCCGAGCGTCAGTGCTGCATCATCTTTGAAATAACCTTCAGATACTCTCACTGATGGACTCAAGTAACCCTTAACTAAAGCATGGCCGTATTCAGTTACCTGAGCCTCGTCAACGTCAGACAATTTGATCTCGGGCTCACTCAGAAGACCCGTCATGGCTTCTTTGACATACATACTATTACGGGGACTATACGGGCCGGCTATTCTTGATAATTCCATTACGGAATATTATAACATATTTTTGGTATTTTACTGAGACAATTGCGCGACGCGGGCATACACCAAATAGATCAGGAATCCGATAACAGCCAGTATCGAGAGCATCATAGGAATGAAACCCCGTTGGTTAGACGTAAGCTTTTTCATTACATTTATTATGCCTAACTAATGCGGTTTTGTACAGATATATAGCATAAGCCGATCAGTTACCAAGGATTGAAGCCTAGCTCCAAAACTTTCGCTTCGGAGCCTCAGTAGCTTCGGATTTGAACTCAGCTAGCAACTCTTGCTGGCGCCTGGATAGCTTGGTAGGTGTATCGACAATAATTGTCACGATATGGGCTCCACGTGGTGCGTCTCCGTCGCTGCGGCCGCTGCCGAGGCGCGGGACACCATGTCCGGACAATTTGAAATCGCTGCCGCTCTGGGTTCCGGCAGGGACGCGCATCCTGATCATCCCGTCGACTGTTGCGACTTCTATCTCCGTGCCTATGGCTGCTTCTACCATGTCGATGTGCTCGTTGCTGAGTATCAAGTTACCTTCGCGGGTGAATTGCTTGTGCGGTTTGACGCGGATATTGACGTACAGGTCACCCTTGGAGCCATTGGCGATGGCTTCGCCATGTTCGCGGAGGCGGACAGTAGCCCCGTCATCTATGCCAGCTGGGATTTTCATTTTGACGACTTGCTTCTTGGCTTTGGTCCCCTTGCCCTTACATACGGTGCATACCTTTTCCGGGACTTTACCGCGCCCGTAACATCTCGGACAGACGCTGGCCTGCTGGATATTACCGAAGATTGTTCTGGTGACATTGACTACTTGTCCTGAGCCACCACACTGGTCGCAGGTTTTCATCTCGTGGCCTGGTTCTACGGTTGATCCCTTGCAATGTTCACAGGAATCTTCGAGGTTGAGATTAAGCTCTACTTCGGTACCAAACACAGCCTGCTCGAAGCTGATTTCGACCTGGGTTTCGACGTCTCGGCCACGAGCTTGCCGGCGCTGGCCACCGCTACTTTGGCCGCCCCCGAAGAAGCTGCTAAAGATATCTCCGAGTCCAAGGTCTCCAAAGTCGAAATTGTTAGCACCTTGTCCAGCCTGTCCGTAACCACCGAAACCTTCGTAAGGATTGCCCCCACCGTTACCGCCAACACCGGCATGCCCGAACTGGTCATATCGTTGGCGCTTGCTGGTATCCTTCAAGACTTCATAGGCTTCCGTCAATTCTTTGAACTTTACTTCATCGCCACCCCTGTCAGGATGATGTTCAATCGCTGCTTTGCGATAAGCCTTTTTGATCTCATCGGCGCTGGCAGATTTGCCGACGCCTAATATTTCGTAATAATCTCGTTTTGTCATATAGCAACTATTATAGCACTCTCTATAGTCGAGTGCTAAGGTGACTTCAATCTGTTAATTACTAGTTGAAAGCTGTGATATTTCCTTCACTAGCCAAGCATAAGCTACATTGGAAATGCGAGATACTGGTACTGCTTCTAGTACGAACGTTTCATAGGAGTGCAGTTTCGTAACTTCTGCCTCAATTGCAACGAAGCAGTGTTCGGCACTTTTCATAATGAGCTTGATCTCATCACTTTCCTGTACACTACCCTTCCAAGTAAATTTAGATTTTATCGGTAATAACTCGGCACAGGCGATGAGTCGCAGTTCGAGTAGCCGGTCAACAATGCGCTGCGCTTCCTGCCAACTGCCGCATGTTAGAAACAGTTCAACTATCTGAGCTTTAGCAAGTGTGCTACTCATCGTTATCCTCTGACCCACCCTGTGGCGCTACCCCCTGTTCAGTACTTCGACCACGGAAATTATTTAGAATCTGTTCACGTGTATAAACGATAGTGCGGTCAGTTGCGACTTCGAGCGCGTGATTCCGTTCTTCATCGAAGCAAAGATATGTAATACTAGCGCCGCCCTTGCGGGCGATATTCAGGGCCGGGATCATATCGGCGTCGGAACTAAGCACGACTATATCTGTGACATTGTCATGGACGGCCGCCATAACTACCTCCGAGGCAAGCCGGACGTCAACGCCCTTTTCCTGCAGTACCATTGTTCGTCGTCCGCAGTGGAAGCAGGCGTTGCTCTCGTGGACCTTGAGGTTACCAGCTTTGACAACTTGGATGCTTTGGTTAGTTAGCATTGCTATCCAACGGCGGTGAGCCTCTTGGATTGCAGCTATCTTGTGTTCGAGGGCTTCGGGGATTTCAAACTTAGGTTGTTTGATGCGCGTCGTGTAGTAGTTAATGCTTTCTGGAGTTTCCGGCAAAGCGTCATGAATCAGCTGCCTGACATCAAGCTTGAAGTTTTCGTCGCGGTCATGGATCGCTCGCTCCTGG
>Ga0136611_10003517_pt1 | contig 10952 bp, 9 predicted proteins | sample AntDrymUQ2232306_2_FD_106645 | JGI IMG/M metagenome (GOLD analysis project Ga0136611, IMG submission 106645) | Polar desert sand microbial communities from Dry Valleys, Antarctica - metaG UQ223 (23.06) | ecosystem: Environmental > Terrestrial > Soil > Desert | place: Antarctica: Dry Valley... | reverse complement strand
TTCTTGTCAAGGGCAAACGCGCTGTAGCTGGAAATTGCGCTTCGCGCCTGAAGCACTTCGTGCTTCTTGATTCGCAGCAAGCTACGGGGTATTGACCCGATACGGAATAAAGGCGTACTTTTCATGAGGCGCAAATAACGCGATTGCGCCCGCTCCGCTTGGCTTCGTACAACGCTTTGTCGGCGGAGTCGCCCAGGTTGGCGGCGTCGCGGCAATGGGGGAACTCGGCGATGCCGCACGAAAACGTGACGGCAAAGTCGCCTTTGGTGGAATGATGGTGGATTTCGCCAAAGCCGCGCCGAATTTCATCCAGTACGCGGAGCGCGGTTTCGCCGTCGGTGCCGGGCAAAATCGCCGCGAATTCTTCGCCGCCGTAGCGCCCGATGATGTCGGTTTTTCGCAGACGCTGGCCCAGAATGCGCGCCATGCTTTTGATGACGCGGTCGCCAATCAGGTGCCCGTAAGAATCGTTGACCGATTTGAAGCGGTCGATGTCCAGCATCGCGAAAGACAAAACATCGCTGCTGCGCCGCGCGCGCAAGACCTCGATTTCAAGCTGCTCTTTGGTCGTCGTGTGGTTGAGAAGTCCGGTGAGGCTGTCGCGAATCATAAACGAGCGCAATGTGCGCGAGCGCGCGGCGCGCGTGGCGACCGAAGAAACCAGATGCTCGGGCTGAATCGGCTTGACCAAAAAATCGTCGCCGCCCGAACTCATCGCCGCCATTTGCTTTTGCAAGTCGGTTTCCGCCGACAAAAACACAATCGGAATCGAAACATAGTCTTCCTGCTGGCGAATCACCATCGCCAGTTCCAGCCCCGTGCATTGCGGCATGTAAACGTCCATCAAAATCAAATCGGGGCGGAAGTCGGACAGAATCTGCATCACGTGCAGAGGATCGCTGATCGCCGCCGTGCTCATGCCGGCCTGTTGCAGCGTCAGCGCGTAAAACGACGCCAGATGCTCCTCATCGTCCACGATTAAAATGCGATAAGGCGAAGGCTCTTCGTGCGCTGTGAGCGCATCGAGTTTGTCGATCATTTCGCTGACATCGAGCGGCTTGGCGAAATAGGCGTCGCCGCCGGCGCGCACCGCTTGCAGGCGCGCCTCCATGTCGCCGCGCTCGGAAACGAAAAGCAACCGCGGCTGCACGCCGGAATCATGCGCCTGTAAAATCTCGCGCAGCGATTCGAGTTCGGCGGGCGTTGCGGCATTGGCGATAATCGCGTCAGGCCTCTGATCGGCCAGAGCATGCTGCAAGTCATCGGTCGCGTTGAACGCGCGTAGCTCGTAGCCGAAAGGCGCGATCTGCTGCGTCATTTCGCGCGTCTCGTCGCCGCTGCCACTGAGATAGACAAGGCGGCGCGCACTGCCCGGCCAGGGGACTCCGGTCGTGCCCGAAAGCTCATCGGAATTTCGCGCGGGCGCCGTTTCGCTTTGCGACGAATTGCTGCCCGACGATGCTGCGACAGGCGGTATTCCATTTGGCCACGGCTCATCGGGCGCGCTTTCTTGCGTTGCGGCAACGACGCGCTCGATGTCGGCATCGATTTCCGCCAGATTCGCCGCATGAGGCGCACCTTCGAGCGACTTCAAGCGAGTTTCCAAGGCGCGCGCCGCCTGGCTCAAATCGGGAAAATCATAAGTGCCGCCCGACCCGGCCAGGCTGTGCGCCAGGCGATGCAAGTCGTGCAAAACTTCGCCCGCCTCGATTTCGCCTTCGGCCATTCCGCCGGATACATCTGTAGCGGACACATCCGCATTTCCCCCGGGCATGTTTGCGGCGCACGCGATGCCGAAAGTACGCCTTAATTCGCGCAGTCTTTCGATTTTGGCCGGCAACTGCGTCGCGTAATCGCGGCGCAACCGTGCCAACTGATCACGAAGGGCTTGCTGCGGGTCCCGGGTTTGCGAGCGCGTTGAGGAATCGGTCATGGCGATTACGAGTACCTGAAATCAAGATGTTGCGGCGTTATGCTCCCAGATTTTGGTGACGGTTTGCGAAAGCGTCATCGGGTCGAACGGCTTGGAAATCACATCAAGCGCGCCGACCTGCTTATAATGCGCGACTTCGCTGGGCTGCACTTTGGCGGTCATGAAAATCACCGGCGTCGCGGCGAAACCGGGGATTTCGCGCAGAGCGCGCAACGTCGTTACGCCGTCCATGCCGGGCATCATCACATCGAGCAAAATCAAATCAGGCAAAAAATGCGGCGCCGACTGGAGCGCCTCGGCACCCGACGAGCAAATCTCAACTGTGAATCCGCCAACTGATTCGAGCGCCAGACGCGCCACGACCTGAATGTCCAGCTCGTCTTCGGCCATCAAAATCTTTTGCAATTTCATAAGTCTAGTTTGTTCGCGTTTAAGATTCCGCGTCTTGCGGCCCGGCGCTTTGCGATTGCGCGCTTTGCGTGTGCAAAAGCGCTTCGATGGTTTCACGCAACTGCTCGTTAGACGTGCGCGACTTGACCAGCGCCGCTTGAGCCGTTTGGGCATCGAGATGCGAAAGATCGCGCGCCGAAAAAATCACGACGGGAATCGGCTTTTGGCGCCCACTTAATAAGGGCAGCAAATCAAGGCCGGAGCCATCGGGCAGGCCGACATCCAAAATCACCAGATCGTAATCGCGCGCCGCCAGCCGTGCCGTCGCTTCCCGCAAAGTTTTCGCGCTGTCGAGCCTGCCGCAAGGTTCCAAAATCGTGGCGACGACGTGCAAAATATCGTCGTCGTCTTCGACGTGCAAAATATGCGGCTGCGCGCCGTCGTCGCGCAGGGCGGCCTGGCGCACCGCGGCCAGCAGGCGCGTCGTGTCAATGGGTTTTTCGAGCCAATCGACAATGCTAACCGCTTCGCCGTTGAGTTCGCCACGACGTTCCATAGTTTGCGCCGAAACGACGACAATCGGCAAATCGCGCGTCGCGGCGTCGGCGCGCAACCGGCGAATCAGCGAAACGCCGTCGCCATCGGGCAGCATCAAATCGAGCGTCATCGCGGCGTAGCGGCGCGATTGAAGCATTTGCGTCGCCTGCGCGATGCCCGCCGCAATATCGGCTTCGAAACCGATTTGCCGGACGAGCAAAAGCAGCCATTGCGCGACTTCTTCATCGTCTTCGCAAATCAAAATGCGCCGCGCCGCGCCTGCAAAAGTACGACGTAATTCGGGCGTACTTTCCATCCACAGCGGCACTTCAAAAAAGAAAGTCGCGCCCTCATTGGGAACCGAATCGAAGCCGATCGTGCCGCCCAGCTTTTCAATCAACGCTTTGGAAATGCTAAGACCCAGACCCGTGCCGCCTTTTTGACGCGTGTCCGAAGCATCGGCCTGCGCGAATTTATGAAAGATGCGGTCGTGAAACTCAGGCGGCACGCCCGCGCCTTTGTCTCTGACCGAAACGCGAACCGCGCGCGACGCATCGGCGTTTAAAGTTTCTTCGATCTGAATCTGAACTTCGCTTTCGCGCGGCGAAAACTTGGCGGCGTTGGACAAAAGGTTGGTGAGGACTTGCGTCAAACGATCCGCGTCGGCCAGAACCTGCGCGTTTTCCGGCACGCGATTTTCCAAAACGAAATGGACATCCAGCGTTTGCGCATAAGCGCGATTGGCTTCCAGGCTTTCGCGCACGAGAGGCACGATTTGCAGCGGATGCAATTGCAAATCGAGCTTGCCCGATTCGATTTTCTCCATGTCGAGGATATCGTTAATCAAACGCACCAGGCGCTCGCTGTTGGAAACGGCGATTTCGACCAGCCGCTCTGCCGCTTCGGGCAGCGCGCCGACAACGCCGCCTGCCAAAAGCCCCAGGGCGCCGCGAATCGAAGTCAAAGGCGTGCGTAGCTCGTGCGAAACGGTGGAAATAAATTCGCTTTTCAGGCGTTCGATTTTCTTGCGCTCGGTGATGTCGCGCGTAAAAACAGTCGCGCCCGTGATGACGCCGTCGCTGATAATCGGATTGAAAACGATCTCGGAATCGGTGATGCCCGCATCGGTTTGCCGGCTTTCCTCGATGGAAAAATGCTCGCCCGCAAAAGCGCGCTCGTAGAGATTGATCCACTGGGTGCGCGCCGGCTCGCCGACCAGATCGACTATCGCCTGCCCGACCTCCGGGCGTATGCCAAAGCGCGCAAAAATCGCGTCGCCAAACGCCTCGTTGAAAATGATCGCGCGATACTGGCGGTCGACCGACCAAATCCCGTCATTGGTGTTTTCGATCAGCGCGGAAAGATTCGCTTGGGAATTTTTCAGAGCATCTTCAATTTTCCTGCGCTCGGTAACATCGACGCCCAGCCCGCCCAGAAACTGCTCGCCGTCGCGGTTGAAAAACGGAAATTTGAATACCAGCCATTGCCGCTCGACTCCGTCGGGCGTCGGCGCGATTTCGATGATTTCGCGCGGCTGCCCCGATTGCAAAACATCCCTGTCGTGTTCCATGATTGCGCGCGCGGCCTCGGCGGGCAGCCATTGGTCGTCGGTTTTTCCCAGCAACTCGCCGGCGGCGACACCGAACATTTTTTCTAATGGTTTGTTAACGTAGGTCATGCGCCCGCCGGCGTCTTTCATGAAAGCGACGGCGGGATTGTTATCCATGAAGGTGTGAAAAAGCAACTGGCTTTCGAGCACGCTGCCCTGCATCATTTCGCGCTGCGCCATTTCGTTTTGCAAGATGATGTTGGATTTGGAAACTTCTTCGACGCGTTGTATCAACGATAGTGAAAGCGTCGCGACGATAAACGCCAGAACACCCGCGCCGATGATTAACGTCCAGGCGGAAATACGGCGCAGCCGCGACTGCGCCGCAGAACGCTCTTGAAGCAAACTAAGCTCAATTTTCTCTATGTCGCGCAGCGTCGCACGCATTTGCCGATTCAGCGGCGCATCTATCGCTGTCGCGTCTACGAGTTGAGCCAAACGCACAAGAGAGGTTTTGCCGGTCTTGCTCGAACGCATGGTTTCAATCGGCCTGATGAAAGATTCGGCCCAACGCGATTGTAACTGATGCAAGGTTTGTAGGCGCTGCCGCACCTCCGGAACCGTTGTCAGCGCAATCATGCGATTGAGGTGAAGGCTAAACGAACTTTCACTTTCGCGAAGTCGCTCCAAATCGCCAAGCGCTCCGCCCAGAGCGTAATCGCGCGCGCCGATGTCCATGTCGCTCAGCGCGCGGCTGAGCAAATGGCCTTCGACCAAGACGTCGTAAGTGTGGGTGTGCCGGCGTTCGGCATCGCCAAAGCGCCGGATATTGATCAGCGCGACCGCGCCCAGCAACAGCAGGCAAAGCGCCGAAGCCAAAAGGCTCCAACGTAATCTGTGCGCAGTCGAATGTTTCATAAAGCAAAAGTAATGGACTTACGCATCGCAATAATTGTAGAGACACGGCCTGCCGTGTCTTTTAGCGACGCGGACACGGCAGGCCGTGTCCCTACGATCAATTCTTGCGCTCTTGCATAAAACAAAAGTACGCCGTTATTCAGGCGTACTTTTCAAATTTCCTCGTTCCACAGCGGCAGTTCAAAGTAGAAAGTCGCGCCTTCGTCTGGCACCGAATCGAAACCAATCGTGCCACCCAGCTTTTCGATCAACGCTTTGCTGATGCTCAGACCCAAACCCGTTCCGCCTTTTTGCCGAGTGTCCGAAGCGTCGGCCTGCGCGAATTTGTGAAAAATGCGGTCGCGAAATTCCAATGGCACGCCCGCGCCTTTGTCTTTGACTGAAACGCGAACCGTGCTTGAATCCTTTTGCGTTTCTTCGATGAGAATTTCGACTTCACTTTCGCGCGGCGAAAACTTGGCCGCGTTGGACAAAAGATTGATCAAGACCTGTATTAATCGGTCGGCGTCGGCCAAAACTTGCGCGTCGGGCGAAACGCGATTTTCCAGCGCGAACGCGACGCCCAGAGTTTGCGCGTAAGGCGCGTTAAATTCGATGGCACGACGCACCAGCCCGTCGAGTTGCAGCGGTTGCAAATGAAGCGGCATCGCGCCCGATTCGATTTTTTCAATATCGAGAATATCGTTGATCAAGCGCACCAGGCGCTCGCTGTTGGCGCGCGCAACTTCTATGAGGCTGCGCGTTTGCTCGGAAACTTCGCCCGCCACGCCGCCGAGTATTAAGCCGAGCGAACCCAGAATCGCCGTCAACGGCGTGCGCAATTCGTGCGAAACCGTCGCGACGAATTCGCTTTTCATTCTTTCTACAGTGCGTCGCTCGGTCACGTCGCGAAAAATGCCTTGCACGCCGATTTCGCCGTCGTGATCGCGGCACGTCAAATCGCCTTCGACTTCCAGCCTGCGCCCGTCGCGCGCCAGAAAAACAGTTTCCAGCTTTCGCGCTTCATCGCCGCAAGCGGGGCGACACGCCGCTTCGCACGCGGCGCGCTCTTCCGGCGGCACGACATCGAACCAGTTCATCGCTGCGATTTCGCTTTCGTCGTAGCCCAGAGCCTCGCGCCACGCGCGGTTGACGTAAAGCAAACGGCCATCGGGCGACGCGCTTAAAATCAGGTCGTTGGTGTTTTCAAACAGCGTGCGGTAGCGTTCTTCGCTTTCGAGCAGCGCGGCCTGAGTTTTCTGGCGTGCGCTGGTTTCGAGCGATAAAATCTTGAGGTTGCGCCGCAATTCCAACTGCGTGACGACCTGGCGGCTCAGCGCCTGCAACGCTTGGTGCTGCTCGGGCGAAAGCTCGCGCGCTACGTTATCGATCACGCACAGCGTCCCGATATTGAAGCCTTCGGGCGTGCACAGCGGCGCGCCCGCGTAAAAGCGAATGCCCGCATCGCCGGTCACTAATGGATTGTTCGCGAATCGCTCGTCGCGCGTCGCATCGGGGACGACGAAAACGCCGTCGCCCTCAATCGCGTACGCGCAAAACGAAACGTCGCGCGGCGTTTGCAGCACGTCGAGGCCCACGCGCGATTTGAACCACTGGCGATCGTCATCGACCAGGCTGACCAGCGCCATCGGCGCCTGGCAAATATGCGAGGCCAAAAGCGTCAGGTCATCGAAATCTCTTTCCGGCAGCGTATCGAGAACTTCGTATTGCGCCAGAGCATCCAGCCGCTCCGCTTCATTTTCAGGAATTACCGCGTTCATGGATGCGTGCTAGTTTAGCGCGCGCGCGAAAAGTACGCCTTTATTCAGGCCTGCTTTGCGTATTGGGCTGCGAAAGCAGAAACGCAAAAAGCGCAAAAGAGTTTTTTCTTTTGCGCTTTTCTGCGGCCATTTTCCAAGTATTTTCGAGTATATTCAAGTGCGCGAGAACATTTGCGTCACCCACAAATCGCCGTTGGCGTTGGCGATGATGCCGATGCCGATTCGTTTCACATCGGGATACAAAATATTGGCGCGATGTCCGGGCGACTTCATCAGCGACTGGTGCGCGTCTTCGGTTTCCTTTTCGCCGACTTTGCGCGGGCTGCCCCACGAGCGATAAACGTTTTCCGCGATGACGTGCGGCGTCGCGCCAAACGCCGCGCGATAGCGATCAATCGGGTTCTTCAATTCTTCGTTTGGCGACTCGTGCGCGAAATATTTCAGGTCGCGCATTTCGGCGGAATGCGCGCGAGACACATTCGCCAGCGCGCTATCGAAAACCAGCGGCTCCAATTTCGCCTTGATGCGCTCGGCATTGACGCGCTGCGCCAAAAGTGTTTCCAGCCTGGCCAGGTTCGCGTCGCTTTGCGGCAGCGAAACCGTTTTGGGAAGCGTTGCGGTCGGCGCCGCTGTCGGCGCTGCAACATTGACAATCAGGTCGCTCGTTTTCGCGCCGTCCAACTGCGCCGCGAATTGCGCGGCCAGAGGCGAAGCATTTTTCACGGCATCAAGCGCGGCCTGCGCCTCGGTGTTACGCCCTTCGCGTTGCAGCAAATAGGCAAGCAGCAGATTGATTTCAGGCGCGTCGCCATAACGCTTGCGCGCTTCCCCGGCCAGCACGCGCGCCGATGCGACATCGCCCGCCGCCAATCTGTCGAGCGCGAGCTGATAGCGAAAAAGCGCCGGTTCCGCAACAGCAACAATCGGCGCGGCTTGCGGCGAATCGGGACTGACTTTCGGCGCCGCAACACCGATTTGGGGGACGCCGCTTTGACCGAGGAGCGCAAGCGCGCAAAAGCAAATAATACGTGGATTCGAGCGAAACATGATTTTCTCCTTCTTTCGCGCAACGGACGCCAAAGCGCGCCGCAAGTTGCCGCCGTGTTTTTCGCGTGCGTTGCTTTTTCCGGTTAATACGTCGCAGTTTTTGCGCGCAAAATATGAAAAAGTACGCCTGAGTTTCGGTGTAATTTTGGCTTATACTTTCGGGCAGCGATGCCCAAGATTTTCGAGCGCGACGGATTCGTGATTTACGTTTATTTCGACGAGCGCGCCGGGCGCCATCACTTGCCGCACATTCATGTTTATCGCGGGCGCTTTGGCGGCGATTCGCTCGTTGTGCAGATTCCCGAACTTGCGATTTTGCACAGCGACATGATGGCGAGCAACAAGAAAGCCGCAATGCAAATCATTGAAGAAAACTTAACCGAGATTCTGGAAAAAGCAAGCCAGTTTTAAGACTTTGAAAGGACGGGAACAATGAGCGAACCGAAATCGTGGCGCGACATGACTGACGAAGAATACGAACAACTGCGCCTCCAATCCGCCGAGCGCGACCGCATAGAGCCGCGCGCCGCCAGCGCCCATTACGACCGTGAGCGCGACCGCATTGTCATCGAAATGAAAAACGGCGTTGCGCTGATGATTCCCAGCCGCTTGCTGCAAGGCGTCGCGGGCGCGTCTCCCGACCTCATCGCCAAAGTTGAAACCGACAGTCGCGGCTACGCCGTAATCTGGGACGAGCTTGATGCCGGGCTAACCGTTCCCGGCTTGCTGGCCGGTCGTTTCGGCAACGACGATTGGATGGACGAACTTCGCACGCGCGGCGAACTTCCTTCCGCTTCGCCAATTTCAACTGACAACGCCACGAAAAGCGCGCGACCGCGCAAAATCGCGTAAGGACATAAACGAAAAAGTACGCCTGAATTCGGGCGTACTTTTTTATTTCAGCTTTTGTTCAATCGTGCTGAATAAGCGTTCGCAGTGCGGCGCGGCGGCGCACACTTTCGAGGCATCAATGATCGCCAAAATTTTTGGGCCATGTTGGATTTTGTGGTATTCGCCTTTTTGCGTTCTGCGAGTTGCGGCATTCAGAGCGCGACTTAAAACCGGCTTTTCGATTTGCTCGACATTCGGCGTTGCCGGCAACGCGCTCGGCTGAAAGTTTTGTCCGTAAAATCTCGCTAGCGCATCTTTATCAGCGATGAGCCACGCTTCCATTGTTTGCACCATCAAGTGACATTGATCTTCCCTGACATCGCGCAAGTCCCATTTATCGCGGTTTTGCAAATGCTCTTTGGGCGAAGCGGAAACGGCTTCTTCGGAATCAACCAGCAAAATGTTGAAGGCATCTGCATGGTCTTTTAAAGCATTGCGAAACAATTTGAAAGCCGCATCGCGCCCGCCACAAGTAATAATCCGGCATTCCTTTCGTCGCGAACGCGCCATTTCGCGCAAGCCGTGAAAGAAGGCTTCAAATCCTTGACGCAGCGCGGCTTTGCTGTTTGCGCCGTTGCCGCCGCCTTCGACATAAATGCGCACGTTCATCAAAGCGTGCCGCCGATTTCTCCCATGCGCCACAAATCGCCGAGCGAATAATCCTTGAGCCAATCTTTCAGTTTGTCCGCTTCGAGGCGCTTGAGATGCGTGCCTTCGTCGTCACGCTCGCACACCAGAATCGTTTCGGGAACGTGCGACAGCGCCGACACCAGCGCGTCGGAATGCGTCGTCACGATGAGTTGCGTGCGCTGCGAGGCTTCGAGCAAAAGCTCGGCGACTTTGGGCATGATGTCGGGATGCAAGCCGACTTCAGGTTCTTCGAGGCAAATCAGCGGCGGCGGTTCGGGATGGCACAAAATCGAAAGCAAGCACAAATAGCGCAACGTGCCGTCGGAAACGCGCGTCGCCGGAATCGGCTTCGTCATGCCTTTTTCGTGTAGGAATATCTGCACCGTGCCGCCATTGACCAGCGTTGCAACGTCTTCGTAAGCCGGATTGAATTCCTGCAAGCGGCGAATGATCTCGCGCTTGGTGTCGGGACGATTGAGCAAGCCGTTCAAGACAAGGCCGAGATTGCTCGCATCTTCTTCCAGAAAATCGTTGGGCATATCCGCCGGTTGCGGCTGGCGCGGCGGCGTGTTACGCCCAAGATTCCAATCGCGGTAGATTCTTATTCTTTGAAGCGCGTGTCCCCACAAAGTTAGTGCAAAGTAGCCGCGCGGGTCTTTCACCTGCGATAGAATCGATGCTGTATTGGAATACACATGTGAAACGTCATGCGCCACACGTCCTTTACTGCCGTGTTCTGGCTGCACTTCGTAAAGAACCGATGTACCGTCCTCGCGTTGAAAGTAGTAACCATTGTTATCAAATAACCCTTCGTTCTCAATATAGAGTCCAGCGCCAGCGCCAATCTCAGAAATGGTCAGAGAGTAAAACAAACCATTTGCATCTTGTTGATTGATTAAGTCGTTAGCAGCGACACCGACTTGAAACGCATCATCATTTACATCTCCCTTCCACACCCATTCACTAGCGCCTCCGCTTTTGCGGAACGGCAAACTTAAATCTCTAGGTGCAGCGCGTAAAATTTCAAACGCCTCGATGAGATTTGATTTCCCAGAACCATTGATCCCGACCAATATATTCAGAGGCAGCAATTCGACAGAAGTGTTTTGATACGACAATAATTGCCTAAGTTGAATTGATTGCAAAAAGCGTTTGCCTTCCATCGTATTCCTCTGAATAAAGAATCCCCGCGGCAAGCAGCGGGGTATTTCAATGATGAGTGTAACTTTTTCTGTCAAGGGCAAACGCGCTGTAGCTGGAAGGCGCGCTTCGCGCCTGAAGCACTTCGTGCTTCTCG
>Ga0136611_10003516_pt1 | contig 10954 bp, 9 predicted proteins | sample AntDrymUQ2232306_2_FD_106645 | JGI IMG/M metagenome (GOLD analysis project Ga0136611, IMG submission 106645) | Polar desert sand microbial communities from Dry Valleys, Antarctica - metaG UQ223 (23.06) | ecosystem: Environmental > Terrestrial > Soil > Desert | place: Antarctica: Dry Valley... | reverse complement strand
GTCGATCGTGCTCCGGCACCCGAGCACCGACCTCACCGAGCTGCTCGCCCTGGCCGGCCTCGACGACCTGCTCCCCGACCGATGAATCCGACGCCGCTCGTGCGTCACATCGGCATCGCAACAGCCACCATCCTGGAAGGAACCACGCCATGACCATCCGACAGAACGTTCCCCACGGTGCCCCCTGCTGGGTCGACCTGATGTCGTCCGACACCGACAAGGCCAGGTCGTTCTACGGCGAGCTCCTCGGGTGGACCGCGGACGAGCCCAACGCCGAGTTCGGCGGGTACGCCAACTTCTCCAAGGACGGCGAGCTGGTGGCCGGCCTGATGGCGGCGCAGCCGAACATGGGCCCCGGCGACGTGTGGTCGGTCTATCTGGCCGTCGAAGACGCCGCCGCCACCGTGGCCAAGGCCAGGGAGAACGGCGGCCAGGTACACGTGGACGCCATGGCCGTCGCCGACCTCGGGGTCATGGCCGTGCTGGCCGACGCCGGCGGCGCAATGGTGGGCCTGTGGCAGCCCGGCGAGCACCGGGGCGGCCTGGTCGGTGCCGATGGGGCACCCTGCCACTTCGAGCTGCACACCAGGGACTACGACGCCACGGTCGCCTTCTACCAGAAGGTCTTCGGCTGGAATCCCGAGCCGGTGAGCGACACGCCCGGGTTCCGCTACACGGTGCTGAACGTGGCCGACGGCGAGAACGCCGGCATCATGGATTCCAGCGGCTTCCTGCCTGAGGGCGTGCCCGCCCACTGGTCGGTGTACTTCGCCGTCGAGGACGTCGACAAGGCGCTGGCCACGGTGGAGAACCTGGGCGGCGCCACCGTCCTGCCGGCCGAGGACACCCCCTACGGCCGCATCGCCTCCGCCACCGACGGCAACGGCGCCGCGTTCAAGCTGCGGGCCGACTGCTGATCCGATGTGGGACGGCTGCGGCTAGCTGTCGCCGTCCTCCCAGGCCGCGTCCTCGGCATCGGCCTTACGGGTGCGCTCGTGGGCGATCTCCAGGGCGCGGCCGGCCGTGGCCTCGTCGGGGTAGGGGCCGAGGAGGTCCATGCCCCGACTTCGCTCGTGGTGCTCGACCTTCCCCGTGATGGTGTTGAAGTACCAGCCTTCATCGGGGTCCGCGTCCTGCGCCACGGGAGGAGCGTGGCACCGGGGCGGTCCCCGTGTCAGGTCGGGCGGCTGGGCGACCCGGGGACGTGGCCGAGGAAGATCTGACGGGGGGTCCGGTCCTCGGTGGTCTCCTCGGTGACCGCCGCAGGGAGAAATCCGGCGTCGGCCAGCACCGCGAGCCACAGGTCGTGGGGGAACAGCCCGCAGCGGTGCTCCTCGTGGACCACCTGCACCGAGCCGTCGGCCTCGCGCAGGAGGAAGGCGTACTGGGTCAGGGTCCAGGTGTCGTCCGGGTCCGGGCCCCACAGCCAGTCGAGGTAACGGGCGCCCCGGCCATCGGGTCCGTCGGCGCCGCCGTGGTCGCTGCCGGGCTCGAAGGTCTCGGCGGTGGCGTCGGGGACCAGCATCACCACCCCGCCCGGCCGGCAGTGGGCGAACGCCGTGCCGACGGCGAGGCGCAGGTCGGCCTCGGTGGTCATGTAGTCGATGGCGTCGTGGACGAGGACGGCGTCGAAGGTGCGGCCGAGCCGCACGGTGCGCATGTCGCCCGGGAGGTGCTGGCAGCCGGGGTTGAGCCGACGGGACGCCTCCAGCATCTCGGGCGAGATGTCGACCAGGGTCAGGTCGAGCTGCGCCTTGAGGTGGAAGGCGTTGTGTCCGCCTCCACAGCCGAGCTCGAGGACCTCACGGACCGGGATCGCCGCCGAGCCGAGCATCCGGGCCACGAAGCCCATCTCCTCGGCGTACTCCTCAGGCGGGGAGATCAGCGGCCACCACCGGGCCAGGTCGCGGTAGAAGCGGTAGGCGACCGGCGGCTCCACCGCGCCAGCCTGTCACCTCAGCCGAACCGGAGACCGCAGCACGTGCCGCAGCATCCTCGGAGCGGCGGATGGAACCAGATGCACGCTCAGTGCCGGGTCCACCGACCGAGGTCCCGATTCCTTCACCACGCTCCGGCTCGACGAGCAGCGCTGGGTCCCGACCGCCGGCCCCCCTGGACTCCGCTTTCCCATGCCTGCGCTCCTGGTCAGCCGTGACGGCGTCACCTTCGCACGCTGGAAGCTGACCGACCTGCTGGGGGCCACCCCCTCAGGCATCCTGCGGTGGTCGTCGGCGCCGAGCAGATACAGGTGGCCGTCACCCTGGCCAACGGCAACAAGCCCGGGCCCCAGCCCCAGGCGGTCCTGGTGGGCTCCGTCAGCTGAGCCGGTGGCGCCTCACCGATGGTCGTGGCCGCACGGGACGGCCTCGGGGCCCTGGCCGCCGACGGCGGCCACCAGCCCGGCGATTCCCTCGTCGTCGACCCACACCGCCTCGCACACCAGGTTGCAACGCTCCTCGCCGCGACGGCCCTGGAGACGCCGGCCCAGGTCGGCCAGGAACCCGGCGACGTTGTGGCGGAACACCGGGAGCCACGAGTAGCGGGCCGAGCCGTCCGGCTCCAGGCGCAGGGGGCAGATGTCGTCGACGTGGGCCGACAGGCGGCCCCCGCTCACGATGACGTGGAGGCTGTTGGTGGGCGACAGCTCGCGGTACGACACCTTCCCGGGGTGGAAGATGCGCCCCAGCCGGCCGTCGCGCCGGAAGCGACTGCTGGCTTCGAGCGCCTCTACCAGGGCCTCCGCCGCCGACCCGCCCGGCTCGACCGGGTCCAGCACCGGGCGCTGGTTCCGGCCCACCAGGCGGCGCACGCTCTGCCCTGCTCCGCTCCACACCGAGGAGAGGCGCTGCAGCATCCCCAACTCTTCGGAGCGGGCGCAAGACGGGATGACGCCTGGCCGGCTTGGTAGGTCCTTCGCGGCGGCGCAGAATGCCAACCTTGTCAACCTGGGGCCCGCTGGCGTGGTTGCCGCAGCAAGGCTGCAGAGACTGGGTGGCCGCCCGGGTGCTGGCAACACCGAGAGCTGACGCTCGGCCCGTCGTCGCCTCCGAGACGGAGCCAGGAAGGTCATCCGCTCTGCCCGACCGGGGCCGCCTACCACGCCTGGAACTCCGCGCATTAGCGGTGTGGTGTGCTGGAGTGGGGGGTCACGATCGAACAGCAGCTGTTCGCAACCCTCGTTTCAAGGCTGCCATCGAGGGGGATGAGTAGAACCGTCCATGTGCTCGGAACCCTGGAGCTGCGGTGAGGTGAATGCAGCCCCGACCGCTCCGCAACGAGCGCACTCCACAGAAACGAAGGGGAACCCATTGAAGAAGTTCTACGCCCTGCTAGACTAACCCTGCCACTCGTGGTCTTGATGCTGATCGTTGCTGATCCGGCGGCTGCTCAGGCGGCCGGTGCACCAAAGTCTGGAGTTCGCGGGGGCTTCAGGTTGAACGTCCACTCCCACAGCAATCCACCTACCCTCTTCCCGGTCGACCAGTTGTCGTTCGACTTCGGCGAGGGAGATAACTTCAGCTATTCGTCGCGCGCCTGCGGCGTGGTGGCGCCCTTCAACGACCTCGGGCTTAACTTCCGCCCCGACTACCCCGGCGTAGACGACGACGCCGACGGAACCGCTCCCGTGCGGCACCACGTCGAGGGCATGGTCACGAAGGTGAACGGTACGACGGGGACGGTCGAGGGCATGATCACGTCCGTCCTTTGCGTCACCGTGAACGGGGTTCGGGTGGAGTCCGAGAACAGCATCGTCACCCTCTTCAAGGCGAGGTTCCGGCAGGTCTCCGACAACCAGCTGAAGATCACGGGCAGATTTGAGCTCTCTCCGGGCAAGAGCACCGGGACCTTCGCCCGCATCGAGGGCGGTGGTTCGATCGTGGGTCCTTCACCTGCCTGGGCCACCAGCGGGACCCTGCCCAGCCGACGTGTGCGCAACTTGGGCAGTACACCGACTTCGTCGCGGCCCGAGGTGACCTCACCAAGGGCCCGGGCGACCTCAAGCCCGGCCTGATCGGGCACTTCAGCGACCCGACGATCAAGCCGGTTTAGCTCCGGGGCTTGCCCGTCATCCAGGGCCGGCGCCACGCCTTCATCAGGCGTGGCGCCGGCCCGCGTGTGCGCTCAAGCCAAGCCGGTTGTCCGGGCCGAGGCGCTGTCCGTTTGAGACGCTCGGATCGTGCCCTCGTGGTGATCTTAAGGAAGGGGCGTGGGCGGCTTGGCTGCGGCCTCGGCGGCGGCGCCAGCTGTCGTCGAGCGGGTCCCGCTGTAACCGCGCCTCACCCCTGGACGTCCAGTCCCCCGATGGAGCTCGACGCTGCGAGATGCCTTCTCCTCAAGCTCCGACGGTTTGCCGAGGAGCAGCTGGACGGGGAGGAACGTGCGCTCCTCGGGGCGTTGGTGGCCCCGGCTCTGGCCCGTGCCTCTTCGCTCGCGATGAGGTCGAGGGGTTCGGGGTCAGCGGCTGGTCTCCTGAGGTGCTGCCCGACGCCCTGATCGAGGCGCTGCACAACGGCTGGCCGCCGGCGACCTGACAGGGGGGTAGGAGAGACCGAGCGGCCACCCTGCTCCGTGCGGTGGGCGGGTGGCCTCTGCGCCCATCGATGTAACCGGCCGCGGCTTGCGCCGTCTGGACAGTTGAGCCGGAGCAGAGAGGATTGGGCCGTCGCCGTGCCGGACGTTGGATCGAGTGGTCGCAGGCCGACGGGGTTCGGCGACGACCGATCGCGCCTCCTCGCCGGTCTGGCCGCACTGGCGGTGGCGTTGCCCCTGACCCCCACTGCCGACCGCCGGTCACCAGTAGCCGCCGCCGTGCCGGGGACCACCACGACCGTGCGAACGCCGCCGGCGACCCGCCCGCGGCCCACCACGACCACGGCTCGCCGCCCGACGACGACCCGGCCCGCCCCCACCACGACGGCTCCGGTGCGGACCACGACGACCCGGCCCACCACCACGACGGCTCCGGCGCCGACGACGACGACCCGGCCCGCCACCACCACGACGGCTCCGGTGCGGACCACGACGACCCGGCCCGCCACCACCACGACAGCGCCGGCGCCGACGACGACGACCCGGCCCGCCCCCACCACGACAGCGCCGGCGCCGACGACGACGTCCCGGCCCGCCACGACCACGACCGCGCCGGCGCCGACGACGACGACCCGACCCGCCACGACCACGACGACACCACCACTGACGGCCACGACGCTTCCGCAGCCCGATGTGACGATCAGCGCACCCCGCGGGCTCCCCTCCCCAGCGCCCCGCCGGCCGCTCGTCCCGGGTGCCCTGACGGCCCTGCCGTCGGCCACCCCCGCGGGAACGGTCGTGGGTGTCCCGGTCCCGGCGCCCGCACCGCCATCTCCCGGCGAGGCCCGTGCGGTCCCCCTTCGCCTGATCGTCGACCGACCGGCGGCCCCTCCGGGGAGCCGGGTGCGACTCACCGGCGAAGGCTGCGATCCGGGCGCCCCGGTGGTGTTCGAGGTCGACGACCGGGCGATCGGGTCGTCGGCCGCCGGTGCAGGCGGGGACTTCTCATCGGCCCTGGATCTGCCCGACCTGCGGGTGGGACGCCATCGGCTGGTGGCCCGATGCGGCCCCGTCCTGGCCACCAGCCTCGACGTCGTGCTGGTGACCCGGTCGGAGCCGACCACCACCTCGTTCGCACTGCTCCTCTTTTTCATCCTGTTGGCGCTGGCCGTGATCCGGCGCCAGCGGGGCACCCGGCGGGCCCGGCCATGAGCGTCGGCCGGCTCCCCGCCGCCCGAACGGGCCGCTCGAGCTCTGCCGGGACGGCACGACGGCTGCTGGCGGCGGTGGCCGTGCTGGCGGCGGTGGCCGCGGCCTGGATGACCGTCTCTCCCGCCGGCGCGGCGACCGGCGCCGTCGGCGTGGAGACGGTCATCGACGGGCGGCCCGCCACCGAGGCCACCGAGCTGCACCCGATGCGGCTCGATCCCCGTCGCCCGATCACCCTGGAGCTGCGGGTGACCAACGGCGGCGCCGTCCCCGTCGAGGTGGCGACCGTGCGGCTGCAGGGGCAGGTCATCGCCCTCACCTTCTTCGCCTACGACACCAGTGTCGGGGTGGTGGTGCCCCCGGGCGGCATCGAGACCCGCACCTTCGTGATCGACCTGATCGGCCTGGGTGGCCAGGCGACCGGTCTGATCGAGGGCTCGGTCGCCATCCTCGACGGCGAGCGCCGCTCGTTGGCGTCGCAGGCGTTCGTGGTCGACGTCCGGGGGTCTCTGTGGTCGGTCTACGGAGCCTTCGGGCTGGCCGTGGCGATCCTCACCCTCGTGAGCCTGGCCGGAGCGCTGGTGGCCCTGGCCTCCTCGCAGCTCCCCGACAACCGCTGGCGGCGGGGGCTGCGCTTCCTCACCCCGGGGCTGGGCCTGGGGCTGGTGGTCGTCTTCACCTTGTCGGCCGTCCGTGCCTTCGTGCCCCGAGCGGGGCGGTGGGCCCCCATCCTCCTCGTCAGCGGGGTCGTCCTCTTCGCCCTCGGCTACCTCACCCCGTCGCCGGACGACGAGGACGACGAGGACGACGAGGACGACGAGGACGACGAGGACGACGAGGGGGATGAGGGGGATGAGGGCCGGGCGCGGCACGATGCCGGTGCCGACGACCCGTCCGGGACAACGCCGCAGGCAGGCTCGGGGGGGACCACGGCGTCACCGCCGGCCCGCGGTGGGTCCTGATGCTCGATCGTGACCTGGTGGCCGCGGCGCTGCCCGCCTACGAGCTCGGCGGCGAGCTCGGCCGCGGCGGTTGGGGCGTCGTCCTCGACGGCCGCCACCGCCAGCTGGGCCGGGAGGTGGCTATCAAGGAGCTTCCCAGGGCTTTCGCGGCCGATCCCACCGTCCGAGCCCGTTTCGTCTCCGAAGCCCGCCTGCTGGCCGGTTTCGACCACCCACACATCGTGCCCGTCTACGACTTCGTCGAGGTGGACGGGCTGTGCCTCCTGGTGATGGAGAAGCTGCCGGGTGGCACCGTGTGGAAGCGGTTCACCGCCGACGGGCTGTCGATGGACCAAGCCTGCGCCATCACCCTCGCCGCCTGCGCCGCGTTGCACTGCGCCCATGGCCAAGGGGTCCTGCACCGCGACATCAAACCGGAGAACCTGCTGTTCAGCGGCGGGAGGGTCCTGAAGGTCACCGACTTCGGGATCGCCAAGGTGGTGGGCGGCTCGAAGACCCTGGCCACCCGGGCCGGTGAGGTGCTGGGGACGCCCGCCTACATGGCGCCGGAGCAGGCGCAGGGCAAGGAGCTGTCGCCGGCCACCGACGTCTACGCCACCGGCACCATGCTCTATGAGCTGCTGTCGGGCCGGCTCCCCTTCTCTGAGGAGGGTGACGTCCTCGCCGTGGTCTTCCGCCACGTCTACGAGCAGCCGGCGCAGCTGACCGACGTCGCCCCCCAGATCCCGCGGGAGGTCTCCGAGGTGGTCATGCGATCCATCGCCACCGACCCCGCCGAGCGGTTCGACTCGGCCGAGGCCTTCGGCCTGGCGCTGGCCGAAGCGGCCACGGCCGCCTGGAGCCCGGGCTGGCTCGGACGGGGCGACCTGCAGGTGATGTCGGCCCCGGCCATCGTCGCCGTCACCGAGCGGGCCTCCGGCCCCGTCGCCGGCCGCCCGGTGGCGCCCGGGGTAGCGGTGCCGGTCGGCCCGGCTCCGGTGACCGAGGTCCAGAACCTGGCGCGGCCCTCGGTCCCGACGGCGCTGGTCCGCCCGTCGATCACCGTCCACCGGGGAGGGGGCCGCCTTGAGGACATCGACGCCGGGGACCTCATCCCCGTGAGCGAGGTGCTCCAGCGCCCCCCGTCGGCCACCGTGCCCGTGCTGGTGAGCCTCGTGCTCGTGCTGGTCACCGTGGCGCTGGCCCTGGTCGGGCTCGGTCCGCCCCGGTACCCCCCTGATCTGGGTCCTGAGCTGACCATCAACGGTGCCGTCGCCGGTGCCGCACCCCTCCGGCTCGACCTCACCGAACCGGTGGTCGTGGCCGGCCGCCTGGACGACGGCTCTCCCTCGGCCATCACCACGGGCCTGCGGTTCTCGGTGGCAGGGGTTCCGCTGGCTTCGGTTTCAACCACGGCGGGCGCGGCCCCAGACGGGTCCTTCTCGACCTCGCTCGACGCGTCGGGCCTGCGCTACCTCGTGGCGGGACGGGCCACGGCCACGGTGGAGCTGCGCCAGGCGAACGGGGCCGAGCTCGGCCGCCGGACCTTCCCCGTCACCACCAGCCAACCGCCGCTCCTGAGCGCACCAGGCATCGCCGGCATCGGACTCACCCTGTTCGTGCTCGCCTACGCCGAGTCCCTCCTCCGGGCGAGGCGCCGGGGCAGGAAGCGGTACGCAGCTCCGTTGGGCATGCTGGCGGTCGGCGCTCTCGGGGGAGTGGCGGCCACCGCCGCGGCCTGGTTGCTGGCCGGCCGGGAGCCCGGGCCCCGGACGGCGGTCGCCGGTGCGGTCGTCGGGGCGGCGGCCGGCCTGGCGTCGGTGGTGGCCGCGGCTCGCAGCGCCAGCCGGCGGCGCTTTCGAACGAGGAGACCGAGGTGACCCGCTACCGGATCGAGCTCCGGGTGCCCGACCAGCCTGCTCGAGAGGTGAGCGTCGAGGCGCCCCTCGTGGTCGGCCGGGAGTGCGAGGGGGTCGTCCTGGCCGACCCCAAGACCTCCAGGCGCCACCTCAAGCTCAGCCCCGGTCCTGACGGCCTCACGGTGGTGGATCTGGGCAGCACCAACGGCACCTGGCTCAACGGCGTGGTCGTCCGCTCCGAGGCGACGCTCGCGCCCGGCGACATCGTGCGCGTTGGCGACACCGAGATCGTGGTGCTGGCGGGCTCGACCCAGGTCGTGCCCGTGCTCCCCCCGCCCGGCGTGACCTCACCGGAGCCCGTGCGGGAACCGTCCCGTGGCCCCTCGGGGCCGGCGGGCCCCACCCCACCCGCCGCCCGCCCGGTCCTTGACGAGCTGATGGCCAGGGAGACCGACGCGGCGATCATCCGCTACCGGCCGGGAACCGCCGGGGCCGACGCAGCGGCGGGCATGGCCGCGGCGGTCCGCAGGGCCCGGCGGCGCCTCGCCGGCCTGGGATCCGAGCCCTGGGGCACCAAGCCCCAGGTGTGCCTGGTCGACCCCTTCCCCGATCCCGACCGGCCCGGCCACCTCGTCACCGGAGGCACCGTCGTGGACGCGGCCCGCAACGAGATCTGGATGGCGGTCACCTCCGAGGCGCCGGCTGAGCCCCCCGAGCGGCCCCTGGCCCTGCTCTTCGGCGCCGCTCTGCCCGCCGCCGCCGACCTCGGCACCCTGCTCGAGGGCTACGGGCTCCACCTCGCTGGCGGCGCCGATCCCGACCCCCACCTGCGGGACGCGGATCTGCCCTCCTTCGGGGCGGCTGAGGGCGAGCTGGCCAGCGCCATGGCCCTGTCCTTCGTCCGACACCTGCTGGTCCGGGGGGGCGAGAGCGGGTTCCGGCGGCTGCTCGCCGAGACCAAGCCCGGCCGCCTCGACGCCGCCGCCCAGGACGTCTACGGCCTCGGCCTGGCCGCGCTCGAGGAGGCATGGCGCCGGAAGGTGGGGGAGGGCCAACCTCCGATCAGGACCGGGCAGTTCCTCCGGCTCACCCTGCGCTACCTGCGCCCGCACGTGCGCCGCGAGCTGGAGATGTCGCTCTACATGCTGGGCGGCCTGGCCTTCACCGTGGTGTTCCCCTTTGCCTTCCGGCGCCTGCTCGACGACGCCATCCCGAGCGGGCGCCTGTCCGAGGTCGTCACGATCCTCGTCCTGCTGGGCGTCGCCTTCATCGTGTCGCTGCTGGCCGACCTCCGCCGGTCCTACCTGTCGGCCTACGTCAGCGGTTCGGTGGTGCGCGACCTTCGGGCCGGCATGTTCGGGCGCCTGCAGTCCCTTGGCGCCGGCTGGTTCCACCGCCGCCAGGAGGGCGATGTGATCAGCCGCCTGTTCTCCGATGTCGCCGTGCTCGAGGGAGGGCTGTCCCAGACCGTGCGGGACGGGCTGTTCCAGATGCTCTCGCTGGTCGTGTCGGCCATCGTCCTGTTCACCCTGAACCCGTTGCTCGCCGCCATCGTCCTGGCGGGCGCGCCCCTCGTGGCCCTCGTCTACAAGGCGATGGGCAAGGGGGCCCAGCGCCGCAGCGTCGCCGTGCAGGAGCAGACCGGTGGCCTCCTGGGCGTCGCCTCGGAGAACTACGGGGCGCAGCCGGTGGTGAAGGCCTTCGGCCTCGAAGCCCGGGAGCGGGCCCGCTTCGGCCGAGCCGCCGACCGGCTGTTCACCGCCCAGGTCCGCCTGCAGCTGTTCGGCGGGCTCTTCGGGCTGTCGGTCAGCCTCATCGTGACCATCCTGCGCCTCGTCGTGCTTGGCCTGGGTGCCTGGCTCATCCTCGAGGGCCGGCTGACCGTCGGGGGGCTGGTGGCCTTCATGGGTGTGATGGGCGAGGTGCTGGGCCCGGTCACCATGCTCACCAACATCGGCGAGCAGATCCAGGCGTCGACCGGGGCCCTCACCCGCATCAACGACGTGCTGGAGGCGGTGCCCGACGTCGCCGATGCCCCCGACGCCACCCCCCTACCCCCGCTCAGCGATCGCATCCGGCTCAAGGGCGTCGGCTTCTCCTACACCACCGAGCGACGGACGCTCGAGGACATCGACGTCGAGATCACCGCCGGCTCCAAGGTGGCATTCGTAGGGCCGACCGGGGCCGGGAAGTCGTCGGTGCTCCAGCTTCTCATGCGGTCCTACGACCCGGATGAGGGCTCGGTCCGCTTCGACGGGCGAGATCTGCGGACAGCGACCGTCGCCTCGGTCCGGGGCCAGATGGGAGTGGTCTTCCAGGACACCTTCCTGTTCGACACCACCATCGGCGACAACATCGCCACCGGCCTGCCGGGCGCCACGGACACCGAGATCGAGGCGGCCGCCCGGGCGGCCG
>Ga0136611_10003515_pt1 | contig 10955 bp, 9 predicted proteins | sample AntDrymUQ2232306_2_FD_106645 | JGI IMG/M metagenome (GOLD analysis project Ga0136611, IMG submission 106645) | Polar desert sand microbial communities from Dry Valleys, Antarctica - metaG UQ223 (23.06) | ecosystem: Environmental > Terrestrial > Soil > Desert | place: Antarctica: Dry Valley... | reverse complement strand
TGCCCTGCGCGCCACCCGAGGGCTGGTGGACCATGATCCGGCTATTGGTCAGCGCGACCCGCATCCCCGGCTCGCCCGCGGCAAGCAGGAAGCTGCCCATCGACGCGGCCTGGCCGATACACACCGTGCCGACCTTGGGGCGGATATATTGCATCGTGTCGTGGATCGCGAGTCCCGCGGTGACCACTCCGCCGGGCGAGTTGATGTACATGAAGATGTCCTTCTTCGGGTTCTCGGACTCGAGGAAGAGCAATTGGGCGGTGATCACCGCGGCCATGTGATCCTCGACCCCACCGGTGACGAAGATGATCCGCTCGCGCAGCAGCCGCGAATAAATGTCGAAGCTGCGCTCGCCCCGGTTCGATTGCTCGATGACGATGGGGACGAGGCCGGAGACGATGTCGAGATGGTCCATGGGAAAATCGGGTCCTTGAATTTGGTCGCGCCCTACATCGGCAGGAAATGCGCAATGTTCAAGCCGTGCAATCGCCGCGCAAGCGAAAGGGCGATCGGCACCTCGCCGACCGCCCCCGCGATTTGGGCACCCCTTGCGAAGCCCTTTACATCTTCACGTTGACCCGGGCGTAGAGGTAGCGTCCGGGAATGTCGTGAACGGTCTGCGAGAAATTGTTGGACTCGCACGTGAAGCAGCCAGGAGTCCTGGTCTTGAACAGATTGTTCGCGCCGACGGCAAAGCCGAGCCCGTTGGCGAAGTTCGGCATCGCCCAGCGGAGCTGAAGATCGATGTAGAACACCGCATTGATGGTATTGCCGCCAACCTCCTTAAGTTTGGATACGGCGCGCCCGGTCGCGGAAGCGCCGAAATTGGCCAGGTCCCAATCGATGATTCCGACCGATTTGTATTTCGGGAATGCCTGGGCTGGAGAGCCCACTTGAGTTCCTTCCCGGGTAAGAAGTTCGTCCCCCGCGGCACCCGGAACAATCACGTCGAAGTTGCGGAGGAAGGTATTGCTCCAGGTGAATCCGAAGGTTCCCATGTTCGTCTCGAGATCGCGATAGGTCAGATTGACGTCGGTGCCCTTGGTCTTGATCGCGGCAATATTCTGAAGCAGGCCTTCGATTTCGATCAGCTCGCCATTGACTCGCGTGACCAGTCCGCAGGTCGCCGGATCCCCGGTGAGCAGGCAGTTGAGCACGGTGGTCGCGCGCGGGATGCCTTGGATCGCTCCTTCGACCTTGATCCTGTAGCGATTGGCCTCGATCGAGAAACGCCGCAGCCATGACGGGCTGTAGACGGCGCCCAGGACCCGGCTTTTCGAGGTTTCCGGATCGAGCGCTTCATTGCCACCGGTATTGACCGAAATCTGGGCATTCGCCTGCTGGTAGCTGCCATTGGCGGGAACCCCGGCGGCGATGCAGGCGGCCCTGACCGCGGCGTCGTTGGAAAAGCGGCGAGGCGCGCGATTGTCAGTGTTGGACGAGCATGGGTCGTCGAGCACCTCGTCGAAGCGCGACTGGGTTCCGAACAGCTCACCGATCGAAGGCGCGCGGAAGCCCTCGGCAATCGTGCCACGCAGGCGAAGATCGCGGAACGGTTTCCAGTTGATCCCGCCCTTGAAGGTGGTGGTCGATCCGGACGTCGAGTAATTCGAGAACCGAACCGCTCCATTAAGCTCCAGCAGGTTCAGGAATGGCAGGTCGGAGAACAGTGGCGCGTTCAGTTCGGCATAGGCCTCCTTGACGTCGTAGCTGCCCCTGGTCGGCCGCGCCGGAATGTCGGAGCTGAAGCCCGCGGCGACCACCGGATCGGGATCGAACCGCCCTTTCAGCTTGCGATACTCGGCGCCGACCGCGAGCCCGAGCGGCCCGCCCGGAAGCTCGAACAGGCTCCCTGACATATTGGCCGTCGCATCGAATGTGGACTGCACACTGCTGTCGTTCTGCTCGAAAGTCACGAAGTCGAGCATCGGTTGAGTAATCGAACCCTCGCCGCCGAACAGATTGAACGGAACGCATGGCGCCGTGCAAGCGGCGATCGGCCCGAGCGCCTGGCGAAGCAGGCTCGAGTTGATATTGCCGAACATGTCCTGGCTGGCCTTGTTGCGGCCGTAGGAGGCATTGACGTCCCAGAACCAGTTGCGGCCACCCAGATCGAATTTGCCGTCGAGCGTGGCAACGCCGTAAGTGGTATTGACCGTCTGGTTGAAGCGGCGCGGGCCGCCTTCGATGAAGCGGCGGAAGATTGCGCCGACGTTGTTGTTGCTGCCCCCCAGGTTCACTCCGAACGGGTTGAAGGGATTGGTCGCGCTGACGACGATGCCGCTTAGCACCGGGGTCAGACCCGAGGTCGGCCCAATTCCGAACGGCAGCGGCGCCGCCTGATTCTTCGATTCGCGGCGGTTCCAGGTGCCCTTGACGGAAAAGTTGAGATTATCCGCCAGTTCGTAGCGAAGGTTGCCGAACACACCGAGCCGCTCGAGCGGGATCTGGATGAAATTGAACGGACCGAAGTTGAAGCGGTCAGCGGGGCTGACGAAACGGCGGAAATCAGCGGGAGTCGAAGCCCGGCCAAGGACCGGAGCGATCAGGGTCGCATTGCCGCCGGGGAAGATCGACCCGGTGAAACGGCCGTTCGGAGTGAAGCTCGAACAAGTCGCGATGCAGGCGTCGAAGTAAGGTTCGGGGAAACGCGACAGCGCGCGATCGCCTGAGCGGACCGAATTCTGCTTCACATAATTGCCGCCAACCACAATGCTGAGGGGGCCGTTGCTTCCATTGCCCCAGCTGAGTTGGTAATTCTGGGTAAAGCCGTCGCCCTCCTGCGGATAGCCGCCGATCTGGGCCGAGGCGAGGAAACCCTTCTGCCGGCGCTTGGTAATGATGTTAACCACGCCGGCGATGGCATCGGAACCATAAATGGCCGAAGCGCCGTCCTGAAGGACCTCGATCCGCTCGATCGCGCTATCGGGGATCGCGTTGAGGTCAGTCGAGCCGGGGACGCCGCTGGCGGAGGCGCCGTTGACGAAGCGAAGCCCGTCGACCAGCACGAGCACGCGCCGCGAGCCAAGATAGCGCAGGTCGATCTCGGCCGCACCCGCGCCGACGCCGCCCCCGTCGGGCGGATTGCCGAGGTTGCCCGAGTTGTTGAACTTGCTGTTGAGCCCGCCGCCCGAACTCGGCAACCGCTGAAGCACATCGTTGACCGAGTTAAGCCCGGTCTTGGCGATGTCGTCGGCATCGACGAAGACTATCGGAGCGTCCTGGCTCAGCGGATCGCGGCGGATGCGCGAGCCGGTGACGACGATTTCCTCGCCCGGCGCCGGGGTGGCGTCCGCGGTAGCAGAAGGGTCGGCGGCGGGGGGGAGCGTACTCTGCGCTAAGGCCGGTGACGCGGCGAAGACCAGCGCCAGCGCGATCGCGGCGTTGCTTGCATTCAGCAAGGCTCGGTTTTTGTTCATTTTTATTCCCCCAGGTTGAACGATGCCGTGCAGCGGCGTTCCAATTACTGGGATTAACTACATTTTTTGCGCGGTTTGGGTAATGAGGAACCCCGCGGTTCGCGGTTTTTCGCAAGTCCTGTGACGAATTTGCTACAGCCCGCCGGGCGCGGGCTGCGCCAGATAAGCGAGCCGGCGCATCTCGCGGCGGCCGCGCGTGACGGTGTCGAGGATTAGTCCAGCGAAGAAGCACAGCACCGCGACGATCACGATCCCCGTGACGAGAATCGCGGTCGGAACGCGCGGCACCAGTCCTGTATCGAGGTAAGTCATCACCAGCGGCAGTACGAGCAGCAGCGCGGCGACCAGCAGCAGGCCCCCGATCGCGCCGTAGAATAATGCCGGCCGCTCGACGCGATAGAGCGTGCCGATCGTCTTCAATATCCGCCAGCCGTCGGAATAGGTCGACAGTTTGGACTGCGATCCGTCGGGGCGCGCGCCATAAGCCGTTTCGAGTTCGCCGACCGGCATCTTGAGTTCGAGCGCGTGGACGCTGATCTCGGTCTCGATCTCAAACCCGGCCGACAACGCCGGAAAGCTCTTGACGAAGCGTCTCGAAAATACGCGATAGCCCGAGAATATGTCGGTAAAGCTGCGCCCGAACAATCGCGACAGCAGCCGATTGAACAGCCGGTTGCCGAGCACATGGCCGCCGCGATAGGCCTCGGCGGCGTCGTGCTGGCGCGTGCCCACCACCATGTCGAGCCGCTCATCGACCAGCATTGCGACCATCGCCGGGGCCGCCTTGGGATCGTAGGTGAGGTCGCCGTCGGCCATGATATAGACGTCGGCATCGACGTCGGCGAACATTCGCCGGACGACATGACCCTTTCCTTGCTGGCGTTCGGTGCCGACGTGGGCGCCGGCGGCACGCGCGATCTCGGCAGTGCGGTCGCGGCTATTGTTATCGAAGACGTGGATCGTCGCATCAGGCAAAGCGGCGCGAAAGCCGGCGATCGTCTCGCCGATCGCGGCTTCCTCATTGAAGCATGGCAACACCACCGCCACCCGGATGCCGCCCCCGACGGCCATATTATTTGGCCTTCGTCGCCTTCTTTGCCGGCGCTTTGCCTGCCGCGGCGGGCTTGGCATCGGCGGGCTTCGATCCGGCGCCGTCCTTAATCGGTTTGGCTGGCTTGGGCTTGGCTTCGGCCTTCGTCTCCGGCGGTTTGGCAGCCTTCTTCGCCGCCGCCTTCTTCGCGGGCTTCACCGCCGGGGCGTGGTCATGGCCACAGTTGGGGCCGTGGACATGGCCTTCCTCGCTCTCGAGGTCGGCCTCGAGCTCGGCGCGATCGACCGCGCGCTCGCTGATCTCGGCCTTGGCGAACAGGAAGTCGACGACCTTGTCCTCGTACAGCGGCGCGCGCAGCTGAGCCGCCGCCATCGGATCCTGGTGAACATATTGAATGAAGCGATCACGGTCCTTGGGCGGATATTGCTGCGCCGCCTGCCCGATCAGTCGATTCATCTCTTGGTTGCTGATCTCGATCGCGTTGGCGGCGCCGATCTCGGACAGCAGCAGCCCGAGGCGGACTCGGCGCACCGCGATGTTGCGATAATCCTCCGCCTCGCTTTCGATCTCCGCGAGCGCGGCCGCCGGGTCGGCCTCGTGGCTCGCCTCGTGACGAAGCTGCCCCATGATATTCTCATATTCTGCGTCGACCATCGATGGCGGCACTTCGAAATCATGATCGGCGGCAAGCTGGTCGAGCAGCCGGCGCTTCATGTGCGTCCGCGTCAGATTGTTGAGTTCCTGACCCTGCTGGTCGCGGATCAGCCCCTTCAATTGCTCGAGGTCCTTGAGCCCAAGCTTGGTAGCGAATTCGTCGTCAATCTTGGTTTCGCCGGCAATCTTGACCGCTTTCACCTTGATGTCAAAAGTCGCGGGCTTGCCCTTGAGCGCGTCCGAAGAATAATCGGTCGGAAAGATCACGTCGAGCCTGCGCTCGTCGCCCGTCTTGACCCCGATCATCTGCTCCTCGAAGCCGGGGATGAGGCTGCCCGAACCGATCACCACCGCCATGTCCTCGCCGGTCCCGCCCTCGAACGCGATCCCGTCGACCTTGCCGACGAAGTCGATCACGACCTGGTCTCCGGTGGCGGCCTTGTGGCCCTTCTTGGCGTCGTCAAAGCTTGCCTGCGAGGTCGCCAGCTGTTCGATCTGGGCATCGACCGCGGCGGCATCGGTTTCGACCGTCAGCCGCTCGAGCTTGAGACCATCGATCTTGGGCGTGGGAACGTCGGGCAGCGTTTCGAGGCTGACGCGCACTTCGGCGTCCTTGCCCGCGGCATAGCCTTCGTCGAGTTCGACCTGCGGCTGCATTGCCGGGCGCAGCTTCTTGTCCGCAAGCAGCTGCTGGACGCTTTGCTGGACGGTCGTGTTGAGCGCGTCGGCATGAAGGCTCTCGCCGTGCATCTTGCGAATGAGGTTGGGCGGAACCTTGCCGGGGCGGAAGCCGGGCATCTTGACCTGGGGCGCCATGCGCTTGATCTCGCCGTCGACGCGCGCGTCGATGTCCTTGGCGGCGATGGTCAGCGTGTAGGCCCGCTTCAGGCCCGAATTTTCCGTCTCGACGGTCTTCATGATGTTATTAAATCCCACAAAATTATCACCGACTACGCTTGGCGATTTCCGTGCGCGAATTTCGTGCTCGCCTGTCGCCCCCGACAGGCTGTGCTCGAAATTGGTGCGGGCGAAGGGACTCGAACCCCCACATCTTGCAATACTGGTACCTAAAACCAGCGCGTCTACCAATTCCGCCACGCCCGCGCGGACGCTCTTCGAAGTGGGCGGCCTATAGCAAGGATCGCGCCGCGCGCAACTATCTCTCGCCCTCTGCCCGCCCCCTCGCAACCCATCGGCCCCACCGATGGTTGAGGCAGTCGAAGGAGACGATCATGTCCGACAACCCGCGCCCCGACGAAATGCCCGAACCGACCCAGCCGGCCGAACCGACCGTGCCGCCACAGGAAGCGCCGATGCCCGGCGGAGACGTCGATATCCCTGCCCCCGGTTCGAGCAGCGACGCCGGCGCCGAGATTCCGGGAGCCGCGATCCGCTGATGGCGACGCGCCCGCCCGAGCCCGGCGACCCCGAACTTCCGCCGGGCGAGCCGGGGGACGTCCCCTTGCTCCCCGGCGAGCCCGAGCGCCCGCCGCCGCCCGACCCGGTGAGCGCGTAAAGTTTGAATTAGTAAGCCCTCGGGCCCGCGGCCGGGCGGAGTTCAAAGGTTCCGCGGCGCGAAGCGGCGTTGGAAAGCAGCGGAGGGCGGTGCGGTCTTACTCAACCCGACTCTAGCGCACCTTGCGCGCCGAAGCGGTGATCGCCTCGAAATCGGATAGCGTCGCGTCGTAATAATGCGCGCGCGCCGCATCGATCAGGATCAAGTAGAGCCGCCCGTCGACGGTCGCTCCGACCGCCCGGCCGCGGCGCCACACTTCGTCGCTGTCGAGATGTTCGTAGTCGAACTGGAACCCCGGCTGGCCGAGGAACGGCCGCGGCGCGAGCCCGAGCGTCCGGAAATCGACCGTCCCCAGCCGCACCCTGAACAGGCTTTCGAGCATCGCGGTGACCTCGGGCGCGGTCATGTTGGAGCGAAACTTGGGCACTTGCCGGTCGTCGCGGCGAGTCTGGCGGACCAAAGTCGATCCGCCCTTCAGCCCGGTAACGAAACTGATCCCGTCGAGCAGCGGCCCGTTCTGGGTCCAATCCTCGACCTCGCGGATATCGACGAACAATTGGCCGCGCTGACGATTCCACTCGCGCGGCGGGGTAACCCGCAGGCTGCCGTTGCCGACGCTGGTCTCCTTGGCCCGAATCAGCGTGTAATTGCTGATCCCGAACCCGCCCCCGCCGACACTCGAACAGCCCGGGAGCAACATTAGGACAGCGAGCGCGGCGCTCAGTCCCCTGACCGACTTCATCGCCATCTCCTCAACTTACCAGCATCTGCCGCACGAAGGCGGCATCGGGCGCATTCGGCGCCATCGCCAGATAGCGCGTCAAAGCGGCGCGCGCTTCCTCGCGGCGGCCGGCCTTCGACAGCATGATCCCGTGCCAGCGCCACGCGTCGGCCGGAGCGTCGGCATAGCGTACCGCCGCGGCATAGCCCTGCGCCGCGCGGATATCGTCGCCGACCCGGTTGCGCAGCCGGTAGATCTCGCCTTCGTGAAACCGCAGCAGGCCGTTCCATCCGTCCTGAGCGAGAGTGTTGACGATATATTGGCTCGCGCCGGGGTCGTTAAGCTTGATCTGGTCGTCGAGGATGGTCGGGCGCAATTTCTCGATCGCGGCCAGGTATGAGGCGCGCCGCGCATCGTAGAACACTCCGGGGCGAGTAACCTCGGCCGCGCTGACGCGAAGGTCGGCCATCCGCGATTCGGGACTTGGATGAGTCCCGAACAGCGAGATGTCGCGGCGGCGGCGCTTGCGGCGATATTTGGCCGACAATTTCTCCTCGGCGATCAGCTGTTCCCAGGTCTCGGCCATCGCGCGCGGATCGTAACCCGCCTCGGCAAGCAGCCGCACCCCCATCGCATCGGCCTCGGCCTCGAGCACGCGATTGTAGCGCAGCAGCGACAGGATCGTCCCGAACTGCCCGAGCTGGGTTAGGTCGCCAGTGTTGATCCCCGCCGCGCCACCCGCGACCCCCGCCCCCATCGCCAATATCGCGAAGAGGTCGGTCTTGGTGCGCGTGTCGCGCCATTGGCGGATCTGGTGCTTGCGCAGGAAATGCGCGGCTTCGTGCGCGATCACCCCGGTCAGCTGCGCCTCGTTGCGCATCCGCAGCAGCAGCCCGGTGAAGATCACCGCGAACCCGGTCGGGAACATGACCGCGTTGAAATCGGGAATTCGCACTAGATAGATGCGGAAATCCTTCGCCGCGGGTCCCCCGACCTTGGCGATCAGCCCCTGCATGTACTTGGCCAGCGCGGGATCCTGAACGACCAGGTTCGACCCCGCGATTTCCTCCTCGACCCGCGCCATCTGCTGCCACATGCCGCGCTCGTCGGCATCGACCGGGCGATATCCCGGCCCGACCAAGGGCACCATCGCCGCCGGAAGGACGCGCGCCGAAGCCACGCCGGTCGCACCTGCCGCAGCGAGCACGCCGCCAGCCGCAAGCAGCGTGCGCCGGTCGAGCCCGTGCCCCGCTTCCGCCCCGCTCATGAGCGCGCCCTTTGCGCGCGGCGGATCTCGCGCCCGGGTTTCATCCGGCCAAGCAGCCGCTCGACCATTTCGGCTGCGCCCTTGTCGGTGCGGATATCGCCGAACTTGATCCCCGCGACCTGGCTCCCGGTTTGAAGCACGTTGAACCACACCACCTTGCCGGTGCGCAGGTCGACCAGGCTAGCATAAGCGAACTGCCCCGCGCCGCCGATGTTGGGGGCGCAAAATCCGACCAGGCACCCGGCGATGCCGAGCACCTGCAGCGCGACCCGACCGGTCGAGGCGAAACTGTCCTCGGCATGCATGAACAAGGCGTAGTCCATCCCGCTTTTCTGCCCGAGAGCGATCGCCTGTTGCCCGAGCGTCCAGTCGAGTCCCTTGCGGCGCTTGGTGGGGAGGTCGTCGCCGAGATATTTATGGACCGCGATCGAATTGCCGACCGCGCCGTGAAGCCGCTCGAGTTCGGCAATCGTCTCGGCGCTGACCCCAGGAAGCGAATCGCGGCGGTCGAGGATCAGGACATTGCCGCCGCGGGTCGCCTGCTGCGCCCGAAGCGCGGTCAGCAATTTGGCCCGCGCGCTCTCGGTCCAATCGGCGCGCGCCTCGACCAGCCCGCCGGTGGTGACCGATCCCACAGACACGTCGGGGCGCATCACCAGCAGCTTGTAATCGCCCGACGGTGGAGCGAATTGGGTGTCGGCATATTGGCGGGTCTGAACGCAGCCCGTCAGCGCAACCGAGACCAGAAGCGCGAAACCCAACCGGCGCATGATGTTCCTCCCGTCAAAGCTCGACCGATGGAGTGGCGCGCCCCAATCAAAAACGCAAGCGTTTCAGATGCCTAGCGTTTGGGGCAGATAATGCCCGAGACGTTTGCAAGACATTTTCCATCGATTTTGGAGGCATCGACCGGGACATTGACCATCGCCGCGAGCGTCGGCATGATATCGACCGTGTCGACTGCTTCGTCGCGGCCGACGCCGGGAGTGCCGGGGCGCCAGAAGATGATCGGTACTCGGCGGTCATAATCCCACGGACTGCCGTGCGTCGCGACATAGCCCTTGCCTGGCTTCGCGATCGGGGTGACGTGGCGCTTGAGCAGCACGACGAGGTCGCCCGATCGCGTGGCGTCGAACGAGGCGCGCGCGCGCTCGGCCATCGTCCAGCGGTCGGGGCTGGTCGTCGGCGGCGCGGTGCGGGAAAGCTGGTTGCGAGTGAACACCGCCTCGACCTGCGGATGAGCGCGGTAGAAAGCGAGTGCGGCGGTTTCCGCGCGCCGCCGATCCGCCGGTTTGAGCGCTCGGTCGAAATAGACGTCGCCATTGGCGCCCCCTCCGATCAGCACCGGGCCCGCCAGCTTGAGGTTCGCGCTAAGCCGCTTGCCAAGCGCCGCTGGCTCGAGTTCGGGCACGCTTCGTGCCGCCTCGGCGACCCCAAGCGCACGCAGCCGCTCGGGCAGATCATCGCCGCCATGATCGGATGTCAGCATGACCGCATAATCCACACCGCGCGAGTCGAGCTGGCGGAAGAAATCGCCGAGATCGCGGTCGAGCGAAAGCAGTTGCAGGCACATTTCCTCGCCCTTGGTACCGAACGTATGACCGACATAATCGGTCGCGCTGAGCCCGATCGCGATCAAATCGGATGCCGTGCCGCGCCCAAGGCCGAGTTCGTCGATCAGCCGTGCCGCGATCGCCAACGCCATGCCGTCGAACGCGGGGGTGGCACGAAAGGCGCGCGCATCGCCCACGGCGCGCGCCAGCTTGCCGTTGCCGACACTGGTATCGCCAACCGCGATACTTCGCGACTTTGCCGCGCAAAATGGTGGCGAAGCCAGCGCTTCGCCCGGAGTCGCGATCAGCGCCGCGACCGCCTGCTTGGCGGCGGAGACGCTCACCGGGACCGGCGCGGATTTCAGATCGGTGGCGAAGGTCTTGCCGTCCCAATACCAGCGCTGATCGGGTGACTGCCCGGTCATCATCACCGCCGCGCGATCCTTGCCCGCGACAGCCACCGTGCGCGATGCCGGATTGCGCGCCTTCATCAGCTCGCCCAGCGTCGGCACCTTCAGATGCACTGGCGACACGGTGTAGCTCGACGAGGACGACCCTGCGATGCGCTCGTCCTCGGCGCAATAGATCGCCTTGTCCGACCGCGCGACGCCAAGGTCGAACCAAGTGTTGGCGATGATCCCGCTCCGGCTTGGATGCGCGCCGGTGAGAATCGTCGAATGGCCGGGGCAGGTCTCGCTCGCGGCATGCCCCTAGTATCCGTTGCGAAACACGCTCCCCTGCGCCAGCCGCGCGAACCCGCCGCGAAACTGCCCG
>Ga0136611_10003514_pt1 | contig 10956 bp, 14 predicted proteins | sample AntDrymUQ2232306_2_FD_106645 | JGI IMG/M metagenome (GOLD analysis project Ga0136611, IMG submission 106645) | Polar desert sand microbial communities from Dry Valleys, Antarctica - metaG UQ223 (23.06) | ecosystem: Environmental > Terrestrial > Soil > Desert | place: Antarctica: Dry Valley... | reverse complement strand
CAGGTAATGATTCCTACCGATTTAAGCAGCGAAAAAAAGAGCTTAAAACAGTATAACCTTACAAAATATCTGGATATTATTCGATGCTGTTAGGTGGACAATTTTCAACGCTGATTGACAAGTGAAGTAATCGAAGGTGGCCGACGTGAAGGGGAAAATGATAATCCTTATTTGTCGGCGCGTCGTTCTGGGAATGATCACATGGAGTCAATGGCTGCATCGCGCAATATGTGGCAGACAATGGCAATACTTTCACTGATGATCACACTAGCGGCCGTTGGGGGGATTATCCATATTGGCAGCCAGTCGAAGTTTATTCCCTACGTGGTACAAATTGATAACCTTGGCGAAGCGATAGCCGTGACACGGGCAGATATGGCGGCACCGGCGGATCCTCGGGTTATTCATGCATCGGTCGCTTCGTTTATTAATGACTTGCGGATGGTAACACCTGATATTGCCCTACAGCGCCGCGCAATTTTTCGGGCATACGCCATGCTCTCATCGGATGATCCGGCAACGGCTAAAACCAACGTTTGGCTAAACGGTACGGATACGAGCAGTCCCTTCAAACGCGCCGCGAATGAGACTGTGAATATTGAGATTGTTTCAGTTATTCCGCAAAGCTCTGAAACCTGGCAGGTGATCTGGAAAGAATTGGTTTATGACCGTCAAGGGCATCCCAAAGAACCCCCCTTCATAATGCGCGCGCTTTTGACTATCTATACCATTGATTCAACTGCAAATACAACTGAGAAGCAAATTCGTAATAACCCGCTCGGAATTTATGTGCGGGATTATTCGTGGGCAAAGCAAATATAACAAGGCAATGATAATGAAATACGCTCGATATGCACTTATTACTCTCTATATTAGTTTGCTTCCTTCTGTTGTTTTAGCGGTAGGCAGTAATTTGCCTGATTCCTATTTTGCAAAAGACAATCCCCAATTAACACCACAGGAAAGGGCTTCAATTGAAATAGCCAAGAAATGGCAACAATCCAGTGCTACGGGAATCAAGCCGGTGGCTGGGCCCGATGGCACCATCCGATTTTTATTTGGCGCGCAACAACCCAGCATTGTATGCGCGGTGTTGCAGGTTTGCGATATTCAATTACAACCCGGCGAACAAGTGAATTCTATCCACTTAGGTGATCAAGTGCGTTGGCAAGTCGAGCCGGCAATAACAGGCCGTGCCGCTTTGGAGGTACAACATTTGATTGTGAAGCCCCTTGATGTCGGACTGGAAACCTCACTGGTTGTGACTACCGATCGGCGGACTTATCACATTCGGCTCAGATCGCACCGGCAGGAATTTATGCCGCGCATTGCCTTTATTTATCCCGAAGATGCCCAGGCAAATGGGATGCCGTAAAATGCGTGAGAACCACGCAATGGAGATTAAATCATCTCGAACAATACCTTCGACGGGAGAGTATTTAGGCGATCTGGATTTTTTGTATAGCGTATCAGGCGAAGCCTCCTGGAAGCCACTGCGCGTCTATAACGATGGCAAGAAAACAATTATTCAGATGCCGACAACCTTTTCGCAACAGGAAGCGCCGGTTTTAATGGTGGTGCGCAAAGAAGGGGGATTTTTTTCAAAAGACACGGAGGTCATGGTTAATTACCGCTTGCAGCATGATCGGTACATTGTGGATGCGGTTTTTGATAAAGCGTATCTGATTGCGGGCGTAGGCAGCGATCAAAGCCGGGTGACGATTACCAAAACACAGGGAAATTAAAATGTTCAGGTTCTCGATGCTTGTTTTGATTTTAATGCTGGCCGGTTGTGCCACCACACAATACGGCAATTTTGTGGCGGCTAACGATGATGCCCACAACAAAAGCATAGCTCATGATGTGACGCAGCAACTGATAGATCTTTATCCACCTGCTAGCACTCAATTTAATATGCAACATCCAACGGTAGATTCATTTGGTGATGCGTTAGTAAGTAATTTACGAGCTGGCGGCTATGCCATCCATGAACATCAAAAAACAAATCTTAACAAATCAACGGATACCCCTACATCGGATGGTATGACGCTTGGATATGTTTTTGACCAAATGGACGGCTTATATCGTCTCACAGTCCTCGTAGATCAGCAGGTTCTAACGCGCGCGTATATTTCCAATGAGAGCACAATAATCCCGGCAGGTTACTGAGTTCGTAAGGAGTAAGTTATGAGTATGTCTGCTGACGCATCTCCTGAAACCATATCGTCATCTGGCGTGCGCCGGGTTAACAATCTTCCTATTTATATAGTTGTAGGTATCATGCTGGCATTTTTATTAATCATGATGGTTGTGGCAATAAATCGCTCAGAACCACAAGACACAAACAATGCCGAAGAAAGCAAAAAAGCTGGATCAAGCAATATGCTGGCTGCGTTTATCACTGGCGAATACAAGAAAGGCTTTATTGAAGCTGAAAGGCCGGCACCCATGGAACCTGCGCTGGAATTGCCGCCACAACTCATCATCGCACGCCCTGGAAAATCTGATAATTTGGATTTACCCCCTTTGCCTCCGGTTAGCATGCACGAAGTTAACCCGGATTTAGAGCATATACGCATGATGAAAATGCAATTATTCGAGCAAGCGGTCAAAGCAAAAACCAATGTGGCTATGGAAGCACCAAGAAGTACGGGTACTGGTTCATCTTCCCCTCCATCCGTCAACTATGCTCCTTCTGGCGTAACACCCAGCAGGAAAGAAGCATTGGCACGAATAGCAGCAGTCAGACAACAAGTCGATGCACAAGCAAAAGATGATCCTGCTGCTACCTACCTTGCGCGATTACAACAAATCCAGGACAGTAGGCTTATCGGAGGCCGTGATGGTTTGGATGATTCCGCGGCAGAATTAATTGATGCGGATTCAAAAAGACCTAGTAACAATTATGCAAACTTTGATGCAACAGGGCAGGGGAGTCGATGGAAACTGGACAGCAAACCAGCAGCACCCCAAACACCGTATAGCCTACTGACCGGATTTGTAATTCCGGCAGTACTTATCTCGGGTATTAATTCAGAACTGCCGGGCCAAATCATGGCGCAAGTCAGTCAGGATATTTATGACACACCCGTAGGCCGTTGGCGCTTGATACCTCAGGGCGCTCGTTTGGTCGGGAGTTATTCCAGCGAAGTTGCCTATGGTCAATCGCGTGTGCTGGTTGCGTGGCAAAGAATTATTTTTCCCGATGGCAAGACAATGGATATTGGTGCGATGCCGGGAGCGGATGGTATCGGTCAAGCAGGATTCAAGGATCAAGTGAATAATCATTATTTACGCATATTCGGATCGGCATTATTGATGTCAGCCGTGATAGCAGGCGCCACGTACAGTCAGCGTGATGCGGGGGGAGGGGGCGTATTCGGACGGCAGAACGCCGGTAGCATATTAAGTCAGTCGCTAGGCCAGCAATTGGGTCAAGCGACCACGCGATTAATGATGAAAAACCTGAATATTGCGCCAACACTGGAAATACGCCCAGGTTTTAGATTCAACGTTATTGTCACCAAGGACATGGTATTTTCTAAACCGTATCAATCATTTGATTATTAACCCAAGGAGTAATCCCACATGATAAACAGTAAAAATCTAACCACCCTGTGGGTAGCAATCCTGCTTGTAATGGGTAGCGCTGGGTATTCGTCAGTTAGCAGGGCAGGGGGGATGGCTGTGATTGATATATCCAACATAAAACAGACTACGATTATCGCTTATGAGAGTGTAGAGATGCGGCTCAAACAGATCGAACAGTATCAAACGCAATTGCAGCAATATGAAAACATGCTCAGAAACACGGTAGCACCTGCAGCCTATGTTTGGGCAAAAGCGGAATATACGATGAACCGGTTAGTCCAAGCGTCTAATACACTGACATATTATCAAGGCCAGGGCGGTGTAGAAAACTATCTAAACCGGTACCGTAACGCCAGTTATTACAGTGGTTCTCCCTGTTTTAATTTGGGCGGTAATTGCACAGATACAGCCTGGGATTTGATAAAACAAGGGCAGAACACCAGCACAAACGCGCAAAAAAGCGCTAATGATGCGTCATTACGCGGCTTGGAAATACATCAGGATGGGGTGCCTCTCGATGCCGCGCATTTGCAATTGCTACAATCACGGGCTGAAACTGCAGGAGGGCAGTTGGAAGCGATTCAGTACGCCAATCAATTAGCTACCTATCAATCTAACCAGCTATTGCAATTGCGCACCATGATGATTGCACAATTTAACGCAGAGAACGCCAGAAATCAGGCGCAAACTGATCGAGAAGCGATGCAGCAAGCCGCACATCAGGCGGCAACCAAACGGTTAAGTCCCATTAACTTTCCAGCAGCAAAAATCTGGAATGTCCGAGACGCATTTTAATTTAACTTAAATCAAAGGACGCATCATGAAAATCCATCAAACAATCATTATTGCGATGTCCGCAGCATTACTTTTAACCATGGCTGGATGTCAGGAACCCAAGGGATATTTGGAGCTAAAGGAACCTAAACCGGAACTTAAAGGAGACGCAATACGCTGGACTGTGGATGGGCCTGTTGATGCATCAGGAAATCCTATCAAACTTGAAGAAGTAAAGTAGTAATTGAAACCTGATTAGAGAATCAACCTGTGAATAAATCGAGATTAATTCTTTTTTTTAGTGCCTTGGGACTGATGCTGTTGTCAACTATTACAGTTGCTGAATTGGCCTACATTGATCCAGCAACTAATCAAAGTGTACTTGACCAAGTAGCTCAAAAATTTTTAACTAAAGCAAAAGGATGGCACACCATTTTAGAAAGTGTAGCCATACGGTTATTTTGGACACTGGTATTAATTTCAATGGTGTGGACGTTCGGCATGATGGCATTGCGTAAAGCGGATATTGGCGAATTCTTTGCTGAGTTAACCCGCTTCATCATATTCACGGGATTTTTCTTTTGGCTGCTTACCAATGCTGTATCAGGGCACAACATTGCTGGATCAATTATTACTTCCATGCAGATATTGGGTAATCAGGCATCCGGACAAACTGGCTCTGGGCACGGCAATATTATTGAAGTAGGTATCAAAATGTGGCATCTATTCCTCCAGAATATGTCTTTTTGGAGCCCTATTGATAGCTTCATAGCCTTCGTCCTTACACTCATTATTGTAATCATCCTGACGGTCATAGCAGTCAACATGTTATTGCTGTTAATTTCGTCATGGGTGCTTTTATATGCCGGTATTTTCTTTTTGGGTTTCGGCGGGGCGCGTTGGACAACTGATTTCGCTATCAATTATTACAAGACAGTATTAGGCATTGGTATCCAGTTGCTGGTTATGACGTTGATTGTTGGGATTGGAAGTGATTTTCTGACCAATTATTATGGAAAAATGAGTAAAACCATCATGAACTTTGAAGAATTGGGGGTCATGTTAATTTTTGCTGTTGCATTTTATTTCCTAGTTTCAAAACTGCCGCCAATGATAGCCGGAATTATTACGGGTAGCAGTATTAATGCGGGAGGGGTTGGAAATTACAGTGGTGGACAAGTAGTAGGTGCCGCCGCCGCTACCATGGCTGTTGCCAGTATGGGTGCTACTTATTTAGCGGAAGGCGCACGTCAAATGGCTGCTGCTTCATCAACTGCTGCTGGTGCGGCAGAGTCTATCAATACATCCGGTGGAACACCATTTGCTACACCGAATTCCGATGGTAGCGCACAAACGGTATCTCATGATCCGTGGGAAGTACCTGATGATCATCTTACAAGAAAACCCAAGTAATTAATAAACTTAATGAGGAGGTTGTCATGGTTAACAAATCAATTATTTCTGTCATCGTGTTTGTACTTATACTTGGTGGCTGTGCCAGTATGAGCGAATCACAGCAAGGCACAGCAAAAGGTACCGCAATTGGTACCGGCGCGGGTGCTGCGGTTGGTGCCATTATCGGGGCCATAGCAGGAGACCCGGCTCGTGGTGCAGGAATTGGTGCGGGTGTCGGGGCAGTGGGTGGCTATATCTGGTCTAACCGGATGGAAGAACAGAAAAAGAAAATGGAAGTGGCCACCGAAGGCACAAAAGTTTCTGTTACTCAGACCGCCGACAATCAATTAAAACTCAATGTTCCCAGTGATATTTCTTTTGATACCGGGAAATCAACAATAAAACCTGAAATGCATGCAGTACTCAATAGCCTGGCCAAAGGAATAATAAGTAATCCAAATTCCCAGGTAACCATTATTGGTTATACCGATGACACCGGCAATGATTCCATTAATAATCCCTTATCGGTGAACCGAGCTGCCAGTACACGTGCGTATTTGGCAAGCCAAGGTATTGCAATCAATCGCATCAGTATTGATGGTCGAGGTGCTTCAGAACCGGTTGCAGCCAATACCTCAACTGAAAATAGAGCAAAAAATCGTAGGGTAGAGATTTTCGTTAAAGAGCCGCAACCACCACAACAACAGCGACAACATGAACTGCCGCAGCCCCAAGAACAGCAACCTTATATTCAAAAACCGACATATTAATGCATGATGGATTTGCCACCCCCTCAGCAAGAAAGAATCGTGTGCTCAATCACGGCGGCCATGAAGTATGAAATACCAGCCAATATACTCTTGGCCGTTGCGGAAAAAGAAGGCGGCAAACCGGGGCAATGGGTGAGTAATGGCAATGGAACGCATGATGTTGGTTCCATGAAATTCAATACGGCCTACCTGGGCGATTTAGCCAGATACGGGATCACCACCAATGATGTCGCACAACCCGGTTGCTATCCCTATGATTTGGCAGCTTGGCGAATACGTCTGCATATCAAGCAGGATAAAGGCGATTTGTGGACAAAAGCGGCCAATTATCATTCGCGTACTCCAAAAGTTAATGCAAAGTATCGGGCTGACTTGATAGCTAGAGCCGCTAAATGGGCGGATTGGCTGGAAAATCGTTTCATGACAGCGCACACAACCGCGAAAAAATAAGTTACTAACAAATTCCGTGGATAGAACTGTGAATAACCGACCTATGTCACGCAACGGTAATGTTATTTAGCAGTGTCTAAATGACAGGCAAAATCCTATGAATCCTTTGTGGGAATAGACCAGGAATGAAACAAAGAATAATCGTAATAAATGGGTTTAGAATTTTGCAAAGCCACAATGGCCAGGGATGGAAAACTACAGGCACAATAAAGAAGGTTGAAAAGGGCATTATTCCAGGCGTTTATAATATATTTATGTCAAAAGAAGCTGAAGCAAACAATACCGTTTATGAAGGAATCATTCTTTATATAGACAAAGAAAAAGAAATTGTTTATCAAAAGGTAGATAAAGAATTTATCACACACAAACTGAAACCATTTAAAACTAAACCACCCATTGGCAAGAATGTTTCTATTCGGTACGACCATAATCAATTAAATCTTACCTAGAAAATCATTGCCGATAGATTTCTTACAGGAGTTAGTAACATGAATAAGACAAGAAATAGGACAAATGGGATGTCGGTGGAAGACCTGAAGATCATGGACGAGATCATAGATGCGAAGCTTCAGGACGCTGAAATACCTGGCTTTCAGGCTGAATTTGATCCAATGGAAGCTGAAAGGATTGGCGCCTTTGAGGAAGATGCTCTGAGCGAACAAGATGCACTGGATAGCGTAATAGATCAACAAGTATAGGGGTTAATGCGTGATGGAAAAAATCAAAAAGACTTTTCATGAGCAAATAGCCGAAAATTTGATTGAGCATCTAAAGGAGGGCACCGCACCTTGGCAAAAGCCGTGGCAGCCAGGAGATCCACTTCTAACATTACCGAATAACCCAACAACGAGTAAAAACTACAAGGGCATTAATGTGTTGCAATTGATGTGTCAAGGACACACTGATCCGCGCTGGCTGACGTACAAACAGGCAGTAAACTTTGGCGCACAGGTTCGTAAAGGTGAAAAAAGCACACTGGTGCAGCATTGGAAATTTGCGGATGAGCGCATCAAAAAAGATGACAACGATAATCCTGTTCTGGATAGCGAGGGTGAGCAAATTAAAGAACAGGTAAAGCTTGAGCGTCCGAGGGTGTTTTATGCATCCGTATTTAATGCTGAACAGATTGATAATTTACCCAAGCTTGATATTAAAGCCCCCGATTGGGAGCCGCTAGATCGTGCCGAACAAATATTGCAACAATCCAATGCCGTCATCCATCATGGTGAAAATGACCGCGCATTTTACCGGCCATCAACGGACAGCATTCATTTGCCGCACAAGCACCAGTTTTCAGCACCGGAACACTATTACGCAACGGCACTACATGAACTGGGACATTGGAGTGGATCAGAGACACGTTTGAATCGTGATCTCTCTCACCCATTTGGAAGTGAAGGCTATGCAAAAGAAGAATTACGTGCTGAGATTGCCAGTATGTTGTTAGGGGGAGAATTGGGCATTGGTCATGATCCAGAACAACATGCTGCTTATGTGGGCTCATGGATCAAGGTATTGGAAGAAGACCCGAAAGAGATCTTTAGAGCGGCGGCGGATGCTGAAAAAATCAAGGATTATGTACTATCATTCTCACAGCAACAGGAAATTGTTGATCAGGAGGAAATCACGATGGATCAGACCAACCAACAAAATGATGCAGATTCACGTAAATACCTTTTTGTTCCTTATGCAGAAAAAGATCTGGCGAAAGCTGCCGGTGCTTGTTGGGATAACACGGCCAAAGCCTGGTATGTAGGGCCAGAAGCGGATATTCGTACCTTGCAGCGTTGGTTGCCTGAGAATGTTTCCGGACAGCAGGATCCCGCTATGTCGCCTGAAGCTGAATTTGCCGACTTACTGCGCTCTCACGGTTGCGTTGTTGACGACAATCATCCGCAAATGGATGGCAGCAAACACAGGGTCAAGGTTATCGGTGACAAGCCCGGTGAAAAATCCGGGTTTTATGTGGCACATCTGGATGGGCATCCTGCCGGATATTTCAAGAATAATCGGTCAGGGCTTGAGACACGCTGGAAGGCCAAAGGATATTCCTTAACTGACGAGCAAAAAACGGCACTTGTGACAAAGGCCGCCATCAAGCAGCAAAGTAGAAAAGCCGAGCAACACCAGCAGCAATTGAAAGTTGCGGAAGCTATCAAGGAATTACTGGCAATCGCACCACTTGCGGATTCTGAACATCCTTACCTCTTGGATAAGAATGCACGGCCAGGTGATTTGAGAATCGTACCTGAGAATGCAGATGCTTTGCCCGCTGATTCTATGATTAAGATTGGTAAAGACTGGAAGGAAGCCAAGGCATTACGTGAAGAAAACCCAGGCAGCATCGTTTTAACAGCCGGTGATTTGTTGCTACCGGCAGAAGACATCAATGGACAAACCTGGACAGTGCAAACGATTCAACCGGGTGGTGCCAAGTTTTTTGTAACAGGTAGCAAAAAAGAAAGCAATTTTCATGTGGTTGATAGTGAATATCGGGGGTTGGCTGCACTCGACAATGCTAAGGCGATTGTGATAGCAGAAGGCTATGCCACCGCAGATACCTTATCGCAAGCCTTAAGCTGTCCGGTTGTGGCTGCATTTGATTCGGGCAATCTGCTTAAAGTCGCTCAAGTTTTGCAAAAAAAATACCCGCAGAAACCTATTGTTATCGCCGGTGATGATGATTTAACACAGGAATCAATAAATGGCAAAAATCCAGGTAAGGAAAAAGCAATGGAAGCCGCCCAGCTGGTGAATGGCGCTGTAGTTCTTCCCATTTTTGCACCCGGTGAGCAAATGTCACAACAATTAAGTGACTTTAATGATCTGGCCAATAAAAGCGTGCTGGGTATTGAAGCAGTCAAACGTCAGGTCGGATCAGTTGTTGAAAAAGTATCTCAGCAGGCTAAACAGGACTGCTTATTGAAGTTACAAGCCCATATTGAACCTAAACAGCAGGAAATCAAGCAAAAACGAGCACTGATCAGGTAATAACATAAAGAGGTGACGTTATGCGCGATACTATGTTGAAAATTCCAGGAAATCCACCCAATCCTGATGAAGGTGATCTTTATGAAAAAATTGAGACTCGTTCAGGTACTACCGAAAAGCAAAAAGAAGCAGGGCAAGGTGCCTATACAGAACTGCTTGAAGCTCATGCTCGATGGGCAGGTGGCACCTTACTTGATTGTGATTTCCCGAAAGACTTCCGAGAAAAAGGAGGAACTACCTTCCTGAATCAGCCCATCAAGTCAGGCCATGATCTGGCAATAATGGCGCAAATATTACGAGATCCGCGCTATGAGACACTGAGAATCTTCTATACCTATATGAATCGCATCGTTCATCGTACTGCTGTGAGTTCCAGATTACCGGGTGCAGTCTATTTGGAGAAGATTGGACATGCCAAACATGATTTGGGTGTTTTGGTAGAAAAGACTAGGCGACATGTTAAAGCAGATGGTTACTGGTTATTGCATAATCATCCATCGGGTAATGCTACGCCATCGAGTCAGGATATCAGGCTTACAGAAATACTTGCAGTAACTGTTCCGAGTTTCAAAGGCCATGTGGTTATTAATACCAGTCAATACAGCGTTATTGATAAAGACGGCCATGTCGATTTTGTGGATTGGATGGGTAATCAGGCAGGAGGTTATCAGAATAATCATTATAAAAGTCATGAACTGCTTTTGGAGAAAATAGCCTCACCGGAGGATCTAGCAAAGATAGGTCATGCTTTAAAAAAGCGGGGTCAGTTTTTTAACTTGATAGGCATCAGTGCAACAGGTTTTGTATTATCGTTAAGTGAATTACCCTTATCGGTACTTGATCGTCCTCAAAATCTGCTTTTGGTGTCAATCAGCGTTGAAAATTGTCCACCTAACAGCATCGAATAATATCCAGATATTTTGTAAGGTTATACTGTTTTAAGCTCTTTTTTTCGCTGCTTAAATCGGTAGGAATCATTACCTGT
>Ga0136611_10003512_pt1 | contig 10960 bp, 13 predicted proteins | sample AntDrymUQ2232306_2_FD_106645 | JGI IMG/M metagenome (GOLD analysis project Ga0136611, IMG submission 106645) | Polar desert sand microbial communities from Dry Valleys, Antarctica - metaG UQ223 (23.06) | ecosystem: Environmental > Terrestrial > Soil > Desert | place: Antarctica: Dry Valley... | reverse complement strand
GTGCTGATGTACGTCGCGGGCTTCGCGAAGCTGAAGATCGGTGTGGTCTTGAGCGTCACCGTGCCACCGCCGTTCGCGTTGCCCGAGGGGCAGATCTTCGTCACTCGGTCATGCACCAGGCTGTGGTCGACTTTGCCCTCGCAGAAGTCGAGCGCGTCGCCGTCCACGCCGAAGGCGACGACGGGCGCGTTGTAGATGTGGCCACCCGCGTTCGTGATCTTCACCAGCGGGCTGTAGTCCGCATCACCAACGGAGCCGGGCGTGGCCTGCTTCGGTGGGAACGGCTTCGCGCCACTGGCGGGCATGACCACCCGCTCGGGGCTGAAGTCCACGGTTCCCGCGTCGAACGTGACGGTCGCGTCTTTCTCCAGTCGGCCCGTGCGCACGACCTTGCCCACATCGGCGTAGTGCAGCTTGCCGGAGAAGTTGAGTCCCAGCGCCTCGGCGTTGCGCTCGTCGGTCGTGTCCGTGAGGATGTACCAGACGTTCTCGCCCGCCTTGGTCTGGCCCCGATACAGGGGGAGCGTGACGGTTCCGGCGTCCGGATCGGTGGTGCCAGCGCGCAGCAGCTTCACCGGTCCGATGAGCTTCTTGTCGACTTCCGAGGGCTTCGGCCCGAAGTAGGTCACGGGGATGTCGGTCCCGATAGAATCGGGCGCAGGGGCAACGTCGTCGTCGAGCGGGAGCGCGGGGTCGTCGTTCGCGCCCGTCTGCTGACCGTTCGGATTGCCTTCCTGCTTGCCGCCACTGGCCTGCGAGCCGCCTTCGCCACTCTGGGAATCGTCGCCGCCGTTACCGGCATCGCCACCCTGAGCGCTGGCGCCCGGATCGCCGCCTGCGGCAATGGAGCCCTGTGCGGGGTTCGGTGCGAGTGTCGCGAAGAGCAGGGCGATCATCGCCGTTGCGGTCACTAAGGTGGCCAGTAGCCTGGCGCTCGGGTTGTTAATGGGAAACTTCATGCCATACCTCCGTAGGTGGTTGTACGTCCGATTGTGCTGCCTCGGGTCGTATTCTGCTGTGCTCTCCTCCTCTACGCCGGACACCGCTGCGTGCCCTCGATCCGCGCCTACAACTGGACGATACAGGGTGGAAGTGAACATGACGGTGAAGTCCGGTGAACATCCCCTTCTACTGTGGTGAACGTCGGTGAACGAGGTGGGCCGGGAGCGTGGGTTGCTGCGCCGTTCTGGGGTAGAGTAGGATGCGGGCGAACAGGCGCTCGCGCGTAAGCCGGAGGAGTGCGATACGGATGGACGTGGCAAGGAGCACCACGGAAGGTGGGGCATCGAGCACGAGCGGGGTAAGCAGGTTCCTGGGCCGGACGCTCTCGCCCTTGGAGCAGTCGACCGGGCTGCTGTTGCTTCTGGTGACCCTCGTGCATCCGGCGACTGGGCGGGCCGGGATCGCTACCTGGGCGCTGGTGCTGGGCTTCACCACCTACAACTTCCTGGCCGATGTCGTGCGCCGCCTGATATTGCGGGACGCATCCTACACGTGGAAGCACCTCCTCGACGTGCCGGTCGCGGGGTTTGTGTACTGGCTGGGCGGCGAGCCGGGCGGGCCGCTCTCGGTGTTCTTCTTCCTCGCCGTTGTCTGCACTGCCGCGAGCGAGTCGTTGCGCTTCACGCTGCTCTATACCACCGTGGTCAGCGTGGCCACGGTCGCGCTCGACACACGATTGCCGGGATGGTCCGGGAGCATGCGAGACATCAGCGGCCTGGGTGCCCGACTGGTATTGCTCGCGCTCCTCGCCGCGAGCGCCGCGATCCTCACCCGCCGGGCATCCTTGGAGCGGGAGGCAGTGCTCTCAGTCCGGGAGGAGGCTAACCATTGGGCGGAGCTCGACACCTTGCGCCAGGAGTTCGTCTCCGCGGTGTCCCACGACCTACGGACGCCGCTGACGGCCGCGCGCGCGAGCCTCGGTCTCCTGGAGACGAGCGCCGCCGAGCGGCTGCGCCCCGAGGAGCGTGGCCTGCTGGAGAACGGCAGGCGCAATATGGAGCGGCTGGGCATGCTCATAGACGACCTGCTCACCATCAATCAGATCGAGGCGGACACCCTGCACCTCGATCACACAATCGTTGATCTTCGCGGCATAATGGGCAGGGCGATGGGCGTGGTCCATCCCCTGATCCGCGAGAAGGGGCAGGTGCTCGAGATCGACATCCCGGACCCATTGCCCGTAATCGGCGATGCCCGCAGGCTAGAGCATGTGCTGGTCAATGTGCTTGCGAACGCCCACGAGCACACCCCCGAGAAAAGCAAAATCACGATCTCCGCACACACGGACCCGGCGGGGATAACGCTCTCGATTGCCGATAATGGCCCTGGCATCCCGGCGGGGGACCTTGATGCCATTTTCCAGCGCTTTCATAGCCTGGCGCCCATGCAAGGCGGTTCGGGCCTCGGACTTGCGATAGCGCGGAGCATCATTGAGATGCACGGCGGACGGATATGGGCGGAGAGCGGCTGTGGGGTAGGCGCCACGTTCCATATCGCGCTTCCTCAGGCGGAGGAGGTAGAGGGGAGTTGACACTCAGTTTGCTGATAGCCGAGGACGCGCGGGATGTCGCCGATGTGATCGCGTTCGGCGCGCGGATGATGTGGCCGGACTGCCAGGTAACGGTGGTTGGGAGTGGCAAGGAGGCGCTGCAGCGGTTCGCGGCAGTGCAGCCCGACCTGGTCGTGCTCGACGTCTCGATGCCGCCGCCCGACGGCTTTGATGTCTGTCGGCAGATCCGCGAGATCTCCCAGGTGCCGATACTGATGCTCACCGTTCGCGATAGCACGCTCGACAAAGTGCGCGCGCTGGACCTCGGGGCCGACGACTACCTGACGAAGCCCTTCGACCATCTGGAGCTGCTAGCCCGCCTGCGGGCGCTGGTGCGCCGCGCGACGAGCCCGTCCACTGGCGCGATGCAAGTCACCACCCTCGGCGATCTGTGCATGGATCCCGCCGCGCGCGAGGTCCGCGTCCGAGGAGAGGCGATCAAGCTGACCTCGACCGAGTATCGGTTGCTCGAGGAGCTGATGCGCAATGCGGGCTCAGTGCTGCCGCACGCCCTGCTGCTGGAGCGGGTCTGGGGACCGGAGTACGTCGGCGACTCTCAGTACCTGAAGGTCTTCGTGCGTCGCCTGCGCCGGAAGCTAGGCTGCGACCCCGAGCACCCCCGATACATCCAGACGGAGTGGGGGATCGGATACCGGTTCCTTGCGCCCCACTAACCGCCGACCCCCGCTCGGCCCTACCTTCTGGAGATTCTGCTGTCGAGCCCTCGTGCCATACTGCTGTGGACCGGTTCGGCAGAGACGAACAAGCTCACCGGCGCGCGCCTCGGGTCCCGTGGGTCATGTCTACATGACAACGTATGCGCCGGCAGGAGAGACGAAGAAGCCCGCCGCCGCCCCGAAGGCCGCGAACGGACCGCCCTCCTCGTAGACGCTTGGCAACAGGGTACGGGCCAGCTCAGCAAGCACAACACTGCTGGTGAAGGCCGGGCCGGCCGACAGAGGTTCCCCGGCGAGCTTCGAGGATGCCGTGTCGCCCAGCACCAAGAGGAGGACCAGCAGCGCGTTGGTGATGTACTGCGCGGCGATGCTGCGGTTCCGGCCGACGTCGTCCAGCCCACCGGTCGCCAAGTCAATGTCCGCCCATCGCGTCGAGAGCTCCGACGAGCCATCAGTACCTGCCTGAGAGTCTCCATCTCGGGATGAAGGGCAACAACGGCGAGTCTCCTGCGGAGTCCTCGCTAGCCCGCTCGCCGCCGCGCGCTGCGGAGGACGATGACCGCCAACACCGCGGTCAGGCCAACCTTCACCGGTGTGGGTAGCGGCTCTGACCGAAGCGTCAGCGGCGCGAGCAGCGGCCGGAGCTGGTACCCCAGCCACGCGCCAGTTCCCGTGGTCGGCCCGGCAATCTCTATATCAACGAGGCTCTGCGGCAGTCCACGGCGCAGTCCCCGCCACCCGTCCGTCATCGCCGCAGCCATGTGTGGACGGCGGTCTACGCCGCGACGAACGACACCTCGCCCACCCTGCCCGACCAGCGCCTCGATGGCGGTGTGCAGCGTGGGCGCGTGGGTCCACATATTGTAGTACGCCACCCGCCCGTCCGAGTCTATGAGATAGGTCGGGTCGGCCATGCCGCCGTACACCTGGTGCACGGTCCCTGCGAGGTCGTCCACCAGCACCGTCCAGGGAATGCCCTCCTCTCGCTTGTACACCACAGCGTCCAGCATCTTCTGCTCGAAGCTCGTGTAGAGTCGCGCTTTGGGGCCGGGGTGTGCCTGACGGATGGCAACATCCACGAACCGCACGCGGTCTCCCCAGGCAGAGTGCAGCTTCTTGAGCGGCTCGACCGAGCCGGTGGTGATCGGTCAGGTAATGGAGCCGAAGTGCAGGAGCACGGGGGTGCCGCGCAGTGCGCTCAGGCGCAGCGAACCGCCCATCGCATCCGACAGATCCCAGTCCGGCGCGAGCTCGCCCGGCTTGATGCCTCGGGCCTTGAGCGTACCCTGGACGTCGAGAACGTAGTGCTTCGTGCGGAAGTGCTCGTAGTTGTAATCCTCCACGCCGAGTTTCTCTTCCAGCGCGGCGAAGCGTTGCCCGAGATCGAGTGTGTCCATGTCGAGACCTCCTCAAATCAGACCCGGCGACGCGAGTCACTTTTATGGGTACCGCCCGGACCTGCGGTCCATCCCGACTGGCGTTTACCTCGCCGCGGGTTCGCGTCTGCCGCCACGCGGGGCGATACGGCGCCTTCGCGTGAGTCGACTATCGCACACCGGAACCAGGAGTAGTGTAACGGATGCGATGCGACGTGGCTGCTACCGTTCACCATTGTTCACCCTCTTTTCACGGACGTTCACCGCATCTTACCCGTTGTCTACCGACACGCTGGCTACCGCCGGTTACACTCGATCCAGTGCGCGGATAGCGCCCCATGACAAGCATGGGGCCACCGCATGAGAGGAGCGGCGAAGATATCTCGGCAATCGAGTCCGCTTCGAGGAAAAGGAGAGCACCTTGAGAGCCTTACATTCCGGACTGATAGCACTCGTACTCGCACTCACGATAACGCTGCCGGCGTTCGCCCACGACGAGATCTCCGGCGAACTATCCCGAGACAAGATCACGATCAAGAGTGTCAAGCGGGTAGACCTGAACAGCGGCATCGCCACCCTCCCGTTGCACAAGGGATCCTACAAGGGAACGTCTGTCTGGTACGTCATCACCGACGTTTCCGACGAGGGCGTTGCCCGCGAGTTGGGGCTCAACTTCGCCCCGCGGCTCGCCAACGCCACGAACGGTTGCCCCCCGTGCGTGCAGACGGTCAAGTCAGGCGATTCCATTCTCGGGCGCGCCGATGTCGAGTTCGCAGGCAGTGTTGACTTCACGCCGAAGCGTATCCTCGTGCCCAGCGAGACCGGGTTCCCGCCGCTCAAGGCCCAGCCCGGCTCGGTGGCCGGTCCCGGCTACAGCGACCTCATCAGCATCGGGGATAGTACTGTCGTCTACAACGCGCCAATCATCGCCGTTGGCGATGGACCGTTCGACGTCACCACACACAACAATACTCTCGACCGGGTCACGGCCATTGATACCGAGAAGATGACGGTAGACCTCCAGTTCATCCGCGCCCTGGCGCACGGCAAGGAGATTCATTACCTGACGTTCGGCTCATCCAGCGCCCTCTCGGCGGTGCTCGAACGGGGCACGTTTGTGCCGGTGGGCAGTAACCTGCCCTTCGCGAACGCCAGCGACCACCCGGAGGGTGCCCGTTCCGCGATCTTCACCTTCACCAACGGCAAGCGGGGACCGGTAGTGCCTCCGGCACAGGGGTTGATGCACGTCATCCTCGACAACCCACCGGGAGACATAAACTTGGAGAACACGGAGCTGCTGGAGTCGCTGCGGAATGACGGCGACGCGCACAACGTCCTCGATTCCTTTCCCACGCTCGACGAACCGCGCCTCGCCCGCCTGTACACGCCGCTGTGGGATCTACATATCGCGGTATGGAGTCCGGACGCGGTAGCTACGGGCGTGAACGTCGGGCAGACCGATGCGAACCAGATACGGCAACTGGCGGCGCGGGGACTGATCACAAGTCCGGGCGGTGGCCTGCTCGGGTCATCTAACGCTGTCGTCAACTGTCCGGTGCTCGGCTTTGAGGACGAATCGCCGTCCGCTCCCCTGGTCGCCGCCCCACCGAAGCCAGTGATACCTGGCATGCCAAGCACCGGCGGCGGCGGGCTCGCCGAAGACCAGGGCATCGGTCTGCCTATATCGCTGCTGCTCGCCCTCGGCCTGGCGGTCGCGCTCCCCGTCGGCCTTTCCGTCCGACGGCACGCGTTCGGTTAGTCCCGGGCGCCAACGAGAGAGGTGGGCGGAGGCAGGTTCCTTCTGTCTGGCCAACTGGTGGTCCCACCAGACCCAGGTGGCAGAAAGAGGGGCGAAGTCTTCGGACGCAGCATGCGGTGGTAATCCAAACGTTGTGCTCCGAACGCTTCGCCCCATAATGCCCGCCACCAGCACGAAAGGTTGCTCAGTAGCCACCGCGCGGCGGGCCGGGATGATACCCGCCGGGCCTGGTGCGCTTGCGTCGGCCCCGGAAGAAGATCACGAGTATGAGACCCGCCACGAATCCGCCGACATGCGCCCACACCGCCACGCCACCTGACTCGCCCTGTCGCATCCCGAGGGACGCCAACCCCTGAAAGAATTGCAACAGGAACCAGATCCCAATCAGCACAAGAGCGGAGACACGCGTCACGGTGATGAAGATGACGATGATGATCAGCGTCCGCACCTGCGCCCGAGGGAAGAGCACCAGGTACGCCGCGAGCACCCCCGCGATTGCGCCGCTGGCGCCCAGACTGGGCACGTCGGAGTTGATGTTGAAGAAGATATGCGCGAAACTCGCCAGCACGCCGCTGAGCAGGTAAAACACGAGGTACTTGAGGTGCCCCATGTTCGACTCAATATTGTCGCCGAACACCCACAGGAACAGCATGTTGCTGGCAATGTGCAGCAAACTGCCGTGCATGAACATCGCGCTGAACAACGTCAGAAACTGCAACGGCGGATCAGCCCCGATGCTGACCCCGGATGTGTACTCCGCCGGTACAACCGCCCACTTCTCGAAAAAGTCGATGAGTGCCTGTGTTGTACGGCCGAGAGTCAGGTTGCTGAGGGACACTTCGTACCCATACACGAGCACGTTTACAACGATGAGCGTGATGTTGACGAACGGGAAGCGCTCGCGGTAGTTGGTGTCCGAGAGAGGTATCATACAGTCTCCGCAGCCATCGCGAGCTGCCAGTGCGCGATGAGGGCGCAGCCCCCTCGCAGGACGGCTGCGCCCTCAGCAGATGGTAATGTTCTATGGAGCCTTGCGCTTACGCCGGGCCACCCGTGGTGTAACCAGAACTGCCCGACTCGCGCATTTCATACGTCGCGGGGTCCATCTGATTGCTGGTCTGCTCCGCTTTCGATGCCGCCTGATTTGTGGCCTGGTTGCCCTGATTGAATGCTTTGTTCATGTACTGGTTTGCGGACTGGATCAACTGCTGCCGCGTCTCGCGCCCACTGCGCGGGGCGAAGAGCAACGTCAGGCCGATGCCATACGCGAACCACTTGAATGCTGTCGTTAGCTTCTTCACGCTGTACCTCCTGGGTGACTCACGGCACCAATGGCACCGCCCGATGCTAGGTCCGGCTTCGGCTCATGCTACTCATAATGAACCGAAGAACGAAGGCAAGAAGTATCGCTCCGATAATTGCGGGGATCAGGGACACTTCGGCGATCTCCGGCCCTATGTCGCCGAGCAGGAATCCTCCGATGAGCGCGCCCACAATGCCGACCACGATCGTACCAATGATACCACCCGGTATTTCTCCTGGAACGACGAGATCCGCAATCCAGCCAACAATTGCTCCAACGATAATCAGCAATATCCAACCAAGAATCATGCTATCCCCTCCTTATGATGGTGGCCAAGCGAATCGCCAGGGCCACTAAACTCAATCCGACTAGCGATGATGTGCAACTACAGCAACTCTTCGGGCCTCGCAACTCTCCCGGTGTCAGGTTGTTTTCCACGCCTCACTCCCCTTCCTCGTTACCTTTAACCCAAGTTGAGCACGTCCCACGCGAGCGGCCAGTCCATCAGTGGCGCCAGCACGATCACGTAGAGCACAACCAGAACAAGTACGAGTATGAGTAATCCTATCGCGACACCACTGCCGCCCTTCTGGCCCTGTAGTCTTGCCACTCCGGTCAAACCTCCTCGTTCGCTTTCATTCCAGGTTTGTCGCTTCGAAAGATACCAGTCAGTTTCAGTGCAAGATGTATGCCAATTCACAGCGGAAGCTGGCATAGAATATGCGCCGCCGTTCAGGAAACAGGAGCGTTCGCAACCAGTAATAGAGGGGGAACTCGTGCAGAATCAGAGCAGCATCCGCCCCGGTATGATCGTACAGGACATGAGCGGCGACACGGTCGGAACCGTCGAACAAGTGCTCGCCTCGCCAGACGGTCAGAGCTGCTGGCTAGTCCTCGATGGTGGGCGAATGAACATCCCCGGCGAGGTCGTTGGCGCCGTCACTGACGCCGAGGTGCGAATCAGCCAGATGAGCGCGAATACGATCCGAACCACCGCCTGGGGCAGCGTCCCCGCCGATTACTCAGCGACGGAGAACTTCGACTTCCAACCTGGTGCGACCGCCACGGACGATGACAGTACCGATACGGAACACATCGTAGTCCAGCGCTACGAGGAAGATCTCGTCGTCGACAAGCACCTTACGGAGGTCGGCCAGGTCAGCGTCTCGAAACGGGTCGTCGAGGAGCCGCAGACCGTCCTCGTGGACGTGAACCGCCAGGAGTGGGACGTGGAGCGCACTGACGTGGAGCGGGCCTGGCAGCAGGGAGATGACGCACCGCGAACCGAGAGTGATACAATCATCGTGCCGATCATCGCCGAGAAGCTCGAAGTGATGCGGCGGCGGGTCGTAATCGGCGAGGTCCGGCTGACGAAGCGGGTGAGCACCGAACAGCGCGAGATCACGGAAACCGTCCGCCGGGAAGTGGTCGAGGTTAGCGGCCCAGACACCTCGGATACAGCTACAGAAATGGAGACGCACGGAGGCGCCACGCTACCCTCCTGACACCTTCCCACTCGCCATGAATCAGGAGGCCCAGTAGATGCCACAGGCAGTAATGGCCGATTTTGGGAATCGCGCGGACGCGGAGAGCGCAATTGCCCAGCTCCAGGCGGCGGGCATCTCCCCCGGCGACATCTCCGTGATCCGGGAGCAACCTGCTACGCATATCGAACGACGCCGTGAGTCGGACGACGTAACCGCTGGCGCGTTCACGGGCGCCGCGACGGGCGGAATCCTCGGTGGCCTTGCCGGTTGGGTACTTTCCCTCGGCGCGTTCGATGTTCTCGGCGTTGGCCGCTTCGCCACTGAGAACGCGACGGGCGCCACGATCGCGGGGGCCAGCGTTGGTGCGGCGCTGCTCGGGCTGCTCGGGGGGATCGCGGGCCTCAGCTTCGATAGCGCGGCGGATGCATCCGTTGCGGAGGATGGCGATGTACTGCTCACCGTCCGCACCAGGTCGACACCACGAGAGAGGATCGAACAACTCATGCGAGATAACAACGCCCTGAACGTGCAGAACACCGACGACATCCCCGAGCCCACCGTCGCGCCAGGCAGCCTTCCGCACACTGCGCCGGAGACCCGCGAGACCGCCGTGAACCGGGATAGCGCGGCGGGCACGCCGATGGTGCGCCGCGGGCAGGATGTGTACACACTCGACAACAACCGCCTCGGTGAGGTAGGCGATACGGCTGGTGACTACTTCGTGACCCGGCGGGGGCTCTTACAGGCGGACCTGTACATCCCATACGAGGACGTACACGAGATCCATCCGGAGCGTGTGACCGTGAACGCGGTCAGCGCGGAGATAGAGATGAAGAACTGGCGTGAACAGCCTCTGCAGCGCGGCCACCACGGCGAAGGGCCAACGCGCCCGTAGTGCCTCCCCGCCTCCCCCACCGGATAACAGCCGTGCCAGATCGCGCGAACCGCGCCCCAACATTCAAGGGGATGGGCCGGTGGCGCGGATTCTGGATACCACGCCGCACCCAGGCGCGCCCGGTCGCGGGTCGTGCGCTCACGATCTGCCTGCTTCTGCCGCTCCTGGTGACTGCGTGTGGCGGGGATGCGCGGCACGACCTGGTGAGCGAGGAGCGCAGGTACGACGCGGTATATGTGCCGGGTGGTGGCGATACCGAATCCGGCAGGGCGCACGCGCGCAGGGTGGTGGACGCCGACCCACAGCGCACGACGCTCTCAGAGGCATGGGTGCGGGAGGAGCAACTCCTCGGCATCGTGATCCGCGAGAAGGTCGAGGGGGAAGTGCGGCGCGATATAATGCTCGGGCTCGCGGCGCAGATGGCGGAGACGTTCAAGGACCGCGACGTGGAGGTCATCGCATACGATGAGGCGGCGCACGCGCCGCTCGCCCAGGCGGTATACTCCGCGCAGAGCGGTAAGACGAGCTACGAGAGCGTGCGCTGACTCACCCGAGGAACGTGTGACTCAGACAACTGTACGGGCGTTCTATTAATAGCAGGTGGCGACAGGCGGAACATTCGGGCGAGTGCGTCACTCAGGCCGCGGATGCAGTGACACCGGAACGGCCAGGCGAGGAGGAAGGGTGCCCCACGGATGATCCAGTTGCTGCAAACGTTGGCGCGAAGTCCAGTCCCGGAAGGTCCACCGTCCATCTCACCCTCACTAATCCTGCCCGAGGATGCGCCCAGACCGCTCTGGTACCGCGCCGCCGGAGGGCTGGAGCCGCTCCGCCCGCTCTTCACATGGGCGGTGGAGCACGACAAGGGAATCAGGAACTGGGCGCTTGCATTCCTGGTAGCGGCAGGGGCCG
>Ga0136611_10003511_pt1 | contig 10960 bp, 10 predicted proteins | sample AntDrymUQ2232306_2_FD_106645 | JGI IMG/M metagenome (GOLD analysis project Ga0136611, IMG submission 106645) | Polar desert sand microbial communities from Dry Valleys, Antarctica - metaG UQ223 (23.06) | ecosystem: Environmental > Terrestrial > Soil > Desert | place: Antarctica: Dry Valley... | reverse complement strand
GGTGCACTTTGCGACGGCTGCGCATGATTACGGAACCGTGCTGGCGGCCGGCGGCTGAATCCGCCAAAGTCAGGGCGCCCAGTACGGGTGAAGGCAATAGCCCATGACTCTCATTGAGTACCTTTTCTTCCGACCGGGACCGCCTGGGCAAGCGTTTGATCGCTGGGGAGCTGCGCTTCTGGGTGCGTATGCAGCGCTCACCGTGGCAATTCTGCTTCTGGGATTCGTCATGCGGACGCTGAATAGTGGACACCCAGTGAAGGACCACATAACGCGCCAGGTCGTTCGGTACGGTGTTCTGCTGCAGTTGATCGGTCCATTCATCCTCTGGCTGCGATGGATCAATCTTCCCGGTATCTCGCCGCGCATCCTCATTTTTTCCCACCTCATCGGTGAGGCCGTGGCTGCCGGGTATCTGCTGTGGTGGACGCGCAATCGGTATCCCGAGCAGCACGGCCAGTACGAGTGGGAGGAGAAGAAGCGCTCGTATCTGCCTCGTGCGGCCGGCAGGCGGAGGTGACCTCAGTCGCGCCGCCGTGCGGGCCATCCGTGGTGCCGCGCGAGCGACTGGCGTCTGGGGCGCGCGCCCTGGGCATCACGCTCTCCCAGGATCAACTCGATCACTTTGATGCCTACGCCGCGGCGTTGGAGGTGGGGTCACGCCGGTTCAACCTCACGGCGGTGGCTGATCCGGTGCAGGTGGCCGAGAAGCATTTCTTAGACTCGCTCACCGTTCTTAGTGTGCTTCCGCGGGGAGCGCTGCATTTGATTGATGTGGGAACCGGCGCGGGCTTTCCAGGGTTGGCGCTAAAGATTGCACGTCCCGAGATTAGTGTCACGTTGCTGGAGGCAACGGGCAAGAAAGTGGCGTGGTTGAGGGAGACGGTCGAAATGCTCGGTCTTAGTGGCCTGGAGACACTGGCAGAACGATCGGAAGCGCTCGCGCATGATCCAATCCACCGCGGGCGATACGACATCGTCACCGCTCGCGCTGTCGCACCTCTTGCGGTCTTGTGCGAATTGTGCCTACCTTTCCTGAGACCGGGTGGGCGATTCATCGCTCAGAAGAGCGCTTCCGGCGCCGAGTTCGAAACGCCCGCGGCGCGGCGTGCTCTCAGCGTTCTGGGCGGGCGCGTGGCCGAGGTACGCAAGGTGAATCATGCGGCTCTGCCTAATCGCGTGTTGGTGGTGATCGAGCAGAACGGCGCGGTTCCGTCCGCCTATCCGCGACGGCCTGGGCTACCCGCCAAACAGCCGCTGTAGCCCATTCAAGAGCTGCATAAACGTTCCCTCTCCCCTTGGTCGTCCCGCGATCGCGAGATCCCAAACTACACCGTCCTCGTTCGCCGAACTGCGTCTTTCCATCCAGTGCGCTGACGTTCTCGGTCCGAGCGTGTCATATGCGGCTCGAAGGTTCGGTCGACTCGGAACGTCGCACTAATATCGTCGAGCGAGCGCCAGAAGCCGGTGGCGAGTCCAGCCAGGGCGGCCGCGCCGAAGCCGGTGGTCTCGAGGTTGGCCGGTCGTCCCAATGGGCGGTCAAGCAGGTCTGCTTGAAATTGCATCAGAAAGTTGTTTGCGGCCGCGCCGCCGTCAACGCGCATTGTGAGCAGCGGGACGCCCGCGTCGGCATCCATCGCGTCTACAACGTCCGCGACCTGATGGGCGATTCCTTCGAGTGCCGCGCGAACAATGTGCGCCCGTCCTGCGCCGCGCGTGAGACCCGTGATTGCACCGCGCGCACCCTGGTCCCAATAGGGGGCGCCGAGGCCCGTAAACGCTGGGACAAGATAAACACCCGCGGTATCAGGCACCGACGTGGCGAGCTGTTCTGTTTCGGCGGCGGTTGCAATCAGGCCCAGCTCATCACGAAGCCACTGGATGACAGCGCCACCGATGAAGACGCTGCCTTCCAGCGCGTAAGCGGGCGCTGCGTCGGGCCGAAGCTGCCACGCGACGGTGGTGAGGAGCTGGTGGCGCGAGGCGACGGGCGATGTACCCGTGTTTAGCAGCAGGAAGCAGCCAGTGCCGTACGTGGTCTTGGCCCGGCCCGGCTCATAGCACCCTTGTCCGAACAGGGCGGCTTGTTGATCTCCGGCAGTACCAGCGACGGGCACGCCCGCCGGAATCGCGTGCAGCCCAGCTACCGTGGCGCCCGTGACCTCGGATGAGGCAACAACCCGCGGCAGGATCTGAGGGGGCACACGCAGTGCGTGTAGGAGTTCAGCGCTCCACCTACGGTAGTGCAGGTCAAATAGGAGCGTGCGGCTTGCGTTACTGATGTCGATGACATGCGAGGCGCCGCCCGTGAGTTTCCAGACCAGCCAGCTGTCTATCGTGCCAAAGAGCAGGTCGCCAGACATGGCGCGTCGGCGGGCGTCGGGTACGTTGTCCAGGAGCCACTCTACCTTGGTACCTGAGAAGTAGGCATCCAGTACAAGTCCAGTACGCTCCTGGAAAAGGGATGCCAGCCCGTCGGCGCGCAGCTCATCGCAGCGTTCAGCGGTGCGGCGGCATTGCCAGACGATGGCGGGCGCAATGGGCTCGCCGGTATGGCGGTCCCACAACACGGTGGTCTCCCGTTGATTGGTGATTCCAATGGCTGAGATCTGCGGTCCCTGCGCGGCGGCCATTGCCTGGTCCGCGGCGTCCAAGACCGATCGCCAGATCTGGAGCGCATCGTGCTCCACCCAGCCAGGTTGGGGGTAGTGCTGCCGGACCGGAGCGTACCCCTTCCCAAGAATACGACCGTCATGACTAATAGTCATGACGGTCGTTCCCGTGGTGCCTTGATCGATCGCTAGGACGGCGCGCTCAGGCATGGCGCGCCGATGATAGCGACCCCGCGTTACAGGTGACTCTGGGGTGCGGGCGAAGTCTCTTGCGGGGGTCGTTGGACTTGCTGCATGGAGACGACAACGGCCTCAGCCGGGGAGACTGACGTTGCAACCGGCGCCGCTAAAGGCGTCGGTGCGGTACGTATTGGCGACTCGAACGCGTCATCGAGCATGCGCGGCGGCAGCTTGCCGTTGAGGATGCGTCGAACGTCATCGGCGACCAACTCGCCCTTCTCCGCCAAAGCACGCGCCAACTGGTGCACCTCAGCGTCGTTCTCCGAAAGGAGCTTCTTCACCGCGTCGTACTGCTCGCGCAGCAACGTATCCACCTCGCGCCGCGTGCGATCGTCCATACGCGGGCGCTCGCGCCGGTCTTCGCCCTCACTGACAACGGGCATTTGTCCCATCATGCCCATAGGTCCCGGTGGCGCCGGCTCCGGTGGCTCGGGCGTCTCGCCGGCACCGTCCTGCATAGGGATTGGCGTCGAAAGCGTGGTTACCGATCCACTGCGGCTTGATTCGTATTCGGTTTCGGGGACGAACAACGCGTCGCCAGGGTTCATATACGACACGACGTAGCGTGCCAGCTCCCGCGCACGTTTGATGTCAACCGCGGACTTGTCCAACACGGTTCCAAGGAACAGTTCTTCGGCGGCCCGGCTGGCGATTCTGATCTTGATTTCCGCCAAGACCTCTTCACGCGAGTACGTTTGATGCTCAATCAGCGGGCGCAGTTCATTGAAGCTGTGCGCTTCTGTAGAAGACACGATAGAGACGCGACGTACTTCACGCCGGGGAACCAGCAAGGCTTCGGCCACCGCCTTGCCGGCCTCGTTGTAGGCCAGACGCCGCGTGTCCTCACGGGCGATGACATCTTGGCTCTGACGCTCACGCGCCTTCTCGTCGACGATCCGCAGAACGTCATCGCCGATCAGTTCACCGTTTGCAATAAGCGCTTGGGCAATGGCGTGAACCGTGTCGGCATGCAGAGCCAGCAGCGTCTTGACGCGAAGATAGAGCTCACCGAGCAGTTCTTCCACGCGGCGCTTGTCGGGCATCCCGGTCAGTGAGTTGCCGAATCCAAGGTAGGAATACATGGATCCGCCCATGCCATAGACGCCAAGGTAGGCTTGGGCGGCCCAGGTCGCGTGCTGTAGATCTCCGGAGAACCCACTCATCTGCGTGCCAAGGAACAACTCCTCAGCTGCGCGACTGGCCAGCGAGGCTTGCATGTCGGCAAGCAACTCTTCCTTCGTGCGGGTAACACGCTCCTCGGCCGGTTTGTAGGCGACCATAGCGAGCGTGCCACCCTGGCGAAGGATGGTCGCCTTGGAGATGCGGAAAGTGTCGCGCTGTAGGGTAGCCATAGCGAACGCATGACCAGCTTCGTGATAGGCGAGTCGTTTCTTCTCCTCCAGCTTCATGCCCCGGATAGGCTGCTTGATGCCGAACTCGTGGGCTTCGCGTGCCTCTGAGAAGTCTGTGTAGGTGATGGCGTCGTGCCCGTTGAAGTGGGCAACAACGGTCGCCTCGTTGATGACGTACTTGATCTCTACGGGCGTGTAGTCGATGGTGTCGCCCGACATACGATCGAGAGGCATGTCCTCGTGGCGCACCTTAGCCAGGTAGTACTCGATAACGTCCTTGCGCCCCTCTTCGTCGGGCTTGTCGATTGACAGCTTGCGGTCGAATCGACCGGCGCGAAGCAGCGCCAAGTCAAGCGCCTGCGGGATGTTGGTGGCAGCCATGGTGACAACGTTGGGCCGCACTGCGGGCTTGGTGAGCAGGCCGACCTTGCGCAACATACGCGCCTTAAAGCCGTCCGTCAGGCGGGGCGGGTCCATCTCCATGAGCAATTGGTTCAGGGCGCCACTACCGCCACCCATGAATCCACCCATCATGCCGCCGCCCATTCCGGCGCGCGCGCTTCCGATGGAATCAATCTCATCAATGAAGAGAATGCACGCGCCGTGCTTGCGCGCCAGGCTCTTGGCCTTGCCGTAGAGGCGCCATACAGTCATGACGTCCATACCCATGAACATCGCCTTGAACGAAGCAGCGGATGTGTAGCCAAACGGCACGCCGGCCTCTGTAGCGATGGCCTGCGCAAGGTAGCTCTTACCCGTCCCAGGCGGTCCGGTCAGCAAGAGGCCCTTGGAGACTTCACCGCCCATGCGCTTGAACTCTTTAACACCACGCAGGAGCTGGACCCAGCGAGACGCTACTTCCAGTACATCCTTCTGCCCGCGGTAGTCCTTAAAGCTGATGCCAGTCTCGCCCGGCATTACCCAGTACGTGCGCCCGCGACTGAGGAAATAAAAGAGCGCGCCGAACTGGACGACCATGAACATAATGGCGAACAGCAACTGGAAGACCAGATAGCCGGCGTACATCACGAAAGGCATGGCGGTCTCTGCGTTAGGCAGGAACCACATGAAGAAAGCCGCGACTATGAGCAGCCAGATGAGGAGGCCGCGCCACCGGCGACCAATGAAACCGGCAAATTTCTCGACAATCGACATGCGCTTCGGAACCTTCCGCGAGTGGGTTAGGTCCAGTCTAGCACCGGTTTTCAGAGAAGAAGTTCAGAATCCTCTTAGCAACAACCGCCCGGTACGTGTCAGGGCCACTCTTTGACACGCGTGGTCGCGGATAGCTTGCCACCTGGAAGGACGTCAAAGAGACTGCCGGATGGACCGCCAATCCGCACCTGGCGACCGGAGGCAACGTTGTAGACGCCGCTTGGGTCCACATCAATGCCCATGACCGCCACACCCTGCGCGTCGTAGGAGACACCAAGGCGGTCGGTCGTGTTGCGGGGCGGCGGCTCGTCGGTAGGCGGAAGGGCAGTCTTTGAGCCCGGCTGGACGCCGGCGCCGGCCGCGAGGGCGGGCTGGACTGCCAACGGCCCGCCGGTAACAGCGCTGCGAGGCGCAGCAGCCACAACCGGAGGAGTTGAGTGCGACGCAGTAAAGATTCCGCGCCACTGCCAGCCCAGACCGCGCGCGAAAACGAGAAGATACACCAGAACGGCGGCGCCAGCGGCGTAGCGCCGCCAATACGTCCGAACGCCAGGCAGACGCGACCTAGTCAGGGACGAGCTCAGGGGCTTTGTCCTTATAACGCTGCACGAAGCTTCGGATGAATCCTTCGTCCGGGGAGTCCAAGTACGCCAGCTTACCCCACGCCGTGACGGCAATAGGATGACCGCTATCCCTCAACCCCAAAAATGGCATCAGCAGAACCTTGGACGGATAGCTTCGAACGATCTCTTCAAGCTTGGAGACCACGTCTGGACAGCCCGAGGGGCAATCATATGAGACGATGACACCGCCGTGCTCAAGGTTGTGGACAAATGTCTCAGCTACGATTGGATCGCGCGAGATCCCCCAGGGCGCCACCGAATCGCCGTAATGCCAGCCGGAAGTCGGCGGCACGCTGTTGTATTCCGGGTGGCTCTGTCCGCGCTGAATGTGTACTTGTCCCTGAATGGGGATACTCTGTACCGGCGGGCCACCAGTCGGGCCAAATAGCCACCAGCCCAGCGCAGCCAGCGCGGTAATGGCCGCGAAAATCACAGCGCCCAAGATAAGCATGCGCCTCATGCGCGCGCTACGTTCCATCCGCGCGCGCTGAGCGAGCTGCTCTTCGCGTCGAACGCGCTTGGTGTCTTTTCGTCCGGTGATGGTGTCTGGAACGGGCCGGCCGGCGGTGCTCCGCTGGGGGGCTTGTCGGGTGCTCATATGATGCGTACGGGAGGCGCGATGAGTTTGACCGTATCCATCGTAGCAGGCGTATGCACGCAACCTACGGGTCGGGGAAAACCTCTCCACGGCTGACGTGGAAGCGGGATGCGCCCTCTAGAAAGTCACGCTCGAAGAATGAGAGATCGGTCGCGCTGAGCAGCACTTGCTCGTGCGTTGCAATAGCCCCTTGAAGAAGTCGGCGCCGTGAAGGGTCCAATTCGGACATCACATCGTCGAGAAGCAGAACAGGCCGTTCGCCTGTCGTGCGCTCCATGAACGCCGTCTCGGCAAGCTTCATTGCCAGCGCAGCGATGCGCTGTTGCCCGCGAGAGCCATACATTCGAAGGTCGACACCCTCAACGTGAAAAGCTAAGTCGTCTCGGTGGATTCCGGCAAGCGTGACGCCCTGCTGACGCTCTCGCGGACGCAACGACACCAGATGCTCAACAAATGCGCGCTGTGCACGCCCGGCGGCTTCATCAGGTGTCAGCGCCGTCAACGTGAGATCAGGATCTAATGGGACAGTCGACCGATAAAGCAGCTTGAGCTGCGTAGAGTCGCGCGTTAGCGGTGGATAGACTTCCACGAGCCGCTCATTGAGGAATGCGACGGCGCGAAGCCGCGTCATCATGAGCTCGGCGCCAAGAGACGTGAGTTGTTCGTCCCAGTACTCGAACTGGTCGGGCGGCACTGGGCGTTCGCGAGACTGTTTCAAGAGCGCGTTGCGCTGCGTAAGCACACGCAGGTAGCGCCTGAGATCGCGCAAGTATCGATGATCAATTTGGCAAAGCGTGATGTCCAGATAGCGCCGCCGAACCTCCGCCGGCCCGGCCACCAGTTCCACGTCCTCCGGCGAGAAGAGCACCGCGTTTAGATGGCCCAGCAACTCGAGCAGGGGCCGGTCGTGACCGTTGATGCGCACCCGCCTTCGGATGGATGCGACAGGGGCGCGACCGGCGGCGGGCGCCTCGGCCCGAGTTTGCGCACCCGTGTCAGTCTCAGCGCCAGGGGCCCCAGCCAAGATCACTTCCAGCCGGCTTGCAGCGCCGTGTCGCACTACTTCGCCGGCTACGCGCGCAAACACGGGGTCGGTATCGGCGTGCCAATTGACCAGCTCGCGCTCTGCCGAGGTGCGAAATGAGCGCGAGGTGGCCAGCAGATAGACCGCTTCCAAGAGATTGGATTTGCCCTGGCCGTTGTCTCCCCAGAAGACGGTCAGCCCAGAGGACAGCGCCAGATCAAGCCGCGCGTAGCTGCGGAAGGACGTCAGCGTTAGGTGCCGGAGGTACACACGGACCGGCCCACTTAACTCTCCCGCACTTCGACGCCTGCTAGCCGCTCTAGCGGCCGGATGACGGCGGCGATGTCCTCCGTGCCGTGATCAAGCTCCCGCGCCTCCTCAAAGACCTGCAAAGCGATCGAGCTAAGCAACATGCGCACGTGCGTGTCCTTGCCCACCTCAAGCCCCAGCGCGATGTCCTTGTGAAGCAGGTCCACCGAGAACATGGGGTCGAACTTGCCTTTGAAAATGAGGTCCGGGAAGTTGCGCTGAAGCTGCGCGCTGTTTCCGGTGGCGGAGGCAATCACGTCATACAGAAGCCGGGCATCCACTCCCGCCTTCACTCCCAGCACCATTGCTTCGGCAGCCCCAGCGAGGTTGATGCCGACCAGTAACTGATTCATGAGCTTGACTACAGCGCCCGCACCGACCGGTCCGGCGTAGACGACCTTCTTGCCAACCGATTCAAGCACTGGCAGTACGCGATCGTATTGCGCGCGCTCGCCGCCGCACATGATGGTGAGCGTCGCTGCTTCGGCGCCGGTAGTGCCGCCTGAAACCGGCGCGTCAACATACCAACATTCCTTCTCTCGAAGGCGCTCCGCGACCGAGCGGCACGTTCCGGGACCAATGGTGCTGAAGTCCACCACCACGCTGCCCGGATTGATGCTCTCCAACACCCCCCCCGGCTCCAACATCACTTTCTCGACGTCGGCAGGCATAGGGAGACACAGGCAGATAATCTCTGCATTGGCCACAACTTCGGCTGATCCGGCGGCGGCACGGGCGCCGTGGCCCGCGACCTCATCTACCACGCGACGGCTGCGGTTGCTAACAATCAGCGGATAGCCCGCCTTGAGGATGTTGAGGGACATCGGGCGGCCCATCTTGCCCAAACCAATAAAGCCGACTGTACGCTCAGGCATCAATTCACGATCCTCCTGAAAACCCGATGGTACCGGTCTACCCCATCAGCAGTGCCGCGGGAATTGCGCTCGCGGTTGACGCGTTGCGCCGCGGCGAGATCATCGCATTCCCGACGGACACACTCTACGGCGTGGGTGGTGATGCCCTATCCCCGGCGGTAGTGGAGGCCGTGCTAGACGCTAAACGTCGCGAGATGGGCAAGGGGTTACCGGTTTTGCTTGGAGACGAGGCCGGCGCCAGCGAGCTTGCTGCCGTCTGGCCAAGTGCGGCTGCGGCGCTGGCAGCGAGCTTCTGGCCGGGGGCGCTGACCATCGTAGTTCAAGCGCGGGCGGAGGTTCCGTCTCAAGTGCGGTTGGGCGACACGGTGGCGCTGCGTGTGCCTGGCTTGCCGGCGCTCCTCACCATTATTCAAAAGTCCGGCAGGCCATTGATTGGAACTAGCGCAAACCGCTCAGGGGAACCGCCCGCACTGACGGCCCAGGACGCGCTCGCAGCGCTGGGAGACTCGGTGCGGCTCGTTCTGGATGGCGGCCGTACCGCCGGTGAGCCCTCCACGGTCGTCCGCGTAGAAAAGAACAGTGTGCGGGTGTTGCGGGCAGGCGCGATTTCCGAGGAAACGCTACGCGCCGTGTTGGCGCACTAGCCGGGGATGACCAGCCGCTGACCGATGTTAAGTGTCACCGTTCGGCTGGACAGGTTGTTTGCCGCGACGATTGCGTCAATGGTTGTCCCATAGCGCGTCGCAATCGCAGAAAGATTGTCCCCTCCCGCGACAATATGCTCACGCTGCCCAGGTCGGGCTGAAGGAGTCGCGGCGGCGGTTGGCTGGGCAGCGGCGGATGTTGGCTGGGCCGCCGGCGCCGCCGGGGCTTGCGTGGCCACGGGCTGGCTACCCGGCTGCGGCTGGCCGGCAGCGGCGGGTGCGGTTGCAGCCGCGGCTTGGCGTGGCGCTGGAGTGGCGACCACCGGGCCACGCAGCACACTGGTCGCCGAGCCGACGCCCATGCCGGCAATGCGAAACATAACGGCGGCCGAACACAGCGTCAATATGATGACGAACCCAAGGCCGACGCGGGCTTTCCAGTGCTCTCCGCTGCGACGCTGCGCCGATGGGCTTGGGTAGCGTCGCTCTGGGGCGGGGACGTATTCCTGCACGAATGCTCAAAGGAGCATACCCGCCCCCGGAAATGGCCGGCAAGCCGGTACCCTATCCGCCCTACCCCAATGACCCCTGGAAGCGACCGGCGGCTGGCGCCAATTGACTACAGCGGCAGGCGAGCGTTGGTGATGGGGTTGGGCGTTCACGGCGGCGGCGCCGGGGTTGCGCGTTTCCTCGCCGAGCGCGGCGCCACGGTCACAGTTACAGACCTACAGCCGGCCGAGCGGCTGGCCACGTCCATCGAAGGGCTGCGAGACTTGGACATTCGATGGGTGTTAGGTGAGCATCGCGATCAGGACTTCCTCGACGTGGATTTCCTGATCAGGAATCCCGGCGTGCCCAACACCAACAGATTCCTCTCGGTGGCTAAGGCGCATGGCGTCCCGATCTATATGGAGATGACTCTCTTTTTCATGGAATGCCCACCGGACCGCGTAGTGGGCATTACAGGAACCAAAGGCAAGACGACCACAACGACGCTACTGGGAGAGATCCTGCGGCACGCCGGGCGTGACGTGGTAATAGCCGGCAATTTGCGTGTCTCCGCGCTGGAGCAATTAGCACGCATTGGGCCGCAGACAGACGTCGTGTTGGAGCTTTCGAGCTTCCAGCTAGAGGGACTGGATGTCATCCAGACCAGTCCGCGGGCCGCTCTGATCACCAATCTGATGAACGATCACATGAATCGCTATACGTCATTCCAGGCGTACTCTGAGGCAAAACGCAACATATTCCGATATCAGGGAGCCGATGGTGTGCTGGCCCTGAACCGGGAAGACGAACGCGTCCGCGCGATGGAATCGCTTGCACCGGGCTACGTCGTCTGGTACGGCGCCGGGGATGACATTCCTGGTGCGGAGCACTCGCGGTTGCGCGGCCGCCATAGCCAGTTTAACATGGCGGGCGCAGCCGTGCTCGCGGAGGCGCTTGGCGTTGAGCCGCACACCGTAGGAGAGGCGATCGCCGGCTTTGCGGGCGTGCCTTACCGCCAGGAGCTCATACGCGAGTTGGG
>Ga0136611_10003510_pt1 | contig 10963 bp, 8 predicted proteins | sample AntDrymUQ2232306_2_FD_106645 | JGI IMG/M metagenome (GOLD analysis project Ga0136611, IMG submission 106645) | Polar desert sand microbial communities from Dry Valleys, Antarctica - metaG UQ223 (23.06) | ecosystem: Environmental > Terrestrial > Soil > Desert | place: Antarctica: Dry Valley... | reverse complement strand
TAACCCGTTTTCGAGGCCGTGATGGATATAACCGCCTTCTACGTTGACGAGCGCAACGCGATCACCCAACCGGACCGGATGGTGTTCGTGTCGCAGTACTTCCGGCGTAACTGGATGGGTCGCTTAGGCCCGACCGGAACGGCGATCGTGCTGTACTTGCGGGGGGCCTGCTACCACAACCGAAAAAGCGGTGAAACCCGAGACACGGTGCAGATGGCGCAGCGCCAAATTGCGCTGGGGTGTGGCTGCTCCGTGGCTACCCTCAAACGCGAGATTGAGCACAACGAAGCACTAAAGCGCTTTGTCCAAGTCTCCCACGAGTGGGAACGCGACGGTGCCACCGGCAGGGTCCGACAGATTGAGAACGTCTACAAGGTGGTGATGGATGACCCCCTGACGGAGGCCGACGAGACTCGCCTGAAGCAACTCGTTGACGAGCGGATCACGCGGGAGCGCGAACAGGCGGAGAAGCCGGTAAGTGCCCGCAAGGTAATCCGCCCGGCTCCTACGGCAAGCAGGGCCGCCGTATCTACTGCAATCAGTAACGCAGTAGATACGGGGAGCAGTGGTGCAGTAAAGGCGTCAGGCGCCACACCGATGGCTCAAAATGAGCTACTACGACCGGTGGCTCAAAATGAGCCGACCCCCCTACAAAATGAGCTGCCTCTAAAGAACTCACTACGTAAGACTACGAAACGTCAAACGTTTAACGTTCGGGGAGTGAATAGAGACAACGAAAAAACTCCGAATCATACGAGTGTCGCCGATCCGTACAGCGAGGCCGTTCGTGTGGCTGTAGCCCTTACAGGAGACGTGAAAAGCACCCGGCGCTTAGCACAATTGTGGGAAATCTGTGCTGACCACGGAAAAACGGGCTGCTGGGCAGAAGCCTTACGCTCAACTGAGCGGGCCGTCAAGCGCGGATCGGTTGAGCCGCACAAGCGGGGGGCGTACTTCTGCACTGCCGTGGTGCGTCAACTCGAGCGCAACGGGATCACCGTGCCAAGCGGTACACCGCAAGAGCGCGATGAGGTACGCGGTCTGATTGGGGTTAGCCTGGGTGTTGAAAAACCTGTCTGACCTGTACGAACCCGACGAATAGCGTAACTGCGGTAGTTGTCGTAGCCGAGCGTTACAGGAAACGAGGATGCCGATGTATCCGTCCCGAAGGTTGAAGCCATGTGGCCCGTAAACGCCGCCCCTCGCCGCCGCTGTCTCCGATACCGGACGCTTCCCGTCCGCTCACGGCAGCCGGGGCAACCGGCGCAAGCGCCGCGGCGCCTCGTCGTCACCTTCTTCGACGTCGGCCAAGGCGACAGCGCGCTGGTGCAGACGCCCGGCGGCAAGGCGGCTTTATTCACCTGGTTCTTTCTCCCCTTTGCGGCTATGGACCGGAACGCGTTGTTGCCAGAAAGGGCTGCCGGCTACCAAATCTTGAAACCTATGCTCGGGGAGGAACCCGGAAGCAAGCACGCATCCGATTCGAACAACGCGCTCCGATCCATAGCTCCTATCAACACGAAAATTGTGAGATCATTTCGCCGGTTATAGTCGTTTGCAGAGTGGTTGAAATCTTCACGCCCTGGGACCTGAAGAACGCTTTCTCGGCCTCTTCCAGCACGGCGCGTACGCCCTTGAAATTTCGCAGATAAAGCCAACCTCGCTGTTGTCTTCAACTAAATTGAAAACGGCTATATCTCAGGCTCAAACATCAAACCAGCCGAAGCGCCCGACGGGTCCGCAGGAGGCATATGCGGAGATAATGCGAATGTCGCCTGTCTCCAAAAAGCAGGTTAAAGCAGAAGAGGAGGATCGCCAAAACGTTCTCAGACGCTTCGGTACGGAACAGCGAAGGCAAATTTATGCCGCACTAAGCCGAGCCGAAGCCCGCGCCACCCATGAGGCTTTTCAGGTATATCCTCCGCCGTCACCAAACCCGGATGCGTTTCTGGCATTGGAGGACCGGCTAACTGCCAGGTACCGGAGGCAGATAGAAAGAAAGTATCGCCTGACCTCACTTCAGCGCAGAGAGATCGAAAGGAAGGGCAGTCGCAAGGAGTGGCCCGCGCCGGGAATCATAAAGCAGTAGCGGGTTGCTCTCCAGAAAAAGGAACCACTACACCAAAAGTTCTGTGACAGAATTGAGCGTTACTGCTGGCGGGTTATCGTTTCGATTGCATCGTTGCAGCCAGAGCCGGAGATCGCGCAGGTAGTTTCAGGATGCCGAAGTCGTTCTCACTGCCGCCGCTAAACAAAGAAGAGATGGGCACAGAGGCAGGAGGCATTAACGCAACCGAAACGACAACCTGGCGGGAGCACGAGGGGTACGTAAAAAGGGGAGAATTATGGCCACCAAGCTTATTCGATTGAAGAACGGTCTTCTGGTTGAAGCAGAGGTGCCCGAAAACAGGGCACGGCCGATTTCGGGTGGTTTCGCCGACCAGGTGGATTCAAATATCGATAAGGTCCGGTCCGTTCTCGTCGCGGTCTGCCAGCCGGTCCTGGAAGCGTGGCGCGAGATGAACCAGGAAATATCGGTGGAGCAGGCCGAGGTGGAAGTCGGCTTGAGCTTCGAGGGCGAGGGCAACCTGTTCGTCACCAGGAGCAAAGTCGGCGCGAATTTTACTGTCAAGCTAGTGTTGAAGGCCAGGGACGCCGCACAGACACCCGTGCCGGGCTTATCCCGGGCGCAGGGTTCTGCTTCATCCGGCGATCAGGAGCCGTCATGACCGAGGCCGAACTGCAGGCGTCTGTTGTCCTGATCACGAGCGCCGATGACGGGAACCACAGTTTTGGGACAGGTTTCGTCATTCATCGGGAGGGTTCGAGTACGTTCCTATTGACGTGTGCGCATGTCGTCACGGACGTAGGCGGGCCGGGCAAGGTACAGATCGGCGGCCTTCCAACGATCGCCGTAGGGATGGTAGCCTATGATGAGAACAACCTACGTGATCTAGCGGTGTTGCGCGTGGAAGGGCTTGCGGCAAACCCGCCGCCGCTTCTGCTTGCTTTACCTGGTGACTCCGGAAGCGAGGTTCACACAGCAGGCTTCCAAGAATTCGACGCCAATACACGGCGGCTTTCGCCGCTGCACGGCAAGCTCGGAACGCTCGGTGCCTGGGAACGTGGCGCAAACCCACAGCGTGTTTCCGTCTGGGAAGTTGGGATCGAGGGACTGAAGACGCTGCAGCCAGGCTACAGCGGTTCGCCTCTCGTTGACAGGGACCGCCGGTGCGTTGTAGGCGTGATCAGTCATCAGTTCGGCGAGGGCAAGGAAGGGCTGGCAATCTCCATTGAGAACTTGGCCGCAGTCTGGCCAGGTCTGCCGCCCGAACTTCGGAATCAGATCGTTCCGCCACTGCCACCACTCCGGGGCGGCGTGCCCCCCCCGCGCCCATATCCCGGGCTACAGGCGTACGATGAAGAAACGTATGCTCCATACTTTCACGGGCGCGACGAGGAGATCCAACGGCTGATCGTCGACTTGGGACATCGCAGCTTCGTGCTCATCCTCGGCCCGTCCGGGGCAGGCAAAACGTCGCTGCTGTTCGGCGGGTTGCTGCCGCGCATCAAACAGGCGGCTTGGCAGGTGGAGCGGATGCATCCTGGCCTCAGTCCGGCTGATAAACTGGACTTCTTGATATCGGGGGCGCGCGCGGAGCCGAAACAGGCGGTACACGACTATCTGCGGGCCTACCCGTCAGGAACCCGCCTTCTCCTCGTAGTGGACCAGTTCGAGGAATGCTTTACTCAGGCAACAGGGGACGAGCAGCGCGACTTCTTCACCGCGCTCAACGTGCTACGCACGCTGCCGCAACACTGCGCCGTGGTATTGGCGATGCGCGACGACTTCCAGCGCGATCTACAGAGTTCGCCGCTCGGCCCGATAAAAGAGGGCGACTGGCTCCCGATCATGCCTTTGAAGAACGAGCAGTTGAAGGAGGCGATCCGACAGCCCGCCGCCAAGGTCGGGGTGCAGGTCGAGGAAGGTCTGGTCGTGCAGTTGATGTCGGACGCCGCCGATGAGCCGGGACGATTGCCTCGGCTGCAAGCCGCGCTGGAAATCTTGTGGAACGCGGTGGAAAACGGCGCACTGCCCCTGACAGCCTATCAGCGATTGCGCGGCGGACTGGCGCAGGCTGTCGCACGCAAAGCAAACAACACGCTTGGCAACCTGACCAGGCCCCAACGCGACATCGCTCGCCGCATTTTTCTCCGGCTGATCCAATTCATCGAGGGGCGGGCCGACACACGCCGCCAGCAGCACATGTCGGCCCTGCGCGCTCATGGGGAGAATACGGCGGCCGTAAACGGGACGTTGGACGCGCTGATCGAGAGCGGACTCCTCACGGTGAGCCTGGATGAAAGTCGGAATGACGATCCGTTCATTGACCTTGCCCATGAAGCGTTGATCACCGACTGGCCGCGGCTGCAACAGTGGCTCGACGAGTGGCGGACGGCAGAGCAGGACCGGCGACGTTACGAAGATCGAGCAGTGGACTGGGCACGCGCCGGGCGCGGCGCTGGCTACACGCTGGATCCCATCGCGCTGGCCGAGGCGGAAGCCTGGCTCCGCAGCCCGTCCGCCGAAGCGCTGGGCTACAGTGCCGATCTAGTCGGGCTGGTCGAAGCCAGCCGCCGTGAGGCCGCGAAACGGGAAACGACCGATCAGCGTGTGCGGGCTGCGGCTATTGCCGCCCGAGCTACCGAGCAGGAACAACACGATCCCGAACTCGCACTGCTCCTGGCCATTGAGGCGGTTCAGGCTACCTGGGGGCTGGGCCACTCGCCCCTTCCGCAGGCGGAGGAAGCGCTTCGCACGGTGCTCACCCGGAGGCCTGTGCATCGGGTTCTGCGCGGCCATGAGGACGAGGTACTCTGCGCGGCGTATTCTTCGGACGCGAAGCATGTTGTTACAGGGGGCAAGGACTCCGTTGCCCGCATCTGGGCAGTGGACAGCGGTCAGGAAGTACAGGCCCTACGTGGTCATGATGGCTGGGTGACAGGCGTTGCCTGGAGCCGCGACGGGAAGTACGTAATCACGGCAAGCGCAGACGCCACAGCCCGAATATGGGATGCTGCGAGCGGTGAGGAGCACAGCGTTCTACGCGGCCATCAGAGCACTATCAATAGTGTTGCCTTCAGCCCCAACGGGCGATTCGCCGCCACCGGTACGATGGGCGGTTCCGTCTGGTTTTGGAGCCTGGAAGACAGTGCGCCGTCCGCGAAGACCGAAGGCCATCGTGGTCCCGTACATAGCGTCGCTTATAGTCCAGATGGCAAGAGCTTGGTTTCAGCAGGCGATGATGGCGTGGCCAAAATTTGGACCGCACCAAGCGGTAAAGAGGTTGCTACGCTGCGCGGGCATGTGAACGCTGTATGGGGCGCTGCCTGGAGTCCCGACGCAAAGAAAATCCTTACCGCTGGCGAAGATCGCACGGCTATACTCTGGGACGCGGCAAGGCACCATTCGCTCTACACGTTCGGCGGGCAGAGCGACCCGGTGCGGGTCGCCCTATTCAGCCCAGACGGAGCCAGCATCCTGACGGCGAGCGGTAACGGTGTTGCACATCTATGGGATGCGGGGAACTGGCAACGAGACGTTGAGTTGCGCATTCCCAGTGCGGTCTTGCGCAGCGCAGCGTACAGCCCCGACCGGCAATTCCTGGTTGTGGTCGGCGGCGATAACCAAGCACGGTTGTTGAGCACCGCTTGGGGCCTGGAACATGCTATTCTCCGTACCTCGGCATACCGTTTGCACAGCGGCGCGTACAGCCCAGACGGCCAGTTTATTGTCATCGCCAGCAGCGGCGCTTTTTCCGTAAATCGCAGCAACTATGCGCAGGTTTGGAACCGTAAAACGGGCCAAGTAGAGATGACCTTGAACGATCTGGGAGGCGGGGTGACTTACGCGGAGTACAGTCCCGATGGTCGCTTTATCGTCACCGCAAGCGATGACTATACCGCGAAGATTTGGGACACGCGTTCTCCAAAAGAGCCTCGTAAGCTCAAGGGCCATACGGGCGCGCTGAACCAGGCCACGTACCGCTCGGACGGGAAGACCATCGTTACTGCGAGTGACGATCAAACGGCGATTATCTGGGATGCGGCCACGGCCCATGAGATGGGCACACTCGAAGGTCACGAAGGCAAAGTGACTTGCGCCGTGTATGCCCCCGGCGGCACAAGCCGTATCGTGACAACGAGCCGCGACGGCACGGCACGAGTGTGGGACGCCACTACCTGTAAGGAGATGATTCGCTTCTCAGGCCACGCCGCCGAAGTAAATGGTGCTGCCTGGAGCCCGGACGGCCGCTTCGTTGTCACGGTTGGTAAGGACCAGAGCGCCCGAATTTGGGAGGCGGGGGACGGGCGTGAGCGCGCCGCACTGCATGGCCATGCGGGCGCGGTGCTCAGCGTGGCGTGGAGTCCCAATGGGCGGACCATCGTCACGGGTGGTGCGGACAATGCCGTGCGGCTGTGGGATGCGGAAACCGCTCAGCCAAGGTGCATTTTACGTGGTCACACTGCGGAGGTCGTCAGTGTAGCCTTCAGTAGGGACGCAGAACGTATCATCACCATCAGCAGCGGGAACACATGGGTTAAGACGGTACGAGAGTACCTGGTGGATGTTGATGCCCTGCTATCACTGGCCGCTGCGCGTGTCAATCGCAGTCTGACGCCGGAGGAGCGGGCAACTTTCCTTAGCGCGGAACATGCGTAGGCATTCACACCACCGGGCGGATCGTGAGCGCCAGGTCGGGTCCGAGAGGCGGCAATGGTATGAGGATCGTACTGCCCTCTTTTATCGCCATATCGTACGTGCCGGTGGGTTCACCCTGCGCTGTGTCCCAAAATGTAGTGCTGTAATTCCCTGGTGACAGGGCGCCAGCAGGCAAGAGCAATTGTGCAGGCGGTAGTGTCACCTTGGCTCGAACCCGGCGCAGGTCGCGCAGCAGCCAGATCAGCGCCTGCCGTCCGTCCGCACAGCCGAATGGGACGACCGGGATTGCTATTGTGGCAGGCGCATCGGCCGAGTCGGGCCAGGCTATGACCTGTAGCCGGTGGTCGATGGGGTGCGGCGCGAAGGTTAGCCAGTCGAGGGCGGACAGAAAGCGTGCCATCGCTCGCTGCGTGTCGTGCATGCCGCGTGTCAGGACATGCGGATCGCGGAACGGCCAGCGCATCGCGCCGCCCGCGCCGCCGGTCGCCAGGTGCGCCCAACTCATGTTGTGGTAATAGCGATTGTCGAGCGCGACCGACATCTGGCGCTTCAAGTCCAGGAACAGGTGGATTGGGCCGTGCTCGCTGTCCGTGTAAGGCCGCGCGCAGGGCATGTTCTCGAACGCGTACCGGACGGCGTCACGCATGGCCAGGGCGCAGTCGATGGTGTTGGCCGGGTTGTCGATCCGTCCGGAAGCGTACACATGCGTGCTGGCAAAGTCCAGCTTGGGGTGGCACAGGATACTCCGCGCGTACGCATCCCCAGGCGTCCCGCCGAACAAGGAGGCAGTCAATAGGTGGCACTTGCCCCAGCGCACCCGCTCGCGTTCCCGCACGAAGTCAGCCATCTCGCCGACCCACTGCGCCTGATCGTCGGGAGTGCCGCCCCAGTACGCGTTGATCTCGTTGAACAGATCATAAGCGAAGATAGCCGGCGAGCCGCCCCAGCGGTCCACGAAGAAGCGGATGCGCTCCCGCTGCGCCGCGCGCGCGGTCGGAGAAGTGCAAAAGCTCGCCGGCCCATCGAAGCCGCTGCCCACTCGTCCATACGGGTGCCGGTCCCAGTGCTGGCACAGGTGAAACGTGTCCCAGAACGATACGAAAAGGCGCAAGCCGTGGCGCTCGCATAGCGCAATTAGATCGTCCCATATTTGCACGGCACCGGCAAGCGGGTAACCGACCGGGTCTTCCCACAGCCAATCGTGCTGTGCGTCGGCGTTGTCTTCGAGCATGACCCGCAATACAGTGACGCCATGCGCGGCCAGCATCCGTAAGTGAGCATCGACAGCAGCGGCGGCGTCGGGCGTTGCCGCGCAACGCAGGAGTGATAGGTTCGGCCAAGGCAGGGCATCATTGTGGCCGATAAGGAGAAACGGCTCACCCGTCTCGGTCTGGAAGTAGCGCGCGCCGGGCGCGACTCGCACGTAGGCTGCGGCGGAGGACTGGTTAGCAGTCATGGTACATGCTGCCGCTACGGTGGCGAGCCGTCCGGTAACGCCGGTGCAGATTCGAGGATAAGTGCTAAGTTCTGCGCGTGGTCCCCCCATCCGACCCCAAACAGGTTAAGGCCGCCTACATGAACGGCGTTCGACTTAATCCCGATGCGCAGGGTAATCTCTTTTTCGCCCTCGCTGCCAGAAAGAGCGAGATCGTCTATCGTGATGGTGGACAGATGCGCCTCATCCAGGAAAGCGCCTTCGGCAGTGATGCGCCAGCGCTTGAGCAACCCGAACTGGGTGTCCCGCACGTCCCACCACGGCGGGGTGAATCGTCCCTGTCGCCCGCCGAAGTCGCCGGGGCAGCACCAAGTTCCTACATCGCAATTGTTGATCCACAGGGTGATGTCCGACGGCCAGTCATCATTGTAGCCCGGTGCATCCGAGCAGATCTCCGCACGCACCTCTAAGCTGACGGGCCGCGCACCCGCCGGCAACCGGTAAGGCACGCGGTACTCCACCCATCCGCCTCCGAACCATACGAGGCTTGCGCTGCGCCGCTCCCCGGCGTAGAAAGTGTTCGGTTCATCGAGTTCCCCGATCAATCCCGCTGGGCTCGCCAACCCGCAAGGGGCCGTCACCTGTACCTGGGCGTAGTCACCGATTGCGACATCCATCACGATACGCTCGGTTTGCGCCGGCAACGGCGGCGTTACCGGTTGGGATCGGTCCATCTCCGCGTCGGTCATCCCGTAAGTCACCCTTTTACCTCCCTTTGGTTAGGGACATACGCCGGCTCGTATCGCTGCACTTCGGCAGAGACATCTCTGGTTAAACAAACCGGGAGTAGACTGTATCTGCCGTGGAGAGATGCCCACGGCGTGGGCGTGGGTCCCCCTTCAACTCAGGCTAATCCGTTGCAGGGCCGCGGGCGCGTAGGCAGCGAACAGGCAGGCTGCGTTGATTGTCACGGCATTTCAACGTTCGGACTCGAAGCGCCGTTGTCCATGTTTCTCGCAACGGTCCGGCTTGACCTTTCTCGTCTTTAGTTGGACACTCGGTTAAGCGGTCATGGTGCTGAAAAGGGCACTGGCGGCGCGTTGGCGGATCGCTCAATGGTGATAGTGACAATAACTGTTAATGAGAGAGGTTCTAAAAACGTTCGTTTCAGGCACCCCAACAATGCTCATTTCTGGTACTTCCAAAAAGGACCTTTTTGGGGGTTTTGGAAAACCTTGCTTGTAGAACCTTTCAGCATCTTAGCGCAGGGTCAAGCCAAGACACGCCCACTGTTAATCTTCCCTTCGACTGCTCTTCTGTGTGGGTGTGTGGAGAAACTCACTGCCGGGCTAATTGCCACGCAATAGCCGCACTATTACTGGGAAGGTAGCGTATAATCATCCATCCGCCCCGCCCGCGCTCGGCCTGCCTCGTGCCCGTCGCGCCGGACTGGCAACTCCGCCCCCTGTGATGTAGGGCTCGCCCTGCGCGCCTACACCCCTCGTGAGCGGTCTTATTGTCTCGATGACGAGCGCCTGCGCCTCCGCGCGCCGCACCTGCTGCGCACCCTCGCCCCGCCCGTCACCGGCAGCTAACTTTCTCGCGCCCGTCAAATCGGCAGGCCGAGCAATTACCCCGCGACCAGAAGGCGCGAATTGGGGTTCCCGCGAAAGGATAATTGTAAATGGCAGTCACAGACAAGGTTTGTTTCGATCGGGTGCTACCCAACGAGGTGCTGCGACCGCGTGCCGGCCGCGTTATCCTCCTCGGAACCGAGGCGACCCGAGCAGCGTTCCAGGTCGCCAAACTGTGGCCCAACGGATCGACGATCCGCCTCCGCTTTCTGGGTGGGACGGCCAATCAGCACGCCTTGGTCAAACAGCACGCAGCCCAATGGCCCACGCACGCCAACCTAAAATTCGAGTTCGACGCCACGACCAACACCCAGGTCAGGATCGCGTTCAATGACGACGGCGCATGGTCGTATATCGGCACGGACGCGCTGGGTATCCCCGCGGACCAGCCGACCATGAACTTCGGCTGGCTGGACGAGGGAGTCATCCTGCACGAGTTCGGCCACATGATGGGCATGATCCACGAGCATCAGAACCCCCAGGATAACCCGATCCAGTGGAACAAGCCGGTGGTCAACGCCGCGCTCAGCGGGCCGCCGAACTTCTGGGACCAACAGACCATCGACCACAATATGTACGCCCAGTATGACGTGAGCCAGATCAACGGTAGCAGCCTGGATCCACAGTCCGTCATGCTGTACAGCTTCCCGGCGAGTTGGACACTCAACGGCTTCCATAGCGACCCCAACGAGTCGCTATCGGCGCTGGACAAGGAGTTCGCCCGCCGGGTCTACCCGCCGCGAGGAGGGCCGGTTGGACCGGTGCAGCTGTCGGTCTTCGAGGGGACGACAGAGTCGGACATCGGCCAGCCCGGGGAAGAAGATCTGTACCAGTTCAGCGCCCGAACGGCAGGCCGCTACACGGTCGAGACGGAAGGTCCGACCGATCTGGTGATGACTTTGTTCACTCCTGGAGGCGGCCTGGTTGCCCAAGACGACGACAGCGGAGTGGGGAGGAATCCACGGATCGTGGCCGATCTGACGCCTGGGATGTATACCGTGCAGGTGCGTCACTTCAACGCCGCTGGTGGTACTGGCCGGTACACGATCAAGGTGAGCAAATAAGGCTTCGTCGAAGGTCATGAACCTTCGCCTATAGCAGTTACCGGTGGCATTGACGTGGGCGATTTATCCTCTTCCGCAAAGACGGCTGTGGAGCGGAGTGTTTATT
>Ga0136611_10003509_pt1 | contig 10963 bp, 8 predicted proteins | sample AntDrymUQ2232306_2_FD_106645 | JGI IMG/M metagenome (GOLD analysis project Ga0136611, IMG submission 106645) | Polar desert sand microbial communities from Dry Valleys, Antarctica - metaG UQ223 (23.06) | ecosystem: Environmental > Terrestrial > Soil > Desert | place: Antarctica: Dry Valley... | reverse complement strand
GCTTCCGACAAGTTTTGCCGAAGTCAACCCGACGTCTTTGAGCGATGCAAAAACCGATGCGCCGCGAACGGTTATTAAAGTTCCTCCGTTGGCAATCCAGGTTTTTAACGCAGTAACTCCGCCGCTTCCGAGCGCGCTGAAATATCTTCCCGCCGAACCGTCCGGCATAATCAGGACATTGTATTTATTCAACGCGCTCCCTCGCACGTTATTGATTGTCAAAGGCGTAAATTCGATACCGTAACGGTCGAGCGTCCACCAAATCGAGCCGTAAGAAGTCTGGTCAACTACTTCGTCGGCAACCATTGCGATGCGCGGCATTTGCAGCGAATAAACATTTTCGCTGCCGACATTCGTATCGCCTTCTTCGGTGTAGCCGGTATTGACGGCGATGACATTAACGCCGAGTTCACGCGCCAAACGCGCGACTGCCTCGTGAACCGTTTCGTTATTGCGCGTCACTCTGACAACAAAAGTTCCGCGAGCGTAACTTCTGCCGCCCGCATTTAACTGTTTCGCAGCAATGGCAACGCGAAAATTTTCCTTCAAAAGCCGAATCGCCATCGCGCCCGCGCCGTCGGTGTCGTATGGAATAATGTATGCGATTTGCGCTCTGCCGGAAACACTTCCGCGTTTTACCGTTTCCAGATATTCCGCCGTCACCGGATTAGAATTTACGTTCGCCGCGTCTTCCGTCCAGTAAGCGTCAACTCCGAAAGCCAGCGGCATTGACCAGGCGGTAATATCATAAAAACGGTATTCTTCCTTTTGCGAAGATTTTCCGCGCATCTCGTTGCGCTTGAATTTGCTAACTTCTTCGCGCACAAAAGCCGCGTCCTGCGGCGTGTCTTGTTCGAGCAAGGCTTTAATAAGTATTTTCTGCGGCTGATTCAAATCAATGACGTAAGCACCGGCGGGAAAAGTTCTCGTCGCCGACGGGGAATTTTTCCGCTCATAGCTGTGTGCCGAATTTGAATTAAAGGACGAATTGGCGACTTTGACTTCAATCCGCGCACGCTGCAAAATTTCAATCATTTCCGCCGCTTTCACGCGATCTTTTTCCGGCGAAATGACGATGCGTTTAAGTTTTTCGTTAGTCGCTTCGGCAAGCGCGTTGCGCCGGAAATCATAAAAATCCTGTAACCGCTGAGTTTTATTTTTTGACAAAGTTTCAAGCGTCGTCATCGAAGCGACGTAATGCTTGGCGATTGCCGAACGCAAAGTTACAATCGAGCCGTCATCGCGCGTCCAACGCAAACCCTTAAAACCGCCGCCGTCGGTTTCATACGTCATTCCGATGGCGCCGTTCAAAGACGGATAAGAATCCCAGTAACCCGGATAAAAAAGGTCGAAAATATCGCGCACGTAATAATCCCATTTGTTGCGGTCAAAAGCGTTGGCGTTGGCGCGTCCGAAAATATCCATCCATTTATTAGTGACCGCAATCGGCAGATTCGGATTTATCGGCAGAGCGGCGGGCGGAAAGAAAAATTGCGAAGTCTGTCCGTGATGGTCAACGACGATTTGCGGATTCCATTCAAACAAAGCCGTCTGCATATTTTTGGTTTCCTTCTGTGTGGCGGCGATATTGTCGCGGTTCAAATCAAATCGGTAATGATTATATCTGCCCCAGATTGACCACGGTTCGCGGTGTTCAAATGCGTTGCGGTCGGCGTTTCCCATAGCGACCGAATTATACCAGGTGGCAAAACGCTCGTGTCCGTCCGGGTTCTCGCCGGTCAAAACCAAAACAACCGTATTATTTAAAGTTTCGAGCGTCGCCGGTTCGTTCGACGCGGCGTATTGATAAATGACCTGCATCATCGTTTCAAACGAAGCCGATTCGTTGCCGTGAATCGTGTAAGCCATCCACGCAATCGTCGGATTATTTTGAATTATCGAATTCGCCTGTGTCGCGGAAGTCGTTCGCGGGTCGGTAAGGCGAGCGTTGCCCGCTTTGATTTCATCGAGTCGCGCCATATTCTGCGGCGAAGAAATCGCTACGATATGCTGCATTCGGTGTTCGTTAGTTTCTCCGATGTCGAAAATCTTTACGCGATCGGGCGCGGCTTTGGCGATTGATTCGATAACTTTTTCCATCTGCGCGTAAGTCGTGTGCTGGTCGCCGACATCGTAGCGCAAAATACTCTGCGGGCGCGGGACTTCCTGACGATAATCGCCGCGCGTGTAAAAATCAAATTTTTCTTCGGTTTGCGAAAAAGCGAATTGAGCAAACGCACAAAAAACAACGGCAAGCAAAAGGCTTTTAATTTTCATTTTTAAAGTTTTTCGACTTTACGGAATTGAAATAAGTAGAACTTTACAAGATATTAAATGTTAAAGGCTTAAACGCAAAATGGCAATGGAAAGTTTAGATAACGAAAAAAAATGTCCGCGCTGCGGCGCACTAAAAATGAAAATCTGGCGGGATTTATCCGACGAGCAGAAATTTCTCGTCGAAAGACTTCCGCTTAATACCGATTTTTCTCGTGAACAAAGAAAAAAGCACCGCTTTTGCGAGCGATGCTGGTTTGAAGAGATTGGAAAAGCATTTAAGGTTTGACTGATTTATTTGATGATTGAGCTTCTTTTCTCATAATAATCACGACTTCGCTGCCGCCTATAAAAGTTTCTCCGACCGTCACACCTACATATTCAAATCCAGCCGCGCCGCCTTCATTGATTTCTTTTTGCATTGTCGAGGTTTTCTTGGTTGCAAACAGCTTATATTCAAATTTTTTGAGTTCGGCTTTTGTGTCTTTTTCCATAATTACGACAACTTCGTCTCCACCAATAAAGGTGTCAAAGACAGCTTGATCTCTATATACAAACCCATTATTTCCCGCCTCTTGGAGTTCTTTCTGCATCGTGGAAGTCTTTGAAGTGGCGAGTAATTTATACTGAAAACGTCCGCTCACACCAACGTCGGGTTTTTTGGACATAACTATTAACACTTCACTGCCGCCAAATGAAGTTTTACCGCCTGTAACGCCTTCAAACCGATAACCACCATCAGACGCTTCCTGCATCTCTTTCTGCATTGTCGAGGTTTTTTTTGTCGCCAGCACTTTGTATTGAGTTTGTGCTGCAACAGAAATTTGTAGCGTCAGCATTATACCGACGCAAAAAAGAATAAGAGTTGATGTTTTTTTCATTTTGATTTCTCCGATTTTAGTTTTAGTAAATTCTCGATTCGTAATCTGAGTTCGTTCGTTACTTTCCATTTTACCCTGCCTTCTTTTTCATTAATACCGACAATCAATTCCAATTCATTTGGAACACTTTTCCACAATGGAACACCGTTCTTGTCTGTTAAAGAAAAAGAAACCCAAAATAAATCATAATCATAATCACGCTTGATTACAGATTGAAGAGCTTTATAATTACGCAGACTGCTTTTTTCTTCACCGCGAAGAGATTCATTGGCGGCAGAATCTTTTGCTTGAAGAAACGCTCGCCAATTATTGGGAATAACGCCGGAACCTTCGCGCGGGTCTATTTCGATAAGTATAACTAAATCTTCCTGGTCTGCTTCGGCAACCAATTTCTTTGTTTCATCTTCCGTCAGCCGACTGCGGATTTGTTCCAATCTAGCCGCCGCCCGGATAGCCTCTGGAGACATTAATGTCGCCCTCAATTTGTAATTGTAAGATTTGTTGGTTTCAAGAATTCGACCATCGAAAAAACCGCCGACACGCCCTCTAACCAGCCACGTTTCACCTATTGAAAACGCCGTATTTTTGTCCCAAGTAAGAAACTGAGAATTGTCGTTATTAGGTTTCGATTGAGCAAAAGAATAAATTGAACAAACTATGACAATGAAATGTAGAGATAACAGTCGAAGTATTTTCATTAGAATTCAGAAAGAGAAGGAAAAGGTTCAGATTATTGGAATTTATTGTGTTTTTAAGATATTTTTCAGTTTTCTATAAATCGAAATTACTGTAAATTTAGCTTATCGAAAATCATTTAACACTTTATTTAACGATTGTGCAATACTGCTTGACAGATTTTCCGCCAGACTGCTCCGCGAAGTCGTTTCTCTTGCCGCAATAATTGAACTGCTCTTACGGTCAAACACACGTAAAACTAAATTAATTTTTTAGAATGTTTTCAAAAGATGCGCGGATATTCAGACGATGAAACGTCAGTTTTTCGAGCAAATCATCAACAGACGAAAGTTTCATTCGCTTGGCAATTGTTTTTATAGCGTTGAGATTAGCAAGCGGTAAGCGCGTCGAACGTCCGATGCTCAGACGCAGATTGTGGTCGAGTTCGGTTAAAAACTCGTAACCTTCGTGTAAATTTGTGTGTTCTTCGCCGCTCAAAGATTCGTTTTCGTAAAGTTTGCCGAGCATAAAAACGGTTGAACGATTTTCCTCGTCGTCGGGAATATTATCTTTCAACTGCAAAAAACGCATCGCAAAATAGATGTCGAGCATTCCGCCCGCGCCGAATTTAATATCAATTTCTTTCTGGTTTGGCAATGACGCTTTTTGTTCTTCGAGTTTTTCACGAATGCGCCTGGTTTCATCTCTTAAAATTTTGAATTTTGAATTTTGAATTTTGAATTCCTGTGCGCTTTCGTGAATAATCCGCCGCGCGTCGCGTTCTGTTTCCTTTGCTAATTCGTCATCGCCCGCCGCGCCGCGGATTTTGACATACGCGAGCCATTCCCAAATCGCGGCTCTCGTTTGCAGATAATTCAAAAACGCGGTTTTACCGATTGCGGGTGCGCCGTTTTTGCCGTCCGGTCGGAGGCGCAAATCAACGCGGTAAAGATGCCCGTCGCGCGTCAGACTCGAAAGTGCATTGACAAAAATTTCGACGGCGCGGCTGTAAAATTCGGCGTGCGTCAGATTATCAATTTCCAACGATTTTGAATCGTCATAAACCAATAGCAAATCCAAATCCGAACCGTAATCCAAACCTTTGCCGCCGAGTTTCCCCAAACCTAAAACGGCAAACGGAAAATCGCCGATTTCGTGCGAAATGCGTGTGCTTAACTCCCGTTTCGTGATGTAAAGCGCGGCTTCAATGCTCGCTTCGGCAAGTTCGGTTTGCAATCGTTTAGTTTCTTCGCGCGGAATATGTTCGTAAACATCGTAAACGACAATTTCCAGCATAAAGCGCGACCAAATTTTTCTTGTCACCTCCAACTGTTTGGCGTAATTCGTTTCATTTTCGACCGCTGAAAGCAAACTTTTCCGGTAATCCGGCGGTGTAAAAAGGTTTTTCGGATTCGGCAATTCTTTAATCAAGCCCGGATTAGCCGCGAGCATTTCGGCGTAATGCGGAGAAATATTTGATAAAGTTTGCAGCGTTTCTGATTTTTCACGGCTGATTTTAATCGTTGATTTTTCGATGGAAGAAAGCAGTTGAAGCGGCAAAGTTGTTGATTGAACGCTTTCCTGAAATGTATTTTCCGAATTTGATTTGGCGATTTCAGGTGTCAAAGAATCGGTTTCCGGTATCACCTTCTCAACTAAAGAATCGCCGAAAACCCGCGTGAATATTCGATTTACATTCGATGTGTGAAAGTTCAGCTTGCCGTCGAATTTTTCCGCGCTTTTGAAATTCATTTTTTTCGCCAGCAGCCGACGCTTTGCCTCATCTTCAGGAATGAGATGTGTTTGCAAACCGTTTTCCATCTGCAAAAGATGTTCTAAACGACGAAGAAAATCATACGCCTCGTAAAGTTCGGTTAATTCGTTTTCGGAGATAAGGTTTCGGTCGGCAAGATTTGAAAGACTTTTCAGAGTGTGCCGCGAACGAAGCCAAACGTCCTTTCCGCCGTAAGCCAGTTGCAGAGCCTGCGCGATAAATTCGATTTCCCGGATTCCGCCTTTGCCGAGTTTGACGTTGTAACCTTTGCTGCCCGCGTGTGCGAGATTAATTTTTTCTTTGGAAAGTCGAACGTTTCGCAAAGCCTTTTCGACGGTTTCAGCAGAAGAAAAAATAAAGGTTTCCGTTGCGGTAAAAAATCTTTTGTAAAGTTCGCCGTCGCCAGCGCTCGAACGCGAGCGAATCAAAACCTGTCGTTCCCACGGCTGCGCTTCGGTCTGAAAATAACGAATCGTATCTTTCACGGAAAGCGCGAGCGCGCCGCTCCGTCCGTGCGGTCTGAGCCGCAAATCAACGCGGTAAGCCGCGCCTTCGCCCGTTTGTCCGCCGACTATTTTAGCAATGAATTCCGCCAGTTTGACATAATATTCGCGGTTCGTCACCGCGCCTTTGCTTCCTTGCCCGGAAGTCGCGCCTTCTTCCGAATATAAAAAAAGCAAATCAATATCGGATGAATAATTAAGCTCTTTTGAACCGAGTTTGCCTAAACTGACAATGCCGAATTTTGATGGTTTGGCGCGTCCTTTTTCGTCCCGTTCGAGCGCGTTTCCGTAACGATTATCGAGTTCCTGCCGGGCTTGCCGCAGAGCGTATTCCAATATTGCATCTGCCAGATTTGAAAGCTCTTCGGTAATTTCCGAGACGGTTGCCAGACGGCGTATGTCGCGCAGAAAAATCCGAAGAAGTTCGCGTCGGCGAAAGCGCGCGAGCAAAATGTTCGGCTCGGTTTCGGAATTGGTCAGCGAAAAACGGGAGAGCGATTCGAGCAATTCTTCTTTACCGCGCACCTTCGAATCGCCGCGATGACGACTGAGCCACCAGACATAATTCGGATTTTGTAAAACGGTCGTCGCCAGCAGAGGACTAAACGAGGCGAGCGTTAAAACATCGGAAAGCAGTCCGTCGTGTTTCTGTAATTTTCTCGCTTGCGTCGGATGATTTTCTGAGAATTGAGTAAGAAACCGCCGCGCCGCTTCCGCATCGGGCAAATCTGAAATGAGCGATTCCTTTATTTCCATTTTTTCCATTTTTTCCGTTTTTTCCATAGAAAAAGCGATTACAAAATGTCATTCTACATTTTACCGCCTGAATTTAACATACGGTTCAATCTGTTTTATTCGAGATGTTTTATAATCCAAAATATCAAAAGCAAAAGAATGTCGCCGCCATATCAAACCCGAATGATAAGATTTGAATTTCAAGTAACGAAAACCGAACATAAAACGCGCCTCGAAGATTTTCTGCTCGAAAAGTTTCGCACGTTAAGCAAGATGTATCTGCGCGAAAACGTGCGCGACCGGCAATGCGAAGTCAACGGCAGACTCGAGAATCGCGGATTTATATTGCGAACAAATGATTTCGTCGAAATCGAAATTGATAATACGCGCCAAACAACGCTTCAACCGGAAAAAATTCCGCTCGAAATTGTCTTTGAAGATTCGGAAATTCTGGTTATCAAAAAGCCTTCGGGAATGCTCGTTCACCCGACATTAAAGGTGCGAAAGGGAACTTTGCTCAATGCGCTCGCCTTTTATTTGAATGAGAGTGGAGAGTGGAGAGTGGAGAGTGGAGAGAAGAAAACTGATTCATCTCCACTCTCCACTCTCTACTCTCCACTTCACATTCGCGCCGGATTGATTCACCGACTCGACAAAGATACTTCCGGTTTGATGGTGATTGGGAAAAACGCGCGGGCGCACCGCGTTTTGTGCGATCATTTTCAGCGCAAATTAGTCGAAAAAAGATATTTCGCGTTGGTTGACGGATTGATAAAAGAAGATGCGGGAACGATTGACGCGCCTGTCGGACGCTACGAAGAAGAAAAAATCTGGAATATTAAAACGGACGGCAAACCATCAGTTACAAACTTTTGGGTCAAGGAAAGATTAATTGATAAAACATTGCTCGAACTCGAACCGGTAACGGGCAGAACGAATCAGTTGAGAATTCATCTGGCGCACATCGGGCATCCGATTACAGGCGATGAAAAATACGGCGGAAGCGCATTTTCGCGGATGTGTCTGCACGCTTATCGTTTATTTTTTTGGCATCCGAACGGCGGACAATGGTTGGAATTTGAAACAAAATTGCCGGAAGAATTTACTGATAAAATGCCGACGGCTTAAAATAATCGGTTGTTCTTAATTTTGAGCGGTTCGGGTTTGCCGATGCCTTTAAATTGTTCGCGCTCGATTTCTTTTATCAAGCCGACGATGCGTATGGCATTGGCGCGGTCCTGTTCAATCCACCACGCCAAATCTTCAAACGCCGCAACATCAAATTCCAAGTTTCTCAAGGGCTTCCTCAAATCCGATTCCTTCCCGGCGGTCTCTGGCTTCCAAAAGACGTTTTTTCATCGTTGCGCTTTTTAACAAATAAGCGGTTTCCTTTTCCGATTCGATTTCCTGCCAAATCTCTATCGGCACGATTACGCCGACCGGATTGCCATTTGCGTCAGAAATGTATTGTATATCTGTCATAACCGCTTAATTATATCAAAGTATATATTGCTTTTTCACTATTTATGAGAAACAATCGCCCTGGCAATTAGCCCGATTCCTCCGGCGAGCAGTATAATCATCATTATCGTATTGAACAGGCTGGTCGACTGAAAATAAATGTTAAGATTTGCAAGAATGCCCGCAAAAATAATGACGATGCCGACAAACAGAAGCAGCCAGCCGACGATTGATTTGCCGTTGAAAAACAAAACGCCGATACCGAAAATGAGCGGCAGCAGCGATAAGCCAAAAGCATTGTGACCCCAAATTGACCAGTAACCGCTGGTGACGATTACCTGATTGGTCAGCAGATATGCGCCGACAACAGCCATTCCGAGTCCGAGAAAGAACTCGATAAGTCCTCCGGGAGTTCCGCCCGCGCCGTTGAATTTTGTTTCAATTTCCATAACTTTTATTTTCATCACTCGGCGCCGCCGAACTTTTATTCTGCGAGATTATCTTTATAATTCGCTGATTTTTATTTTTTAGTCGGACAAATCAATAATTACAATAAAGTTGGCGAAAAAAATGTTTAAGGTTTGCGCTTTCGGTGAGGACAATTTTGCATTGGATTAAATCATTTTTTCAAACCGTTCCCGTAAAGCGGTTGACCGGACATTTTTCCTGTCATTTTCGCGCCGTCGAAAACGATTTCCCCGTTGACGATGACTGATGAAAAACCTTCGGCGTATTGATGCGGCTGTTCAAAGGTTGATTTGTCGGCGATTACGTTTTCGTCAAAGACGACCAAATCAGCCGCCAAGCCTTCTCTTATCAAACCTCTGTCCTTTAAGCCGAAGGTTTGCGCGGGCAGCGAAGTCATTTTGCGAATCGCGTCTTCGAGCGTGATGATTTTCAATTCGCGGACATATTTTCCCAAAACTCTCGCGTTGTTGCCGTAGCCGCGCGGGTGCGGAAAGCCTTCGCCGAAATCGCGGACGCTCGAATCCGACGCAATCATCGTGAACGGCTGGCGCATAATATTCTGCACGTCTTCTTCGCTCATCACGCGATAAACCATTCCCGCGCCCCCTTTTTCATACATTTCCAGCATCTGCTGGATTTGCGCGTCGAGCTTTTTAGATTTGCGGGCGATTTGCGTGATTTCGGCAATGTTTTTGCCGTTGAATTCGGGATTGGCTTCGTAATCGGCAACATAAGCAAAACTGTAATCTTTGAAGGTTTTCTTTTTTAAATCGGCTTTCATTTCCTTCGCCGCTTTTTCGCGCGTCGTTTTGTCGGCGAGTCGTTTTTTACCTTCTTCGCGTCCGCCCGCGATTGCCCACGACGGAATGCGCGAATCGAGCGAGGTTGAAGAAGCCGTGTAAGCGTATTGGTCAATCGTCACGTTTAAACCGCGTTCCCGCGCCGATTTCACCAGGCTGATCGTCGTAGGACTTTGTCCCCAAAGCCGTTTGCTGGAAATTTTGAAATGCGAGATTTCGACCGGAATCGAGGCGAGTTCGCCGATTTTGATGCTTTCTTCAATCGCCTTGACGACTTCTTCGCCCTCGTCGCGCATATGCGTTGCGTAAATTCCGTCGTATTTAGCGGCGACTTTTGCCAGTTCGACGACTTCTTCGGTTTTGGCAAATGTGCCGGGCAGATAAATCAATCCGGTTGAAAGACCTAACGCGCCGTCACGCATTGACTGCTCGACGAGTGAGTTCATTTTCGTCTGTTCTTCGGACGAAGGCGCACGATTATCCAAGCCCATTATTTTTGAACGAACCGAACCGTGAGCGATGAGCGTTCCGAGATTAACGGCGAGCGGCGTTTCGTTCATTCGTCCGAGAAACGCTTTGACGTCGGTCGTCGAGCCGCCGCAGTTTCCGGTAACAATCGAAGTAACGCCCATTCGGATGAAATTTTCCGCGTTCGGATTGCGGTAAATTCCTTCGACGTGACCGTGAACATCAATGAATCCGGGAGCGACGATTTTATTGTTGGCGTCAATTGTTGCCCGCGCGTTCGCCGCCGCGATGCGCCCGACTTTGACGATTTTTCCATCGCGCACGGCAATCGAGCCGCGAAACCACGGATTGCCCGCGCCGTCAATGATTCGCGCATTGGTGATGAGCAAATCATAAGTTTCCGGCGTTTGAGCAAAAGCGAAATTAAAAGACGAGATGATAACGCTGAAAAGCAGAAGAAACGAAATTTTAGCCATAAATATAAAATGCCGATAAACGCGAAATTAGTCAACGGTTTTTTTTTAGTGGTAAGTTTTATTTAGTGGTAAGTGGTAAGTTAAAAAAAATACTTACCACTTACCACTTACCACTTACCACTTTTCTTACCGCTTACCACTTTTTATCTGATTTTGATGTTGATTGTTATTTCCAAATCCGTTTCGGCGTTATTTTGTATTTCGATTGTATAATCTCCGTTTTTTGGGAGACGCGCGCGAAAATTGTTGATTCCTTCGGTTAATGCAGCGTCTTCCAACAATCGCAGCGAAGTTTCATTGCTGCTGACCGATGCGGTTAAAGTTTGACCGGCTCGTGCGCCGACGACAAATCGTTTTAATTCGCCAGCCGGAAGCGTTAGCTTAAAAGTCGTGCCGGACGCGCCCTTCGGAAAACTGACGCGCTGTTTCGGATAAAGTTCGCGTTTTT
>Ga0136611_10003508_pt1 | contig 10965 bp, 7 predicted proteins | sample AntDrymUQ2232306_2_FD_106645 | JGI IMG/M metagenome (GOLD analysis project Ga0136611, IMG submission 106645) | Polar desert sand microbial communities from Dry Valleys, Antarctica - metaG UQ223 (23.06) | ecosystem: Environmental > Terrestrial > Soil > Desert | place: Antarctica: Dry Valley... | reverse complement strand
GCGCCGATCCGCAGCGGCTGGGTGATCTTGGTGAAGATGTACGCCGCCGTCAATGCGCCGGCCTGTCCAGCGCCGCCGCCCGGACTCCACCCGAGCCTGATCGCGAAATACGAGCCGACGAATACGGCGACGAAGAGGGCAAGGTAAACGACCACCGCGATCGCACCGTATTCGGCCAGAACGTTCTTTAGCGTCTTTCGCATGGTCGCGAAAGTTAGCGGTTCGCGGGCCCGAATCTGTGCAACGGCGGTTGACCGGGCACTGTGGACTCGGCATACCCAGTGTTGCGGCCGGACAACGCTCCCCCGCCCGGCGTCGAAACATTCCGCGGTGCAGCGTCTGCGCTCAGTCCCTGGTCTGGGCCGTCCGATTGTTCCCGAGATATTTCTCGAACCAGTCGAGATTGCTCTGCATCGCAGCCATCTGCATTCTGGGTTCGTTGAGGCCATGGGGTTGCCGCGGAAAGACGATCATCCGCGTTGGAACGCCTTGGGATCTCAGCGCATTGTACAGTTCGTAGCCCTGGGAGATCGGAACGCGAATGTCGGCGTCCCCGTGCTGAATGAGGGTCGGTGTAGTGACACCCTTGATGTTGAACATCGCCGAATGTTTGCGGTAGGCATCCGGATTGTCCCAGAACTCACCGCCGAAATAATCTGGGATGAATGAGGGAATGTCAGCTGTTCCGTTGAAGCTCATAAGATTGGTCACCGGCGCGCCAGCTGAAGCGGCTTTGAAACGCTTCGTCTTCGTGATGATGGTCGATGTCATGTAACCACCGTAGCTCCAACCCATCACGCCCAGTCGTTCGGGATCGGCGACACCCATCGCGATCACCTTATCGACGCCGGTCATCAGATCGGCGTAATCGCCGAAGCCCCAGTCTTTCACATTGGCGCGGCGAAACTCTGTTCCGTAGCCGCTCGAGCCGCGCGGATTTGGCCTCAGAATAGCGAACCCGCGGGAGGCAAGCGTAGCAAGTGGATACGAGCCTCGCCCGCCGATGTAGCTCTGCTGAAAAACACCGGCAGGCCCGCCATGAACGTTCAGAATGAGGGGCACTCGGGTCCCTGACCGGTAGCCGGCGGGGTACGTGAGCAACCCTTCGATCTGCTTGCCGTCGGTGCTGGTCCACCGGACAATTTCGGTCCTGCCGACAGCCATCGTGCGGCCTGTATTGGCTTTCGATACTTGTGTCGGATTTCCGCCGTGCAGGCGAGCGACGAAAACCTCGGGCGGGCGGTCGGGTTTCTGCATTACGAAGCTGAAGGCCGAAGCTTTCTGATCGAGGCCGATTCCCGCGATCACGCCGTCCGTTTTCTGTATTTCGGTAATGGCCTTTGCGGCGATGTTCAGGGCGTAGAGGGACGTCGCGGTGCCTTTCGCCTCGACGAAATAAATCTTCGAGCCATCCGCCGACCAGCCGGCAATCCCTGGCTGTCCGTCGTGCGACATCGGTGCAACGCGCGGTGCTCCGCCGCCAACCGGATAAATGTTGATTTGATCGCTCTGTGCCCAGCGCGCCGGAAGATCGCTGACGGCTGCGGCAATCCACTTTCCATCCGGTGAGTAAGAAGGTGTGCCTTCGGCCGCCGCGCTCGACGCGAATGGCCGGATGCGACCGCTCGCGACCTCGACGATCGAGATATCCGACGAAGTCCAATCGTTGGCGACCGGCGATTTCACGTGGCTGAAGACGATGTTTCTTCCATCAGGCGACCAGTTCAGGTCGTCTACGTGACGATTTTCAGTTGTGAGTTTCCGCGCTTCGCGCTTCCCGTTCGCGTCTTTCGTAATCGGGATGACGTACAGCCGGGCGACCTTTGTATTTTCGTCGACCCAGCGAAAGTCATTCCTGCCCTTGTCGTTCTTTTCTTCATCGTCGGTCTTTGCATCGGTTGATGCAAAGGCAATCCAGCGGCCGTCGGGCGACCACTCGAAATCGCTGACAGAAGATTTCACCTCGGTCAACGGCTCGGCTTCACCGCCATTGACGCGCAGAACATAAAGGTTGTTCCAGTTGTCCTTCCGATTCGATGTGAACGCAATCGACCCGCCGTCGGGCGACCATTTCGGATTCGTTGACGATTTCTCGCCGAAGGTCACCTGATAATTGGTGCTTCCATCGCTGGACGCGAGCCAGATTTGCGTGACGAACTCGCTTTTGTCGGCGGTCATTACAGCATCGTTGATCGTGTAAACGACCCGCTTGCCATCGGGTGAAAGCCGCGGTGTGGCCACGAGGCGGGTTCTGACCTGCAGATCCGGCGACCAGGAGGACGGTGCGGTTTGCGCGGAGGCCTGCCTAAATCCTCCCACCATGACCAGCAAAGCGCAGGACAGGTACGAAGCTGATCGCATGATGCCATCTCCTTGGGGAAGCCTGAAGTCGTGGTGTGAGGTATACTGCAGCGGGGTCCCGCGGTTGGCAATCGACAGCGGTGGCATGGCCAGTGCTATCCTCACATCAAGACCGCCGGCTTAAGACTATCAATGTTCATCACCCCCACCATCCAAAGATGAATCCGCGCGCACTCGTACCTCTGGCCAGTCTGATATTTGCCGCCGCATTGAACGCACAGCCACTTGCCCGGCCTCGCACATCCCCGGCTGACTCTGCACTGGCCCGGTCGATTATGGCCGAGGTCGTGGGAATTCGATCGGTCTCGGGTACGCGGGAGACGGTTGTTGCCGCGCAGGCGCTCGTGAAGCGACTGCGCACGGCAGGATTCAGTGAACAGGACGCCCTTGTCACAGGTGCGCCGGATTCTGTCGGCAACGTTGTCGCGCGCCTGCGCGGACGCGGCAAAGGACCACCCGTGCTCCTCATGGCACACCTCGACGTGGTGCCCGCGCTTCGGGAGGACTGGTCGACCGATCCGTTCACGCTGACTGAAAAGGAAGGCTGGTGGTACGGCCGCGGTACCATCGACAACAAGCAGGGTGTCACGACAATTGTGACGAATCTTATCCGGTGGAAGCGCGTCGGATTCATTCCGGAGCGTGACATCGTCGCCGTCCTCACCGGCGACGAGGAGACTCTTTCGGATCAGATCGACTGGTTTGCGTCGGGTGGTGGACGGAAGCTGATCGGCAATCCCGGACTCGCGCTCAATTTCGATGCGGGCGGGGGCACGATTTACGGTGGCAGGGAAGCGAGGCTAGGCGTTCAGACGAGCGAGAAGGTCTACGTCTCTTACCGGTTGACCGTTCGGAATGCAGGCGGTCATTCGTCGCAGCCGCGGCCGGACAATGCGATCTATGCGCTGGCGCGTGCGCTGACACGTGTTGCCGCATACGATTTTCCGATCGAGGTAAGTGCGACCGCCAGGCTGGGGCTTCAGCGCTCGGCGGCGTTCGAGGCGGATAGTATTGCCGGCCTCATGCGTCTCGTCGCGCGAACGCCCATGGACCCGGTCGCCGCGCGGCGGCTGACTTCGATCACGCGTTTCAACGCGCAGCTGCGGACTACCTGTGTGGCGACGCGTCTTACTGGCGGACATGCGGACAACGCGCTGCCGCAAATGGCTCAGGCAACAGTGAACTGCAGGATTCTTCCCGGCACCGATACGTCGGTGGTCGTTCGCGCATTGAGGACTGCGGTGGCGGACACCACTGTCGAGTTTCTGCAGGTGAATCCTGCAACCGTGTCTCCGCCGTCGCCGCTTACGCCCGCGATTCTGGGCGCGATTGAACAGGTAGCCGTGAAGTTCTGGCCGGGGGTAGTCGTGGTACCGGTGATGTCATCTGGAGCGACGGATGGCAGTCTGGTGCGGAATGCCGGCATTCCGGTATATGGAATTGGGGGAATTTTCACCGAGCCCGACGAGTCGCGCGCGCACGGGCGTGACGAGCGGGTGGAGGTGAGGCGGTTTTATGAGGGGCTCGAGTTTGCGAAAGCGTTTGTCGAGCGGTTGGCAAAGCAGTAGGCGTCTAATGTGCCTTTTTTGTCAGCGCAAACAGGTCTCCCGAAGTCCGGGTCGCTACCGAATCGGGGCAAGCCGAGCTTGTGCGGGCGATAGCTCTGGTTTGCGGCCGATAACGTAGGTGCTCTTGCCGATGGTCTTCGTTCCTTCCAGCTCCAATCCCGCCGCGTGGAAACACTTGACAACAGAGGAGAGCGAGTGGTAGGTGAAAACCAGAGGCGAGCCCGGCGCTTCCTTGAGTAGGAACGCCCACCCGTCGGGAGTCTCGGGGTCGATGAAGTCGAACACCACCCAACCACCCGGTTTGAGGCAACGCGCGAATTCGCAAACGTAAACGTACAAATGCCCAAGCTTGAGCGCGATGAACATGCCCTGCGAGAAGAATAAATCAGCCCAGCCGTCCTGGATGAGAGGCAGTCGAATACCATCGCAAAGCACGACTTCAACATTCGGCCGATCGGCGAAATATGATCGCAGGAAATGGACATTCCAGGGCGTTCGGTCAGCCAGAATCAGGCGGCCAGCAGGAATGCGATCGGCAATGTGGCGCGACCAGCGTCCGGTTCCCACCCCCACTTCGCAAACGTGCGCGGTTGGACTGAGCAGTGGAAATATCGTGTCCTCGAGAATGGGCAACGCGGGAAGCCAGCCGAGATTTCCTTCGATCCAATCGTTCACATCAACGTTCAACGCTGCTGCGTGTCTTGCATAGGCCGGGAATCCGTCTCCGTTTTTCGGTGGTCGCGAGAACCCGGGCGCAACTGCGTCACGAAGTCGGGCGAGCGGCTGCCCGCCGAGCCTTCCAGCCGCGCGCATAGCCCGGCCGAAAACGGTGGCTACGGCGGCTCCTTCACTGAGTCTGGGTTTCACGGATGGCAAAGCTCCTCGCGTCGTTATTCCCCATGGCTGGCGCGCAGCTCTCATGCGATCGCCGGGCCGGCGGCCATCGGTACCACTAACGTACCGGGATAGTCGTTGACGGGGCAAGTCGCGATATCTCGCCTGTTCCCGATCGCGCATTAAGGGCTGTTTTTCAACGACCTCGTTGACTGCAAATCGGCAAGCTCGCCCGGAGTTGCACGACTCGCATCGACGTGTTCCTCAAACACTTTGCTGCCCTGAACGGTGCAGCACTCCGATGCCCGCCGATATTGCCACGCATCCGCCTCTGCTCAGACGGAAGAGGATCGCTGCGCGCCGGTCTGGACGCACACGGACCGGAACGGCCATGCGGGCCGTCCAGTTTCTGTACTGGCAGCACTCAAACGGGCAGACGCCCCGGTCCACATACGGCACCGGCGGCGCGATTGGCCGTGCACGCCCACAGGCACTAGAGGGGTGACGAGCATTGCGAAGATGGCACCGGCTACACGCATGCGCTTAGCTCAGCTGTACGCCACCCTCGGGTCCGCCTTCGCGTACGCGAGGTCGGTAATCAGATTCACCAGCACAAACACCACGCTCAGAAACAACACCGACCCGTTAATCGCCGGCAGATCACGCCTCGCAATCGCGTTAACGACATACCGCCCAATTCCTGGCCAGCTGAAGATCGTCTCGGTGAGAATGCTCCCCGTGAGATAATACCCGAAGTCCAGCCCGAGTACGGTGATGATGGGGATCAATGCATTCCTCAATGCATGCCGCGTGATGACGACTCTCTCCTTCAACCCCTTGGCCCGCGCCGTCCTCACGAAATCGCCGCCCAGCACCTCGAGCATCGACGACCTCGTCACCCGCGCCAGAAACGCAATCGACCGCGAACCGAGCGCCAGTGCAGGCAAAATGAGAAACTTGATTCCGCCGTAACCCGATGGCGGCAGCCACTTCAGATTCACCGCAAAGATGAGAATCAGAATCAATCCCACCCAGTACACGGGAAACGAAATCCCGATATACGCAAACCCGAGCGACAGACGGTCGAACCAACCGCCTGGGTTGCGCGCACTCAACACGCCGATGGTGATTCCCAATACCGAGGCAAGGAGCATCGCCGAACCCGCGAGCAGCAGGGTCTTTGGGAACCGTTCCTTGATGTCCGAGAGAATCGACCGCTGCGTAATGTAGGAGTTGCCGAGGTCGCCCCTCAGAACGCCGCCAGTGTATGACGCGAACTGTGTGTAGAGCGGTTCATCGAGCTTGAGCTCCTTTCGCAACCGCGCGATCGTTTCGGCATCTGCTCGCTCACCGACCATGTCCTGGACCGGATCGCCGGGCGCAACGTACAGGAGCAGAAATACGACCACCATCACCCCGAACAATGTCGGGATCGCGAGCGCCAGACGCCGGATGATGAAGGAGAGCAAGAGCCGACGGCCCTAACGCTGAATCTGCACGTTAGTCCACCGCTGTCCGGTGAAAATGGTCGGCACCACGAATTCCCTGATCCATGGCTGAACGGCGTACAGCTCCTTGTAAAAAAACAGATAGATCATCGGTGCGTCGGTGTACGCCATCTGGTCGGCCTGAGTGTACATGGCGGTCCGCTTTGCATCGTCGAGCTCGCGGCGCGCGCTGGTGACCAGAGCGTCGTACTGCGGATTGTTATAGAAAGAAACGTTTCCGCCGACTCCCTTGTTGGCACTGTGCAGCAACGGATACAGGAAGTTTTCCGCGTCGGGATAGTCAGCGAACCAGTCCTTGAGCGCGAGGTCGGTCTGGCCGGCACGTGCTGCCTCACGCATTGAAGACGCGTCGCGCTGCACGAGCTTCACCTTGATACCTGCCTCGAGCAGGTTCGCCTGGACCACCTGCGAAATTCGCGGGAACGGCGGTGTCTGCGACGACCAGAGCTCCAGGGTAATCCCGTTCGGATGCCCGGCGGCAGCGAGTAGCTGCTTTGCTTTCGCCACATCACGAGTGTATCCGCGGCGGGTGGAATCGCCGCCGGGGAGTGCCGGCGGAATGACCCCCGCTGAAAGATTTCCGCGGCCGCTGACGATCGTCTCCAGGATCGCCTTCGAGTCGGTTGCGTAATTGAGCGCCTGCCGCACCCGTACGTCGGCCAGCGGTCCGCGGGTTGTATTGATTGCGATGTACATCATCCGCAACGCAGGTGCCGAAAGCAGCATCGCTTTTTTCTCGTCGGTCTGCTCCCAGTTCCGGGTCTCGCCTTCCGGTACATACAACACATCCACATTCCCGCTCTCGAACTCCGCGACCGCCGTACTCGGCTCGGGGACGATGCGCGCCATCAGGCTGTCGGCCTTGGGGGGCCCGTCGAAATAGGCGGGGCTCTTCGCGAATAGCAGATAGTCGTCATGCTTCCATTCGACGAACTTCCACGGGCCAGTGCCAATTGGGTTCTCGCCGAAATTGGCGGCTGGAGAATCAGGGACGATCGCGGCCACCGGCATCGCCAGGAGTTTGGGGAAAATGGCCAGCGGCTCCGTGAGTGTCACCACGACAGTGCTGTCGTTCGGTGCGGCAAGACCGGAGACCGATTTCGCCTTTCCCTCGGCGTAGGCCTTTGCGCCGGCGATCGGGAAAAGCGGCCAGCCACGGCCACCCTTTGTTTTCGGGTCCAGCACCCGTTGAAATGTTGCCACGACGTTGCGTGACGTGAATGGCCGGCCGTCGTGGAACTTTACCCCGTTCCGAAGGTGAAACGTATACCTCAAACCGTCAGGGGAAATGTCCCATGACCGAGCGAGGCCCGGCACCACCTGGGCGTCGGGGGTAAAACGGACCAGGCCGTCGAATACATAGCCGACGGCGCGTCCCGTAGGCACGTCGGTGGAAAGAGCAGGATCGAGCGACCGGGGGTCGTACGTATCACGCGAGTCGATGAGAGTGCGACGCGCGGGGGATGATTCGCCGCCGGTGCACGCGAGTGCCGCTGCGAAAGTTGCGAACAGGATCGGCCGGATGCGCATCAGTTGAACCGTTGACATTGTGGGTATGGACGCGAGAACTTATCCAGCCGTCGAGAGGGCGTCAAACATGAGTGAAGACTATTACTACAGGCGCAAACTCAAAGCTGCTGAGCTGATGCCCGCGCTAGGCGTTGGAATTGCCGCTGGACTCGCGGGTTTCTACCTGGTGCAACTGTTAGTCCAGCGCACTCCCCTTGTTCCTCCGCATGCGCCGGTGACCGAGCCAAAACTGCCCGACGCGAAGAGCGGGCCAGCAGGAGCATGGGACAAGCCACCCGGCGGTTGATCCACCGCGTAGATGGCCGCGCGATCCTCGGGTTCTGCTCTGTTCTCGTTATTTCGATAGTCTCGGTTCCCGCCTCAGCTCAGGACGTCGCATGCGACCCCGGCGACGTCGAAGTGCGAGGCCTCGAGTTTACTGGCAATACGGCGTTCTCCGATGCCGAACTGGCCCGGGTGATCGTCACTACGCCCTCCGCATTTGCACGGCGGGCACTGCGACTTCCGTTTACCACACGCCGGTGCCTGGATCGTACAGAGTTGCCGCGAGACCGTGCCCGTCTCGTGGTGTACTACCGCCGCCGCGGATACCCTGAGGCCGCCGTCGATACAGCCGTCAGTGCTTCGGGCAGCAACGGGGTCCAGATAAAGTTCATGATCGAAGAAGGATTACCTGCCGTTCTCGAATCGTTTGTCGTGCGTGGTCTCGACTCGGTGGCCGATCGCACCGTAATCATCCGGAATCTCCCGGTGCGCGCACGCGACAGGTTCGACAGGGTGGCGATCGAAGCTGCGCGCGATACTATCGCGCGGCGGCTTCGAAATAACGGATATCCGCGAGCGAAGGTTGCCAACAGTTTTGCAGTCGATGATACGCGCCGCGCAGCCTTCGATACACTGACCGTAACCGCCGGTCCGTTCACCCGAATTGGCGGTGTGAACTTCGAAGTCATTCCATTCGGGTCGAAAGGGCGTCAGGTTCCCGACGAAATTGTACGACGGATCGTCGGACTCGATTCCGGTGATGTCTACCGCGAGGACGATCTCCTCAACGCGCAACGCACGCTGTACAGAACGGAAGCATATCAGCACGTGACTCTGGTGCCGGACACGGCGACGAGCGCAACAGATTCTCTCATCGGAATAAATGCACTACTCGTTGAGAACACGACGCGGTCCGCTCGCCTTGGCGCAGGGTACGGAACGCTCGATTGCTTTCGCGTCACCGGCGAGCTCTCGAACTACAATTTCCTGAGGAGTGCCCGCCGGCTCGACCTCACTACCCGGGTTTCCAAGATTGGAATTGGCGAGCCGCTCGGTGGAGCGAAGGAGCTGTGTCCACAGGCGAAGCGCGACCCTTTCAGCGCCAAGCTCAACTATTACGCGGGCGCTACACTCCGACAACCGGTGTTTTTCGGCCTCCGGGCTGTCCCGACAATCACGGTGTTCAGCGAGCGCATATCGGAGTACAACGCGTATCTGCGCACGACTGCGATAGGCGGGATAGCCTCGCTCGACTGGCGCCGGTTCTCACGCACGCCGGTTACGTTTGCCTATTCGATGGACCTCGGCCGCACCGAGGCACAGCCGGCGCTGTTCTGCGCGGTTTTCAACCTCTGTGATCGCGAGGACCGGCAGCGCGTGCAGCAGACGCAGCGCCTCGCCGTTCTGAGTGCCGTCGTATTACGTGACAATTCCAACAGTTTCATCTCGCCTACCCGTGGGTCACAATGGCGTGTCGAGGCAAGGCACGCATCGAAGTTCATCCTTTCGGACACCGCTCTGCAGTTCAACAAGCTGCTCGCGGAGCGGTCGCAGTACTGGAGAATGACGGGCGGGTCGGTGATTGCGTTTCGCCTGCGAGGCGGTGCCGTATTTGGAAGGACACTGGGCTCGGCGACGGGTTTCATCCCGCCTCAGGAAAGGCTGTATGCCGGAGGCCCGACCAGTGTGCGAGGATTTTCCCAGAATGAGCTGGGTTCAGCGATTTATATCTCGCAATCGTACCGTGTCGTGCCGCCTGGCGAGTCGGGATTGGCCGATACTTTGTTCAGAGCCAGCGATACCGCGGCAATCAGAAGGGCAGTGCCCGTTGGCGGCAACAGCCTGGTTGTCGCCAACCTCGAGCTGCGGCTGCGGAGCCCCTTCTACCCGGAGTTGCTGCAGTGGACGTTGTTCACCGATGCAGGCGATGTCTACAATCGCGGGCGTTTCGGGAGCTTTCAGAATTTTGCGATAAAGGTCACTCCCGGCGTTCAGCTCACTGCGTTTTCGCCAGTCGGTCCGATTCGCATTGTGGTCGGTTACAATCCATACGACCGGCCCTCCGGACCGCTCTATTTCGAAGTCCCGCGTAATCAGGACACCAGCAGTGCACTGGCCGAACCAGGTTCGCTGCCCTGCGTAAGCCCGGGGAACGTTCTCCCGGTGCGCCGGCAGGGCGACTTTCTCAGGCAGGCTGAGGGAAGATGTCCCGCCGGTTTCACGCCGCGCACCGATCGCGGGTTTCTCAGCCGGCTGACGTTTGGGCTGGCAATCGGCCAGGCGTTCTAAGGTCTGATGTCACGTCGCCAACGCATTGTCGCCGGAAGCGCGATTGGGCTGCTGACGCTCGTTGTGCTCGCGTTTGCACTCCTGCTGTCGCTCACGCAGAGCCAGTACGGACAGGGGCAGGTGCGGCGACTGGCTCAGTCGTGGATCTCGAAGAAGGCGCGTGGGACGATTTACATCGGCCGGATCAGCGGCGGCATGTTCAACGGCGTGACGATAGACTCGCTCGAGATCCGTGATGAGGAGGACTCTCTTTTTGTCCGGACCGGCCGCATCAGAGTGAAGTATGATCTTCGGGACGTGCTCGACAGGCGACTGCTGCTTAGCCACGTCGACGTTCAGCGGCCCGTGGTACATGTTCGCCAGCACAAAGACGGTGTGTGGAATTACCGCCGGATCTTTCCCGAGAGACCAAAGAAGTTACGCACTGCGTCACGTGATTTTGGTGACTTCATCATCGTTGATTCGGCCGACGTTCACGATGCGTCGATCGCTGTCACGCAGCCGTGGCACCCTGCGGATTACCTGCGCGGATACCAGCGGGACAGTGCAATCACGCGGGCACTCGGATCGCTCACCCGCGTATCGCCGGGCAATCAGTGGCGGACCGAGAT
>Ga0136611_10003507_pt1 | contig 10966 bp, 12 predicted proteins | sample AntDrymUQ2232306_2_FD_106645 | JGI IMG/M metagenome (GOLD analysis project Ga0136611, IMG submission 106645) | Polar desert sand microbial communities from Dry Valleys, Antarctica - metaG UQ223 (23.06) | ecosystem: Environmental > Terrestrial > Soil > Desert | place: Antarctica: Dry Valley... | reverse complement strand
GGAGGGCGGGGCGCTGCGGGGAGACACCGAGCTGCGCGCCGTGCTGCAGGCGCTGCAGAGCGAGATCGTCGGCGCCGGCCCGCTCGAGCACCTCCTCCGGGACCCCGACGTGACCGACGTGCTGGTCAACGCACCCGACGAGGTGTGGATCGACCGCGGCGACGGGCTGGAGCGTGTCGCCGTCCGGTTCGCCGACGACACGGCCGTACGCCGGCTCGCCCAGCGACTGGCTGCGCCGACCGGACGGCGGCTCGACGACGCGCAGCCCTGGGTCGACGCCCGGCTCCCCTCAGGAGTGCGGCTCCACGCCGTCCTGCCCCCGGTCGCGCCGGGCGGCACGTGCCTGTCCCTGCGCGTCGCCCGCCGCCGGGCGTTCGAGCTCGACGAGCTCGTCGCCGCCGGCACGCTCCCGGCCGACGGTGCCCGGCTGGCCGCAGCGCTGGTCCGGTCGCGCACCGCGTTCGTCGTGACCGGGGGCACGGGCACGGGCAAGACGACCCTGCTGTCCACCCTGCTCGGCCTGGCAGGTCCCCGCGAGCGGCTGCTCCTCGTCGAGGACGCCGGCGAGCTGGCGCCGGTCCACCCGCACGTCGTCCGCCTGGAGGCCCGGCCGGCCAACGTCGAGGGAGCCGGCGCCGTGGACCTGCGCGACCTCGTGCGCCAGGCACTCCGGATGCGCCCTGACCGGCTCGTCGTCGGCGAGGTCCGGGGCGCTGAGGTGGTGGACCTGCTGGCCGCGCTCAACACCGGTCACGAAGGCGGCTGCGGCACCCTCCACGCCAACTCCGCGCGTGACGTGCCCGCCCGGCTCGAGGCGCTGGCCGCCGTCGCCGGCTTGGACCGCGCTGCGCTCCACAGCCAGCTCGCCTCCGGACTGCGGGTGGCCGTGCACCTCGTGCGCTCGTCGCAGGACGGGGTGCGCCGGCTCGCCGAGGTCTGCCTGCTCGAACGCGGTGCTGACGGGCTCGTGCAGGCCGTCCCGGCGTGGAGCTGGGACGGCGGCACGCCCCGGGGAGCAGCCGGACCGGCGTCGGAGGGGTTGCGGGAGCTGGTGGGGGCGTGGTGACCGGCGGCCTCCTGGCCGCCGCCCTCGCCGCCGGGTCGGTGGCCTGCCTCGTCGGGCTGCGGCCCCGTCCCGAGCAGCGGCTGGCGGGCATCGGCCTCGACAGCCCTGTGCCGCGCGGCTGGTCCCGGCCCGCGTCACCGGCTGCCGGCGCTGCCCTCCCGGTCGTCGGATGCGCCGTGCTCGCCGTGCTGCTCGGTCCGGTGCCGGCACTGCTGGCGCTCGTCGCGGTCGAGTGCGGCCGGCGGACCGTGGCCGGACGCCGCCGGGCAGCCGATCGCGCCGCTGAGCGACGGCAGGCAGTCGAGGCCTGCTCGGCGCTCGCCTCGGAGCTGCGCGTCGGTCGGCCACCCGCGGCGGCCCTGACCGTCGCCGCCGACCTCGCCCGGGGACCGAGCCGCTCGCTGCTGCGCGCCGCGGCCGCCGCGGCGCAGTTCGGAGGTGACGTGCCGGCGGCCCTGACGATGCCCGGTCCGACGGGCATCGCCGCCACCGCCGTGCCGGAGGTCCTGCGCAGCCTGGCCGCCTGCTGGGAGGTGTGCGCGACCTCGGGGAGCGGCCTGGCGGTCGCGGTGGACCGGCTCGAGGACGGGCTGCGCGCCGACCTGGACCGGCGACGGGCCGTGGCTGCCGAACTGGCCGGCCCGCGCGCCACCGCCGGGATGCTGGCGGTCCTGCCGGTCGCTGGGCTGCTGCTCGCGTCCGGGCTCGGCGCCGATCCGGCCGGGGTGCTGCTTGAGACGCCGCTCGGTCTGGTGTGCCTGACGGTCGGACTGCTGCTCGACGGCCTCGGGGTGCTGTGGACCCATCGGCTCGTCGCGCGGGCCGGCGGGGTGTGACCGGTGGTCGTCCTGCTGGCATCGCTGTGCGCGGCGCTGTCGGTCGCGGTGCTGCTGAGCCGCCCCGGGGCAGGGCGCCTGCAACGGGTGCTGCCCGCAGGGGGCGCGCGCCGGACCACCGCTCGGATGGACCCCGCCCGCCTGGCGTGCGCGATGGCGGGGCTCGCGCTCGTCCTCGTGGTGACATGGCCGCTCGGGATCGCCACCGGCCTGGTGGTGGCGCTGGTGGGGCCGGTGCTGCTCGCGCGCGCCGAACCTCGGGCGGTCCGCGAGGAGCGGGAGCAGCTCGCGCGAGACCTCCCGCTGCTCCTCGACCTGCTGGGCGCCTGCCTCGCCGGCGGGGCGCCCCTGCCCGCAGCGGCGGACGCCGTGGCGGGCGCGATCCCGGGGCCGGCCGGTCGCCGGCTTGCCGCAGTCTCGGCCGCGCTCGCAGTCGGCTCTCCGCCCGTCGAAGCCTGGGCGGCGCTTGGGGGACCGGCGGAGGCGGGCCCGCCCGCGGCGGGCGGGGCTGGAGCCGGCAGAACCCGGCGGGGTGGTGCGGCTGCTGACGGCGCGGACCCTGGCGGCACGGGGACCGAGGACCCGTGCACGGTGGCCGCGCGCACACTGGGCCGCGCGGCGGACAGCGGAGCACCCGTCGTCGGGGCGGTGTCGCGGCTGGCCGCCGAGGCTCGGGCCCAGTCCCGGGCGGACGGCGAGCAGCGGGCGCGGCGCGTCGGCGTGCTGGTGGTGGCGCCGCTCGGCCTGTGCTTCCTTCCCGCCTTCGTGCTGCTCGGGGTGGTGCCGGTGGTAGCCGGCCTGGCCGGTCCGCTGCTCGCGTCCTTCTGAGCCGGGGCCTCGTGCTCAGGCGTGCGGCTCCGCGACCGCGTCGACGTCGACCGCGACGCCATGGGCGATGTCGCTGACGAGCGCGGCGTAGGCGCCGAGCATCCCGACGTGCGGCGTCGTCAGGATGAGGGACACGAGGAGTCCGGGCGCCACCTCGGGCAGGTGCGCCTCCACGACGCCGGCAGAGCCAGGCGCAGGACCTCCTGGGGACCCAGCGGCCACGACGTCCACGGTGCGGACGGCCCATCCCCCCGCGAGCTGGAGCTGGGTCACCTCGCCAGCCGTGCTGGTGCGGTCGAGCGCCCACGCGTGAAGCCCGTCCCGGCCGAGCGCAGCCTCGTCGAACGGCTGCGCGGACACGACCAGCGAGGCGGTGACCGGCTCGCCCTGCCACAGCTCGGCGTGGACGGCGCACAGGACCACGCCGGGTGCCCGCGTCGAGCGGTCACGCAGGTCGGCAAGCCAGTTCCGCTGCTCCACCTCGAGCAGCCACTCCTCGATCGGGTCCGTCCCTCCGCCGTCAGCTGTCCACAGGATGGCGAACCCTACGGGGAGCGGCACCGACACGGAGGGGGACTGGGCGCTCACCAACCGCTCGCCGGTGCCGTGCCGGCCGTTGCGAGGCGTGGCTCGGGTCCCGGTGGCGTCGCATCGATGCACCGGGGTGTGGTGCGCCGGCCCGGCTGAGCGGTGCCGACTGCCACCGCGGGCAGCTTCAGCGGGGACGGCCGCGGCGGGGCGTCGCCGCGTCGCCGCGCCATCGCACCGGCGTAGCCGTGGACGCCCAGAGCGAGGCCGGCCAGGTCGAGCTGTACCTTCGCAACGCGCCACGGACGCTCGGCTGTCGTGCCTGCCACGTCGTCGAGGAGCGAGGGGAGCTTGACCACCCCCTCCCCGAGCTCAGCTCCCCGCGCGCTCTTGGCCATCCTGGCTGCCCCAGCTGCGAGCCCGCCGGTCGCGAATCCCGCTGCTGCAAGGGCCACGTCGGTCGTGGAGCCGTCGGCGTACGCGGCGAGCAACCCGGTCGCGGCGACCGCGACGCCGGCCGCGACGAGACCGAGCAGCACGCCACCGACGGGGATGAACAGGGCGAGCATGCCGACGACCCCGGCGATCTCCGACACCCGCGTGAGCAGCTCGGGGTTGTTCCGCACTTTGTCAGCCAGACCGCTCTGGAGCCGCTGGACGATTCCGGGTACGGCCGGGGCGAACTCGGTGGCGCGGCGGACGGCGTCCGCGGCGACTCTCGCCTCGGTGGCGGCACGCTGCTCGATCCGGAGTCCCCAGGCGCGCGCGGCGTCGAGGTCCTGCTGAGCCAGGTCGGCCGCGTCGCCGCCGAGCAGCACCATCGAGCCTTCGGGGGTCAGCGGTCTCGTGTAGCGGTAGTCGCCCAACGATCGGTAGAGACCTCCGGTCGCGGCGTGGAGGCGGTGGAGGGCGTCCTCGGCGTCAGCTTCGGCGCGCCGGCCCTCCGCCTGCAGGTCCAGCAGCGCGTCCCGGTAGGCCATCAGCGCCATGGCGGTCACCCGGAAGGCGCGGCGACCTGCGCTCAGCGACCGGGGCAGCTCACCCAGAGCCGTCGCGAACTCCACGGCGGCATCTCCTCGCCAGCACCAGCTGGCTGCCCCCAGCGCTTCCACCTTGACCGTGGCCGCGAGGAGCTCGTCGGCCACGCGGTCCGCATCACGGGACAGCCGACTCATGGCCCAGCAGTCGCCCGGCGCCGGGTCGAAGCCCAGGGCGGCGTAGCGGTGAGCGCTCATCCGACGGCCTGCGCGAGCTGGGCGTCGACATCGCAGTAGTAGCGCACCGCCTCGTCGAGCTGATCGCCGGCCACGCCGGCCGCTTGGGCGAGGGTGCCGAGGCCGTGTCGCCAGTGGTCGTGGAAGTCCTGCAGCCCCGACGTGAGCTCCGAGCTGCCGGCCTCCGCTGTGGTCGTCTCGTCCAGGGAGCGCGTCGCCCCGTCGAGCCGGTCACGCACGTCCCACAGGGCGCGTGCGATCTCCGTCAGGGCCGGCGGGTCCACCGCGATCAACGACATGTCTCACCTCCTCGGCCGCGGACGCTAGGGCTGCAGGCGGCTCAGCGGGGGCCGGGACCGAGATCTGTGGACGGCGAGTGCGCCGCGTCTCGGCGCGGCGGCCGATGAGGGACAGCCCGCGGGGCCATCGGCCGGGGGCTGCCTTGTCGATGCGGTCCACAGGTGGTGGGAATGACCATGGCTACGTCCACAGATTCGCCTCAGAGCATGGGAATCGCGCCTCGGCCCCACGACCGTCGACCTCGCCGGGCGCTCGCCCGGCAGTCCGAGCCCGGCCTGTCCGCCGGGCCTTCCAGGAGGTCGCCATGCCTGCTCTGTCCGCCATTCGCACCGCCCCCGTCCGCGCCGCTGTCCGACTGCAGACCGTGCGGACCGAGGACCGCGAGGCCGGCATGACCACCGCGGAGTACGCCGTGGGCACTGTTGCGGCGTGCGGCTTCAGCGGTGTGCTCTACAAGGTCATCACCAGCGACGCCGTGCTCGACCTCCTCAAGGGGGTCATCGGCAAGGCGCTCAAGCTGTCGTTCTGATCCCGTCCGTCCGTCCGGGCCGGTGCGCGAGCACCGGTCCGGGCCTGGCCGGGGGAGGACCCGTGCCACACCCCTGGTGCTCGCCGTTCCCACTCGGCACCGGACCTCGCAGCCGTCGGTGTCGATCCGCCGACGCCGGCATGGTGACCGCCGAGACCGCCGTCGCGCTCCCGGTGCTGTTGGTCGTCCTGGCGGCAGCTGTCTTCGTCCTCGCCTGCGTCAGCGCCCAGCTGCGCTGCGCCGACGCTGCTCACCTGGCGGCGCGTGCCGCCGCTCGTGGCGACGCGCCGGCGGACGTCGTGACGGTGGGCCGGTCGGTCGCGCCGTCGGCGGCGGACGTCACCGTCGAGCGGCGTGGTGGGCAGGTGCACGTGCTCGTGACCGCCGAGGTGCGGCCCTTCGGGTCGGGCCTCTCGGTCCTGCCGCCGGTCCGCGTCAGCGGCCGCGCCGTGGCCCTGGACGAGGCGGCCGCGCCATGAGCGCTCGGGCAGGCGAGCGGGGGAGCGCCACGGTCCTCGTGCTCGCTCTCTCGACGGTCGTCGCGCTGCTCGGCATGGTCCTCGCCACGCTCGGCGCGGTCGGGGTCGCCCGCCACCGGGCCGCGTCGGTCGCTGATCTCGCCGCGCTGGCGGCTGCCTCGCGGGCACTGGACGGGCCGGGTCCGGCGTGCGAGGCGGCGCAGCAGGTCGCGACGTCGGCGGGCGGGATCCTCACCGGCTGCCGGCTCGTCGGTGCGGTCGCCGACGTCACCGCCGAGGTGCGTCCGGCCGGCCGGGTCGGCAGCCTCGGCACGGCGACCGCCCGCGCCCGTGCCGGTCCGACGGGTGGTGGCTGACAGTTTGAGGAGCCCTATCGGCCGGCGGCGCGGTGCAGGAACGGCGCCATCGCGGCCGCACGGGTCGGTACGCCACGGATCCGTCCGTCATGGCTGTGCCGGTGGTGATGCCTTGCGCCGGGTCCCGGGAGCTGCGTTGGGCGCACACACGCACGGCGTCCCGTGCGCCGGCCGAAGGGCCAGCGTCATGCGAGGATCAGGAGGTGAGCGTGACGGAGGTGCTGAACCGCCCGCGGCTCACGGTGTACCAGCCGATCGTGGACCTGCGTACTGGTGCTCTCGTCGCAGTGGAGGCGCTGACCCGCGGCGCGGATGACCCGTCGAACCCGGCCGTCCTCTTCGCTGATGCGGCAAGGGCAGGCTGCCTCGAAGCCCTGGACGAAGCGTGCCTGCAGGCCGCGCTCGAGGGGGTGGGACATGCCGCCACACCGGTGACCCTGTTCGTCAACGTCGAGCCGACGACGCTGTCCGCACTGGGGTCCGGCCGGCTCGCGGCCCTCGCCCGGCGCGTGAGCGAAAGGATCCAGGTCGTCCTGGAGGTCACGGAACGAGACCTCCTCGACCGGCCGGCGGAGCTCGTGCGCACCGTCGACCAGGCGCGCGACCTGGGCTGGGGCATCGCGTTGGACGACGTCGGCGCCGAACCGGCGGCGCTGGCCCTGCTGCCCTTCCTCGCTCCGCACGTCATCAAGCTCGACCTCGCCCTGGTGCAAGGCCGCAGCACGCCGCAGGCTGCCGCAGTGGTCAACGCCGTCGGTGCCGAGGCAGAGCGCTCCGGCGCCCTGGTGCTCGCTGAGGGCATCGAGACGCAGCAGCACCTCGACCGCGCTCTCGCGCTGGGTGCCACCCTCGGACAGGGCTGGCTCTTCGGTCGGCCTGCGCCCCTCGGGCACATCACGATGGACGCCTTGGTCCTGCCGGCGTTGCCGGCCGCCGGCCACCCCTCCGCCCGGGACCCCGGCGTCACGCCGTTCGACGTCCTCTCGGCCGCCACCCTCCCCCGACGCACGACCGTCCAGCTCGTCAGCTCCATGAGCCGTCAGCTCGAGCACCAAGCCGTCCTGCTCGACGAGAAGGCCGTCGTGCTGGCGTCCTGTCAGCACGCCCGGCTGATGAGTGACGCCACCCTGCGGCGGTACGCCTCGCTGAGCTCGGTCACGTCCTTGACCGCGCTGCTCGGCCCCGGCATGGCCGACGAACCGGCACCCGGCGTACGCGGGACTGCCCTCGACCCGGACGACCCGCTCGCCGATCTGTGGGTCGTCACGGTCATCGCCCCGCACTTCGCCGCAGCCCTCGTCGCCCGCGACGCAACCCCCGCCGCCGCCGACGCACGCGAGCCCGGGCAGGGTGCGCCGCCCGGCGCGACCGACTCCTGCTCCCAGGCTCCAGCCCCAGCCCGTGTGCTCGAGTACGTCCTGACCTACGACCGCACCCGGGCCGTGCAGGTCGCACACCTGCTGCTGCAACGGCTGCAGACCCCGGCCGGCCACGGGACCCGCTGGGTCTGGCCGCCGCAGCAGGTCGAGGTGACGACCCCGGAGCGTCCTGAGCTGTCGAGGCTGCTCGAGCGGGCGGTCGCCGCCGCGACCAACAGCATCGTCATCGCCGACGCGACCCTGCCCGACACTCCGCTGATCCACGTGAACGACGCGTTCGTAGCCCTCACCGGCTACTCCCGAGCCGAAGCGCTGGGCCAGAACTGCAGGTTCCTCCAGGGGCCGGACACCGACCGCACGCAGGTCGAGCTCCTCAAGCGCCAGCTTCGGGGTGGCCGGCCGTTCAGCACGGTCCTGCGCAACGTCCGTCGCGACGGCACGAGCTTCTGGAACGAGCTGCACATCTCCCCCGTCCGGGACCCCGCCGGCCGCATCACGCACTACATCGGCGACCAGCACGACGTCACCGAACGGGTCGAGCGCGAGCAGCACGTCACCTACCGGGCCTACCACGACGAGCTCACGGGCCTGCCGAACAGAGCGCAGGTGCTCGACCACCTCGACCTCGAGCTCCGCCGGGCACGACGCAGCGGGGCCGGTGTGGCGGCACTGTTCTTCGACGTCGACGGCTTCAAGGCCATCAACGACCGGTTCGGCCACGCAGCCGGTGATGCGGTGCTGAGGGCCGCCGCGCACCGACTCCGACGGGCGGTGCGCTCCGGCGACCTGCTCGGCCGCCTCGGCGGGGACGAGTTCCTCATGGTCCTCGCCGGCCTGCACCACCAGACGGGGCCCCAGGCCGCCGATGGCGTCGAAGCGGGCGCCCTGCGCGGGCACCAGGACATCGACGCCGTCACCCGGCACCTGCGCGAGTCGCTCGACGAGCCCCTACAGGTCGCCGGCACCGCCGTGCGACTGCAGATCAGCGTCGGCTCGGCCCTGTACCCCCGCGACGGCCTCGACGGCCACTCCTTGATCGTCCACGCCGACCGCCGCATGTACCAGGACAAGTCGCGCACCGGCCGTTGAGGGGCGTCAGCGGCACCATCGGGTGTCAGCGGCGGAGGCAGGTGCGCACCCGGTGCACCTGACGGCGGCTGGAACGCTGTCCAGCCGGTCGAAGAGCAGCGTGGTCGAGCACCTCTCGCACCTGGTGCCGAGTCCAGCGTCCCAGCGGAGCAGGGCTCGTGCTGCGCCGTCGGCGAGCTCGCGCGCGTGGGTGTGCACGCCGGTCGTGGCGCAGCCGCTGCTGGCACTCACGCTGGGGTCCTGCACCGGACCGGTCCGCTCCTCGAGCAGGACCCGCCGGCGGGCGACCCAGGCGGCCGCCTCCTGCGAGGTGAAGCGCCCGGGGTAGCCCGTGAGCAGCGCCGCGACTGAGGCCGCAGTGCCGGGGGCATCCGTCATGCCCTCGAACGCTACGGCCCCTCCGGACCCGTCGCCGGCCAGGACCGTGACCGGCTGGGATGGATCACTGGCCGCGATCGTTGTCGCGGGCGAACGGACCTCCCACGGCGGGCTCAGGAAGCAACGCGGACCCCCCGGGAGAACCTGATGAAGATCGGCATCGCCGACGCGGGCACCATCGGCGGCGACGCGGCCGACGTGCTGCACCGGCACCTGTTCGGGCGTGCAAAGGTGACGCCGACCTGTCCAGGGCCAGCGAGCGGAGCGCCGAGTGACTGACGTCGATCGACAGGGGACGGGGACGAGCCAGCGGGTCGCCCTGGTCACCGGCTCGTCCTCCGGTATCGGCGCCGAGGTCGCGCGGCGCCTCGCCGCCGAGGGCATGCACGTCTACGTGAACTCCCGGGCCTCGGTCGCGGCGGGGCGAGCCGTCGTAGCGGAGATCGGTGGCACCTACGTCCAGGCTGACGTCGGTGACCCGCTGTCCGCGCAGGCGCTCGTCGACCAGGTGGTGGACGCGCACGGCCGGCTGGACGTGCTGGTGAACAACGCCGGCACGACCCGGGTGATCCCGCACGATCAGCTGGCCGCTGCCACACCCGAGGTCTGGCGCGAGCTGTTCGAGGTGAACTGCATCGCACCGTTCGTGCTGGTGACCGCCGCCGAACGGGTGCTGCGCGCCGCCGCGCCGGGGTGCGTCGTCAACGTGTCCAGCCTGGCGGGCGTGCGACCCGTGGGCAGCTCCATCCCGTACGCCGCGAGCAAGGCGGCCCTGAACCACACGACCCGGCTGCTGGCGCGGGCTCTCGGACCGCAGGTGCGGGTCAACGCCGTCGCGCCGGGTCTCGTCGACACCCCATGGACCGAGGACTGGGACGACGCGCGGGCCTTCGTGCAGCAGAACGCTCCGCTGCGCAGGTCGGCGACGCCCGCAGACGTGGCAGAGGTGGTGCTCGGGCTCATCCGGGCTGACTACGTGACCGGCGAGGTCGTCGTCGTCGATGGCGGACTCGGGCTCAACTGAGCGTCGACTGCTCGCTGCGTGCCGCGCAGACCCCCGGCCACAACACCTGCGCACCAGTGGCGAGCCGCTGGTTCGAGGACCTGATCCCTGGCAGCCGGCCGGCCCCCACGTCGACCGCGCCGGCACGGTCCGGGCGCCGAAGCCGCAGGCTCGTCTCGTGGTCGTCGGCTACATCCCACCCGGCCGGGGACAGCCCGCCGTCACCAAGGGCAACGAGGTGCTGGCGCGGATCGCGGACGCCCGGGGCGCGCTCTTCTGGGACCCGGCGGCCGAGGGCTGGCTCGACGGTCGCAGCGACGCCGTCGGCCGCGACGGTTACGAGCTCACGGTCGCCGGGCACCGGCTGCTCGCCGACGAGGTCCTGGAGCAGGTGCGCCACACCGGCCTCGACGACGTGGAGCGGGGGCAGCTGCCACCCCAATGAGCTCCTCCGGCGTCGGGCTCCCCCTACAGGCCGTCGGCGCGGTGGAGGAACGCGGCCATGGCCTGCCGGCTGACCGGGTCGACCGGCTTGTAGAGCGGCTTGCCGGTCGGCTGGGGGGTGCCGGTGCTGATGCCGGTGGCCTTCATCCACTCGATCTCGCGGAAGAACGGGTGGGTGGTCGGGACATCGGCGAACGACGCGGCCGTCGGTGTGGTGAACATCGGGGAGCTGGCGGCGCGGTAGAGGAACGGCGCCATCGCCTGCCGCGACACCGGGTCGGCCGGCTTGTAGAGCGGCTTGCCGGTCGGCTGCGTGGTGCCGGTGCTGATGCCGGTGGCCTTCATCCACTCGATCTCGCGGAAGAACGGGTGTGTCGTCGGGACGTCGGCGAACGACGCCGCGGTCGGCGCCTCGAACGCCGGTGAGCCGGCGGCGCGGTAGAGGAACGGCGCCATCGCCTGCCGGGACACCGGCAGGGCGGGCCGGTACTCGACCGACCCGTCCGGCAGGACCGTGCCGGTGCTGATGCCCTCGCT
>Ga0136611_10003506_pt1 | contig 10966 bp, 11 predicted proteins | sample AntDrymUQ2232306_2_FD_106645 | JGI IMG/M metagenome (GOLD analysis project Ga0136611, IMG submission 106645) | Polar desert sand microbial communities from Dry Valleys, Antarctica - metaG UQ223 (23.06) | ecosystem: Environmental > Terrestrial > Soil > Desert | place: Antarctica: Dry Valley... | reverse complement strand
GAATGTTAGGAAGTCAAAGCGAATTTAGAAATAGAAATATAATAATTTGAATGTTACATTGTACAAGGAGAGAATTATCTCTGACGATGGATAAAACAAAATTCAGTTCCTTTCAGTGCAGATAAACAGATGAAAGGTATGTGTTTTAGGTGCGCTATTAAACTTTGCAAAATAGTACTCACGGTTACGTTTGGTTGGCAGCTCTGAAATCAGCCAATCTATTATATAGCTACGCCATCCAGTGCTGCATTTTAAGAGTAATGACTTGCAGTGCACGAATAAGTTACTTTAATCTCGCTTTTCTGATTCGAAAATGGCAATAAAGGAATATCACTTAATAGTATCAATTTCTAATGATGTCATTCGGTTAATGAAATTTAAATAAGAGTCATTTAAAAGCAGTTAAGTTATTTGGGATATCAAAAACTAACTATTCCTCTTCCGCTGGATTTCTGACTAAACTCCTATATTTTTACCCTTGTCTTTTCTGTTTCCATCCAGGATATTTCAGTTATTATTCTACTTCTCTGTAGCTATTTCTCTTTGTTCATACTGTATGACATCATTTATGCGTAGATTTTTTCTATTTATTTTTGCCATAATTAATCTTGTTATTGTTTCTTCTATTCGAGCTGAGACATGGGTGCTCCCGCCACATGATATTGATATTTTTGGTCAAATACGAACTATTCATGCAAGTCGTGAAGAGACGCTACTGGATATAGCGCGCCAATATGATATTGGTCAGATTGAGATTCTGTTAGCTAATCCCACTGTTGATCGATGGCTACCCGAAGATGGTGCAAAAGTTATCCTACCAAGCCGCTACATTATTCCACATGCTGATCGCAAGGGTTTAGTACTTAATCTACCTGAGATGAGAATTTACTACTTCCCTGAACCTGAAAAGGGAGAAAAGCCTATGATTACTACACATCCGGTAGGAATCGGCAGAATGGACTGGATAACCCCATTGGGTGTATCCAAAATAGTGGAAAAAAAGAAAGATCCAACTTGGACACCCCCAAAATCGCTTCAGATGGACAGAATAGCAAATGGTGAGCAACCTTACCCCAGTGTAGTACCGCCTGGCCCCACCAATCCATTAGGCCGGCATGCAATGCGCTTAAGTATCGGCGGTGGTAGTTACCTGATACATGGCACCATCAAACCATTTGGCGTTGGAATGCGCGTTTCAGCCGGGTGTGTGCGTATGTATCCAGAAGATATTGAAGCATTATTTGATAATATCCCGATTGGAACGCAAGTACAGATAGTCAATCAATCCATTAAACTTGGTTGGCTACTTGATTCACTTTTTATTGAGCTGCATCCACCATTGGAAGAAGATGAAGAGAAATACGTCAACTATAAACAAATGACAATAACTGCTATCAATGACTTTCTTGCGTTAAAAGACAGCAAGAAAAATATTACTGCGGATTTTGAAATAGATCAGGAAGCTTTAAGAAAAGCAGTCACGGAGAAAAGTGGAATGCCAATTTTAATCTCACGTTCGCGCTTTCAAGTTCAAATCCATACACAAAACAACAATTATTAGTTTTCTAATAATTAAAGAATAGAGAAGATAAAAAGTAGCTCATAAAAAACCCCTTTGGGAAGGGGTTTTTTTACACTAGCTTTTTGCTACGAATAACAATAGTTTCTTAGTTATTACTTATGCATAGCTTTCTTAAACATGCGATCAATTTTTGATTCTGTTTCCATTGAACGTTTGTTCGCTTCATCTGCAATACGTACTGCATCATTTGCTTTAGCATTAGCAGCGGCTGCTTCTGCTTTAGCTGCAGCTGCATCAGCTGCAACAGCATTAACTTTAGTTTGTAATTCTTCTAAATTACCTGTGGTTGCACAACCTGTTAGCCCAATAAAAGTACCTGCTATTGCTGCCAATGTTAACATGCGAACTGGATGCTTGATTCTTTCCTTCATTCCGATATCTCCTCAGTGTTTATTCTATTCAATGCGCATAAACAGCCACCACTTTACTAGCTACCAATACCGAAATATCAGCAACATATAAGGATCTTATCTGATTTTTTCTGCAAAATAAATGGATTCTGTGACAAATTAATAAGAATTCTAATCCTAGAGCAATGAATTATGTGATAAGTGCATGACCCGAATGTGTATTTAATTTCGAAAGGCCAATTCAAGCATTTAGCAACATATCGTTGTATCGGTGAGATAAGCCGTCGCTCCTGATATCTAACGAATATTAACCAAGACACCAGGTCTTATCCATTTGCTAAGCTGATCAATCTGTTCATTTGTTAGTGCAATACAACCATTTGTCCAATTGTATTCATGATGGATCTCCTGATCGCCCCGACCGATTCCATGTATCCCTATGTGACCCCCTAGCGGTGTATCTTGGGGAGGGGGCTTTCCCATACTTTTTGCTTCTAATATTGATAGCCAGGTTTCTCTGGTGATCCTGTTTTCATCCAGTGCACGTTTTGCTGTATCAAGATTGGGATAGTTCAAACCAAAGAATCGGTAATAGCGGCTTTTCTCATTGACCCAACCGACTCTGAATCTACCCAGCGGAGTTTTATCATCTTTGGTCATTTTGGACCAAGTGGTACCGTAGCGTCCAATGGCTACATTCTTAAATACTGCCTGGATAGTATCGCCTTGCATTACTGATAGAGTATGCTCAGTTGTATCTACGTCAATCCATATTCCATTATTGGCTCGAACAGAACTGTGCATGACTGATAAACCAAGCAATCCAATCAATAGAATTATTGAATAATGAATAAAAGAATTTTGCTTGATCACTTTTTCGACTATTAATAATTAAGATAGCGAATTATGTCATAATTTCAGTACCGAAAGAGATAACATTCAGTGCCTTGTATCTTGCGATTCCTGCCTGTGCGTAGAGTATCTGTATGCTTGGGAATATTCTATGTTGCGCTTCAGTTGCCACGTTTGTATTTGTAACATTATTTCGATATATTACTGCTGATTCGTTGTTCTATTCGACCTAAATTCTTTTACCAAATTTGGATCAAATTCAGGAGGATGATCTGCTGGTGGGGTTACACCAGGACATTTTTTTGCGATTGCCCATCGCTGCACCGCATCATATTCGCTTTTCAGTTGAACATATTCTGTTTCTTGTTCTTTAGTTCCACCTAGTGCGAATAATGCCGCCCAGGAAAGCGACAAATCTGTGCCCAGAACCCATTTATCCTTGTTGTTCGGAATTCTGTCATTTGGTTTGCCTGTCAATTGACTGACTCTAGCCTGAATTCGCTCAATTTCTGCCAATAATTCATCACAGTTATAAGTCTGAAATTGCGTGGGGGAGATGTAAGGCAAGTGATAATTTTCTGATGATGCCGCGCAACCAGATAGCGTGATAGCAACAGTAAACAATATAATCATAATTAATCTTTTCATAACACGCCCTCTTTGAATTTTTGTGTTTGCAAGTATTTACTTTCAGGCAAATTTTCTGATACCGATCTTTAAATTGTACACCGTTATTTGTGTTTTCAATCTTACATCACTGGATCGGAATGATTGGTATCACTCACAATTAAAAAGTACATGAAGATGATCAAATTAGATTCGATATGAGCAATGGAATAATGAATAGTGAGTTACTTGTCGGAGGATAGCAGATAAGCACACCGATTCAGAAATGCATCAGACCAGAAAAGCAATTTATGGCGCTTTAGCATGAAAACTTAGATCAGCACTAATATCAGCAGATTGTCGAGGTTTATTGAACCCAAGAAAAAAAGCCACAGAGTAATTTCACTCTGTGGCTTTTGTATCGATTTTTGATTAAGCTGCTGTTTTGCGGCGACGTACCGAGAAACCAACCAAACCTAAACCAGCTAGTAACATAGCGTACGTTTCTGGTTCTGGAACAGGTAATGCTTGTAGTGCAACTGAATATTGCCCAACATGAGCGGCGCTGCCTAAGTAACCACTAATATCAAGATGATATTGGCCAGCAGCTAGATTGCCAATGAGGTTTGTTGCATTATTACCTGAGAATGTGGTGTACAGAGTGCCTCCACTTGGGTGAGTATCTTTCCATACTTCAACGGTCAGACCTGTGATCTCAGCTACATTTATGCCCCATAAGTTCAACGAATAGGTATTAGCAGAGCCGGATGTGCTTGATAAGGTCGGAATAGTAAAATTTGCATATTCTTCGAAAAATGAACTTGGGCTGCCTGTCAAAGTTACAGCAAGTACGTTCGGAGATGCGCCTATTACACCCATGTCATATGCATTTCCTTGTGAACCATTACCGCTCACATTAGCAAAACCTGCATGAGCAACACCACTTGCCATCAGAACAGCAGCAGCTACTAATTTTAGTTTAAAACTGTTTTTCATTTTAAAATCTCCAAGGTAGGTTTACAAAAATCTAATTAGATAAGCACCAATTACAAGTGTATAAATAACTCGCTTGAATTAAGCGGTAGCCAGTGATTATTTATAGCTTCTAATTACACACAGCCGCATTGTAGGTTTATTCTTTTCTTGGATCTATAGGAAATTCTTCCTTTTCTATTAGTACATTAGTACATCTTCTGGCGGTACATCTGTACTAAATATTGATGTGTAGGTTGATTAAGTTGTTTTTACTTTAAGTGTAAAGGAAGGTTTTTCGTATTTATTTCATATGTGGCTATGTTATTGATATATCATTAATTGGGTATTTAAACAGAAACTGATGATGACTATGACAAGGCTGATTTTACGATTCTTATGTGGCGCAAATATGACTCATTTATGTCATATTTACCCAGTAGTGCATGGGTGACGCACAAACGTGAATTTTTGGCTAAGATTGTTGATTTCTAGAGAACGGAAGAATTTATCTTGTCTACAAGAAACCTAATTTTGTTTTAATCATCGGCGTGATAATCTCTCTCTGCGATAGTGAAACTATTATCTTTAGAACCACTTTAATTTCCTAAGACTCTTAAATACAAACCGATGGCTAAATTAGAAAAACAAGATGTTGAATTATCAAGAGAGAATGATGTGCAGATCGAGCCTATCAGAATTGTTAAAGTGGATAACTGCAGTATCACATTATTGGGAACTGCTCATGTCTCAAAAGCCAGCGCAGACAAGGTTCAGGAGTTGATTGCCACAGGAAATTATGATGCGGTGGCTGTCGAATTATGTCCGAGTCGCCATAAAGTTATTGTTAATCCCGATGCAATGGCTAAGATGGATTTGTTTCAGGTTATTAAAAGTGGTCAGGCCAGCATGGTGGCTGCCAGTCTTGCATTAGGCGCTTTTCAGCAACGTATGGCGGAACAGTTCAATATTGAGCCAGGGGCAGAGATGCGTGTCGCGATTAAAGATGCGCAGGCAGCCCAATTACCGGTTTTGCTGATAGATCGTGAAATTGGTACGACCATGAAACGGATTTATCGTAATGTTCCCTGGTGGAAACGTATTAATTTGTTCGCCGGTTTGATAGCCAGTGTGATCAGTAAAGAGAAATTCAGTGCGGCTGAAATTGAAAGATTAAAAGAAGGTGATGTATTGGAAAGTTCTTTTTCACAATTTGCAGAAAATGAGAAAGACTTATTCCGTCCACTCATCAGTGAACGGGATGAATATATGTCCGCTCGCCTCATCAAAGAATGCAAAGAAAGCAACTATCAGCATATCCTGGCAGTGATCGGCGCCGGGCATCTGAATGGCATCGTGCAGCAGCTTGAAACCCAGAGTAGCGCCGACCCGGATTTGCGAATTGCACAACTAGATACCATTCCACCCTCATCCAAGTGGGTCAAGTATATTCCCTGGATGATTGTTGCCTTCATCTTGGCAGGTTTCGCAATCGGTTTTATGCGTAGTCCGGAAATAGGTATTAGTATGGTCGTTGACTGGATACTGATTACCGGTGGACTTTCTGCATTGGGAACGGCAATTGCTTTTGCTCATCCGCTTTCTATTCTGAGCGCTTTTTTGGCAGCTCCCCTGACTACGCTACATCCAGCCATTGGTGCAGGTATGGTGGTCGCTGCTGTTGAGGCGTATTTACGCAAACCGAAAGTAGGTGACTTTAATCAACTCAGAACTGACACAACCAGTTTGAAAGGTTGGTGGAATAACCAGGTAACACGAATCTTGCTGGTCTTTATCCTCTCCACACTGGGCGCTGCAATTGGCACCTATGTGGCTGGTTTTAGAATCTTCGAGCAACTTAGCAGCGGTTAAATAAAGGACACCGCTAATAATCCAAACTTCGTTCTTCTTAAGAAATGTCTCCATATATATTAACTACATACTGTGTCAGCATTTTTTGTTCATGCCTCGTTTTGTTTAGAATTTTGAATTTTTAGAGGTGCCCTAAATATGTTCGGTTTCTTCGAGCGCCTGATAGACCCTTATCCTCCAGAACATCCTGTTGAGCCACCTGCGGGGCTATATCAGTTCTGTCGTCATTATATCCGGGGAATCGAGCCTTATCTTGTTTTGCTGGCACTATTGACCACCTGTCTAGCGATTAGTGAAGCTATGTTGTATGGTGTGCTTGGGAAAATAGTTGATTGGCTGGCGGAAAAAGAAACCGCACATTTTCTGGAAGATCAATGGCCGATGTTATTGGCCATGTCAGTATTTATTCTGATACTGATTCCGCTTCTTGTATTGCTGCATTCATTAGTCATCCACCAGACACTCATGGGTAACTTCCCCATGCGCGTACGCTGGCTATCACATCGTTATCTGCTCAATCAGAGCTACACATTTTTTCAGCATGAATTCAGTGGCCGGATTGCCACTAAAGTGATGCAAACTGCGCTGTCTGTACGAGAGACAGTGATGAAATTACTCGATGTCATTCTGTTTGTAACCGTTTACCTCGCTACAACTTTCCTGTTGGTAATTAATGCAGATCCGCGATTGTGTTTGCCGTTGGTGGCTTGGTTGTTTTTATACATTGGCATTTTGTCTCATTTTGTGCCGCAATTAAAACGCATCTCCACCTTACAAGCCGATTCGCGTTCTCTGATGACGGGCCGTATTGTCGACAGTTACACCAACATACTGACACTCAAACTGTTTTCCCAGAGTCAGCGAGAGTCCGCTTACGCCAAAGCAGGCATGGAAGAATTCATGTCCACGGTACACCCGCAAATGCGCCTATCGACCTTGCTCAATGTCTGTGTATGGATTATCAATATGCTGCTGGTATTTGCGACGGGGGCACTGGGAATTCATTTATGGTTGCAAGGTGCGATCGGTCCGGGAGCCATTGCGATTGTCATGAGTCTGGCAATCCGGCTGACTGGCATGTCACATTGGATTATGTGGGAAGTCAATGCGCTGTTTGAGAGCATTGGCACAGTACAAGATGGTATCAATACACTCTCCAAACCACAAAGTGTTACGGATGCACCGAATGCAAAAGAACTACAAATCACTCAAGGCGCGATTCATTTTAGTCATGTTTATTTTTCCTATCATCCCGATCAGCAGGAGTCTTCGCGTGTTTTTGATGATCTCAATCTACATATTGTAGCTGGAGAGAAAGTGGGGATTGTCGGTCGTTCAGGTTCGGGTAAATCGACGTTTGTAAATTTGTTACTGCGTTTTTATGATATACAACAAGGCAGTATCACTATCGACGGGCAAGAAATTCGTGCGGTGAATCAGGAGAGCTTGCGTGCCAATATTGCCATGGTGACACAAGATACTTCGTTATTACATCGTTCGGTACGTGACAACATTCTGTTTGGCAAACCGGATGCCACAGATGCACAAATGATCCAAGTGGCCAAACAAGCTCAAGCGCATGAATTTATCCAGGCACTGAGGGATATCAAAGGCCGGACAGGCTATGATGCCCATGTGGGCGAACGCGGCGTTACGCTTTCCGGTGGTCAACGGCAACGCGTCGCCATTGCCCGTGTTCTGTTAAAAAATGCACCTATTCTGGTTCTGGATGAGGCGACATCGGCGTTGGATTCAGAAGTGGAAGCAAGTATTCAGCAAAGCCTGTATCAACTCATGGAAGGTAAAACGGTAATAGCCATCGCACATCGATTATCCACCATTGCAGCAATGGATCGACTGATTGTGTTTGACAAGGGGCGAATTGTAGAGCAAGGCAGTCATGTTAAACTTATCGCCAATAATCAGCTCTATGCACAATTGTGGAACCATCAATCAGGTGGGTTTTTGGGATTACTGGAAAGCGAACAAGCGCGGTGATGTGATGTGTTGGATTCAGGTATGCTGGATTTTCTGAGGTTCTCTGATTAAGGCAATAAATACCCTATTCTTCAGCTTTTTGATAAGCAATTTAGCATGGTTAAATCAAGGGATTAAAAATTAAATCTGCTAATCTTGTTTATCCCGAAAAAACTCAGTGTATTGAGTATCGATTTTCTTGTAAGAAGCACTCTGCTACTCGGCTTGCTTTGCACGGGGATACTACCAGCCTTTGCAACAACGAATTTAGAGCAGCTGAGCCTAGAACAGTTGATGAATATCAGCATCGTGGGTGCTGCAAAATATGAGCAAAAACAACAGCAAATTGCTGCCGCAGTCACCGTAATTACGCGCAAAGATATCACGACCTATGGTTGGCGTACACTGAATGAAGGTTTAGCCAGTCTTCCCGGGATTCATTCAACATATGATTATCAATATGACTATCTTGGCACACGGGGTTTTGGTCTACCCGGGGATTTCAATACACGCGTACTGATTACGATCAATGGCAACCGCATCAACGATGCCACTTATGATCAAGGGCCCACAGGGCGCTATTTTCCACTCGATATTGACTTGATTGAGCGGATTGAGTTTGGCCACACCGGTATTTCCGGTGTAGCGCGTGGCATGGACGGAGAAAACGTCAAGCAATTATTTGCACGCGCTTCTCGTGGTCCGCTCTCATTTGATTTTATTTATAGCAATCGACGCAAGGATGATCCTACTGGCATGTTCTTTTCTGATCCACTAGTAGCCGGTCAATTTCAACGAGATCGCTGTCTCAACACACAAATCCAGTATAACGACAATTTTTCTAACGATACCCTCAACGTGCTGGGCCGCTTGTTTCTAGGCCAATACCGCTATGAGAATCCTTTAGTCTACAACGGTGAGAAAATTTTTTCACCGGATCCAGTGACTGGCACAGTGCCGAACTGCGCTTGCTTTCGACGGCTATCACCGATCATAAGCTGATGATAGGGGTCGAATATCAAAATAACACCAGCATCAAACAAACTTTCCATAATCTCGATAATACTGACGAAAATGTGGCGGTCAAGAGCTCTGTTTTACGTATGGGTGTATATCTCCAGGATGAATTGCGCATCACCGATACACTGTCAGCAACCTTAGGTTTACGTTATGACCATAACAAATGGATTGGTAGCCGATTAAGCCCGCGGGCTGCGCTGATCTGGCAAGCTAATCCCAAAACGACATTCAAGGCACGCTATGGCCGTGTTCACCGCTCAAAAGTTGGTTTGATGGATACTGAGGAGTCCAAGATAGTTAAAATAGAGCATCAAACTAACGCTACACCGGCACTCAATTCTGAACGGCTTGATCAGATTTTTAGCCTTGATACTGCATGAGAACGTAAACTAATGCACAAAATTCTACGGACTTTTCTCGAATCTGCAGATGGCTATGTACATCAACTTCAACACGCCATTGTGAATGGTGATGCAGACAGTTTATATCGATTGGCACATACACTAAATCCAGTTCGGCTAATATTGGCGCTGAAAGCTTATCAATGATATTCAAACGGCCAGAGGGATATGGGAAAGCAGGAGAGTTAGTTGATGCAAAACTATTGCAAGAAAACTTGCAGCAATATTATCAACAGGTGATAGCTGAAATCAGAAAAATACTCGATTAGTCTTAACAGTATGATATTACAATGTTTTGCCGATAGCGGGAGAGAAATTTTTTCTTCCCGAACAGCTGTTACTAATCCAGGTAATTGAGCCCACAGGGATAGATTATGAAAATAGCCGACATTAACCAATTAAAAATTAGTACCTTATTACCAAGTCCCAAAGGAGTGGCGCTGGCTTTATTGGAAGCGTGTCGGCGGGAAGATGTGACCATTCATGAAATTACTAAACTGATTCAAACTGACCCCGTACTTTCTGGCCGCCTGATTCAGCAAGCCAATATGGCGGGCCAAGCCACACGCGCTATCACTTCTATCGCAGAGGCAGTTTTTCGTGTCGGTTTGGCAGCTGTTAAACAATTGGCGATGGGGTTTTCATTGATCGATCAATACCAGAAAGGCGCTTGCAAAGGATTCGATTACCAGGAATTCTGGTCGCATTCGCTCCTGATTGCGATTGCAATGCAAGAATTGGGTAAAGCGACGCGGGTGTCTGCGCCAGATGAGTTATTTGCTTGTGGTTTGATGGCACGTATCGGTTGTTTGGCGTTAGCTACCATTTATCCGGATAAGTATAACGAATTGATAGTAAAACAATCTTCCGAAATGCCTCTAATAGAACTGGAGCAGCAGTATTTAAAGACGGATCAAAATGAATTAACTGCGGCGATGTTAATCAACTTTGGTATTCCTAAGATCTTCGTAGAATCTGTTTACTATCATGAAGCACCTGATGAATCAGCTTTTTCTGAAGGATCTCGTCCTTATCAAATCGTGCATTTGCTGTACTTGGGAAAACAAATAGCGGATTTTGGATTGGCCGAAGAGTCGGAACGTAGCAAGCGGATTTCCGAGCTAATATTGCTTGGAGGAAAAATCGGTTTAGATACAGAGTCATTGGGTGTGTTCATAGACCAAGTCATGCAGGAATGGCAGTCGTGGGGAAAAATGCTCAAAATATCCGCGATGGAGCTTCCTCCTCCGTTTCATAAAATGATGAACGCGGTTGCGCCGCGTCAGGAAAATAAAACAGATGTTGCTCCACTACGTATCCTTTTGGTAGAAGAT
>Ga0136611_10003504_pt1 | contig 10968 bp, 13 predicted proteins | sample AntDrymUQ2232306_2_FD_106645 | JGI IMG/M metagenome (GOLD analysis project Ga0136611, IMG submission 106645) | Polar desert sand microbial communities from Dry Valleys, Antarctica - metaG UQ223 (23.06) | ecosystem: Environmental > Terrestrial > Soil > Desert | place: Antarctica: Dry Valley... | reverse complement strand
TCCGCGTCGTCAGCGGCGACCTCGGGCGGTCGATCCGCTCGAACCAGCCAGTCTCGGAGGCCATCGGCGAGCGCCTCCCGATCACGATGGAGCTTGCCGCCCTCTCCATGTTCGTCGCGCTCATCATCGCCATCCCGGCCGGCATCGTGTCCGCGACCCGGCGCGGCTCGGCGGCCGACATGGCATCGACGGTCTTCTCGCTGCTCGGCATCTCGACGCCGAACTTCCTGCTCGCCGTGCTGCTGGTGTTCGTCTTCTCGTTGCAGCTCCGCCTGCTGCCGCCCATCGGCTACACCAGCCCGACCCTCGATCTCGGCGCGAATCTCAAAGGCATGCTGATGCCGGCGATCACGCTCGGCGCGTTCGCGGCGGCCGCCATCGCGCGGATGATGCGCTCGACGCTGCTCGAGGTACTCAGCCAGGACTACGTGCGCACCGCCTGGGCCAAGGGGCTCGGCGAGCGGGCCGTCGTCCGCCGCCACGCACTCAAAAACGCGCTCATCCCGGTCGTGACCGTCGTCGGGCTCCAACTCGGCAACCTGCTCGGCAGCGCGATCGTCACCGAGACGATCTTCGCCCTGCCGGGCGTCGGCCGCCTCGTCGTGGACAGCATCTTCCAGCGCGACCTCCCCCTCGTCCAGGGCGTCGTCCTGTACCTGGCGATCATCTTCCTGGTGGTGAATCTACTCGTCGACATCCTATATGCCTACCTCGACCCGCGCATCCGGTACGGATGATGGCGACGATGCCGAACGCCGCACCGATCATGACGATGCCGCGCGCGGCATCCCCCACCACTCCGGAGATCGCCCATGTCGGCTAACGTCCTGGCCGCTTCGGTCGCGCCCGCGCCCCCGCGCCGCGCGACGTCCCAGGTTGGCCTGCTCGCGTTCGGCCGGCGCCTCTGGAGCGTCCGGCTGGCCGGCGTCGGCCTGACGATCGTCGCGCTGCTCGCCCTCTGCGCGATCCTCGCGCCGGTCATCAGCCCGTACGACCCGACCCGCCAACGGCTGCTCGACGCGCTCCAGGCACCGAGCGCCGCCCACCTGCTGGGCACCGACGAGAACGGGCGCGACGTTCTGAGCCGCGTCCTGTACGGCGCACGGATCTCGCTGATGGCGGGGGTCTTCTCGGTGTCGATCGCGCTCACGCTCGGCGTGCTGAGCGGCCTCGCCTCGGGCTACTTCGGCGGGCGCGTCGATCACGTCATCATGCGGGTCATGGACGCGCTGCTAGCCTTTCCGACCCTCGTGCTCGCCCTCGCGATCACCGCCGCGCTCGGCCCCGGCTTGCGTAACGCGATGATCGCCATTGGCATCGTCTACACGCCGATCTTCGCCCGCCTCACGCGCGGCCAGGTGCTCGCCGTGCGCGAGCGCGAGTTCGTCGAGGCCGCGCGTACCGTCGGCGCCGGGCACGGGCGCATCATGTTCCGCCACATCCTGCCGAACGTGCTGGCGCCAATCGTCGTGCAGGTGTCGCTGAGCATCGCCGTCGCCATCCTCTCGGAGGCGACGCTGAGCTTCCTCGGTCTCGGCGTCCAGCCGCCCGAGCCGTCATGGGGCTCGATGGTCAGCCGCGGCAAGGACTTCCTCGACCGCGCCCCGTGGCTCGCGTTCGCGCCCGGCGGGGCCATCCTGCTGGCGGTGATGGGGTTCAACTTCGTCGGCGACGCGATCCGCGACGCGCTGGACCCGCGCCTCACCCGCGACGCGGCCCGCAACGGCGGCTACTAGCCGAGCAACAGCCGGCGTTTGGGTCGCGGTTCGTGTAGGGGCAGGGCAAACCTTGCTCATTCGCTTGCCACGAGGGCAGGGCAAGCCCTGCCCCTACACGAATGCGTCTACCGACTCTCCGAAACTGAAGCAGGACGTGTTCTCATCGCTGGAAGCGCGAGAGCCCCCGCGCCAACCCTTGGCGCGGGGGCTCTCGAACCACCCATTCGAGCCGTGCGATCAGCCGGCCGCCGCGGCCCCAGCGAGGGCCGGCTCGCCGGTCAGGTCGGCCAGCTTGGGCATGACCTCCTCGGCCAGCAGCGTCATCGAGCGGTCCCACGTCCGTTCGTCGCCGCTCCAGTCGGCCGCGAGCGCCAGCACCGCGCCGAACCCGCCGACGTCCTCGTAGATCGTGCGGAGCTGGCGCGCCACCTCGTCCGGGTCGCCGACGATCCAGATGTTTTCGGCCAGGTAGTCGAGCGTGATGTCCGAATCGGCCATCTGGGGATCGACCTTCAGCCCGTTGATGCGGCCGGTCTTCTTCATCATGGGGAGAAAATATTGGCCGAAGTCGCGACCCGGCGCGCCTTCGAGCGCCTCGCGGCGCGCCTGCGCCGTCGTCTCGGCCACGTGGATCGTGCGCGCGACCCGCCACTCGTTGCGCGAGGGGGTGCGGCCCGCCTTGCGCGCGCCCTCCTCGACGCCCTGCCAGTGCGTCTTGAGCACCCGCGTCGGCACCATGTTGATGCTCATCGGGATCCAGCCGCGCTCGCCGGCCATCACCAGCGTGTCCGACTTCTCGGAGACGCCCGCGACGGCGATCGGCGGGTGCGGCGACGAGTACGGCCGCGCCCAGACGTGCTTGGCGATCTCGAGGTCCGGCTCGGGGATCTGGAACTTCCAGTCGTCCTTGGCGTACTTGCCCGGCGTCGGGTCTTCCCACAGCTTGAGGACGGCGTCGATCACGTCCACCGTCACCTGGCGCTGCTTGCCGGAGCGCGGGTCGATGTCCACGACCTGGAAGTCGCCGATGAACCCGCCGGACCCGATCCCGAACAAGAAGCGCCCGCGCGCCATGTGGTCGAGCTGGGCGATGCGGTGCGCGAGGTGGAACGGGTTGTGGTTCGGGAGGCATGTCACGCCTGTGCCGAGCTTGATGCGCGATGTCCGCTGGAGCGCGGCGGCGATGAAGATCTCCGGCGAGGGGATGTTCTCCCACTCGGCGGTGAAGTGCTCGCCGACCCAGGCTTCCTCATAGCCGAGAGTGTCGAGGCGCTCGATCTGCCGGAGGTCGAGGTCGAGGGTGTCCGCCAGGAACGACCCGGGCGGGTGCATCGGCATCATGAAGTAGCCGTAGCGCATGGCTCCGTTGCCTCCTTGGGCGGCTGCTCGCCGGGCTTGCGACTCGCGGCATACGGCCCGAGCTTCGGGCCGCGCGAAGCCGCCGCCGCGCCGACTGCTGCCGTTCACGATAGCGACTGCCGTCGCGTCGGGTCAACGTGCAGCATGCGCACGAGGGCTACCTGTTCGAGGGCTATCAGTTCAGGGATGCAGGTGGAAAACCTTGTTCATGATCTTCCACTCTCCATCGACCTTGAGCAGGTTGAACAGGTCGGTGAAGCGGTGCCCCGTCCAGTCGTCCATCTCCAGTCGCACGTTGGCGATCGATCCGGCAACGTCGATGCTGCCGATGCGGGCCTCGATACCGACCGCCGGCCCGTTCTCGTCGTTCCAATCGAAGAGCAATTGGATCGGGCCGGCGAACAGGTCGGCGCCCACATAGCCGAAGATCGTCGCGTCGTCGTGGAAGGCGGGCTTCATGTTCGCGCCTCGGCCGGATCGCGCACCGTCGATATAGTGCTGGACAGTCCTGATGATCGCGTCGTGCTCGTGTACGGCGGTGGGCGCTACGGTGATGGATGCTACGGCGGTGGCTGCGTCGCTCATGGGACTCTCGCTTTCTGGTCTCGCGACGGCGCCGAACGTCAGCGCCGCCCGCCCGCGGGCGATCCCAGGATAGTTCCTCATGTGCGGGCGCAAGTCGCCCATCCGTGAACCCTTGGATCCCTAGAACGCGCGTGTCACGCCCCTGTGCGGTCCGTACCATTCTGAAACGATCGAGAGGCAGACGCGCGAAGCCCCCGACCGCCATGTGGCGGTCGGGGGCTTCGCGCGTCTACGCATGCGCGGGCGCGCTTCACCTGAAGCATGCGCCTCGCGGCACGACGATGTGGGTGGAGTTGAGCGTGGGTTAGTCTCGCACGTCGTAGGGATATGCGCCGGCGTAGGCCGGACGCTTCGGGGTCGGGATGTCCCCCGAAGCGAGGCCAAGGTTTGCGTCGAGGACCACCGTGCGTCCGTCGGTCGCCACCCCATAGAAGCGTCCGGTCGTCCGCGAGTAGACCGCCGGGTCGGTGCGCCCGTTGCCGTCATAGTCGCCGGGGATTGGAAGGTCGCCGCTCTGCCCCAGCATGAACTGGACGGCGATGGTCCCGCCGACGGTGCTCGGGCCGTACCACAGGCCGTTGCTCGGACGGAAAATCACCGCGTCGGCCGTGCCGTCGCCGTCGTAGTCGGCCGGCGCCGGAATGTCCCCCTGCGCCCCGAAGTAGATCTGGAACGCCCCGCCACCGCCGGTGTACGGCGCGTACCAGAGGTTGGTTCCGCCCGGCCCGCTCCCGGCTCGCATGATCGCCGCGTCACACTTGCCGTCGCCGTTGTAGTCCGCCGGCACCGGGATGTCGTTACTGCCCCCGAACCGCGTGTTCAGCACGACCGTCTGGCCGTTTCGTCGCGTCGCGTACCACAGCCCATCCGACGGGCGGAAGATGCCCGGATCGACCGCGCCGTCCCCGTCGTAGTCGCACGGGACAGGGATGTCGCCGTTTTGGCCCAGGATGAACTGGGTCACGATCTCCGCCGCCCCCGTCCGCGGCCCATACCAGGGACCGGCCGACGGCCGGAAGATCACCGCGTCCGTCCTGCCGTCACCGTCGTAGTCGGCCGGCACCGGGATGTCGCCCTGTGCCCCGAAGAAGATCTGGAACGGCGCCCCGCCCCCGCTCGGCGTCGAGTACCAGAGGGCGTTCGGCTGCTGCGACGGGCGGAAGATGCCCGGGTCGGACCGCCCGCCACCGTTGAAGTCCGACGGCACCTGGCGCCGCACGGGCTGTGGCGGCGTGGCGGTCGATTCGATCGCCCCCACGTCGCACTGGGCGCCCTGCGGCCGCGTCAGCCCGATCTGGTCCGCGCCGAGGATGCACGGCGCCTTGTCGATCGCCTGGCTCCCGGCCTGCGGCACGTGGAAGTACGTCGCCTGCGAGAAGTCGAGCGCCCCGAAGTTGAGCTGCTGCGTGCTGAAGGTGTTCAGTCCGCACGACCCGTCGCTGTCGATGTTGTAGTTCTGGCGCACCAGCGAGCTCGTCACGTCCCGGCAGTCGCCGGCCGTCGTGCCGGCGATGTTGCCGGCGATGACGGTGTCTCTGGAGCGTCGCGGTAGTGCCGCCACCAAGGCTGTTGTTGTTGCTCCAGAGCCCGCCGCCGCGGCTTTGCTGGAATTGGTCCGTGTCGCGGCCGGCACGGTTCCCGAACACGGTCACATGCCGGAGGGTGAGGTTCGCGGTCCCGCCACACTGCTGCTGGAACCCGCAATCGACCTCGTTGAAGATCCCGCCGCCGTAACCGGGGCCGGCGTTGCCGGCGGCGGCGATGTTGCTCGACACCGTCGTATTCTGGAGGGTCAGATTGGCGACGGAGTTGGTCGCGAGGGCCGTCTCGATCTTGCCCACGAAGTTCACCACGCCCCCGCCGAACGCCGCCGTCGTGCCACCGGTCGTCGTGTTGGCGGTGATCGAGCTCCGGTCCACCGTCACCGTCGAGGTCGCCCCAGGGTCGTACGCCGCGTTCGACAGCCCGGCGCCCTGGTTCGTGGCCGTGTTGTTGTGGAATCGCGTCCCGGTGATCGTCGCCATGTTCACCGAGCCATTCCGAAACGCGTAGGTATTCACGCCCGCGCCCGCGCCGAATGCACTATTCGCGGACCGCGACTCGTTGCCGATGAACGCGCTGCTCGAGATCGTCAGCGATGCGGCCGCGTTGTTCTGGGCGCGGCTCGTGACCGCGCCGCCGCCGGTGCCGCCCTGCGGCCCGCGATTGCCCGTAAAGGTGCTGCGGTTGATCGCGAGCGCCCCATTGTCGTTATAGACCGCGCCGTCGGCCCCCTCGGGCAGGACGATGTTCGACACGGTCACGTCGTTCAGCGTGAGCGACGCGCCCGGCGTGACGTACAGCAACCGGAACGCACCCGCCCCATTGGCCGCCGTCAATGTCGAGCCGTTGCCGTTGATGGTGAGCGGGCGCGCGACGACCGGGAGCCCGATCGCGCTGACCGAGTTCGGATTGGTGAAGGCCTGCGGCACGCTATAGGTCTGGTTCTGGCCGAGCACAATGACGTTACTGTCGGCAGAGCCGACCCCGCACTCCGGGTACCCCCCATTGGCGTTTCGCGCGTTCTCCATCGCCTCGATCAGCGTGCATTGCCCGTCGTTGAACTGGACGGTAAAACTCGTGGACGTCACGGTGAGCGTGGCGGCGTGGACCGGGCGGGGGGCACCGGCGAATACCCCACTCACGAACACGAGCGACAAAAGAACGCGCATGCTTTTTCGAATCGAACCATTCCTCGACCGACCATGTCATGGATCTGGCGACCAGTATAACGGTTGTTCGCGCCCACCGAGGGACGCATGCCGGCCGTCATGTGGGCAAGAGTTCAGGCGATGGATCCTCGCCCATGTGGGGTAGGGTATCCTCCGTGCATCGAACGTCGATTTCTGGGGAGGATACGCGCATGGTGACCACCGCGAAGAAGCCGTATGACGGGCTCACCGAGCACGTGACCCCGGCCGAGCAGGCCGAGCGGATCAAGCGCACCCTCTACCGCACCGACGACTCCCAGCTTGGGGCCATCCTGCCCGACTTCCGTGCCCGCTGGACCGACGACGACCTCCGCCAGTACCGCGAGCAGGGCTACCTCGCGATGAATGGCCTGTTCTCCCCCGAGGACGTGACCGCCGCGCGCGAGGCGCTCGCCGACCTGGCCCGCCGACGCGCCGAGCTCGCCGGCACGCTCGGCATTCAGGAGGAGCCGTACTACCAGCGGGAGGGCGGCCAACCGGAAGGCGGCGAGGCAGCAATCGACGACCCGGAGTTGCGCATCCGCAAGCTCTGGAAGTTTGCCGCCCTCGACGAGCGCCTCCGCCACATGGTCTACCACCCGCGTCTGGTGCCGCTGATCGACGGCCTCATCGGCGCGGACCACCGCATGATCCAGGACATGGCGCTCCTCAAGCCCCCGTTCAAGGGCTCCGAGAAACCCTGGCACCAGGACACCGCCTACTTCGACTACACGCCGCTCGGCGGCGTCATCGGCGTCTGGATCGCTCTGGACGCGGCCACCGTCGAGAACGGCTGCATGCAGGTCATCCCCGGCTCGCACCTGGACGGCCCCGCCCGCCACTACCACGTCCGCGACTGCCAGCTCCCGGACTCTGCCGTGCAGGTGGGCCGCGCCCACGTCGTGCCGCTCGAGCCGGGCGGCGCGCTGTACTTCTCCGGCCTGATCCACCACGGCACGCCGCCGAACATGAGCGGCGACCGCCGCCGGGCGCTCCAGTTCCACTACGCGGCCAAGGACTGCACGCGGATGACGATCCGCGAGCACGGCGAGCTGTTCGACGACGGCGGCGCATACGCCGGCTGCCGCGACTGGGACCTCGAAGCGGGCATGTCGCGCGCCAAGCTCGACTTCTAGCCGGCAGCCACAAGGGAAGCCCCCAATGGGGCCAGGCGAACGTGCCACGAGTGCGGGGCGCCACGAGCACGTGGCGCCCCGCTAGGGATGACAGCCGACGCAGCCGAGCCTCAGCGGGCGACTCCCGCCCGCTTCCGCGCCATCGTCTCGTCCACGGACGCCGCACCGGCGCCCGCCATCGCCAGCGTGAGCGCGCCGGCCAGCATCATCAAGTCGAGGCGCGCCCCGTTCCAGCCCGAGCGCGGCATCGTGATGACGAACGCGAGGATCAGGAACTGGAGCACGAACACGAGCGCGATCCAGCGCGTCGCGAACCCGACCAGCAGCATGATGCCGCCGATCAACTCCAGGCCCCCAATCAGCGGCGCCATCACCTCCGGTGCCGGCAGGCCCATCTGGCCGAAGAAGCCGGCCGTGCCCCCGAGATTCGACAGCTTCGAGAAGCCGGCCCAGATGAGGATGAGTCCCATCACGACGCGCACCGGCACCACATACCACCGCGGATCGATGCCCCGAAGCACCTGCATTCCCGCCTCCTGAGCGTGATGCCCCGTATACGCGCGCGACCTGCGAACGGTTCTCCACTCACGTCCTCCACAGTGGCAGGCGTGACGTACACTGATTGGCGATCCACGCGAGTTAGGATGAGCGTGATGGACAACGTCGAGTCCCCCGCGCCGCGCGCCACCGTCCGCCGCGAGGCGGGCTACCTGCTCGTGGCAATCCCGGCCCGGCGGAACTGGGCCTTGATGCTCTTTCTGCCGATCTGGCTCGTCGGCTGGGCCATCGGGCTCGTCGTCGCGACCGGCATGCTCAGCATCTTCTCGGCGGTCCCGGTCACCGGGTTCGCCGAGACCGCTTCACTCTTCCTTCTGGCGTGGCTCGCCATGTGGCTCTTCGGCGGGCTCGTGGCGCTGTACACGCTCGCGTACACGGCCGCCGGCCGCGAGGAGCTCCGCATCAGCGAGATGACCCTACGCCTCCAGCGCCGCATCGGCCCGCTCCCCGCCGGCCGGGCGCGGACCTACGACCTGCAGCACGCGAGCCGGCTCAGGACCGAGCCCACGCCGATGCCCCCGTGGTGGGCTCGGCGACGCGGCACGCCCGAGCCGAAGCCGATCGCCTTCGATTACGGCGCCAAGACCGTCCGCTTCGGCGCCGGGCTGGACGAGGCCGAGGCGCGGCAGCTCGTCGAGCAGATCGCGGAGTACTCGCCGGCTCTCAGGAGGCCATGACGCGGTCGCGCGTAGCGAAGAGCTGGACCGTCCGCTCGCCCGTCCGCGACCATAGACTGGGACGCCGACTCGACCAACAGGATATTGCCCCATGCGCAAGCATGAACACGCCGGGGAGCCATCGCGCGAGCGAGTGATGACGACCGATGCTACGCTCGAAGCGCAGTATCGTGAGGCCGCCCGCGACCAACACGCCGAAGCCGAAACGCTGGCGTGGATCGAAGCCGACCTCGGCGACGCGCTGGAGCCCGAATCCGACGAGGCCGGATCTAACAAGACGACGCGTCAGTAGCCCCGGCGCTTGTCCACCACGTTCAGCAGCGGCTCGCCGCGCACCAGCCGCCCGAGGTTGTCGAGGAACAGCTCAATCACCCGCTCCTCCATGTGCGGCGACGAGGCCGAATTGTGCGGCGTGATCAGCACGTTCGGCAGCTCGTAGAGCGGGCTGCTCGGCGGCAGCGGCTCGGTCTGGAATGTGTCCAGGCACGCAAACGCCGGCCGGCCCGCCCGCAACCCGTCGATCAAGGCCACCTCGTCGATCACGTCGCCGCGCGCCACATTGACCAGCACCGCGTCTTCCTTCAACAGCGCCAGCTCGCGCGCGCCGATCAGCCCACGACTGGTCGGGTTGAGCGCGAGCGCCAGCACCACGTAGTCCGATTCGGCCAGCAGCGCGTGCAGGCCGTCCGGCCCGTAGACCCGCGCGACGCCCGGCGGCAGCTCGGCGGGCGGCGTGCGCCGCAGCCCGACGACCCGCGCGCCGAAGGCCGCGCACAGCCGCGCCACCTCCGCGCCGATCTTCCCGATGCCGACCACGCCGACCGTGCTCCCGCGCAACTCCCGCTTCGGCAGCCGACGCCACGTCCGCTCGCGCTGATCCCAGGCGTGCTCCGGCAGGCGCTTGGTCGCGGCCAGGATGAGGGCCATGACCGTCTCGGCCATCGGGACCGTGTGGATCGGCGCGGCGTTCGTGAGCGCCACGTCGCTCTCGATCAGTGCCGGCGTGATGAGCCCATCGACGCCCGCGCCATGCGACTGCACCCAGCGCAGCGTCGGCGCCTCCGCCACAAGCTCGGCGATCCGGGTCCCGCCGAACGCGCCGATGACTCGGTCATTGGGAAAGTAGCGCAGCAGCCCGATTGCGCCGGTCGGATCCTCGGAGGTGCGGCCGTCCGCGCCGATGCCGATGGTCGCCGCGTCGGGCGCGATCTCGCGCACACGGGGCGCCAGCCGCTCGACGAGGAAGTCCGGGACGACGACCTTACTGGTGGGCATGCAGATTCGTCCTCTCACACGGTCTGCGCACGCGGCGCTCGGCCACCGCGCCAAGCCCTACGCAGACCGCGGCGCTCCTGGGCGGAACGCCCGTCATGGTGGGCACGGCGGCGAGGCCGTGTCAAGCGGCGCCGGCGAGGCCGCAATAGTTGACCGTTCGTTCCAGAATCAGCTATGGTGAGGGAGGAGGAGGAAACGATGGCGCGGACCAAGGAGTTCGACCGCGACGTCGTCATCGACCGCGCCATGGAGCTCTTCTGGTTGCGTGGGTACGAGGCGACCTCGCTGCAGGATCTCGTCGAGCACATGGGGATCGGCCGCGGGAGTCTCTACGCCACGTTCGGCGACAAGCATCGGCTCTACCTCGCCGCGCTCGATCGCTACGCGGAGCGAACCTCGGCCCGCATGCACGCGCTGCTCGAACGCTCGGAGTCGGCCAGGGCCGCGCTCGAGCAGATCTTCGGGTCGATCGTCGATGACGCCATGTCCAGGCCGCAACGGCGCGGGTGCCTGCTGACGAACACGACGGTGGAGCTGGTCCCGCACGACCCCGCGATGGCGGAGAAGGTAGCGGCGAGCCGCGCGGCGACGGAAGCGGCCTTTCGAGGTGCCCTGGTCCGCGCCCAGGCACGGGGGGAGCTCGCCGCGCGGCACGACCCGCGAGCGCTCGCGCGCTTCCTCGTCAGCAGCGTCGTGGGTCTGTACGTCTCGGCCAAGGCCGGCGCCGGCCGAGCCGAGCTCGAAGACGTCGTCCGCGTCGTCCTCGACGCCCTCGACTGATTGCCGCGCACGACCGATCACCCAGCGTCCCCTTCCTGGCCTCAATCTGGAACGAGCGTTCCACATCACAGCAGAATGGAGCAGACCATGAACGACCGGTATCGGGTGGGCCGACGCGGATTCCTGCGTTCCGCCGGCGTGGCGCTCGGCG
>Ga0136611_10003503_pt1 | contig 10968 bp, 8 predicted proteins | sample AntDrymUQ2232306_2_FD_106645 | JGI IMG/M metagenome (GOLD analysis project Ga0136611, IMG submission 106645) | Polar desert sand microbial communities from Dry Valleys, Antarctica - metaG UQ223 (23.06) | ecosystem: Environmental > Terrestrial > Soil > Desert | place: Antarctica: Dry Valley... | reverse complement strand
CCCCACGACCGACCGAGACTCCCGTCCCTACCGCGACGTCCACCCCTCGGCCAACGCCACCGCCCGTTCCGACCAGTACGCCGAACCCGACTCCGACGGCCACGCCGCGCCCGACCAACACCCCATCGTCAACCGCGACCTCCACCCCGAATCCCTCGGCAACGCGCACCCCGGCACCGACCCGTACGATCCCGCCAAGCCCGACGGAAACGGCCGTTCCAACGCCGACCACGTCTCCGCGGCCGGCTCCGACCGATCCTCCGCTCGCCAGGGCGACGACCGAGCCAAGCGCCACCAACGCCCCCACGTCCACGTCGACCACGTCCCCCTCCCCTCCGGCCGTCATGTTCCGGGGCGACCCGTCGCGCAGCGCCGCCCAGCCCGATCCTGGGCCGGTCGACCGACCGGATCAGCGCTGGCAAGCTCCGGTCGGCGAGGACGTCTCATCGTCCCCGGCCGTCGCCGACGGGGGCGTTTACCTCGGGAGCGGCGACGGCCGCCTCTATGCCGTCGACGCGACCAGTGGCGAGCCTCTCTGGCGCGTTGAGACCGGTGGGCCGGTGTTCTCGTCTCCCGCGATTGCCGGTGCAACTGTCTACGTCGGGAGCGGTGATGGCACGTTCTACGCCGTCGACGCCGCGAGCGGGGACACGCGCTGGACGGTCGAGACGGATGGTCCGATCGTCTCGTCGCCGGCGGTTGCCAACGGGTTGGTTGTGTTCGCCGGATGGGACGGCAACCTCTATGCGGTCGACACGGGGTCCGGAGACATCCGCTGGGATTACCCGGCCGGTGCCGAATTGTTCTCGTCGCCGGCCGTCGCCGGACGCACGGCCTACGTCGGCGGGGTCGACGGCAGCCTGCATGCCGTCGACATCGCCACCGGTGAACCGCGTTGGCGGGTTGCGTTAGGGGGGAGCATCTACTCATCGCCCGCGGTCTCCGGCGGTACCGTGTACGTTGGCTCCGACGATGGCGGTGTGTACGCCGTCGACGCCGCAAGCGGGGACGTCCGTTGGCGGTTCGAAACGGGGGCACGGGTCTCGTCTTCACCGGCCTTGGCCGGCGGCGGCGTCTACATCAGCGGCGAGGACGGCAACGTCTATGCGATCGACGCGACCACCGGGGACGAACGGTGGCGCTTCGCGATCGGAACCGTCCTATTCTCTTCGCCGTTGCTCGCCGGCGAGATCCTCTACGTCGGTGCCCTTGACGGAGCGGTCCATGCGCTCGACGCGGCGACCGGCGCCGAACTCTGGCGCGTCGACCTCGGGTCGCCGCTGTATGCGTCCCCCTCGGTCGTCGAAGCGACCGTTTACGTGGCGACCCTCGATGGGCGCCTCGTTGCCCTGGCGGCCCCACAGGAGACGGGGGGGGTAATCGAGGGTATGTGAGTCCGGCTTCGTTCCCTTGGTCAAGGCTGGGCAACGCGGAGTCACCCGCGAGGGCGACGGATGCCCGCCAGCAGCGATCCGGCGGAGGCCAAGGCACAGAGGGCCGCAAGTCCACCGAGGACGAGGGTGACCGTAACCGAGCCGACGGCTCCGACCCTCGACGCGCCCGTGCCGGTGGTCGGAACCGCGACAGCGCCGGGATCGATCTCGCCGCAGACCAGGTAGACGGTCAACTCTTCCGGCGATTTATGGACGAGGATAACGTAGTCGTCGTCGATCAGCTCGTCGAGCGCGACATCGGGGACGGTCGTTTCACTCTTCCCTTGCTCGTTGACCTCGTCGAGGACGACGGTGGTGAGCGGAAAGGTGGGGTTGGGATCGAAATTGTCGCATGTGCCCGTGTGGATGTGCGTGGGGTGGTTCCCCGTTAGATCTTCGCCGGTAAGTTGCATCGAGACGGCGACGCCGTCGCCGGCGGGAGTGACGCTGGCCGTTCCGTTCACCCCGGATTCATCAACCTCGTTGAGCAGGACGAAAACGTCCTCCTGCGCAGCGGCGGTCGTCCCCCCGCTCGCGAGTGCCATCATCACGGCCAAAACTGCCGTGACCCCGACATTCATCGACTTCGTTCGGCCGTTCGTCGCTGGGTGCATGCTCCGTCTCCTTCGCCGTGCTGGACGTAGCGCATCACGCCGAGTATCACGCGGGGGTCGCGGGCAACGCCGGTTGCCACAGCTCCGGGATGACAGACACCACCAACACCGACACGGCCGACTGACTCGAGTTCAGCAGGACCGCATTCGGTCCGGGCGGTAGATAGACGACGTCGCCCTGGTCGACGCCGATATCGGTTTTTGGGGGGAGGGGTTCGCTGCGTCCGAGCACTCCGGCCTCCTCGCGCCGGACGATACCCGCGTCGCCGGCGACGGTGACCTGCAAGGAACCCGCCCCGATCGCGAACGCAACCACGGGCATCGCTCGCGGGAGGTTCAGCCGTGCGCCGGGTTGAAGTGTCAGTTCGCCGGAGACGATTGCCGGCGGTGGCGGCGGGTTCGCTGTGGCCAGCCCGAAACCGACGTCGTAGTTCTCGATCGTGGTGTACGCGTCGTTGCGCAGCGGGAATGGTCCGGAGGGCAAGAACCGCACCTGGACCAGAACGACGGGATCGACGGCGCGGAGGGATGGCGACAACAGGGAGCATTCGGTGCCGTTGGGCGTGAGCACGATGTCACCGGCCGATAATTCGACCCTGGTTCCCGGCACGACGAGGACCGGACGCCGGTCAGCGGCGCGAAACAGCGTCGGAACGCCCTGCGACGGGAGACCCCCGATGCCCGGACCGGGTTCGGAGACAGCGAAATCGAACCGGCCGGACTCGACGAGAAAGACCAGTGGCCCCCCGGTTTCGTCGTCGAAGCACGAGCGGACGAGGCCGATGCCGCCTGTCTCCGTCCATCGGATCACCTGGATGAGTGACGCGACCGCCACCAAATCGTCGGTTGATGCATCCGCAACCGGCGCATATTCGACCCCGGCCGGCAGGTCGCCGAACGGCGACGCCGGGGGCGTCGCTTCCTGAGCGAGAGCGGAACGACCGGTCAACGCGAGCAGCACGTATGCGATCAAGAGGGATCTGATCATGCTTGCTCCATGAAGCCTAGCTGTTTCGTTGATCTCGTCGCTCGAGTGGGTCCCACAGTACAGCGTCTCGATCTTCAACCCGCTGTGCTACTGCCCCGATTGAACACATGTCACCCGCTCGCTTGCATGCCGAGAGGTTCGGCCAAGCATACTCAGAACGCCCAACGGCCAGTGGCAAACTGCGCCGTGGCGAGCGCCAGATGGAGAAGCGACCACACCGTGATCGCGATACACCAGGATCGGCGCCTGGCCAGCCAGGCGAAGAGGATTTAGAGCGGAAAGAGGACGAGCGAGTAGCGCGGGACGGACAGGATGTAACCCGTGGAGACAAAAAGGAGCCAGTTTCCCAACATCCAAACGCCGTACGAAGGACGTAGCATCATCCACGTCGCGATCGTCCCAGCCAATCCGAGAAGAATGAAGACAAACTCTTGCGCCCGCCCCGTCACCGCGTCGCCCAGGCCGTACCACCCGATCGATCCGATCAGATCACGGATGCTGTCCCAGGGCAAAACGAGGGTCCATCCGGCGGCGTACGTCTCCTGCTCCTCGCGGAATGCGAACGGGTCGCCGGCGGCGAGGTAGTTGACCAGCAGATATCCCGCGAACCCCAGGCCCGAGAGACCGATCCAGAGGTACTCCTGCCGCCACCTCCGCGTGGCCCTGTACTGCATGAGCGCCTCGACCAGGAGCGTAGGGATCAGGACAAAGCCGTTGAGCCGCGTTAGCCCCGCCAAAGCGCCAAGGAGGCCGGCCGCAAGCCAGTACTCCCGCCGTGCCGCCAGCAGCGAGCCGAGGACCAGGGCGAGGAATAGGCTCTCGGTGTAACCAACGTGGAGGAAGTAGCTAGTCGGGAAGATGAACAGGAACCAGACCGCGCGGCGCGCCAGCTCGGGGGGATGGTCGAAGCGAACCAAGCGGTCCAGCAGGACGGCCACCGCCAGGGAAGCCAGGCTCGAGACGATGAGGGCACCCAAGAGATAGTCGCCGATGATGCCTCCGACGAGGCGAATAGACCAGGGGAATAGGGGCAAGAAGACTAACAGCCGACGGGTTTCGTCCGTGTCATAACCCTGCCGGGCGATGGCCAGGTACACGATCGTGTCCCATCGCTCCCAGATCCCCAAGAAGTCGCGGAACGTGTCGATGCCCTCGTCGCTTCGGATCAGGAAGCTCGCCGTCCCGATCACCAAGACGAGCGCCTTCGTTGCCAACGCGATCGAAATTGGCCACCCATCGAGTGTCCGGCGTGTGGGCCGCACCGTCGGTTCGGCCGGGGTCGCTCGGGACGCCGATCGATCGGCAACTGGTCGCCTTCCGTCCACATCCATCCCCCTATCGACGTGGTACTTAAGAGGGATGGCCCCTTGCCGCCCGCGGTGCCCATGCTGACTAGACAGACAAATGAGTGGCCATCCGTGGCGCCCTACAACGTTCATGACAAGCCCTACACCCTGTCATTCGGTCAGTGGCGCCGCCCGTCACTCGCCGACGAACGTGGTGAGGCTGCCCGGCGGCAGCACAGCGGAGAAGCGCGTCCCATACACCGAGATCACGGCGAGTTCGGCCCAATCCTCGGTCGCGCTCGTGCGGACGGGCCGGACCGCCTCCACGTCCGGGAAGCCGCCGAGGGCCACCTCGATGGGCTGGTCGGCCGCGCCGGTATTGAGCGCGACGACGATGGGCCGCGTCCCGTCGTCGAACGCCGACACCCGTATGGCTGGGTCCGTGGATGTCGCTTCTACGCGCACTGCTCCGGGCCGAACGTAGCGCGAGAACTGCCCGACAATGAAGTACTGCTTCCGGAGATTGTAGCCCGTGTAGAGGTTTGCCGCGTCGTAGGTGAGTACGACCAGCTGGCTCCCGCTGGCGTCCCATTGCCCGAAGAACCCCCACAGATAATCGATCGCGCTCACGTTGTGATCAGCGATCAATGTCTGCATGGTGTCTGCCCAGACGAACGCATCCGGCTGGAACCACTCCGTCATCCACAGAGGCAGGCCGTAGGTGTCGCCCAACTTCGTCATCAGGGTGACACGGTCGAGGGGTTCGTCGTAGAGGTGGAAGGCCAGCGCCCCAACATACGAGCGAGCCGCTTCGTCAGCGAGGATAGTCTGGCAACGCCCGTACGCCTCGGTCGCGTTCAGGTCGTCGGTGATGACGAACCGCGTCTCGAACCCCTCTGCCCGCAATCTTGGCCCCAAGAGCTTGATCACATCTCGGAGGTACTCACCGGACCAGATGCCGCTCCGCTGATAGCCGGGCTCATTTACGATCGCGTGATACGGCATTGACAGGCCCAGATCGCGCGCCCGCCGCAAGACGGCTAGGGCCCATTCGGCGTACTCCGCCGGCTTCGCTTCCGTCATCCAGGCCTCAAGCTGGATCGGGGAGAAGAAGTAGGTGTCGGCCCCTCGCTCCACGCACCGCCGCGCGAACTCGACATGGGCGTCGAGGCGCTTCCAGGCGAAATTGAACTTGGCGGGGTCGGTAGCTCCAGGGTCGGCGTTGTCGTTCACCGGCTCGATCCCCGGACCGTCCAGGTTGGGCCGCAGCCGGGTCAGACCCAGGTCGGTGTAGAGCAGGTCGAGGATCTCGTCCTGGGCGGCCTCGGGCACGACGACCGCCGCCCGCTCGGTCGCGGGATCGAACGTCTCCGTGACGTGGGGGTCGTCGAAGACGCGGGCCGAGGCACCGAAGCCGGCCATCGTCTGGAACCGCTGCTCGCCGTCGACCGTCAGGACCGCGCCATGGCTCGCCGCGGCAAGGCGGGGAGCGCGCGTGCCGAGGGCGAGGCCGCCGGCCGCCGCCAGGAGGACGCGACGAGATACGAGATCGTGCCCGCTTGAACCCGCCATAGCCAGCCCTCCGATGACATCAGCAGCGCCAATCACCCTCGAGCGCGGTCACCCGCGTCCGCCGGCGGTCCCACGACTCGATCGTCTTCTCCCTGGCTCCGGCGGGTCCCTGGGTTCGCCGGAGCCCGCGGAAGAAGCGCCGGCAAGGTGCGCTCCGGTTCTCCCGGAGGACTGCCCGGGATCGTGCCGGCGCATGACATGAGTGCAGGCCATCGAGTGTAACAGAGCAAACGGATAGGGAAGCATCCGCGTCGATTCAGTTCAACCGGCCGCCCCTCACCGCAACGCGGAAAAGACGATCGATCATCGCGTTCGTACACGGTAATAATTTGCAGAATCCGTGATATCCTAAAAGGACTAGGACCAACCGATTCCATGTCCGTTTGACAAACATCTCCGCGGAGAGATTGATGTCACGATCGGCGGCGGTCTTCGCGCATCGGGTCTGGGTGCGCGTGCTGCGCGGCGTTGCGGCGCTCGCGCTGTTGCTCATGCCCGTCGAACACCACGATGGCGATTCTCGACACCATCTCCATGCCGGGTTCCAGATCTGGTCCGATGTCCTCGGTGGTCTGAAATCCCAACACGTTGGGGTTGCCAACCCGGTGCGCACGGTCGAGCGTGTCGACACCGTGACCACCATCGTGCAGCTCTCTGAATATTCGGGAATGGGCAGAGATTACAGACCGTCGGCGACTATCACCGACCTGCTGGCCCTCGTCCTGCCCTCGGAGTCCCTCGATGCGGTGCACACCGTGCGTCCGTGGACCACATGGGTACTGGTCGTCGATCCCCCTCCGCGCGTCGCCGCTGCTCTTCGTTGAGGCGACTACGGCGTCGATTTATCGGGCTCGTTTCGACGGGCCGGAGGAATGTTCCATGAGCCGACAAGGAATTACTCGGGCAGTTCTCGGATGCGGGACCGCGGTCGCGATGGCCCTGCTCCTATCGATGACGGCGGCAGCGCACGAGCGCCGCGAAGTCGCCGGCGGCCAGTTTCAAATGGTCGTCGGCTTCCTGAACGAGCCGGCCTTCGCCGGTGAGCAGAACGGGCTGGATCTCCGCGTCACGAAGCCATTGGAGGGTGCCGGGGCCGCGACCGCCGTTGCCACCCCAGGCGTCGAGGCGGAGCGAACCCCGATCGAGGGGCTGGCGGACACGCTCCAGGCCGAGGTCATCTTCGGCGATCAAACCATGGTGCTCGAACTGCGGCCCCGGTTCCGGGACCCGGGCGCCTACGCCGGTGACTTCTTCCCGAGCACGCCGGGCGACTACACCTACCACATCTTCGGCACGATCGAGGGCGTGGCGATCGACGAGCGGTTCACCTCCTCGCCCGAGACGTTCGGAGCGGTTCAGGACCCCGCGCCGCTCACGTTCCCGATGGCGGCCGCGTCCACCGACGATGGCCAGGCGTTGGCCTCCCGCACCGTCGGCACCATCGCCGGCGGCCCCGGGGCCGTGGTGATGGTGACCGGTGCTGGCGTCCTGTTCGTCCGCCGGGCCGTCAGCCGACGCTCCGCGACGGTCGCAGAACGACAGTCCTAGGAAGGTCGCCGACCCGGGACGTGTCTGAGACGCACCACAGGACCACTCGCCTCCCGCGGATGGCAACGGGCTCACCCCCTGCCATCCGCGGGAGCGCGTTCTCGCACCCCGCCAACCGCACCCGCTCGCATGCCGGCGAACTCGTTCACACGCTCGGTACGACGGAGAAGGCGTGTCACCATGGGACCAACGCGCACCGCAATCCGCACCAGGGCTACCATCCATCGCTCCGTTCGCGCGGCGCCTCGACGCCGCTTGTCCCGGGCGCTTCTGGCCGTCCCTGTTCTGCTTTGCCTCCTGATCTTCGCCACGGTGGACGCACCGTCGACGGCGGCCCACGCGGCGCTCGAACGCAGCGAGCCGCTTGCCAGCGACGTGTTGGCCGAGCCGCCGGCCCACATCGAGCTCCACTACACCGAGCCGCTCGAGCGCTCCTACAGCCGGGCCGATCTCTACGACCAGTCGGGCAACCCCGTTCCCGACGCCACGAGCCACGCGGGCGACGACGACTTCGCGATGGAGATTGACCTGCCTGGCGACCTCCCGCATGGGACCTACACCGTCGTCTGGCGGACCCTCTCGAACGCGGATGGGCACACCGCCGAGGGCTACGTCCCGTTCACGGTCGGCAGCGAGGCCGACGTGGCCGCGGTGACGCTCCCGCAGACAACCGCTTCGGGCGGGCCTCCCGAGTGGCTCAAGGCCGTCTCCAAGTGGCTGGCCCTGCTCGGCCTGGCCGCGACGGTGGCCATCTGGCCAGCCTGGCTGTTCGTGCTGCGTCCGGCGATCTCGTCCGCCGAGGGGCGCGGACCGGCGCTCGAGCGTCGTGTCCGCCGTCTGGCGGTCGTGGCCGTCGCCCTGGCGCTGGTGGGGAATCTCGCCGCGCTGCTGACCCAGGCCGCCATGATCGCCGATGGGGGTCTGGGCGGGTTCATCGACGCGGTCGGGACGACGTTGGGGGATACGCGGTACGGAACGCTCTGGCTTACCCGGATTGGGCTCCTCGCCGTCTGGGCCGCCGCGACCGTGCGGTGCGACTGGTGGGCGCCGAAGCGGCGATGGCCGGCAACGGCGGCCGCACTCGTCGCCACCGCGTTGCTGCCGCTCCCGTTCAGCTTGAACTCACACGCCTCGGCGCAGCTGTCCGGCCGTGCCGTCGCGGTCGCCGGCGATGTGCTCCACCTGCTCGCCGCCTCGCTCTGGGTCGGCGGCCTCTTCGTGTTGGTCGGGGCGCTGGCTCCGACGCTACGCGGCCTGACGGCGACAGAGACGCGCGGCGTCCTCGGTCGCTCCATCTCTCGGTTCTCGCTCCTCGCCCTCATCGCCTGGGGCGTGATGGGGCTGACCGGGCTCTATAGCGCCTGGCTCCAGGTCGGGAACCTGAACGCGCTGCGCGAGACGGCCTATGGCCAGTCGTTGATGCTCAAGCTTGGGCTGCTCGCGCCGTTGCTCGGGCTGGGTGCCTACCAATTGCTCGCCGTTACCCACGGCCTACGCCGCTCGGACGACTCAAGGGCATCGTCGGCCTGGAGCCAGCGATTCGTCCTGGGGATCGGGGCCGAGGCGGTCCTCGTCGTGCTCGTGCTCCTCGTCGTCGGCCGGTTGATCGGGCTCCAGCCGGCACGGGATGAGTTGGCGCAAGACGCCGCGCAGACCGTCACGAACTTCACCGCGAACGGGCGGAACGCCACGCTGTTCTTGACCCCGGGGACGACCGGCCCCAATCACTACCGCCTCGAACTGGGAGAGGGTCTCGAACAGCAGGCGGCGAACACCACGGGGACCGAGGCGCTCCTCCGGATCGACTTGCCCGAGCAAGACATGCCGCAGAAGGAGATCAAGCTCGCCCGGGTCGTCGGCAACGCCTTCGAATCGCACGGCAGCGAGCTCAGCATCGCCGGAGCCTGGACGATCCAGGTGATCGTCCGGGAACCCGGCGCGCTCGACTGGACCGCCACCACGTCCCAGACCATGGGCGCGACCTCTCCCCGGGCCGGCGAGGTGCCGGGGCAGCCTTGGCGATTCGGAACCACCGGGATCGTGGGCCTGATCGCCCTGGTGATCGGCATCGCCGGTGTCGTCCTCGCCTGGCAAGCCGGCGGAACCGGAACCCGAACCCGGCGCCAGAGCGCCGGGCTGGGCACGGGCGCGCTCGCGCTGGGCGCGATCCTGCTCCTCCAGGTGCGGGTCGACACCGGCCGGGGGGCGGGAGAAGCCGAGGCCGTAGACCTGGACACCGCCGCGATCGAGCGGGGCTCGGTGCTCTTCGCCGCGAACTGCGTCGCCTGCCATGGGCCAGGCGGGCAGGGGGACGGGCCGGCGGCCGCCAGCCTCGACCCGCCCCCTGCAGACCTGACGGCGTCCCACACGGAGGGCCACCGCGACGAAGACTACGCCTACTGGATCGCCAACGGCATCCAGGGAAGCGCGATGCCGGCCTTCGGCGAAGCGCTGACCGGCGACGAGATCGGAGATGTCGTGACCTTCGTGCGGTCCCTCCAGGAGCACGGCTCCGACGAGGCCGAGCACGACGAGTCCCCCGAGGTCGGCCACGACGAGGACGAGGAGGACGCAGAGGAGGATTAAGAGCGCCTATCAAAACCGAGCCGAGTGCGGTCACGCACCGCTGGAACCGCGGCGGCGTCGATCGGCACGATCGTGGCCGGGCCGGCACCCACCACCGCGGTCGTCAGCCGCCGGGGGAGATCGATCTGGGGATGGGATGCTATGCCACCAGATAGGTTCTCTGCCGCGGTCCGAGGGACCGTCCGCCGCCTACCGCACCGTCGCGGCGCGTCCGGCCGCCGCGCGCCTCCGTGTAAATCCGGCGGCCTGGACCGCGACCACCGCCGTGGTCGCCATACCGAGGACCAGCAGGTACACCCCCGCCCGGTCTTCGGACCGCTGGTACGCGAGCCCGTGCACGGCGACCAGGCCGAGCAAGACATAATTCGACCGCTGCAGCGCCTTCCAGCGCCGCCGCCCGAGCGCCCGCAGAGACCAGTCGCTGGAGAGGCCCAACAGCAGGACGAGGATGGCCGTGGCCAACAGCCCCGTGTCGTTGGCGAACCCGAACAGGTCGATCCGGGGAAGCCACGGCCCGGTGCCGTCCCGGCGCTCCAGGAAGTACCGCCAGATCTCCCCCCCCAGGTGGACCTGGAAGCCCGCCACGACGTGGGCCAACCCGACGATGCCGGCCCAGATCCCGATGTCCCGCCGGAGGTCGGTCGAGACCGGGTTGCGGCGACCCCGGAGGACGTTGACCGGGCCGAGGACCAACGTCGCCGCCAGCAGGACGAGGCCGGCGTACGCGGTCGCCATGCTGAGCCGCCAGACGGCAAGCCCGGACGGCAGCCCGAGGGCGATCGCCATGACCAGGACGGCGCTCGCGGCCCCGAGCCCGAGGTGGTGACGCACGAGCCGCCGCACGGTGCGCCGCGCTTCGTGCGACCTCCGGAGGCTACTCGCGTGGGTGCTCACTCGTTCCTCCGCGGCGCGCTCACTGTCCGCCTCACGCGGGTTGGTGG
>Ga0136611_10003502_pt1 | contig 10970 bp, 19 predicted proteins | sample AntDrymUQ2232306_2_FD_106645 | JGI IMG/M metagenome (GOLD analysis project Ga0136611, IMG submission 106645) | Polar desert sand microbial communities from Dry Valleys, Antarctica - metaG UQ223 (23.06) | ecosystem: Environmental > Terrestrial > Soil > Desert | place: Antarctica: Dry Valley... | reverse complement strand
TCCATCGGCTATTCTCCGACAGGTTGCCCGGCTTGGTCTTATTCCCATTTCGGGGCGCAAAGGTCAATAAGCACCCCGCTTATTGACCTTTGCGGCAACAAGGGTCAGCGCCCCAGCCGTTTGCCGAAGTACCACCCCGTGCCGCTCGATTGCTGATAGCTGTAGCTTTGCCGGGTGGAGCCGCACTGTCCCCCGACGCAGACGGGAGCGGCGAACGTCTGCGGTGTCGGGAGCGGGAGATCGTCGGCGAAGATCGGGGCGGCGGAGCGGAGCGGTGTCGCCGGGGCGACCCGCGCTTCGAGGTCGGCGACCCGGCGTTCGAGGTCGGACACGCGGACGGCCAGCGGCTTCGGGTCGCGGTCGTCCGCAAAGGACGACGGGGCGAGGATCAGCAGGGCGAGCAGAGAGAGCAGACGCATGGGGTGGACTCCGTTGAAGAATGGGACGCAGACCGCCGGGGGCCACTCCCCCGGCGCGATTCACCTTTGTCCGATCACTTCCCGAACAGCTCTTTGAGTTTGGCGTAGATCGCTTCGAGCTGCGGCCCCACCTCGTCGATCAGCCTCAGCACGACCTGGACCAGTGCGATGATCTCGAAGAAGCTGTAGCCCCGGAGCTTCATGCCGGCGGTAATCAGCTTGAGCAATTCCAGACGGCCGGCCACGTCCCCGGCGATGCCCGCCGCTTCGGAGCCGGATGGGCCGGCGGCGGCGGTGATGCAGGCGACTTCGGCCTCGGTCAGTTCGGCGGGGGCGGCTTTTTTCTTAGCCATGACGATGGACTCCTAGACGGTTGAGGTTGCCCCTCCGCGAAGATGCGGAGGGGCGCGATCATTTTTTGATCGCCTTCGGATCCGGCGTGAGATTCAGCGTGAGCAGCAGCGGCGTTATCCAGCCTGGGCCAGAACGCCGATCATCTCCGGGCAGGTGGGCGTCCGTGCTGTCCGAGAACAGCAGCTCCCGCAACTCGTAGATCGTCGGGATCGGCAGGCCGGCGGCTTCCAGTGCCGCACGGTAGAGACCGAGGACGCCGGCCACGAACGGAGTCGCCATCGACGTGCCGGACATCTGTTGGAAGCCCCCGCCCGGCTTGGCGCTCCAAATATCCACGCCGGGCCCGCTCGTGTCGATCTTGTCCCCGGCCGAACTGAACCCGGCCGGCGAGAGGTTGCGGTCGAGGGCCGCGACGTTGAGCAGGTGCCGCGACCGCCCCGGCCAATCGGTGTCAGGGGTGTTCGGCCCCGAGTTGCCGCCCGCGAATATGAGCCAGGGCTTCGAGGGGTGTTCGGCCCATGCCTTGTACTGCGATTCGGCGTTGGGATCCATGCCCCCGCCGCCCCACGAATTCGAGACGACTTTGCACCCTTCCGAGAGGCAATATTCGATGGCCCGGAGCAGGCCGCTGCCACCGCTGCCCGAGTCACCCAGCCCCTTGCCGTGGTAGAGCGGGAACCCCGTCGCCACGCCGATGCGGGGGTCGGTCGCGCCGACGGTGCCCGAGCAGTGCGTGCCGTGGCCGTGTCGGTCGAACGCGCCGAACTGAGACCCGGTGAAGTCGCGGGCGCCTTTCACGTTCGTCAGGATGGGGTGGTTCGCGTCGACGCCGGTGTCCACGATGCCGAGTGGCACCATCGCGTCGCCGCACGCTTCGCGGAGTTTCTGGACGCCGAACACGTCCATGCCCCAGTTGACCTCATCGCTGAGGGGGAGCGCCATCGCGGAGGGGCCGACGATCAAGTCGGGTGGAATGCCGTACTGAGGTTCACTTGTCATCACTTGCTCACTTTCTTCGGGAGTTCGAGAATGCCGGCCGCATCGCCGGGGAGCGGGGCGGTGCCGACGACTTCCGAGCCGTCGGCGTCCTCGCGGAGGATCAGCACCGTCGGGAGTCGAGTGCCGGCCGGCGGACTCATGCCGAGCTTCGCGGCCTCGGTCGCCGTCTTATCCTTCGCTTTGTGGCCGGCGGCTCGCAAAGTGTCCCACGCCGCGTCGCCCATCGTCTTGGTGAACGCGGGAGACGCCGGGCCATCCGCGCGGACGATCAGGAAGTAGAACAACCCCGCCGTCGGGGGAGCGATGACCGGCGGATCGACGGGCGGCTTGACCGGGGGCACGACGGGAATCCCGCCGCCGATTTCGACCAGCACGACTTTCGGCGCGCTCGCGCCGTCGGCGTTCCCCGCGTACACGAGGACGCGATAGGTGCCTTTCGGCCCGGTCGCCACGGTCGATTTCGGATCGGTGAGCAGGCCGGCGGGGAACAGGTTGAGGCCGGGATCGACGGCGAAGAACCGCGCGCCCTTCGCGTCGGTCTTCGCGGTGATGACAAGGAACGCGCCGGGGTCGCCGGTCACTTTCGCCGGGACTTCCACGTCGGGTGGGGCCGCGAAGAGGCACGCGGCCCAGGCGGAGGCGATCAGGGTCAGTGCGAGGCGGGTCACGGGGTCACTCCGGGGGTTTGGCGAACTGGCGGGTTGTCGCGGCGGGCGGTGGCTTGGGGATCGTATCCGTCACGGGGGCCGGGGTGACGTTGACGGTATCCGCTTCGATATTCACGCAGGGCAGCGTCATGTGTCCGGAATCGCCTTGGACTTGCGCCCGCACTTCCTCCGCGACCTTCGCGGGCAGTGTCGACGCCAACTCCTCGATCTTCTGCTTGATCTTGTCGCCGACGACGACGACCGCCGGGTTGTCGGCTTTCGCGGTGCCGTCCGCGAGTCGGGTGTCGGTCCGCTGCGAAATCATCGCGGCCTGATCCGCATAAGCTTTGGCCAGCCGCACCTCGGTGATCACGTCGTTCATCCGCTCCATCATCCGCCGGTGCAACACGACGGCCGCACCGAACATGGTGCAGAGCAAGGCGCAATTGACGAGCGAGAGAACATGCATTTCCCACGTCAAATAGAAGGCCGAGAAGATCATCATTTGGCCCCCTTCACGGGCGGGATCGGGGTGTGCGGGATCGGGGTGTGCGAAGCGCTGCCGACTTCGGCCTTCCACGGTCTCACCTTGATCCCTTTGTCTTCCATTAAACCCGTCAGATACTCGACTCGGCCTTCGAGCATCGAACACCGCCGCTCGCATTCCTGCTCCCGCGAACTCGCTTCGGTCGCGGCCTTGTCGATGCGATCAATGGTGAGCCGGTCCAATTCGTGGATTTTGGCCCACTCCGCGAGCGCATCGACGCGGCCCTCCTTCTTCCCGTCCCGCCAGCTCTTCCCGAGCTGCACGACGGCCGTGACGATACCGCCGAGGCTCGCCGTGCTAATGATGGCGATCACGGCGGTCGTCAGTGTGTCCATTTCGGCGAAAACCATCGGGCCATCCTCTCACGCGGATCGTTACTTCGCGGCCGGGGTCGCGGGCTGCACGTTGACCACGGACGGGGCTGCGGGAACCGGCTGCGGCCGCATCTGCGCGAGCAGGTTGAGCAGAAGAAGCGCGGTCGTGGCGATGAAGCGCACCCACGTCTGCCAGTTGTCGGCCGGCGTCGGAACCGGCGGGAGCAGGGGTTCGGACGGGTTCACCGGGAAGGGCATATCAGGTCTCCTTAAAGGATTCGGAAGATCAGGACCACGAGCAGCACGAGCACCAGCAGCCCGAGGATGCCGCCCGGTGCCGGCCCGTAATCGGCGCGGTTGCTCCAGCCCCAGCCACCGCCGAACACGGCGAGGATGAGGACCACGACGAGGATGATTTCGAGGATGCCCATCGCTATCTCTCCGGTGTCAATCGGGTGTCAGTCCCACCATCCGCACCACGCGGCGATTTCGAGCGGGGTCGGGGGGTGGGTCATACCGCGTTCACCGGTTGGGGAGCGGCGGCCGCTCCCACCGTCTTCAATCCCACGGCCGCGAGCGCCGCATCGGGGCTGTCCCAGACACCGTCGTTCGCCGCGAGAGCGCAGTACACGCCGTAGTTCGAGTACACGGCCGCACGGACCGACGCCCACCACGTCCGTTTCTGCGGCCCGGTCGCATTCTGCCACTGCGCCGCCGTCGGGAGCGGACGACCGGCGAGCGTGCAGAGCCGGGAGAGCACCTGCTTCGCGCCTCCGTCCACGAGGGCGATCCCGCACCAGTTGTGGGTCGCGGGGGCGGTGCCGTTGGCGCTCAGGCCCGGTCCGAGGTCGGCGGGCACGGTGTTCGCCCCGAGGCCCGTATTGAGGTCCGCAGCGAGCGTCACAGCTTTCGCGACGGGGGCGATGATGATGATCCGGTGGGCGTGAAGGGTGGGCATTGTGGTTCCCTTACGCCAGTGCTGTTAGATAGGCGGCGAGCGCGGCCCGGTTCGCCGCCGACAGACGGGCCGAATACAGGGCCAGCCCGTACAGGGCGATGGCCCCGTATTCGCCGACGATCCCCTTCGACGCCACCGCCAGCGCGGTGGTCCCGAACAGGTCGCCGCTGGAGGTGCCGGGAGCGTAGTCGGTCGCCCCCACCCGTGCGAACAGGGCGTTGGACTCGCGGGACAATCCGGCGAGGTGTGCTGCGGTCGGCTCGGCCCCCGGATCGGAGCCGGCCAGCGCCGACAGCGCCGCCCCGTTGAACACCTGATAATTTTGGTCGGAGTACGCGACTGCGGCGTACCGCTTCATCGCGGGATTCTGGTTCGCGTCGGATAAGACGTGCCAGAAAGTGGTCGAGGCCCGCCAGGAGACCATCGCCAGAAACTCGAAGTCGCCTGCGAACGACACGCCCGCCGGGGCCACGAGCGCATCGTCGATGCCGTCGGCGTACAGCGCCCACTTCGATCCCGAGACGTTCGTCAGGGTCATCCGGGCGGCGTCGGTCGGAGCCGTCCAGTCACCGGCGGCGGTGACGGCCACTCTCACCGGATCGCCGCTTGCGGTAGCCTGCAAGGTTTTGGTCGAATTCTGCCACAGCGATCCCGACGAGCGCATCGCCGCGACCGAGTGGGGCGAGCCGACGTAGGCCGGCAGTGACGCGGGGGTGAACGCCGGGGCGGAGGCGAGACTGCCTACACCGGTCAGCAAGAGGCTCATATCTCAGCCCCCTCCTAGTTGTAAGTGCCCGCGACGAATATCTCGTTCGCCGCGACCGCAGCGACATCGGCATCCGCAGCGCCCGTCGTGACCCGGTAGCCGATGCCCAGCGCGAACGCCGCGCCTTCCGGAGGCAGAGCGACCACTGTCCCGTTGCCCGTGGCCGATGCGGGAATGGGGATCACATAGACCGGAGTGTCGGCTTCCGACGGCGCAGTCGCCTTATTGTAAATCTTGAGGTATCGCACCGCCGCGTTGAGATTCCACGCGGTGAGACTCATCAGCTTTCCAGCGGCCCCCTTGACCAGCGTCGCGTTGACCGTGGCCGCGCTGACGAGTTTGAAGGGAGTCGCGCCGCCGAGAATACTGGCGACGAGGCTCGCTCCGTTGGTCGTGCCCGGCGTCGTCTGGTCGATACCAACCTTGCCGATAATCGCAGTACCGGCCGGCAAGCCAGCGTTGCTGGCTAGCACCACGGACAGCGATTCGGCGGCGGTTGCCTGACCTGCGGCCGGCAGTGTGTTGATCGTCTGTCCGGTCCCCGCAGTCACAGTCAACGTCGGAAAGGCCATAAGTCACCTCAGAGAATCGCGCCCACATACTGGCTGTTGCGGGAATCGCTAAAGACAGCAGAAGGCGCGAAGTTCTCGCTCCATGAAACGGTGGAAACACCTGCCATAACAGTGCACACGAGCGTAAAAATGCCATTGGTCGTCGGCAGAGGCACAATGTCCGCCAACATTTGGGTAGGCGCGACAAACGCGACCACTCCATCGACGCCTTTAACGTAACCGGCGGAGGATGCGGTCGCCGTGGAGATAGCATTCGGGCCGGGGGCACCTGCGGCCCCGTTCGCACCGGCTTCACCTGCTGGCCCAGTCGGGCCTGCGGCACCTGTGGCACCTTCAATACCAGTAGGGCCAGTCGGACCCGCGACACCTGTGGCACCAGTCGGCCCCTGTTGGGCCACTAAGGATAAGGCCACGACATTGCGACTGATTTCGACCACCGAGACTTGCTTGGTGATGTTGACTTCACTCATGGCGTCACCGGAACATTCACCCGGAATTGGCCCTTGAGGTATCGCTGGATTTTACCTGCCACATCGACGATCTTCATGTCGTATTGGTACGTCCCCGACATCAAAACCGTGTCAGCCGATGCGGGCGTACACACAAACGTTCCCAGCGCCCCGCCCAGCACGATCTTCCCGTTGCCCGTCGAGAGCGTGAAAAGCAGAACGGTGTTCTTGTCCGCCGGCCTGACATCCAATTGTGCCGTGCAGCCCGTCAGATTCACGGCCACACCGTCTGCGGTCAGTGACCCCGACAGCGGTTGCCCGTCTCCCGCATCCACTTCCCAGTTGTAATTGGCGGATTGCATCCGCCGAGAATAACTTCTACGCTCACCGCTTGACACCGCGCAATCATTTCGTCACAGTGAGGAAGCCGATATCCCACCGGAGTTTCCTGCATGTCTCAACTGGTAGAAACGAAGCCCTTCGACTACTCCGATGTCGGCTCGAAGTCGGATCGGGCGTGGCTCGAAACCCACACGGCGAACGTCCACTTCCTCGCCAAGAAAACCGCCACGACCGTCCTGCAACTCTGCCTCTCCATCAAGGAAGTCCACGACCGCCTCCCGCTCCACTTCACCCACTGGATCGAATCGAAAACGACGTTCAGCGTCGGAACCGGCTACAAGATGATCCGGGTCGCCGAAGCCTTCCATCTCTCCTCCCCGCAAATCGAACGATTCGACCCCACCGCCCTCTACATCCTTTCGCACCACTCCGTCCGCGAGAATGTCCGCAGTATGGCCTGCGACCTCGCCAAAGACGGCGAACGCATCACGTCCGGCCGCGCCCGCGAGATCATGGCATGCTTCCGCACCTCGAAGTCCGACGGCGTGACCAAAGCCGACGTGAAGCGATACCACGACGAGCGTGCCCAGGCGGACAAAGTGTTCGGCGCGGAACGCCCCAAGCCCACGGTGCAATCCACAGACTATTCCGCTCTGGCCCTCGACGGCCTTCGGCAACTGGTCGAGTCGTCGTCCCGCGTCCAATTCGAGCGGATGGAGGACACCGAAACGCCCGACGATCCGCAAGCCTCCCCGTGGATAATGACCTGCTATCCGAAGGTGCCGAGCGAAGGATCGCTCCCCAAAGGTTCACATCGTCCGAAAACCCACACGTCGTCCGATAGCCTAATGACGCTCATCCTCGGCGCGGCCGGGATTCAGCCGACGCGGGTCTGCTCGAACCCCAACTGCCAAGATGCGGGGAGGGAAAAACCACTGTTCGACGGATTCTCGCGCAAGGACGGGAATGCGGACGGGCGTGCGTCGGCCTGTCGGAAATGCGAAGTGAAGCGGGTCACGGCCGCGAAGTGGAAGAAAGCCGGCCGGACTGCGCCAACCGTGCCGCCGTCAGCGATTCTCGAAACAGACGATGAGCCGCATGATCCTCTTGCAACATCTGTGGCCGTCGAGCGATGTCCTCTAAATCGCAAGCTGTGGGAAACAGCGGAAGTCCCCATTGCGACGACAAAATGAGTAGGTCGGCGTAGACCTCGTTCGTCAGTTCCATGTCGGCTTGTGGATCGGTGGACGCCGCCGCGAGCCGAACCCCCATCGTCCGCATGTTGGGCCGAATGGTGGTGCCGGGTGTCCGCAGACAACACCGGGCCAAGAAGAGCACGCGATTCTCGGGGCAGAGATTCCCGAGCAGGGTGTGCAGTTCACGCCGGTCGTCCAGCGTGTCAAACGTGAGGATGGAGGGCTTCATCTAACTCTTCGTGATTGGGCGGCGGTTCAATTTGTTGGGCAAGCTGATCGCCGCCACGCACCCGATGAGTGCCTTCCGTAATTCGGCCAATCGTTTTGCCTCGGCCACCGGTTTTTGTTTCTTCAAGGCTTCACTTCTCTGGCATTTGCTTCGGGGTTCGGAACGGCATCATCCTCAACTTGACACCACCGCAGGTAGTGCCCGCGAGGTTGCCGTCGAGCGTTACCGTCCAGCGATAGAACCACTGCCCGCCCACCGTCTCGGCCACGCTGAACCGCCGCTTCTCCGCATCCCACGTCCATGTTCCGACCCACAGGGCACCTTCTGCCGTCAAGAATTCGCTGAACTCCCCGTTGCTCGACAGCGTTGCGGTGTACGGTGAGTTGTTCCACTGGATCGTCCACACCCCGTGGGTCAGTTCGGGCGGGCGATGGGACTCTTTCGGCACCGGAGCGGCAAGAGCCATCGCGAGCAGCAGAACGCCCATCGGAGAATCCTCCTGAACAGCCAACGTCTCACCTGAGACGTTGGGATGGCTACTCGCTATCCGACTGTGCCGCATACCAGCGGTCGAAGAATCGGTTGAGGAGTAGGGCGATCAGTGGCCCGAACATCTGCAACAGCAACAGGATGAGGTCGCCCACATCGATGCCGCTGGCCTGCGCCCGTGCGATCAGATAGCCGTGCCTCTGGTACAACCGCGCCCGGCCGACTTCCGCCGTCACGGTTGGATCGGCCAGTTTGTTTGCGTCCGCCTCGGCATCTGCGACGATGGATTCGGGCGACTTGCGGAACAGGGAGCCGAGCATCGTGCGCCTCGCGGGTGAACCGGTGTTCGTTGCGGCCTTGCCTAGACTGAGGGATTGTCCGATTCGCCGTTGAATGGACTCCGGAATCGGTGCCGTCATCGAAGTGAAGACGGCACCCGGTTCGGAAATCGTTGTCCACTGGATCGGTGGCATCAGCGCCCCAGTCGCTTGCCCAAATACCATCCCCCGCTCGATTGCGATTGGATCGCCTGCTGCGCACAGCCGGGGCCGCTGCATCCGGTAGACCGCGTTTGCGTGAAACTCGAATACGAGTTGGTCGTGCCGGGGAGCGAATACTGAACCGCTTGCACGGTCGCGATCACCGGATCGACCACAGTCTGGTGCAGCCCGCAGACCGGGCAGTTGTGACTGCCGCCGTCCATCGTGTGATCCCAGGTATGACCTCGCGCACAAGTATGGGTGTGGCCGACGGCGGAACGCACGGGTGTGGGATCAGCTTGGGTCGCGACGGTGCGGATAGGCGGCGCTTGCGGGAGTCGCCGCTCGATGTCGGCCACGCGGCGTTCGAGGGATTCCAACCGCTGTTCCACGGGCGGGGCTTGCGGTGGTGCCGAGACGACGGCCGCGAGAAGGATCAGTGCGTTCATGGGTGGACTCCAATGGTGATAGAATGACAACGGGCCGAACAGTCGCTACTAACGACTGCCGGCCCTGACCAGTCCGCATCCCCGCTTGCACGAGGACACGTCATGGCTACCGAACAGTCTACGGTCGTTTACGAAGACATCTCCGGCTATCCCGGCTACCGCGTCGGCGACGACGGATCGGTCTGGTTCGCGTGGCGAACGTGCCGTTCCGGGCGCCGACTCACCGACCGATGGAAGGAGATGAAGCAGGGCACCCATGCGAAGGGCTACCGCTACGTCAACCTTACTCCGGCCGAAGGAGGCAAGTACCGCACATTCCGCGTCCATCGCCTCGTCCTCGAAGCATTCGTCGGCGCATGCCCCGAAGGGATGGAATGCCGCCATCGTCTCGGCATCAAAACTGACAACCGACTCACCGAGATCTCTTGGGGCACCCCGGAAGAGAACCGGGAAGACAACCGTGTCCTCGGTGCCTACCAAGGCGGTGAAACCCACACCCAAGCCAAGCTCACCGCCGAACAGGTCGAGACCATCCGTGCTCGCTATGCCGCCGGCGGAGTCCTTCAACGTGAACTAGCCGTTGAATTTAATATTTCGGTGCCCAACATCTCAGGCATCGTCAATGGCAAGAGTTGGAAGGTAGTCACCTCTAACTGAGGGTGCTGCTCACAATCGCCACAGCCGCATCGGGAATGGCTTTGCTGCCCCTCAGAACACCGTAACCTTGGTCACTCCAGCCCTCTCCCCAGGAGTTGATGAGTCGAACACCGAACGAACCCGGTTCGACTTCCACGGGGTCCAACAGACAGACAGAATGTGCCCAATGATTGAAGTCGGCCGCGACCGGCACGCGGTTGAGCAGGCACGTCATCACCGCGTCGAACGGCATCGGCGTATCCCACACCTGGCGGGTGAGGTCGCGCCATTCGATGGTGCTCTTGTACTTCGCGGCGTCGGCCCACGTCGACGCGATGTCGCTGCTCCGGCTCGTGCCGCACTCGGGCCACGCTTGGACGCTGGGTACGCCCCGCTCGGCGATGAACTTGGCGCTCAGCCCGCACCATCCGCCCTCGTCGCGGTAGCCCTTGATGACGCAGGCCACGGCGTAGGCCGACAGCCGCACGTCGGGCTGGTTGGCCCGTGCCCGCGTCGCCATGATCGCCATCGTCGTACTGTGCGACCAGCAGTAGCCTCTGTCCTTCTGGTCGAGCGGTTTGATCCCCCGGCCCTTGAGGAGGTCGCTCAGTCTCGATTTTTGTTCGGCCATTTCTTTGATCCGCGCCGACCATTCCGAACGCGGGATGAGCTTCATTTCGGCGGGCGCCGCGAACATCTCCGGCGGGTCGACCGCGAAGTCGCGGGGGACGGCCCCGCGGGCGAATGCGGGGTCGAAGAGCAGGTCGTTCGGGGTCGTTTCGTCAATCACGATTTCTGGCATCATTTGCTCGCTTTTTTGAGGAGGTCGAGGAACTTGGCACCGTCGGCCGGCAGCGGCCCCTCGTAGCTGTTCGCCTTGCCCTTGCCGTCGCTCAAAATCAGCCACGGCACCGATGCGCGGGGACGCGCGTAGGCGTCCTGCCAGAGCTTCGATTCGCCTGCCGGGTCTTCGCCGGGCGGCCACATCCGGTACTCCCTCGTCTTCCCGTCCGGGCCGATGGCGCACTTCGATTCGAGGGCTTCACGCACAAACTTTCCGGTGATGATCGTCTGCTGCGCTTCGGGCAGGCCTTCCTTCGGGTACACGATCAACACCTTCAGGCC
>Ga0136611_10003501_pt1 | contig 10971 bp, 8 predicted proteins | sample AntDrymUQ2232306_2_FD_106645 | JGI IMG/M metagenome (GOLD analysis project Ga0136611, IMG submission 106645) | Polar desert sand microbial communities from Dry Valleys, Antarctica - metaG UQ223 (23.06) | ecosystem: Environmental > Terrestrial > Soil > Desert | place: Antarctica: Dry Valley... | reverse complement strand
ATTAAACATTGTGCTCGCGCCCATTTGCACTCACTTTGAGCCGCAACGCGCTAGTGCCAAAAACCGTAAGTTCCTTCCGGTTTCAAGCACGGCAGATTGCTGTTCGACCCCCATGGCCTTTGGCCGTGGGTGAAGGAGTTTAGTAGCTAAAGCAATAGCCCTTCGAACAGTCAGGCGAAAACAGAGTGCCCCTCTCCTTGAACTAATAATTGAACAGACTCGTAATACTCACATTGTCCAATCTGTCGTCTAGCCAATGGCGATAGCCCACCACCTCTCGTCGAGATTTGGAAGCGAGTCAACTAGCATGAAGCTTTACGTTGACGCCTCGATCGTATTCGAAGGGTTGATGGCGAGCCAACATATCGCTGCGACGATATAGATGGCTGCATAGGTTGAGAAGACTGTATCAAAACCCGCGACAGTGGCGGCTTGATTGACCTCGGCGGACATCTCGTTCATCTGGATACCCAGGTCAGCGGCTTGTTGGGCAAGTCCTCTTTCTACTATGGTACCCGTCACCCATCCGGCAAGCGCCGATCCGAAGGTGCCAATCATATTCATGCTGGCCGCGACCACAGCGGCGTGTCGGCGGCCGATGTCCTGACACGATGCCCATGTCGCGCCAAGCGTTAAATCGATGCCAAATGCAGCCAGGGATATCAACCAACAAAAGGCATGAATGTTCGTCGCAAAACGAGCGCCCCACCAACAAAGCCCACACATCAGTAGTGCGGGAATGCAGACCAATTGCCGACCGCGACCGCGATTCCCGACCGCGCGCGACGTAGCATTCACGAAAACCCCGCCCAGCACGCATCCTACAGCACCTAACCACAGCGGAGCCCCTTTGTAAACGGCACCCCATAGATCGGAATCGGTGACTTGATATCGATCCTTTAGATATCCTGGAAGGTAGGTGATGTTGAAGTACCATCCATAATTGATCAGCGAATATGAGACACAGAGCGCAAGCAAACTCCGATTGGTGAACAGCTTGCACCATGGGACCGAATGAATTTTATCTCCAGTGGCCTCCCGCGAACCGATCAGTTCACGTTCAAGCGAGTTAACGGAAGAATGCTCCGTGGGGTGATTGCGAAACCATCGAGCGAATGCGAAGCACCAGACGAGACCAACGGCAGCGAAAACAAAGAACGCACCTCGCCAATGCACCAGCGGTACCGTCCACGCCGTTCCACCGACCAGCACTGCCCACAACAACGGAGTCAATCCACCTGCAAGCCGACCGGACATCCATACCAAACCCTGAGCCGTTTCCCACTGCTGCGAGGGGAACCAATTATGAATCACGCGAGTGATGTTCGGGTAAGCACCCGCTTCACCCGCACCGAACAAGAATCGCAAGACAATCAACGACGTGAGCCCGCCGCAAGTATAGGCTCCCCAGCGCAGGCCAACGAGGCCCGTCAGTGCAGTAAAGACCGACCACCACGCGACGATCCGAACGAGTGTTCCGCGCGGGCCCCAGCGATCTCCCAGCCATCCCGCTGGGACTTCAAACAGACCATATGCGATCGAGAATGCGACGAACGCCCACTTCAGTTGGGCCACACCACTCAACCCGAGTTCTGCAGCCATCAATGGGGCCGCAGCACCGAAGCAGACTCGATCGAGGTACGTAATCATTGATAAGCCGCAGACGAACGCGAGCACGCGATATCGAACTTGGGTTGGTTTCTGTGACTTGTCGATCATGTACTTTCCAAGCGTCTGCTGTAGCGTGTTATTTGGATTCCGTGATCAGCGTGGAACGAATGAAATCTTCGTTCAATGTCACTCCCAGACCAGGGCCATCGGGAACCGCGATCCAGCCATCGACTGCCTGAATCTTTTCATGAGTGAGTTCATGCCGCAGCGGCGAGTCTTCGACACAGTCTTCGAACAAGAATGCATCGCGGCAAGTACTGAGCCAATGCAGACTGGCTGCGGCCGTTACAGGACTGGTGTAGCAGTGATTGCAAAGCCGAGCGCCGATTTCTTCCACGCGAGCACGTATGTAGGCCGAGTCCGTAAAGCCGTTACGAGATAAATCAACCTGATATACATCAAGGCAACGTCCATCGATCAACGGACGGAAGGACTGCCGACCACATTCCTCTTCACCTGCCGCAATCGGGACAGGTGAGCGATCTCTAAGCCAACGGTAGCCTTCGTAATCATCTGGATGCAGGGCTTCTTCTAACCAACCGATCTTGAACTGTTCAAATGCCTTGGCTCGCTCCAGCGCCGTTCGAGCATCCCAGACACATCCGGCATCGATCAGCACTGTGCCTTCATTGCCCACTCCGCGACGCGCACCAGCCACCAAGTCAAGATCAACGGATTCACTCGCCCCCATCGGTTCCCAGCCAAACTTAACCGCGCGATAGCCTGCGTTCCTCCAACGCTCACCAATTTTTGCAGTTTCATCTCCGTTCTTTCCAAACAAAATCGAAGCATAGGCGACGAAGCCGGCATGGTGTTTGCCTCCGAGCAACTGATGGATCGGAACACCAAAGTGCTTGCCTTTGAGATCCCACAACGCCATATCGATCGCAGCCATCGCTGTGATGGGAACCGAACGACGTCCGGCGTACATCGTGCGGCGATACATTTTTTGCCACAGGCGTTCTGTTTCCAGTGGGTTCTCGCCAATCAAGAGCTGCCGTAGCCCCGTTGCAATGTTATGACTAAACGGCGCGTCAATCACGGCCTTTACCATCTCCGGGGATGAATCGGCTTCGCCAATTCCTTCAAGCCCACTATCGGTTCTCACGCGAACCAAGACCGAGTCTTGACTGCTGGCCGTTTTGGCCTCAACACTCTTGATTCGTAGGATTTGACAAACGATTTCAGTGATTTTCACGCGAACTTACCTTGTGATTGGAGCAGAGATAAAAAGTTAACTAGTGCATGCAATGGGTCTTAGGACAACAGTCGGCCGACGACGACGCAGTGTTGACCCCTTGGTATTGGCGCGACCCATGCTTGCGCCAGCACCACACCATCGATTCCCGCGCGAGCAGGCCAGGGTTCCATGTCGATGTGATCAAAATCGTGAAGGTAGCCAACAATATCCCCTTTGCGAACCGAGGTGCCGCAATCGATCACACTTTCAAAATGCCCATCGAATGGTGCTACCGTAAAGCATTCTCGATCAACCATCTCCAGCTTGCGCTGCGTGCCCGCAGCGTGATGTGCGATCGGTGAAATCGCCCCCCGGAGCAACCCATTGTTTACAAGAGCTGCCATCACGCCATGTCGGCCGTACTTGACGCCCTCCGAATTTACGGCGGCTCCCCAGCCCAATTCAGTACCGACGGTGATTTTGCCAAGTCGCTCCGCTTCACTCGGCAACAACCCAACCGTCAAATTTTGGTAAACCATTAACGACGGCGTACCGAACCAACGAGCGGTTTCTTCGATCTTGATCGCCAAAGCTGGATCGTCGACGGGATGGTAATTGGCGCAAAGCGAAAATCGAGCCACGTTTCCACCTGAGTGCAAGTCAATGACAATGTGAACGCGAGGCCAAATGAACTGACGAACGAACGCCGCAATACGATGAGTGATACCTGAAAGTGCGGGTTGTTCGCCGGCTCCGGGTACAAACGCACGGTTCAAATTTACGCGGTCATCTGGCGTGCTTTCGCGAGTTCCAGCACGAAAGGCCGATGGATTAAGCACGGGGATCAAGATGATCCGACCTCGAACATCCTCCAGTTTGATTTCGCGCAACAAATGCTTGAGCACGACAGGGCCTTCGTACTCGTTGCCATGATTGGACCCAAACGAAACAAGCCCTTCGCCGGACTTGGCTTCGGGTCCGACCCACACGGTAAGCGGAATCAAGTGGTCGCCCCAGATGCTGTCGTGTTCGAGCGCAATCCAATAGTCGCGGCGTCCAGGAGAATCGAGATCAATTTGGTTCGGACGGGCAACAATACGATTCATGTTTTAAATACCAAATATTGAGATGGGGGGGATCGATACAGAGGCCTAGTTTCCACAAGCCCGTGGCAGCTGCCACCACAAAAAAACTTACGCGAGAATATCACGGATGACCGTACCGTGAACGTCGGTCAGTCTAAAATCGCGGCCTGCGTATCGATACGTCAGCCGCTCATGATCGAAACCCAGCAAATGCAGCATCGTGGCGTGCAAGTCGTGGACGCTCGTCGGATTCTCCTGGGCCTTGAAACCAAAATCGTCGGTCGCACCATAGACCGTACCACCTCGCACGCCACCGCCTGCCATCCAAACAGTAAAGCCGTAATGGTTATGGTCGCGACCGTTGCCACCTTCAGATGTTGGTGTCCGTCCGAACTCCCCGCCCCACAGAACGAGCGTGTCATTCAACATGCCGCGTTGTTTCAAGTCGGTAAGAAAGGCTGCGATGGGCTGGTCGATCTCAGCCGAATTCTTTTTCATATTGCCTTCGATGTCTCCATGATGATCCCACGGTTGTCCGGCACCATGCCAAAGTTGCACGTAGCGAACGCCGTGTTCCAAAAGTCTTCTAGCAATGAGCGTTTGTCTACCATGGACGCTGTCTCCGTACATGTCGAGCACATGCTGCGGCTCCTTGGATACGTCGAAAACTTCGGCAGCTTCGGTCTGCATTCGGAAGGCGAGTTCGAACGACTGGATACGAGATTCCAATCGTCGATCCATCCGTGACTCAGCGTGCTCACGATTGAATTGACTCAGCAAATCCAATTGATGGCGCTGGACTGCGGTGGTCGCATGCTTGCTGCGAATGTTCTCCATCAATCGCTCAATATCACGGTGCTGGGGATCGACAAACGTTCCCTGAAGCGTGCCGGGCAAGAAACCAGATTGCCAGTTGGCGGTATCCTTGATGGGGTAACCACCGGGACACATCGCAATGAAGCCAGGCAAGTTCTGGTTCTCCGTCCCTAAGCCGTACATCAGCCACGACCCGAAACTGGGCCTGGGCTGAATCGAATCTCCACAGTTCATCAGCATTAACGATGGTTCGTGATTGGGAACCTGCGCATACATTGAGCGTATAACCGCGATATCGTCGATGTGCGCCGCAGTGCGCGAGAACAACTCACTAACTTCGATACCGCTCTGGCCGTACTTGGAAAATTTGAACGGGGACGGCAACGCACCGCCGGTTTTTCTTTCCGTTAGGTAAGACTGCGGAAGCGGTTTACCCGCATACGCGGCCAAACTTGGTTTCGGATCGAAGGTATCAACATGCGAAGGACCGCCATTGAGAAAGAAATGGACCACGCGTTTGGCTCGCCCTAAAAAATGAGGCTGCTTGGGCAACAACGGGTTCGACAAATCGTTCGCCGTGGCGCCGATCGCAGGCCGCTCACTGGCAAAGATATCAGCCAAACCGAGCATCCCCATGCCCAGTCCGGTTCGCTGAAAAAGCTCGCGTCGATTGATCATTGGTTAGTCCAGAAACATACATTCATTTGAAAAAATAAGCACTTGTGCCAATTGCTCCCACGGATTCAAAACGCCGCTGTCATCTGTTCGAAAATCTCGGTCCGCGTCCCATTCGATGTTTGTCGAGCCGTCGGCACCTTCAGGACCGATTGAGCTGGCGGTCCATGTGATGGTCGGTGCCCAGGTCAGATCTTCGTAGCTCAGGGTTCCATGCAACTCTACTACAAAGTCGATCGTGTCCCCGGCTTGGACCTCCAACTGCTCGACATCAAATCGAGCTTGGCTGTTGAAGAGTACATTCGATTGCACGATTCCGCTTCGGCTGGAAAGTAGAACACCGCGCACGCCATCGCCTTGTGGATGTTCGTGGGACGCGTTGGAGCGAATTCGAATCGTTCCCGCTGCCGGAGCCGTCCACCGGCGAATGGCGGAGTGGTCTTTGTCGTTCCCCGCGTGGATCTTTTGGGCACCCACATGGACCCAACCCAAAGTTCCATCGGGGAGTTGGGCGCCGCCTTGCCAAAGCGCAGAGGTGGAGTATGGCAGTTTATCAAACTTCTTAATCCGCTGATTCGTTTCATCGATCGAGCCATATCCATACGACCAGTCACGTTGCAAACACGGTGCGTTGTTTGTCATAGCCTGTGGCTGAAACTCGATGAATTCAGTGGCTGAAGCCAATTGGTCGGGAGTGGGTGGACGCTGATAGATCAACTCAAAAAGCTGACGCACCCGGTCGCCGATATTGCCTGACGCCGGTTCCTGAATCCGAGCCGCGATCGCGCGAGCTCGTCCAGCGACAAAGGGATGGTTGAGATTGAACAACGCTTGTTGAGGCACGGTAGTTTCGTTGCGCTGAGGCGAATGCATGTCGGGATTCGCGAAATCAAATACGTTTAAGACCGTTGGCAAATACTGCCTATCAATTTGGCCATAGATCGACCGTCGATATCTGCCGCCAGCGATGGGAGTAAAGGCATCTGTCGCCTTACCTCCCATACCCCAGTCGACTTCATCTGCATAGACAATCATTGTGTCTCGCATTTCCTCGAACGTGAGTCGGCGAGGATTCATCCTCCAGAGCATGCGATTTTCCGGATCGATTTCGTTGGCATGCGATTGGAATCCTGCAGACGTTGTCTCGTCGGTGGCTAGTCCGGAAGAAGGCGGCTCGGAACTCGCTTGTTGGTAGGCATCGGAAAGCATCATCGTGCGGTGCAGCCAGCGTGTGCTCCATTTGTTGGAGATGAAATTCAGAGCTAGCCAATCGAGCAATTCGGGATGACTTGGCGGTGCCGACCGCATTCCAAAGTCACTGGGGGTTTCGACTAAACCTCGGCCAAAGTGGTTTTGCCAAACTCGATTGACCCAAACGCGCGCGGTCAGCGGGTTTGAAGGCTCAACGATAGCTCGCGCCATTTCCAATCGTCCGCTCCCGAGCTGAAATGGTTGCTGCTCAGCCCCAGCAATGACAGACAAAAATTGTCGCTGTACAACCTTCCCTTTGTTGGCTGGATTCCCACGTCGAAAAATACGTGGCTCATAAATCGTATTCTGGTCGACCAGTGCAACATAGTGTCGCGCGCCGACGGGACGTTGCAGGACCCAACGATCGATCTCCCCCTGCTTCTTCCATAACGCTTCGACCGTACTGGTATCCCATAGCCATTCGGTGGTAGCCATTGATTCGCGAGGGATTACACAAGGGGAATCATCATTCTGGTAAAGAAACTTGCGAAGACTTTCGTCATCCGCATTGGGAAGCTCGAGCGGCGTTGGGCTTCCGTCTTTGTTTGCTTGATCGCGCAACTCTGTCCAAGCTTGATCCACTGCGGTAAAGATCTTACTATATCGGTCCGCGACGTCTTTAGCCGAGGTCGGTGGTGTGTTAAAGGCGGCAAGCACACGCGAATGAAGTGCTGGGCTGGCCTGTTGTAGGCTTTGCGTGACCGACGGACTCTTCGTCGCGAACTCGTCATCTTTCAATTTTGCAAAAGCAATCCAGGTTGCAAAAACTGGGTCCTGAGTCTGCGCGGCCCGTTCGAGAAAAGCAGCCCAGCGATGAACCACGCCCGGGATTAATTCCGCTTTCGCGATGATCTGGCTAAACGTCGATTCAGGATATTTATCTAACTCTCGCTGTGCCATCAAGTAGTCCGCAATGCGATTTCGAAAGCGGGTTTGTGCTTCGCTCCGCTGCGTTTCGAAGTAGTCATGATACGTCTGCTCTCGCTCGCGAAGACCGTTGACGTAGTTATCCGCTGCCGGTGAACCCATCGCGGGCGGGACGAAAACTTCCCGTTCGATGCTGTTTGAAAAAACACCATAAAGCGAGTAGTAGTCGGCGGTAGGAATCGGATCGTATTTGTGATCATGGCAACGCGCACAACCAACCGTCAAACCCAGCAGCCCGCGACTGACGACATCAATTCGGTCGTCCATGATATCGGGCTTTACCCCAAGGAACCGTCGTCCCAATGTCAGAAACCCCATCGCCGCAAGTGCATCTGTCTGTTCGGGCGATACGCAATCGGCTGCTAACTGCAACAATACGAACTTGTCATAAGGCAGATCGTCATTGAATGCCTTGATCACCCAATCTCGATACATCGAAGCGTGCGTAAAAAAGCGCTCTTCACGAGCATAGACATAACCTTTTGTATCCGCGTAGCGAGCAATATCCAGCCAAATACGTCCCCACTTCTCACCATAACGAGGTGATGCAAGTAACGTATCAATCAATCGTTCGTAGGCTTCGGCTGATTGATCCGCGACGAATGCCGTAACCTCGTCACTAGTCGGAGGCAATCCGGTTAAATCATAAGTCGCGCGGCGGATCAGCGTACGCCGATCAGCCGGTGGTGAAAACGATAACCCTGCGACCTCCAGCTTGTTCAAAACAAATGCATTGATGGCTTGCGGCTTCCCGTCAAGATCTTCGAGTGCGGGCACAGTTGGCATCACCATCGGTCGAAAGGCCCAGTGCTCCTTGAACGCTCGTTCTACGTCCGCCAGAGCTGAACCCGTTGGTAGTGAAATCGTTTCAGGCCAACTTGCTCCCGAGCCAATCCAGTGCCGAAGGTCCCTAACATTATCAGCAGTCAACGCGGCTCCCGCTTCAGGCGGTGGCATTCGAACGGAATCGTCATCGCTCATGACACGAATGATGAGTTCGCTTTTATCTGGCGAGTTTGTATCAACTACTGGCCCGTTCTCACTACCTTGTTGCAAAGCGTCGGCTGAATCAAGTCGCAGCCCTGCCCATTGTTTTTTCTCACCATGACACCCCTGACATCGCTCAACGAGCAGCGGGCGAATGCGAGTTTCAAAGAAATCATCGTCAGCGGCAAAAGCCAACTCCGCCGGTTGCATTAACAGTAACGCCAGCACCACTAGCAAGCTTGGCACGGGATGCAAAGCAGCATCGCGACGGAAACTCCTAAGCAATCGGGTGTGGGTGCTGATGTTAGTCATTTGACTACTCAATATTTTCTTCCAACGCTTTGATCGATGCTTCCAAGTCGCCGCTTTTGAACACTTCGACAAGGCGATCATGTTCCCGATAAACGTCGATTAGGTTGTTATAATTTAGTCGATAGCTTGCCTGAAAGTGCGAGCGTACTCGGGCCAACATCGACATCCACATCGATTCAATTTCCTTGAAGCCGGCGCGACTGACGATCGACCGATGAAAGGCAATATCCGACTCAGCGATCTGTATGTAGTCACGCTCTCGACAGGCCGACTTCATATGTTCCAAAATAGTTTTCCACCTGCGAAAGTCTTCAGCCAGAAGGGTGCTAAAATACGACCGCAACGCAAACGTCTCAATGCTTCGGCGGATCGGAACGACGAGTTGGCGAACTGAGTCTGGCGGTACCGGCGCTACTTTAACGCCGGCGTTGGGGCGACTTTCCAAAAGTCCTTCGTGAGTCAGTTGCTGCAAAGCCTCGCGAATCGGCGTTCGGCTGACCCCGAAACGCTGTACCAAGCCAATCTCGGTCAGGTTCTCACCCTCGGAAATTCGGCCACAGAGCACGTCGTTTCGGAGTCGATCGACAATCTGCTCGCGAAGACTGAAAACAAGCGGCACTGTTTGCGACGTCATGGCATTCATGTTCCCGAGGCCACAAAAAACTAAACCCACCGTAATTAAATCTTTGTCGATTGTATGCAATATGCGATTAGCCGTCAATCATTGATTCCGCCGTTTCTTACTTTCTTACCTCTTGACCGGGTAAAAGGGAAAAGGAAATGCATAGCGTTTAGACGTCCTAGATGGTTCTCGAATACTCGCACTCAATTGATTCGAATCGGTTGCAGTCAAAACTCGATAGAACACACTGGAATTACTGCTGATTTTGGCGAGATCCGGAGAGGGTCACGTATTCTTTGTCGATGCGGCGCATTTCGTCCAGGCAGCGTTCTTATGCTGACTGTGGTGCTTGCATTGCTTGTTTATTCGAGCCGCTTCCAGCCGCAAGCGGTACGGTGTTTTTGGAGCTTGGAACGCGGCGACAAATCATCTTGTCAGCATCACGACTACAGGGAACGTGTCATCGGGAACCATGTGCGACCTGCTCCATAAAATCGCGGCACTCAAGTTAAAGGAATCCATAACGCTGGTGCGGGACAACGCACGATATCAGCACTGCGCTCTGGTCATGAATTTGGCCGCGTCGCTCAACATCCCGCTGCAGTTTCTGCCTTCGTATTCCCCCAACCTCAACCTGATTGAACGTTTGTGGAAGTTCCTCAAACACGACGTGCTCTATGGCCGACACTACAATGACTTCGTCGAATTTTGCAAAGCCATTGATGACTGTCTCGCAAACATCCCAACCAATCACAGTAATGGACTCGCATCCCTCATTCCCTCATGACACACAATTTCCAACGCTTCAATCCGGCCTCATTCCTCGCCGCGTGAAAAATAGTAGCGCGAGCGCACTAAAAGTATCCTGGGATTGACGGATGAGTCGACACGGAGATTGAAGTAAAACTTTTTCTCTTTTTTTTTGTTCACGTTCGACCTTGGTATCGCTAGTTTGAGCGAGAGCTTGATTACCGTCGTTTTTGGAGTCTTTTAGAGGAGTTCATTGATGCTAGTGCGCCGTTGTGTTCGAAAAGGTTTTACGTTGGTGGAACTGCTGGTGGTCATCGCGATTATCGGCATTCTAGTCGGTCTTCTATTGCCGGCCGTTCACGGCACGCGAAGCTGCTCGACGCATGCAGTGCTCCAATAATTTGAAACAGTTTGGGTTGGCTGCTCACAACTACCATGATGCTCACAAGTCGTTGCCATCAGGCTTCATCACGAATCATCCAGCTTCCGCGTTGAACACCGCTGCGATGATGCCTGTTACCCAGAGAGGGCACTGGTCTTGGGGAGCCTTTATTCTTCCTTACATTGAACAAACGGCCCTCTACAATACGATCAATCCTGGCCAAACAAGCATGGACGTGGACCTAGCGACGCCTATCGGTTTAGCAGCCATGTCGTCTCCATTGCCCTCCTTTTCCTGCCCTTCGGATCCCGGT
>Ga0136611_10003500_pt1 | contig 10974 bp, 22 predicted proteins | sample AntDrymUQ2232306_2_FD_106645 | JGI IMG/M metagenome (GOLD analysis project Ga0136611, IMG submission 106645) | Polar desert sand microbial communities from Dry Valleys, Antarctica - metaG UQ223 (23.06) | ecosystem: Environmental > Terrestrial > Soil > Desert | place: Antarctica: Dry Valley... | reverse complement strand
GCGTCGAGCTGATCACCCCGATCGCCCTCGAAGTCGGCCAGCGCTTCGCCATCCGCGAGGGTGGCCGGACCGTCGGCGCCGGCGCCATCGTCAGCATCGTCGAGTAGGGCCGACATGGCGAAGCAACGGATCCGGATCCGCCTCAAGGCCTATGACCACCGACTGCTCGATCAGTCGGCGGCCCAGATCGTCGAGACTGCCCAGCGCACCGGCGCGGACGTCGTCGGTCCGGTGCCGCTGCCGACCCGGATCGAGAAGTTCACCGTCCTGCGTTCTCCGTTCATCGACAAGGACTCCCGGGAGCAGTTCGAGATCCGCACCCACAAGCGGCTCGTCGACATCCTGGATCCGAGCTCGAAGACGGTCGACGCCCTGATGCGACTCTCGCTGGCTGCGGGCGTCGACATCGAGATCAAGATGTGACCGGGCGGTGAGTATCGGATTGATCGGCCGCAAGGTCGGCATGACCCAGGTCTTCCAGGATGACGGGACGATGGTCGCGGTGAGCGTCCTCGTCATCGAGCCGAATACGGTGACCCGCCTGCGCACGCCCGCCCAGGATGGCTACACGGCCGTCCAGCTCGGTACGGACGTGGTCAAGAAGCTGAACAAGCCGGAGACTGGCCAGCTCAAGGACCTGCCCAGGGTCGCGACGATCCGCGAGTTCCGGGTGGACAGCGTGGCGGACTTCAGCGTCGGCCAGCAGGTGTCCCTCGTGGACCTGTTCGCCGAGGGCGACGAGGTCGACGTCACCGGCGTCAGCAAGGGCAAGGGCTTTGCCGGCCACATCAAGCGCCACAATTTCCACCGCGGTCCAAAGACCCACGGTTCGGATCACCACCGAGCGCCGGGGTCCATCGGCCCGGGCACGACCCCGGGGCGCGTCTACAAGGGCCTCAAGATGGCCGGCCACATGGGCGACGAGCGGACCACGATCAAGAAGGTCCGCGTCGTGCGCACGGACCCAGAACGCAACCTGTTGCTCGTCCGGGGAAGCCTTCCCGGCGGTCGCGGGTCACTGATCCTCGTGAAGAAGGCCTGACCATGCCGAACATCCCGCTGTACGACCGGACGGGCAAGACCGTCGGCGACGTGGATCTCAGTGACGAGCTCTTCGCTGCCCCGGTCAATGCCGCTGTGCTCCATCAGGTCGTCACCGCCCAGCTGGCAGCCCGGCGCACGGGCACACATGACACCAAGACCCGCGGCGAGGTCCGCGGTGGCGGCAAGAAGCCGTATCGCCAGAAGGGCACCGGTCGGGCTCGCCAGGGCTCGACGTCGGCCCCCCACTATCGTGGAGGTGGTGCCGTCTTCGGACCGCATCCGCGCTCGTACGAGCAGCGCCTGCCGCGCAAGATGAAGCGGCTCGCCCTGCGCGGTGCGCTGACCGCGAAGCTGACCGACAAGCAGCTCAAGGTCATCGACAGCTTCGGGCTCGAGGCGATCAAGACCCGCGAGCTGGCCGGCGTCCTGCGTGCGCTGGAGGCGACCGGCCGGGTGCTGGTCGTCGCCCCACGGCGCGACCAGATGCTGGAACTCTCGGCCCGCAACCTGCCGAGCGTCGAGATCATCCTGGCCGACTCGCTCAACGTGGTCGACCTCATCAACGCGGACCTGGTCCTGATCGAGCAGTCCTCGCTGGCGCGCATGCAGGAGGTCTACGCATGAGCGTCCTGACCGCACCCGAGATCATCCTGCGACCGGTCATCAGCGAGAAGACGATCGATGAGTCGAGCCGCGGCAAGTACACCTTCGCGGTCCACCGCGACGCCAACAAGATCCAGATCAAGTCGGCCGTCGAGGAGCTCTACAAGAAGGAGAACGTGACCGTCACGGCGGTCAACGTGCTGACCACGAAGGCCAAGGAAAAGCGCCGGGGCACGAAGCGCGGTCGCATCGTCGGCCACACCACGCCTTGGCGCAAGGCCATCGTCACGCTGGCCCCCGGCCAGTCGATCGAATTCTTCGAGGGGGTCTGACCGTGCCGTTGCGCAGCTACAAGCCCACCTCGCCGGGCCTCCGCCAGATGACTCGCTCGACCTTCGAGGAGATCACGACGAAGGAGCCGCACAAGCCCCTGCTGGAGCCGCAGATCCGCGGCTCCGGGCGCAACAACGCCGGCCGTCTGACGGTCCGGCATCGCGGCGGCGGCGAGAAGCAGCACTACCGTCGGATCGACTTCAAGCGTGACAAGACGGGCGTGCCCGCGCGTGTCGCGACGATCGAATACGACCCGAATCGTTCGGCCCGGATCGGACTGCTCCACTATCGCGACGGCGAGAAGCGCTACATGCTCCTGCCCCACGGCATCAAGGTCGGGGACGTCGTCGTCTCCGGGCCGGACGCCGAGCCGCGCGTCGGCAACGCGATGCCGCTGGCCAGCATCCCGCTGGGGACGACCATCCACAACATCGAATTGACCGCCGGGAAGGGTGGCCAGATCGTCCGATCGGCGGGCACCTCGGCCCAGCTCCTGGCCAAGGAAGGCGCGTACGCGACGATCCGACTGCCTTCGGGCGAGATGCGACGCGTCCCGATGACCTGCATGGCCACCATCGGTCAGGTCAGCAACCTCGACCATGAGAACCAGAACCTCGGCAAGGCCGGTCGCGCCCGACACATGGGCCAGCGGCCCGAAGTCCGGGGCGTAGTGATGAACCCGCGTGACCATCCGCACGGCGGCGGTGAAGGCAAGTCCCCCACCGGGATGCCGCCCAAGACCCCGTGGGGCAAGCCCGCCATGGGCTACCGCACCCGGCGGTCCAAGACGACCGGACGATTGATCGTCCGTTCGCGGCATCGCCGCTAAAGCGGGGAGGTAGGAGCCAATGTCCCGTTCCATCAAGAAGGGCCCGTTCATCGAGGCCCGACTCCTCGGCCGGATCGAGGAGATGAACAAGCGCAGCGAGAAGAAGGTCGTCAAGACCTGGTCTCGAGCGTCGGTCATCTTCCCGACCTTCATCGGTCACACGATCGCCGTGTACAACGGCAAGAAGCACGTCCCGGTCTACGTGACCGAGAACATGGTCGGCCATCGGCTTGGTGAGTTCAGCCCGACCCGCAACTACCGCGGGCACGGCAAGCACACCGACCGCTCGACGGCGCTGAAGTAGGAGCGGCCGACGATGCGAGTCTCAGCCACCGCCAAGTACCTGCGTGCATCGACGCGCAAGACGCGCCTGGTCACCCAGGCCATCAAGGGCAAGCCCGTCGAGGAAGCAGCGGCCCTCCTGCGGTTCATGCCCCAGAAGGCCGCCGGCGATGTCGCCCGCGTGCTCAAGAGCGCGACGGCCAACGCGGAGAACAACCACAACCTGTCGGCGGGCGACCTGATCGTCGCCGATGCGATCGCCAACGAGGGTCCCACGATCAAGCGCTTCCAGCCGCGAGCGCAGGGCCGCGCGTTCCCGATCCACAAGCCCATGACCCACATCACCGTCGTCGTCGCGGACCAGGAGGCCTGACATGGGACACAAGGTCCACCCGTACGGCTTCCGCCTGGGTGTCTCGCGCACCTGGACCGCGAAGTGGTATGCGGACAAGGAGTACACGACCTCCCTCAAGGAGGACATCACGATCCGCAAGCTGATCGAGAAGCGGCTGGCCAACGCCAGCGTGAGCGGCGTGGAGATCGAACGCGGGATCAACCACGTCACGGTCACCATCCACACGGCCAAGCCCGGCATCGTCATCGGCAAGGGCGGCGCCAACGTGGAGATCCTGCGCCAGCAGATCGGTAGCCTCTCGGACCGCAAGGTCAAGCTCGAGATCAAGGAGATCCGTCAGCCGGAGCTGGACGCCCATCTCGTGGCCATGAACATCGCCGGACAGCTGAGCCGCCGGATCGCCTTCAAGAAGGCGATGAAGCAGGCCATCCAGCGGTCCATGAAGGCGGGCGCCAAGGGTGTCAAGATCGCCGTCGCCGGTCGCCTCGGCGGCTCCGAGATGGGCCGCCGCGAGTGGGACAAGGAGGGGCGCATCCCGCTCGGCACCCTGCGCGCGGACATCAGCTACGGCCAGATCCACGCCCACACCACCTACGGCCGGATCGGCGTCAAGGTCTGGATCTATCGAGGCGACGTCAACCCGGAGCCCCGGATCCTGCCGCGCGAGTCCGGACTCGCGGCCCAGACCGGCCAGGGGGTCTGACCGATGTTGATGCCCAAGCGGGTCAAGCACCGCAAGGTCATGCGCGGGCGGATGTCCGGCTTGGCCAAGGGCGGCCACACGGTCGCCTTCGGTGAGTACGGCCTTGCGACCCAGGAACCGGCCTGGATCACCAGCCGCCAGATCGAGGCCGCCCGACGGGCGATGACTCGCTCGGTCAAGCGCGGCGGCAAGATCTGGATCCGGGTCTTCCCGGACAAGCCTGCGACCAAGAAACCGGCCGAGACCCGGATGGGCTCGGGCAAGGGCGCGCCGGACCACTGGGTGGCCGTGGTCAAGCCCGGACGGATCCTGTTCGAGATGGCCGGCGTGGACCACGAGTCCGCGGTGGAGGCCATGCGTCTCGCCAGCCACAAGCTTCCCGTCGCGACCCGCGTGGTCCTTCGGGAAGGGGCGAAGGAGGCCTGACCGATGGATATCGACAAGGTCCGCACGCTTTCCGATACGGAGCTTGAGACCGCCCTCAATGATGCCAAGCAGGACCTGTGGGGTGCGCGGTTCGCGCTCTCCACTCGCCAGCTCAAGGACTACAGCAGCATCCCGCAGACGCGGCGAACGATCGCGCGGATCCTGACCGTCAAGCGCGAGCGCAAGCTCGGCCAGACGGCCTGACGGGAGATCACGCGATGACAGGAGCAACCACCCAGGTGCAAGGCAAGCGCAAGACGAAGGTCGGGCGCGTGGTCAGCGACAAGATGGACAAGACGATCGTCGTGTCCGTGGAGCGTCTGGCCCGCCACCGGCTGTACAAGCGGGTCATCCGCCTGTCCACCAAGTTCAAGGCCCATGACGAGGCCAATGAGGCCCATATCGGCGACACCGTCGAGATCGAGGAGTCGCGTCCGCTGTCCGCTACGAAGCGCTGGCGATTGATCAGCGTGGTCCAGCGCGCCGGCGACCACGGCCTGCCCGGCGAGGCCGTGGTGGCCGAGGAAGCTGAAACGACCGAGGCGATCCATGCCGCGGCCCACCCGGGCCGCAGCCACGCGACCGGGTCGGATGACGGCGCCGCCGCGACGGACGACGAGTCGGCCGCCGGTACGAGCCCAGCGGATGCCACCGCTTCGGAAGCGGCGTCCTCATGATCCAGTCCCAGACCCGTCTGAAGGTGGCCGACAACACCGGCGCTCGGACGATCCAGTGCATCCGGGTCATGGGTCGCTCCCAGAAGACGACGGCGGGCGTCGGTGACGTCATCGTCGCCAGCGTCAAGCAGGCCATCCCGAACGCCGCGGTCAAGAAGGGCGACGTGGTGCGAGCGGTGATCGTCCGGACGGCCAAGGAATACGGCCGCGCGGATGGCAGCTACATCCGGTTCGACGAGAATGCCGCGGTCCTGATCAACAACCAGGGCAACCCGCGTGGGACGCGCATCTTCGGCCCGGTCGCGCGCGAACTCCGTGACCGCAACTACATGAAGATCGTGTCGCTCGCCCCGGAGGTGCTGTGATGGCCGACCGGAACGGCGTCGTCCGACCGCCCAAGGTGCCCGAGATCCGCAAGGGCGATACCGTCGTCGTGCTCGCCGGCAAGGACGCTGGCAAGCGAGGCACGGTCGAGCGCGTCATCCGCCGCCTGCCGGCCCCGCGCGGCGGCCGGAGCATGTTCCGGCACGGGTCGCCGGCCGGTGGCGTGTCGCTCATCGTCGAAGGCATCAATATCGCCAAGCGGCACACCAAGCCGCGCCAGTCGGCGGGGGCCAACGACCGCGTGCCCAAGATGCAGCAGGGCGGCATCCTCGAGATCGCCCAGCCCGTCCCGGTGGGCAAGGTCATGATCGTCTGCGGCGCGTGCGCCAAGCCGACCCGGATCGCCCATGACATCCTGGACAACGGGCGGCGGGTTCGCGTGTGCAAGCACTGCGGCGAGCAGCTGGAGGTCAAGTCGTGACCAGCCGCCTGCAGGAGCGCTACACGGCGGAGGTCGTGCCGGCACTCCAGAAACAGTTCGAGTACCCCAACCCGATGCAGGTCCCGCGGGTCAGCAAGGTCGTCGTGAACATCGGACTGGGTGAAGCCCTGTCCAATGCCAAGGCGCTCGATGCGGCCATCGGCGACCTGACCCTGGTCACCGGCCAGAAGCCCATCGTCACCAAGGCCAAGCGCTCGATCGCCCAGTTCCGCCTGCGGACGGGCAACTCGATCGGGGCCAAGGTGACCCTCCGCGGCGAGCGGATGTGGGACTTCATGGATCGACTGACCACGCTCGCCCTGCCGCGTATCCGCGACTTCCGGGGAGTGCCCGGGAAGTCGTTCGATGGGCGGGGCAACTTCACGCTCGGTCTTCGAGAGCAACTCGCGTTCCCGGAGATCGACTACGACAAGGTGGATCGCCTCCGCGGGCTGGAGATCAGCATCGTGACGACAGCGAAGACCGACGAGGAATCGAAGAAGCTTCTCGAACTCCTCGGCATGCCCTTCGCCTCGTAGGCGCGGGGAGGGAGAATCATGGCAAAGAAATCGATGGTCGCGAAAGCGAAACGGACCCCCAAGCACGCCGTGAGCGGGTATCACCGCTGCTTCGTCTGCGGGCGTCCCCGTGCCTTCATGCGACGGTTCGCGCTCTGCCGCATCTGCTTCCGGGAGCGAGCGCTCCTGGGCGAGCTGCCGGGCGTCACGAAGTCGAGCTGGTAGGACACCGATGAACATCTCCGACCCGATCGCGGACATGCTCACTCGCGTCCGGAACGCGTCGCGGGCACGACACACCGAAGTGGTCGTTCCCGCGTCCCGGACCAAGCGTGAGATCGCCCGCATCCTCAAGGACGAAGGCTTCATCGCCGAAGTGAGCGAGGAGCAGGAAGGACCCGGGGCGGTCCTGCGCCTGACCCTCAAGTACGTCGACGGCAAGGTGCCCGTGGTGTCCGGCCTCAAGCGCATCAGCAAGCCCGGCCTGCGGGTCTACGCCCGCAAGACAGACATCCCACGGGTGCTCGGCGGTCTGGGCATCGTCATCGTCAGCACGAGCCAGGGGATCATGACCGGCCAGCAGGCGCGACAGGCGCAGCTGGGTGGCGAAGTCCTCGCGTTCGTCTGGTAGGCGGAACGACCATGTCGCGCATCGGACGCCTGCCCATCGCCATCCCAGCCACGGTGGACGTGACCATCGACGGTCGCAACGTGACGGTCAAAGGGCCCAAGGGCACGCTCAGCCGCTCGCTCCACCCGGACATCACGGTCAGCCGGGAGGACGGGACCCTCGTGGTCACCCGCCCGACCGAGCAGAAGACCCACAAGCAGCTGCACGGCCTGACCCGGACCCTCGTGAGCAACATGGTCGTCGGCGTGACCGACGGCTACCGCAAGGGCCTCGAGATCACCGGTGTCGGCTATCGTGCCGCGCTCAGCGGCCGGAAGCTGACCCTCAACCTCGGGTACAGCCACCCGATCGAGATCGACCCGCCCGAGGGCATCAGTTTCGAACTCGAGAACCCGACCCGCCTGGCGGTCGTCGGCATCGACAAGGAACTCGTCGGCCAGATCGCGGCCCGGGTGCGCTCCACCCGCAAGCCCGAGCCCTACAAGGGCAAGGGCGTGCGCTACGTCGGGGAACAGATCCGCCGCAAGGCCGGCAAGGCCGGCAAGATCGGCGGCAAGAAATGATCGACGCACGAAGGACATGACACGATGACGCAGGTCGCCACCCGGGGCGCCGCCCGACGCAAGCGCCACGATCGGATCCGCCTTCACCTGGCGGGTAGCGAGGTGCGTCCGCGCCTGGCGGTCTTCCGCAGCCTCAACCACATCTACGCGCAGGTCATCGACGATGCGTCCGGACGGACGCTCGCTGCCGCCTCGACGGTCGAGAAGGAGCTCAAGGGCGCCAGCTCGACCAAGTCGGAGGAGGCCGCCGTCGTCGGTCGACTCGTCGCCGAGCGGGCCAAAGCCGCTGGTGTCGAGCGCGTCGTCTTCGATCGAGCCGGGTTTCGGTACCACGGGCGGATCAAGTCGCTCGCCGATGCCGCCCGTGACGCCGGCCTCGATTTCTGATCGGAAGGAGCCTCCGTGGCACGAATCGACCCCAACAAGCTCGCGCTCGAGGAGCGCGTCGTCCAGATCAATCGCGTGGCCAAGGTCGTCAAGGGCGGCCGACGCTTCAGCTTCAGCGCGATCATCGTCGTCGGTGACGGCGCCGGTCACGTCGGAGCCGGGCTCGGCAAGGCGGGCGAAGTGCCCGAGGCGATCCGCAAGGGCGTCGAGGACGCAAAGAAGAACCTGATTCGCATCCCGATGGTGGGCACCACGATCCCCCACGAAGTGCGCATGCAGTTCAGCGCCAGTCGGGTCCTGCTCAAGCCCGCCAGCCAGGGCACCGGCGTCATCGCCGGAGGAGCCGTCCGGGCCGTCCTGGAGGCGGCCGGTGTCCGCGACATCCTGTCCAAGACCCACGGCTCCACGAACCCGGTCAACGTGACCCGGGCCACGATCGAGGCGCTGCGCAGCCTGCACTCGGCCGAGGAGCTCGGCGCCCGACGCGGGGTCAAGCTCGTCAGCCGGATCCCGGGCCAGCCCGCACCCACGATGGAGGTGGCTGATGGCCGGTAAGCTGAAGGTCACCCAGACGAAGAGCACGATCAGCCATATCGCCCGCAACCGGGCGACCGTTCGGGCGCTCGGTCTGCACGGGATCGGCACCACCAGCACCGTCGCCGACAACCCGGCCACGCGCGGGATGGTCCGCCAGGTCCGCTTCCTCGTGACGGTCGAGGAGATCGCCGAGAGCGAGGCACAGGAGAAGGCATGAAACTCCACGATCTGCGCCCGGCCGAAGGGTCGCGCAAGGACCGCATCCGAGTCGGTCGCGGCATCGCCGCCGGTAAGGGCAAGACCGCGGGCCGCGGCACGAAGGGCCAGAAGGCTCGTGCCGGCGGCTCCATCCCGCCCTGGTTCGAGGGCGGCCAGACGCCGCTGCACATGCGCATCCCCAAGCTGCGCGGCTTCAAGAACCGCTTCCGGATTGAATACGAGGTCGTGAACATCGGCGCCATCTCGGCCGCCGTGGAGCGCGGTGCATTCGAGATGGAGCCCGCCGAGCCGGCCCCGAAGTCGAAGGGCAAGGCCGCGAAGTCTGCCCAGATCACGGTCAACCAGGACCTCCTGCGGGCCGTCGGGCTCGTGCGGACCCTCAACAAGCCGCTCAAGATCCTGGGCAACGGCGAGCTGACCGCGTCCCTCTTCGTCGTCGCCGACGCCTTCACGGCCTCGGCCCGCTCGAAGATCGAGGCGGCCGGTGGCTCGGTCAACGTCCTCGAGATGCCGACGGCTCCCCTGAAGGCCATCGGCCTGGACGGGCCGGCACGGGATGAGCCCACGGCGGCCGACGAGCCACCGCACGACGCCGCGATCGACCAGGCCACCCCTGCGGAGTCCGGCGACGCCGAGACGACCTCCGCCGACGACGCCTAGCCCCCCGTGTTCGAATCCCTGCTCAACGCCTTCCGCGCGCCGGATATCCGGCGCCGGATCCTGATCGTCCTGGGGCTCCTGATCGTCTTCCGGTTCCTGGCCGCCGTGCCGGTCCCGGGCGTCGACAAGGGGCAGCTGGCGGCGTTCCTCGAGGGCAACCCGCTGTTCGGCCTGCTCAACCTGTTCTCAGGTGGCGGACTGTCCAACTTCTCGGTCATCGCCCTTGGCCTGAACCCGTACATCAATTCCTCGATCATCATGCAGCTGATGCAGGGCGTCGTGCCCTCCCTCCAGGCCCTCAGTCGCGAAGGCGAGTACGGCCGCAACAAGATCACCCAGTACACGCGCTACCTGACCGTGCCGATGGCCATCCTCCAGTCGTATGGCTTCCTGGCGCTGCTCAACTCCCAGAACGTGCTGACCGGCACGTTCGACCTCGCCAGCTTTGACACGCTGACCCAGATCGCCACCCTGACTGCCGGATCGATCGCGCTCATGTGGGTCGGCGAGCTGATCACCGAGCGGGGGATCGGCAACGGCATCAGCTTCATCATCTTCGCCGGTATCGTCAGTCAGGCACCCAGCGCCATCCGGACCTTCGTGGCCAATCCGAACATCGCCTCGTTCGTCGCGTTCGGGCTGGTCGCCATCGCGGCCGTGGCCGTGATCATCTACATCCAGGAGGGGCAGCGGCGGATCCCGATCCAGTACGCCAGCCGGGTCCGCGGCCGGCGGATGTACCAGGGCGGTCAGACGTTCCTGCCCCTGCGGGTCAACCAGGCCGGCGTGATCCCGATCATCTTCGCCGTGAGCATCCTGCTCTTCCCGACCCAGCTCGCCTCGTACTTCACGGGCTCGCAGGTGGAGATCGTGGCGAGTGCGGCACGCGGGATCGTGGCCTTCTTCAACCCGAACTCGATCCTCTACATCATCATCTACTTCTTCCTGACGATGGGCTTCACCTACTTCTACACGGCCTTCACCTTCAAGCCGGACGAGACGGCCGAACAGCTGCGCAAGAACGGTGGGTTCATCCCGGGCATCCGGCCGGGCCGGCCGACCCAGGATTACCTCGCCCGGGTCGTCACGCGGATCACCTTCGCCGGGGCGCTCTTCCTGGCCATCGTCGCGGTCTCGCCGTCGCTCGTCGGCCTAGCCTTCCCGGACCTCGGTGCGATCGGTCTCGGCGGGACGAGCCTGCTCATCGTGGTGTCGGTCGTCGTCGAGACGATGAAGCAGATCGAAGCCCAGTTGATGATGCGCAATTACGAGGGCTTCATCCGGTGACCGTGGTCGTCCTGCTCGGCGCTCCGGGCGCCGGGAAGGGCACCCAGGCGGACATCCTTGCGAACCGGCTCGGCATCCCACACGTCGCCACGGGCGACCTGTTTCGCACCGCCGT